>DHKFJ23503__coassemble_1687_pt1 | contig 8571 bp, 10 predicted proteins | sample DHKFJ23503__metabat2_low_PE_011 | metagenome-assembled genome bin DHKFJ23503 | reverse complement strand
CGGCGGAAGTCTGCACCGATGAAACCGACATCGCCGGACGCCACCCCTGCCAGCTGGAGCAGCACGTGGGCGACGGCGACCTTCTGGGAGTCCGCCGGGGTACTGCGGTGTTTGACCTGGGCGGGTTGGGGTGTGGCCAGTCCCAGTGCACCGACATCGACGACCCGCACCCCCGGGGACCGTTTCCGGGAGACGGCGCTGACGGTGTGGGAGGTGACCACGACCGGCATATAGGTCATGGTCGGGGTCGGGGCGTTCACCGCGTCGGTCCGGACGAGCAGGTCGATCTCGCAGGCCAGGGCACCGTCGGCGAGCCGGGCGCCGGTGATGATCCTGGTTCCGGCGGCGATCGCCTCCAGGGTGTCCTCCTCGGCCGTCGCCGAGTCGGTGTCGATGTCCACCCGGGTCGGGACGATGCGTTCGCCGAACCGGGCGACGGTCGGCAGGGCGTCCACCACGGCGGCGCGGCGCAACAGGGCACGGCCGCGGGACGCGCTGCGTCCGACCAGAACGTCGAGGGGGTTCTCCGCCGACACCCTTCCGGTGCCTGCGGCGCGCGTGAGGACGCGCCGGTGACGGCAGCCGGTGAGGTCGGCGGGCCCCACCGGGAAACCCCGACTATCCGGACCCGCCGACACTGGAGTGGAACTGTTTCTCACAATGCCCCCATACTATTGACTAGTGTTGTGCCGGAGAAACCGCACAGACGTTGAAGAGTTACGGGAGTCAGAGGAACATGGGAGTTTTCCGCTCGGCGCGCCAGCGTCGTCACGAGAAGAAGGCCACGTACAAGGCGGCGAAGGTCCAGGCCAAGACCGAGGCCCGTGAGTACGCCAAGCTGGACGCCAAGAAGGAGCAGTACCTCCAGAAGATGGCGAAGAAGGTACGCAAGGAGGACGCCCGCCAGCTCAAGGCCCAGCAGAAGCATGATCAGAAGATGGCCACCGCCACCGTCCAGCAGATCAAGGCCGGCCGGTTCAACGCCGGGACCGTGCTGCGCTACACCGGCGCACTGCGCGTCCTGCTGCCCGTGGTCATCCCGCTGGCCTACCGTGGCCTGACCCAGCTCTCCCAGCGTTCCCACGGCGCCGGCACCCCGACGGCGTTCGTCGGGGTCGGCGCGGCCCAGCGCGCCCGCATCGCCGACCTGCGCAGGAGGATTGAGCGCGCCGATGTCTCCGCTGGTTTCACCAAGGACGCCTCCGCCCGACTCGACCAGCTGGAAACGTCTCTGGATAATGCGGCGACGATGTCTGATTCCCAGGCCCGTAGCCTGACCGCCAGTGTCTCCACCGAACTTGATCTCCTGGACCGTCAGCTCGCCGAAAAGGTCTGACACCGGGCTTTTAGTATCGAATGATGTGAATCGTCGAGTCGTAAATAAGTTTCTTTATGACTTGCGATTTGAATGGCATTAGCAGAACAATTACGTTACACTCTCGGTGAATCACCCGCAGTCAACCGGAGGTAAATCATGGCCCGCAAGGAAATCGTGCAGTTCTACGACGATCTGGACAAGTCCCCGCTGTCCGCCGACGAGGTCAACGTCGTTGAGTTCTCCTACCAGGGAACCACCTATGTCCTGGATCTTTCCGAGGAGAACGCCCAGAAGTTCGCCGCTGACCTGGAGCCGTACATCGCGTACGCCACGAAGGTGAGTAAGACTGCCGGCCGTGGCCGTCAGCGCGCCGCATCCACGGGCGCGAAGTCGGATCCGACCCGTAACCGTCGTATCCGCGAGTGGGCCCGCGCGCAGGGCCATGAGGTGTCTACCCGCGGTCAGATCCCGCACGAGCTCATCTCCGCCTACGAGGCAGCGAACCCCTCCGACCGCTAGTCACCCCGGGACACACGGCGACGGCCCCGTGGTGCCGGTGACGGCCGTGACGGCTGCGATGGCCGTGATGACTGTGACGCCCAGGGGGGGGTCACAGAATTCCGGCGTCCCGTGCAGCTGCAACCGCAGACGTCCGGGACCGCACCCCATCTTGTTGTAAATATGAACCAGATGGGATCTAACTGTCGCTTCAGACAGGAATAGGTCGGCGCCTATCTGCCGGTTAGATTTCCCGTGGGCGACTTCCTGCAGAACCTCTATTTCCCTGGCCGACAGGGACGACGCCGCCTCCCGGTCACGGTATTCCAACCGGTGCGCCACCGAACCCGACATTGTCGGTGTTCCTGCGGCAGCACTTCGCACAGCATCAATCAATTCTTCCGGCGGGGCGTCCTTCAAGAGGTGGCCCACCGCACCTGCTTCGACAGCGCCGAGAATGCCACCGTCCGAATCATAATTTGTGACGACCAGAATATTCGGCGCACTCTCCAGATCCAGTGCGAGGATTCTGGCGGTTGCCTGCGCCCCGGATTCCACCTGATGCCCGGACGCGCCCACCCCGAACCGCAGATCCATCAGGACAACATTCACCTCGATCCGCTGGACCGCCTGCACCGCGCCATCGGCGGTCTCGACCTCCCCGACGATCTCGATGTCGTCCGCGCTCTCCAGGACCGCACGCAATCCCATCCGGACAATGTACTGGTCATCAGCGAGCAGTACACGGATCATGGACAGGCACTCCTGGATGCGGGGCGATGGGGGCGGTGTGATTCTAGTCGGTGGCCGTCCAGCGGTGCACTGGTGCGCACGACCGTCCCCTGCCCTGGGGCGGACTCGAGTTGGACGCTGGCCCCGATACTCGCCGCGCGCTGCCGCATCGTCAACAGGCCGATGTGCCCACCCTGGGCCCGACCGGACACCTCGCCGAGAGCCGAGGAGACGTCGAATCCGCGGCCGTCATCGACGATCTCCATCTCCACCAGGCCAGCGGGGATGTCGGCGACCACCGTGACCCGCACCAGTGATGCCGCGGAGTGATGCCGGACATTCGCCATCGCCGACTGCGCAATCCGCAGTAGCACCGACTTCACCCTGATCGGCGGGGACACCTCGAGAGTCCCCGGGGTGAGGGCACCGGAATCCGAGCGGTGGCCCACGGTGACATCGACCGTGAGCCCCGGGAAATTCTCTTCGGTGGTGGTCGCGAGACGACGCGGGGCATCGGTCAGCGTGCCATCCTGCAACGCCCGGGGCTGCAGCGCGGCGATGATGGCGCGGGTGTCCCGCAGGTTCTCGGCGGCCACCTTCCGGGCGACCTGTAACCGGTCGAGTGCCGGGGAATCGTCCGAAATGTCTCGCTCGGCGGCGTACAGCAGCATCTGGACACTGGAGAGCCCTGGGCGACGGTGTCGTGGATCTCGTGCGCCACGCGCTGACGTTCCGCGGCCACGCCAACCTCCCGCTCCGACTCCGCGAGCCGACTCCGGGTGAAGATGAGTTCATCGATGAGCTCCCGCCGGTCCTCGCTGACCATGAAGACCTCCTCGACGATGACCGCCACTGCCATGGCGACGAAACCTGCCATCACCGGGCCGATGACCGCCCCGATGCTCGGCCCCCCGGCGGCGAGCAACCCCAGACCCGCGGCGATGGGCATGACCACCAGGGTCGCCGCCACACCCCACCACAGCGGCAGTCGGTAGAGGTAGAGGGCGAACAGGGCGAACAGGGCGACCACCATATAGTTCGCGGTCGGTTCCAGCACCGCCAACATCACCCACAGCACCGTGAGGGTGAGCATCCAGACTGCCCTGCCCCGCAGGTGCAGCAGAACCGGACGTGTCAGTCCGTAGGCCGCGACCAGTCCGAACGCCAACGACGCGATGAATACCAGTCGCGCGGAGCCGTCGTCCGGATGCGTCGCAGACCACATGGTGGAGCCCAGAAGAAAACTGATCAGCGTCGAAAAACCACCCCTGATCAGTCGTGAATCACGCACTGCATCTTCATTGCCCATGCGAACACAGTATCCTCGACACGTGGAGTTCATCGAGTATCCGGTTTCCGGTGTGCTGAAGCTGTGGCACCTGGTCCTGACCGCAGTCGGCATGTCGGACATTCCGGCCTGGACGCTGTCCATCGCGCTACTGGTGGTCACGGTCCGCCTGATCCTGCTGCCGTTCGCCTACCGCGCGTACCGGTCAACCCGTGTACTGGTGAACCTGCGTCCGGCGATGGCCGCCCTCGACGCGGAGTACGCCGACCGGTTCACCTCCGCCGACCGCAAGGAACTGCTGGCCAAACGTCGTGAGCTGCAGAAGGCCGAGGGCTACCGGGTGCGGGACGGCTGCGTGCCGGCCCTGATCCAGCTGCCGATCTTCATCGGGCTGTACCGCCTCCTGCTGCAGGTGGCGCGACCGCAGGACCTGGAAGCCGCCTCACACTCCGGAATCGGTGCCCTCAACAGCACGGAGGTCTCGGACTTCCTGCAGGCCGAGATCTTCGGGATCCCGTTGACGGCGTACGTGGCGATGAGCGACGAACGCTTCGACTTCCTGGGCACCACCGGCTCCGAGGTTCTCCGGCTCGCCCTGCCGCTGTGCATCGCCGCGGCCATTTTCACCAGCGCGAACATGGCCTACTCGATCTACCGCAACTGGATGACCCTGGACGAGAACAACGCGACCGCCCGGGTGATCTTCCGGATGATGTTCGTGCTCACCGGTATCGCGGTGTCCGTGCCGCTGCTGTTCGGCCTGCTCGGCCCCGCCCCGGTCGCGATCCTGTGCTACTGGGTGATGAACAACCTGTGGACGATGGTGCAGAACGTGAGCCTGCACGTGGTGCTGGACCGTCAGGTGCCGTACACGGAGGAGTTCCGGACGCACCGGCGTGCCGTCGGCGAAGGACGCAAGGCCCGACGGGTCGAGGCCAAGGAGGCACAGGCCGGCCTGGAACGGCGCGCGGCCTCCCGCGACGCACGGATCTCGGAGCTGGACTACACGATGAACCACAGCGCGCTGGAAGAGGTCCGTCAGGGCGCAGCGGCGGAGAGGGACGCGCTGCTGAAGGAGCATGCCGATGACAAGGAGTCCGTGGCCCAGGTCGTGAACCGCGAGAAGCTGGAGAAGGAGAAGCGTAAGGCCCGCCAGAAGGAAGTTATGCAGGCCGAGCGGGCGATCCGGGCCAAGCGCCGTGCGGAGCAGAAGGCGGCGAAGGCTGCAGGCGCCGAGGGGCCGGAAAGCGCCCCGACGGAGGAGACGACGGAGGACACGACGACAGAAGCCGCAGGTGCGGCAATCCCCGAGGACACCCCGACGGAGGAGATTGCCGAGGGTGTCGTCGAAGAGACCCCTGCCGCTGACCAGCAAGCCCCCACCGCCGAGCCCGCGGAAACCACGGCCCCCGCGGAACCTGCTGAGCCTTCGGGACCTTCGGAACCCGATGAAAAACCCTACCGGGGGCGCCACCGTTTGGCGGAGTGACCGGCGGCGGCGCCGGACGGTAAGTGCCGGTCGCTAGATCGAATACATCATGGGGGCGGTGTAGAGCAGCTGCTTGGCCAGCTCGCGGGCAGTCTCCAGCGGCGTGACCGCGCGGCTCATCTTCGCCCCCGCAATGCCACCGTCCAGGAACACCATCAGCTGGTCGGCCAGCGTCCGGGAGGCATAGCCGAACTTCTCGGTGAGCAGGTCCGCCATCGTGTCTCGACACCAGCGTCGGTGCTCCAGTGCAGCCTCGCGAATGCGTCGCTCGCTGTCGGTGTCGGGACGCGGGTACTCACTGGCTGCGTTCTGGAAATGCGATCCCCGGAAGTTCTCTCCCGGCTGACTGGCGATGCACATGTCGAAGAACGCAAGAATCCGGTCCTCCGGCTTCGGCAGTTCCTCACACATCTCCTCCCACTGCTGGCGCCAGGACCGGTCGAGCTCTTCAATGTAGGCCACCACCAGGTTGTCTTTGGAACCGAACAGTGAATACAGGCTGGCTTTCGCCACGTCCGCCTCACGCAGGATCCGGTCGATGCCGATCACCCGGATACCTTCGGTGGTGAAAAGCTCAGTCGCGCTGGCCAGCAGTCGCTGACGTGGTCCCGGACGGTCACGACGCCGGGACCCCCCCTTGGCCCCCTTCGCTGTGGAACCAGACATGCTGCCACCATTGCTCGTCGAGGAACCGGTGCTGGCCATGTCTCGTCCTTCCTTCACTGTCGGATTGGGGGTGCGTGCGTGGGGCAGTGTCGAACACTGCGCGGAGCGTCGTGCGGAACGACGCCCGGAATATTGCTGCCGTCGGCGTTGTTGCTGTGCGCCAAGTTTACACGCGTGACGCACCGCACAAGCACATAAGCCGCCGCCGACAATGTCGGCGGCGGCAGTGGTGCGTCCTGACGCGTTCCTACTTCTTGGACGACGGACGGACAACCATCATCGGGCACGGTGCGTACTGCAGCAGCGCGCGCGAGGTGGAACCGAGCAGCATGCCGCGGAAGCCACCGCGACCGTGCGAGCCCAGGACCAGCAGCTGAGCACCCTCGGAGTTCTCCTTGAGCACCTGGATCGGGCGATCGCGCTCGACGACCTCCTCGACCTGGACGTTCGGGTACTTCTCGCGGTACGGGGCGAGCTCGTCGTCCAGGATCTTGCGCTCCTGAGCGCTCATCGCATCGAGCTGGCTCTGGACCGCAGCCAGGCCGACGAGGCTGGTCTGGACCTGAGCGTCCGCCCAGCTGTGGACCGCACGCAGGGTGGCTCCGCGGGCGTCCGCCTCACGGAAGGCGTAGGCCAGGGCCTCACGCGAGATGTCGGAGCCGTCAACACCGACGACGACCGGACCGTACTTGGTCTCCGGGGAGACGTCGTTGTCCTTGCGGACCACCACGACGGGAGAAGCAGCGTGCGCGACGACGGCGGAGGACACCGAACCGAGCACCAGGCCGGACAGTCCGCCGAGACCACGGGAACCCATGACGACCATGTCGGCATCCTCCGACACCTGCAGCAGCAGGTCGATCGGGGTTGCCTCGGCAACGTAGTGGCTGACCGCGATGTTGGGGTCAACAGCGCTGATCTGGTCACGGGCGTTGTTGATCTTGTCCATAGCCTCGTTCTCGAGCTCGTCGTAGAGCTCCTGCGGCGGCACCATGCCGTCGGCGTACATGAACTGGGGCATGGTGTAGGCGGTGACGAGCTTCAGCGGCGCGCCACGCTTGGTAGCTGCATTGGCCGCCCAAGCGACCGCCGCGGTACCGGCATCAGACCCGTCGACAGCGACGACGATTTCATTGGTTGCCTTGGTGTCCGACATCACGGACCCCTTTCCTTTTGGTGACTTTTCTCCACCTCCCAGTATCCCCCCAAAGCGCCCATTCGTGCAGTGACCCTCCCCCCGAGAGGGGGAGGGTCACCAGGCTACACCCGGAAACCGGGTGCACCAGTCGGGGGTAGTAGGGTAACGGGGAGGGATTACGGTCCCGGTACGCCCGGAGCGTTGCTCGGATACAACAGCTCGTAGATGAACTGCAGACCCTGCAGAACGATGCGTCCGAAACCGGTGGCCAGGAAGTCAGTGATGATTGAGAGATCCATGTCCAGGAGCTTAGCGTGAGGAACCCACCGCTACCAATAGCGGACGGCCTGAATCCGTCACGGGTGCGTGTCGAACATTCCGGCAGCGCACGGGTCATTGTGCGGCACCTGATCGACACTCAACAGCATCACGACCCCACCGACGATGACACGGCACTACGTGAGCGCTTCGCGGAGGGACTGGTACGGCTCGATGACGGCACCAGGTTGTCGCCCACCTCGGTGGTGCCCGCCGGGGAGTTCATCTGGTTCTACCGGCGTCCGGCCCCCGAGCGGGTCGTCCCCGGTGAGCTGCGGGAGATCCACCGTGACGAGCACCTCCTGGTCGTCGACAAGCCGACGTTCATGTCGACCTTGCCGCGTGGCCAGCACATCACCGAGACCGCGGTCGTCCGGGCGCGGCGGCAATTCGGCCTGTCGACCCTGTCCCCGGCGCACCGACTGGACCGGCTGACCAGGGGCGTCCTGCTGTTTACCGTTGATCCGTCGGTGCGCGGGGCCTACCAGCGTCTCTTCGAGGCACGCGAGGTCGTGAAGACCTACGAGGCGGTGACACCGGTGCCGGCGGGGTGGTTCTCCTCCGGCGATTCCTTGGAGGGGACGACGGATGAGTCGTTCCCGGTGCCGGCTGGCGCGCTCGGTTACCGGCGCCCCGCGACCGTGTTGGACGCACCGACCGAGGACGCGCCGTGGGTACTGCGCCACCGGATGATCAAGCTGCGGGGCCGGATGGCCACCTACCTCGAGGCCGGCGAGCCGAACAGTGAGACGCGGGTGACGGGTGTCCGGCTCGTGCGGAGAAGTGCGCCGGGGAACGGCGGTGCCAGCGGCGAAGGCGGCGTCAGCAGTGAGTGCATCGCTGGTGACGATGCTGTGGTGTGGACGCTCGAGCCACACAGCGGCCGCACCCATCAGCTCCGGGTGAATATGCGCCTCTTCGGTGTCCCGATCGTCAACGACCCGTTGTACGGCCCGTTGAGCGACGAGGCATTGTGGGACGTCGATGCTCCGATGCCTTTCGTGCCGGCGGTGGCGGATGAGGACTTCAGTGCACCGATGGGTCTGACGGCTGCGGCGATGCGTTTCATCGACCCGCTGAGCGGCGAGCCACGCGAGTTCCGACGGTAGTCGGCAGGTTCCGAC
>DHKFJ23503__coassemble_1672_pt1 | contig 8669 bp, 9 predicted proteins | sample DHKFJ23503__metabat2_low_PE_011 | metagenome-assembled genome bin DHKFJ23503 | reverse complement strand
GCCTCCCGTGCGAACGCGCAGCAGATCAACGGTGGCTACGGTGTGGGGCCGAAGAAGAACTCGGTGTACCTGGACCTCACCCACGCCATCGAGAAGCTGGGCGAGGACACCATCCGCGAGCGCTACTCCAACCTCATCCAGATGTACGAGGAAGCCATCGGCGACGACGCATACAAGACCCCCATGCGTATCGCCCCGACCTGCCACTACACCATGGGTGGCCTGTGGGCCGACTTCCACGAGATGACCTCGATCCCGGGGCTGTTCTGCTCCGGTGAGTCGTCCTGGATGTACCACGGCGCCAACCGCCTGGGTGCGAACTCGCTGCTGTCCTCCTCGGTCGAGGGCTGGTTCACCCTGCCCTTCACCGTGCCGAACTACCTGGCCCCGCTGCTGGGCCAGGAGGCCCCGGACGCCGAGTCCCAGGCCGCCAAGGATGCGCTCAAGCGCACCGAGGACCGGATCGAGAAGATCCTCAACATCCGTGGCCCGAACCCGCACGGTGCGGAGTACTACCACCGCCAGCTGGGCGAGATCCTCTACCGCTGCTGTGGTGTGGCCCGCTCCGTCGAGGGCATGCAGCAGGGCATCGACGAGATCCGCAAGGTTCGCGCCGACTTCTGGGAGAACGTCTTCGTGCCCGGTGGCAAGGACGAGATGAACCAGCAGCTGGAGAACGCGATCCGCGTTGCCGACTACCTGGACCTCGGTGAGCTCATGTGTGTCGACGCCCTGGACCGTGACGAGTCCTGTGGTGCCCACTACCGTGAGGATCACCTCGACGAGGACGGCGAGGCAGAGCGTAACGACGACGAGTGGTGCTTCGTCTCGGCATGGGAGCCGGGCGATAAGCCGGAGACCTTCATCCGACACTCCGAGCCGCTCTACTTCGACCGCATTCCGCTGATGACAAGGAACTACAAGTAATGAAACTGCATCTTGAGATCTGGCGTCAGGCGGACCACGCCTCGAAGGGACACTTCGAGTCCGTGGACGTCCCCGATGCCGTTGAGTCAATGTCCATCCTGGAGCTGCTCGACCACGTCAACACTGGCTACGTCGAGGCCGGCAAGGAGCCCTTCGCCTTCGCCTCCGACTGCCGTGAGGGCATCTGCGGTACCTGTGGCCTGATGGTCAACGGTCGTCCGCACGGACCGGACAAGAACAAGCCGGCCTGTCAGCAGCGCCTCTTCAGCTTCAACGATGGTGACTCCATCAAGCTGGAGCCGCTGCGCTCGGCCGCCTACCCGGTGGTCAAGGACATGGTCGTCGACCGTTCCGCCCTGGACCGCGTCATGGAGAAGGGTGGCTTCGTCTCGATGGCCGCCGGTACCGCTCCGGACGCCGACAGCCTCCTGGTCAACCACTCGGACGCCGAGCTCGCGCTCGACCACGCCGCCTGCATCGGTTGCGGTGCCTGCGTTGCCGCCTGCCCGAACGGTGCGTCCCACCTGTTCACCGGTGCCAAGCTGGTGCACATGACCCTGTCCCCGCTGGGGCGTATGGAGCGTGGCCGTCGCGCCACCAACATGGTCGATGAGGCTGAAGGCACCTTCGGCCCGTGCTCGCTGTACGGCGAGTGCGCCGACGTGTGCCCGGCGGGTATCCCGCTGACCGCCGTCGCCGCGATCACCAAGGAGCGCGCCCGCGCTGCCCTGCGTGGCAAGGACGACTAGTCCGCACCTCCACCGCGTTCTGTCGTGAACGGGGCGCGACCCCACCCGTGCGGGGGATGGAGTGCACCGTATCAACGGTGTGACTCGGTTCCTCCGACGGTGGTGGACTAGAATTCACGGTAGCAACAAGCAGTGTGTACCGGCCGGTGTCACTTCAGACTCGGCTGCAGACGATGAAAGAGGAACTGATGTCCGCTCACGCCGACTCTGAGGTTATGTTCTCCGGTGAGCCGGAGTACCTGGACGGGTATGTCCCCACCAGCTGGGACTCCCAGCACTCGTCGCTGCAGCGCAGCCTGACCTGGATCGGCATGGCGCTGATCCTGCTGGCTGCCTCCGCAGCCGGCCTCTTCGTCTACGGATTTGCCTCCGACAGCGTCGGCTCCCAGGACAACGGCATCATGCTCGGCACCGTCGGTGCCGTCGTGGCCGTCGTGGTGCTGCTCGCCGCCTTCGCCTCCGTGCACTTCGGACGTAGCTCCTACCGCGACTACAAGAAGCGCACCGGCCGCGTGCACTAAGCACCGGCCCCGCCGGTCGTCCCCGGACCGTCCGGCACCTCCAGCGTCCGCCCCGCAGACTCTCACCGAGACTGCGGGGCGGACGTTTTCGTGGCCTCGGGGCGTCGACACCAGCTGACCTGGATGTCTACACTGGAGAGGACAACACCGACGAGCTCGGCGATGATGGGTGCTCCATTCTTCGCCGGGCGGAGGAGGTACTCATGAACGAGAAGAAAAAGCCCGTGGGCATCTACGAGGGCGAGCCGATCTACCTGGACGGGTACGTCCCGAGCAGCTAGTGATTCCCATCACTCGTCGCTGCTGCGCGGAGCCGCCTGGATCGGCATGGGGCTGATCCTGAGCTCCATGGCGGGATTCGGTGCCGCGATCTGGGGATTCGCCACCTACGGATACGACGGTGGGCTGCAGACCCAGGAGCACGGGGACGTCATCGGTCTCATCGGCCTGATCATTGGCTTGGTCATGCCGTTCGCCGGGTGCGCCAGCATCTACATCGGCCGGGCGCGTCACCGCAAGTACAAGGAGGCCACCGGCCGAGTGCACTAGAGCCTAGAGCCCTCGTACTGCAGACCAGAGCGCCCCGCCTGCTCGTCATTCTCATCATTGAGTCGGCGAGGGCCATGTCGGATAGGTGTGATGATCTGCTGGTTTTCCGGCGAAATCCCAGCGATCGGTCCCACCTTTCCGACACCCGTTGAGATGCGGGGACCGCAGGCGAGGCAATGAGGCTACAGGCGGCGGGAATTGACCGGGGAGGCGGGCCACCGTCCGGCGACACGAGGGAACAAACAGGCGGGGCAGTGACATGCGGACCCTGTGCTTGCAGTTGGGGGATAATGGGACGGGTGAGCACTACTCTGACCAATCAACTGCCCGTCCCCGGACCATCACCGGAGTCCGAGGCAACCCGTCGACGTGACCTGCGCCGCCACAAAGCTTTCGCCACCAGCCTGCTCGTCCTGGCGACCCTGATCTACCTCGGCTGCCGTTGGCTGGAAGCGACCGGACGCGACGCCGGCTGGACCCCGTACGTCCGTGCCGCCAGCGAGGCCGGTATGGTCGGCGCACTGGCGGACTGGTTCGCGGTCACCGCACTGTTCCGTCACCCGTTGCGCATCCCGATCCCGCACACCGCGATCATCAAGCGCAAGAAGGACCAGGTCGGCCACGCCCTCAGCGAGTTCGTCGGGGACAACTTCCTCAATGCCACGCTGATCACCGAGAAGCTGCGCCAGGCACGCATCCCGGAGCGTGCCGCCGACTGGGTGCTTGACGGCGGCGGGGCCAAGCGCACCGGCAAGGAGGCCGCCCGGCTGATCGACCTGGTGGTCAACGGGGTCGACCGCGAGGAGGCGGAGCAGCTGCTGCGCACGCTGATCATCGACAAGGCGTCCGAACCGACCTGGGGTCCGCCGCTGGGCCGTGGCCTGGAGCAGCTCATCGCTGAAGGACGCACCGAACCGGTCGTCGACGCCGTCGTCGTCTGGTTGGACGACAAGGCCCGCGACAGCGAGGACCTGGTCGTCCGGCTGCTGGACGAGCGCACCCCGTCGTGGGCACCACAGTTCGTCCGCGACCTGGTCGGTGACAAGGTGCACCGCGAACTCGTCCAGTTCACCGCGGACGTGCGGTCCAACCCGGAGCACGAGGCACGCCACGCGATCCGGAAGTTCATCAACCAGCTGGCCCAGGACCTGCAGCACGACCCGGTGATGATCACCCGGGTGGAGAACTTCAAGTCCGACGTCATGGGGTCGGCCACCGTCCAGGGGCTGCCGGGCACGCTGTGGGAAGCCATCCGGTCGAACCTGACGGAGATGGCCCGGGACGAGGATTCAATGCTGCGGCGCAAAATCGTCCAGTGGGTCACCGAGTTCGCCACCCGGGTGCGCGAGGAGCCGGAACTGCGGGAGTCGCTGGAGAAGCGCATTGTGGGCGCGGCGTCCTACCTGGCAGACAACTACGCCGGTGAGGTCACCGGCATCATCGGCGAGACCGTGGAGCGGTGGGACGCCGACGAGGCCAGCGACCGTATCGAGCTGATGGTCGGCAAGGACCTGCAGTTCATCCGGGTCAACGGCACGGTCGTCGGTGCGTTGGCAGGGCTGGCGATCTACACGGTCTCGGAGCTTCTGTTCACACTGTTCTAGAGTCGGATAGACTCAGTGACCATGGAGTTGATTCACTACGCCCGCTACTTTCTGAGCCTTGCGGAACTCGGTGTGATCCTCGCGGTGGCTATCGCGGGGATCTGGGGTGCGATCCAGGTCATCCGGACCCGGGACGACGCCTTCATGGTCATCGACCGGTCGAAGCAGAACTGGATGCTGCTGCTGGGCGGAGCTGCTGTGGCTGCCTTGTTGCTCGGGACGATGGGTCTGTCACTTGCGTGGATCGCCGCCGCGGTGATCGTGGGCATTTACTGGCAGGACATCCGCCCTGCCGTGCGGGACGTGCTGGACAACTCCAGTGACTGGTGACGACCAAGACAGTGGTCAGGTCAGCGGCCTGGGGCGGATCGAGCTGAGTCTGCTGGACCCGCAGCCGTCCACAGAACAGATCGTGGCGGTGATCGAGCGTGCCCGACAGGAGGGGATCGGGGCGGTATGGCTGCCGCCGACGTCCTTCCCGGTGCGCGGGATCGGGGGAGAGGGGGACGCTCAGGGGAGTGTCCGCCTGTGCTCCGTGGCTGGTTATCCCACCGGCCAGCATCATGTCCTGGTCACGGCCAGTGAGGCGCATATGGCCGTGGCCAACGGTGCCGACGAGGTGACTGTGGTCCTAAATCCGGCGCATGTCTACGGTGGCCCGGATGCCACGGGGGATCTCAATGCGCTGACCGGGGAGATCGTCACGTTGCGTGAGGCGGTGCCGTATCCGGCGGTGCTGCGCGTCGCGCTCGGGACAGTCCGCGGGGCGGGCCAGGTGACGGGCAGCGTGCCCGCGGCGGTATTGCAGACCGTGGCACGGGCGGCGGTCACCGCCGGCGCCGATGTCGTGGTCGGACCGTCCGACGATGCACCGGGGGAGGGACGTGCGGAGGAGACCATCCGCATCCTCGCCGAGGCCGTCGCAGGAAGCTCCGTGACGGTGATGTCGGGCAGGGTACTGTCCTTCGACGACCCGGGTGCCTTCGACGTCGTGGAGCGGCTCTCTGCCGCCGGGGCGCACCGGGTGGTGTTGGACGCTGCGAGCCTCAGCACCGGCAGCACAGCCTGACCAGTACCGCCGGTATCCCGGCCGGACGGTCAGGCCGTCTGGTCCTCCGAGTTGGCGCCCGAGTCAGCGCCCGATCCGCTCTCGGTGCCGAAGGCGCCGGAGGTGTCGATCTCGTCCATGTTGATCTGGGTGCCGTGCAGCCTGATCCTTAGTCCGTCCTCGGTGACCTCGGCGCTCTGGACGGTCAACTCCTCGGAGGCCTCGTTGACGGTGCTCTCCAACTGGTCCGACAGTGACTCCGCGACCGACTGCGGCAGACTCATACCGAAGATCTTCACGTCGGACAGCGACATCGACAGGGTGCCCTCGGTGACCTCGGGAACCATGCTGAGTGTCGCCAGACCACCACTGATCTCGAAGTCGAGGGTGTTGTCGCCGGTGTTCATCGCGACGTCGGTGATGGAGATCAGGTTGTCCAGGGCGCCGGAGAACGGGTTGTCGTCCTCGGAGTTCTGTGCCTGCTCGCCGTCCTCGGCGCCACCGGCGGCCTCGGACTTCTGCAACTCGGCCAGCAGCATCTCCGGGGGCATGGTCGTGTCCAGGGTCAGGTCGTCGATAAGCATGCTCTCGCCGCTGACGGAGATGTTCTTGGCGTCCATCTCGACCGCGGGCTGGCCGGTGATCACCGGGCGCGACTGGTCGCCGTCCTCGTAGCTGACCTCGACGGTGGAGGGCATGGTGGCGCTCATCGACGGGATCTTGCCCTGGACCAGCCCCAGCAGCAGCGGGGAGGCTCCGAAGCTCACCGACGGATCCTCGGACAGCTCGGTGCCGTCCTCCTCCAGGGAGGAACGGATCTCATCGACGACGGTGTTCTTCGCGTAGGCGCGGACACCGAACTCGGCGATCACCAGCAGAATGACCAGGACCGCCACAACGGAAATGAGGACCTTCCACCACAGGCCGAACTTCTTGCCCGACTTGTTGCCGGATGTGCCGCCAGGGTTCTGGCTCGGCGCGGTGGTCGAAGTGGCGGCGGCGGAGTCCGCACGCCACACGTCAGGGTTACTTGAGTTGCTCACGTCGACCAGTGTGGCGCATCGTGCCCCCGGACGCCACACCAGTCACCGTAAAACTCAGGAAGGATCACGGTGTTCTACGGTCACGGACAGAAAACTGTCAGTGCCGCGAAGATCGCCCGGGAGGATCAGGCGTTCTCGTTGATCCACTTCTCGACGAGGGCAGCCTCGTTGACGATGATGTCGCGGACGTAGTCGGCGACCTTCGGCTCGATGACCGGACCGATCATCGGGATGGTGACGTCGATGTCGACCTCGGCCTCCAGGGTGGTGGAGCCGTCCTCGTCGATGAGGGTGAGCTCGGCCTCGAACTTCACCGGGGCACCCTTGATCTCGGCGTTCATCTCGCCGTTGGCGGTGCCGTCCTCGAGGGCCTCGAAGGAGATGGTGCGCTTGAGCTTCAGGCTCTGGGAGACCATGGATCGCACGGCCTCAGGCAGGGCGTCGGGGGCGAGGACCTCGAAGAGGACCACGTTGATCGGGTCGGCGGAGAACTCGGCGACCTCGCCCGCCTCTTCGGCGATGTTGGCGGCCTCGAACTCCCAGTACGCCTTGGTGGCGAGCGCGTCGTAGACCTTGTCAGCGGGGATGTTGACGGTCGTCGAGGTTTCAATGTGAGTTGTCATGCCGACAGACTACCGTTAACAGCGTGAGTTCTCTTGATTCTGTGTTCCTTGCGTCAACAATTGCTGCGATCGGTCCCCGCCCGGACGTCGCGACGGCCGATGTCGACTTCGCCGCGCTGACGACGCTGCGCATCGGCGGCGCCCCCGCGGCCACCGTCGTGTGCCGCTCGGCGGACGCCGTCGCCGAGGTGGTGGGCACCCTTGATGAGCAGGACATTCCCTTGCTGGTCGTCGGTGGTGGGTCGAACCTGGTGGTGGGCCAGGACGTCGCCGATCTCGTCGTCGTCCTGATCACCGCCGACGGTGCGGACATGACCGACACACCGGTGCACATCGACACCGACACCGGCCTGGTACGCGCCTTCGCCGGGGTGGTGTGGGACGACCTCGTCGCCGCCACGGTGGACGCCGGACTCGGCGGGCTGGAGTGCCTGTCGGGGATCCCGGGGTCGGTCGGCGCCACCCCCGTCCAGAACGTCGGTGCCTACGGCGCGGAGGTCTCCCAGGTGCTCCACCGGGTGCAGCTGTTCGACCGGACGACCGGCGAGCTTCAGTGCGTCTCCCCGGAGTCGCTGGACCTGGCGTACCGCTACTCCAACCTGAAGTTCACCAACCGTGCGGTGGTCACCGCCGTGGAGTTCCAGCTGAACCCCGACGGTCTCAGCGCCCCGCTGCGCTTCGGTGAACTGGCCCGCCGCCTCGGTGTCAGCGAGGAGGAGGGTGCGGCCGGGCAGGCGCGGCGTCCTGTCGCCGACGTGCGGGACGCCGTGCTCGCCCTGCGAGCCGGCAAGGGCATGGTCCTCGACGACGCCGACCACGACACCTGGTCGGCAGGCTCCTTCTTCACCAACCCGGTGGTCACCGGCGACGACACCCGGGACGCCGTCATCGAGGCCGTCACCTCCCGCTGCGGTACCGAGGCTGCCGCGTCGATGCCCTGCTACCCGGCGGGCACGGATGCGGCCGGGCGCACGCAGTTCAAGTTCTCCGCTGCCTGGTTGATTGAACGTGCCGGGTTCCCCAAGGGCTGGCAGGTCCAGGCCGAGCAGGGCGGCACCGGTCGGGCTGGGCTGTCGACGAAGCACACCCTGGCGCTGACCAACCGGGGGAGCGCGGTCAGCGAGGACATCGTGGAGCTGGCCCGCGCGGTGCGCGCCGGGGTGCAGGACGCCTTCGGGGTCACCCTGGTGCCTGAGCCGGTGTGGATCGGTGTGACTATCGACGGGTAGGGGGCCTGGCACACTGGGGACCATGTCACTCGACACACGGACCACGTTCGTCCTGATCCACGGGTCAGGATCCAGCTCCACCATGTGGGGCCCGATCCAGCAGGAACTCGCCCTGCAGGGCTGGCGTTCCTACGCCATCGACCTGCCCGGCCACGGCGCCCAGGCCCGCTACCCGGTCAGCTACCAGGCGCCCCAGGACCTCGAGGCCTTCGCCGCCGAACCGTCCACCTTGGCCGGTGTCACTCTCGACGACAACGTCGCCGTGCTCGAGGCGCCGGTCCGACGGCTCCGGGGGCTCCAGGAACACAGCCCGGTCGTCCTCGTGGCGTCCAGCCTTGGCGGGGTGACGGCGACGGTGTTCGCCAACCGCCACCCC
>DHKFJ23503__coassemble_1592_pt1 | contig 9066 bp, 6 predicted proteins | sample DHKFJ23503__metabat2_low_PE_011 | metagenome-assembled genome bin DHKFJ23503 | reverse complement strand
CCGGCAAGGAGTCCACCATCACCATCCAGGACGGCTCCGGTCTGTCCCAGGAGGAGATCGACCAGATGGTGAAGGACGCCGAGGCCCACGCCGACGAGGACAAGAAGCGTCGCGAGGAGCAGGAGGTCCGTAACTCCGCCGAGTCGATGGTCTACCAGACCCGTAAGTTCCTCACCGAGAACGAGGAGAAGGTCTCCGAGGAGACCAAGACCAAGGTCACCGAGGCTGCCGACGCCGTCGACGAGGCCCTGAAGGGCGACGACATCGAGGCCGTCAAGGACTCCGTCGAGAAGCTGTCCGCCGAGAGCCAGGAGATGGGCAAGGCCATCTACGAGGCTGAGGCTGAGGGCGCCGGCGCCGAGGGTGCCGAGGGTGCCGCAGCCGAGGACGATGTCGTTGATGCCGAGGTCGTCGACGAGGACGACGCCGACAGCGCCGACAGTGCCGACAAGGGTGAGAACAAGTGACCCAGCCGAACCCCGCCGACCCCGGTGATCCCGCCGTGACCGACGAGGAGTACACCGGCCCCGACCTGGCCGAGACCACGCCGGAGGAGGACGCCGTGATCGACGCCACCGAAGCCGCCGACGCCGCTGCCGGTAACGCCGGTGGTGCCGGTGACGAGGTGCTGGACGTCGAGGTCGAAGACGCCCTCGCCGAGGATCCCGCCACCGCCACCGAGGCCACCGCCGCCGCAGATGCTGCCGCCGACGCCGCTGACGAGGCGGTTGCCGAGGCGGAGGCCGCCCCCGAGGCATCTCCGCTGGAGGTCGAGCTCGCCGAGCGCACCGCCGACCTGCAGCGGGTGAGCGCCGAGTACGCCAACTACCGCAAGCGCACCGAGCGCGACCGGGTGGCGATCCGTGAGAGCGCGAAGGCCGACACCGTCGCCGGACTGCTGCCGATCCGGGATGACCTGGACCTGGCCGAGCAGCACGGTGACCTCACCGGGCCGCTGAAGGCCGTGGCCGACAAGCTGGACGCCGTGTTCGCCTCGCTGAAGGTCGAGACCTTCGGTGCCGAGGGTGACGAGTTCGACCCGTCGCAGCACGAGGCCGTGCAGGACATGTCGACCGGCGACGACAAGGCGCTGGGCACCGTCCTGCGCAAGGGCTACCGCCTCGGCGACCGCGTGCTGCGGACCGCCATGGTCGTCATCGCCGACCGCTAGCGCCGCCGCGTCCTCCGGCTCTCCACGCTGAATACCCATGGCTGGAGGTACATGAACCACCCGGTTCACGTACCTCCAGCCATGGGCATTTCATATTGCGTTGCGCCGGGCGGCGTTGATCGCCGCCCGAATCTGATCCAACATGTCGGCCCGGTCCCGCAGCAGTTCCTTGTCGATGCGCACCGCTTCCCACCCCAGACTCTTGAGCCGCTGGTAGAGCCGGAAGTCCCTCAGCTTCTGCTCCTCGCCGGTGTGGTGGTTGCCGTCGTAGTAGACCGCCACCTTCAATGACGTACACGCCAGGTCGGCTGTGGTGACGTTGTCCCCGGGCATCGACCGGTTCCTGACTCTCCCGCTGTCCAGGGAGATGGTCACCTGCGAGGTCCATCCGTGCCCGGCCGGCAGCTCATCACGCAGGACCAGCCGGGTGATCGTCTCCATCGGTGACTGCGACCCGACGTCGCAGAGCTCGAGGAACCCGTCGAGGGTCCTACGGTCCACGATGTTCCGTGCACGGGACCGGATGTCGTCGGCGTCGAGATGTGTGCACTGGTAGGACGCGTCGATGAACTGGATGGTACGCACCTCGCGATCGTCGAGCCCCGGTACGTCCGGCACCCACCACGACTTCTTCCCCGCCCAGATAGTCGCGACACATTGGGCGACGGCTGTCCCCGCGTCGACCACTTCGAGGTGCGGGAAGTAGGGGTCGATGGTGACCGTCGGTGTTCCTTCGGTCAGCTGACGGTGGGTTGCTGTTCCGGTGCTCGTCCTGTTCCGGCGACGCCGTTCCGACAACAGGAGGACCGGCTCGCTGTCGGCCCAGTACGGCATTCCGTGGGCGGCGATGGCGCACCATCCTGCGCCGACGCTGTCCGGTGTGGACAGCCAGTGGGCACGGAGCCGGGTGAGGATGTCCCAGGTCAAGGTGCCGGGGTCCTCTGCGCTCCATCCAGCGGGGCCGAGCCGGTGGCCCGGCGGTGTACCGGTTGCTCCGTGGGGATCAGGTGGTAGGACGATTCCGCTGGCCAGTCGTTCCCAACTGTCGACCTTCCTGCGCGGAGTGCCGTCGGCCAGCGCGTCGCGGCGTCGCCGAGGAGTACGCGACGGGTAGACGCGGCGCGTGAAGTACGGTCCGCGTCCCGGTTTGATGCGCCCTTGCTTCTCGGCGTTGATCCACAGGTGTCCCCCGAATGTCCCCATTGGCCTATCTAACCGTGGGGAGGTGACAGGTGCTTCACTTTGTCGAAATCGGAGAAATCCCCATGGCTGGAGGTACGCGTGTGGGCTGGTCAGCGTACCTCCAGCCATGGGTATTTGTCGGTGGGTGAGGTGTGGTGAGGTGGGGTGTGGTGAGGTGTGGTGAGGTGGGGTGTGGTGAGGTGTGGTGAGGTGTGGGGTGGGGACGGGAGGGACGCGCACACCCACCAGTCGCCCCGCTCATACGCTGCGGTAGTACTCCGCGCGGTAGACCTGCGTCTCCGCGGCATCCGGCACCGTGCGTTCCCGCTTCTGGGCCAACACCCGGACCTGCGGGCGTATCCCGTCGACGGCCCCGGCGACGGACGCGGCCGGGGAGGAGTCGTCCAGGGGCATGGACTCACCCATGTCGACGACCTCGGTGAACTCCCCGGCGGGCACGATGACCGACTTCTCGTCGATCTCGCCGTCGACCTGACGCCCCATCACCCGCAGCCCCAACCGCGAGTCGGTGCCGTTGACACCCTCGATGACCAGTGCAGAGTCGGAGTCTTCAGCCCGTCGAACGGTGACCTTGGTGAGGTCGACCCGCATGTCCCCGGTGACGGTCTCAGGCCCAGCCAGGTCGGGGTCGAGGTCCCCGCTGATGATGATGGGGGACGCTCCGACGGTCACCGCGACACTGCCGCCATCGCCATCGCCGTCGCCGTCACCGCCGTCGCCGAGTGGAACCTCTGCACCGAGGACGTCGACGGCGGTCTCCATCCCGGGCACGGTCACGGTCACCGTGTCGCCCTTCGGGACAACCCATGCCTCGGGGTGGGGGAAGGCGCTGTCCGTGCCGTGGTCGGCGTTGTTCAGGTAGCCGTCCTGCCGGCTCCACAGCACCCAGAACACCTTGTCATCACCGCGCCGGAACCGTAGTCCGCGCAGGTCGGGGTGCGGCGACTCGACCCACCCCAGGAACACCGCGCCGTCCAGCCACTCTGCGGCGTGCGCGAAGGCCGGCAGCGACGGTTTCGGCGACCGGTCGGCATGCAGCAGTCCGTAGTGGTACTCGCTCTCCACCGGGTCGACGCCGTGCTTGTCGTGCCATAGTCCATCGGCGAGCTGGAACCAGTGGGTGCCGGTAGCGCCCTCGGCTTTGGCGAGCATCAGGGACAGCAGGACGGAGTCGGCGGCGGTGCGTTCATCGTCGTACCACCAGGCATTCGGCCGGGTGCAGGAGTAGCACTCGGTGAGCCACAGTTCTTCGGCGTTGCCACCGCGTTCGAGGCGTCCGTCGAGGTAGGCCCGCGCGGTGCGGACCTGGCCGAGGAAGTTCCAGCGCCCGCTGTCGTAGTCGGGGACGTAGTTGCCGCGTCCGGCGTGTTCGGCGATGCCGTCGAGGGCGTCCCACCCGCCGTCGTCGTCGATGATGTCGAGGAAGGACGCGTCCCATCCGGCCAATGCCATGGCGATGAGCTTCGCCGAGGAGCCGCGGCGGTCGAGTTCGGCGCGGAAGGGGATCAACCAGTCGCTGGTGTACTCCCTGGCGCGGCCCCGGATGTCGGTGCCGTCGATGTTCCACTCGTTGAGCAGCTCGTAGTGGGACACGTCGGCATCCTCGCCACGGTCGATGTTGTCGGTGGCCCATTCGGTGAAGGTCTGGCCGCCGCGGTCGAGGCGTTCATCGCTGAACTGCCCCGGTGAGCCGCCGGGCTGCAGTGCGTTGCTGATGCCGAGGTCGCCGGACTCCTCGGCACTCAGCCAGGGGTTGCGCAGATGGGCGACACCGATGCGTTGCCACAGCTCCTTCTCGTCCTCGGCGGATTCCAGGGCCGGGGCCTGTGAACCGGACGCCTGGGCGGAGAAACCACTCAGCCCGACGATGGACTGTTCGGCTGGACCGTACTCGTACTCCGGCCACACGGCGGCGGCGGTGCGGGCGAAGGAGTCGGCGCAGGTGACCTCGACGGCGGTCCAGGAGCGGGGGCCCGGCAGGTCGATGGTGACCTCGGTGTCGACGTAGTCGGTGTCCTCGGGGACCTCGACGGTGTGGGTGGAGCGGTGTACCTCCTCGCCGGTGAAGCTGCGTGCGACGACCTCGACGTCAGTGCTGCTGGTGCTGATGGTGCGGCTTCGGGCGCCGGTGACGCCGACGGTGAAGGTCTGCTCGCCGGCCTCGGTGAGGACGTTGTACGTGCCCGGGCCGCTGACGTCCACGGTGCGCTCCGGCAGTGCGGGGTGGGACAGGACGCCGCCAGCGAGCAGGGTGCGTCCGTCGTCCAGCAGGTCACGGGCGGCGGCGACGGTGGTGTCGGCGCGGAACTCGACGTGGGCCCGCCAGAGTCCGTCGTCGGTGTGGTCTGCGGGCGGGGTGGGCGGGGCGTGGAGGGTGGTCGTGTTGCGGGAGCGGGAGCCCTCGGCGCTGAGACAGCCGGAGATCCGGGTGTCCCCATCTTCGTCGCTGCTGGTCCAGTCGATGAAGTGCAGCTCGGTGACACGGTCCAGTACCGGGACGCCGCCACCGGGGTCGCGGTTCCAGCGGGTCGCGGGGATGTGGATGCCGGTGTCGCTGTCGGCGTCGACGAGGGTGCGGTAGATACGTCCGGAGCGCAGCAGCGCGTCACCATCGGCGTAGCCGGTCCCGGGCACGGAGAATTCCCAGTCGGCGGTGACGGTCGATCCCTCCGCCCGGTAGGTCACCGCGGCGGTGTAGTCGGCGTCGGTGACCTCGAACTCCACGCGCACCGGACCGGTGCCGGGCTCCCCGCCGGACGGGTCGTCCACCGTGGCGGCCCGGGTGCCGATCGACGAGGTCAGCCGGTAGCCGTCGAAGTGGACCAGCGTGGTTCCGTCGGCGGTGAGTACGCTGACCCGCCCCGGGTGATCGGCGTCGTTGACCTGCAGCTGCAGCGGTCCGGGGTCGATGGCCGGGATCTTGTCGGCGCCATCATCACCGCCACCACCGGGGCCCATGGGGCCGTCCTGCCCGCCGAGCAGCATCGCGCCACCGACGGCGGCGGCGCCGAGCCCGACGGCTCCGGCGCCGCCGAGGAGGAATCCGCGCCGGTTCACCTTCCGTTCCGGCCCCCTCAAACGTCGTCGCCGTTCGGCCGGTCAGGACCATCCGGGTCGTCGGGGTTGCCGTACTCGATACCGTCCACGCCGTCGATTCCGTCTCCTTCGTTGAGTCGTCGCATGAGGTGTTCGTCGGGGTAGACCTGCAGCACCTGCTGGCCGTTGTCCCGGGTGGTGACACCGGTGAAGGCGTTCAGCTCGCCGTTGTGGTCGAGGTACAGCCGGGGTGACACCGCACCGGGGTTCTCGGTGAACTGGTGTACGGCCGCCGACGTCATCGCGTTGATACCCTCCAGCAGGTCGGTGCCCATGCTGACCTCGCGTACCAGCACCAGGTGGCGGTGTGGCACGGCGACGAGTACCCCCTCGGAGGTGTCGAGTCCCGGGATGTACCGGGCCAGGAACTGGTCGAGGAACAGCGGGGCGGTGGCCAGGAAGAAGCTATCGGAGTCCAGGGCCCAGAACCGCGCGCCGGGGTCGCCGCCGGTGACCCGGGTGACGTTGACGGGCGTGTCGACGAGTTCCTGCCAGGTGTTGCGGTGGCCGACACGGTGCAGGTCGGAGAGGCCGTCGGTGGTGTCCCCACCGTGGGCGGTGAGGTGGTCGTCGTTGAGGGTGATCACTGCGGCATCGGTGTCGAGCACCAGTGCGGCGGACAGGTCCTCGGCGATCTCGCGGACGCCGTCCTGGAAGTTCGGGTTCCCGGCCGTGTTGCCGGGAGTTGCCTGCAGCATCTCGGTGGGCATCATCCGGACTTTCAGGCCACGCAGGAAGTCGGCGTCCGGCAGGGCGTCGATGTCGACCTCGGCATCGGTGACCACGGTGCGCACGAAGGTGCGGACGAACCGGGCGATGTCGGACCTCGGCGTGTCCACGGGCTCCTGGGCGATGCGCAGCGACAGGTTGTCGAGCCCGACGAGTCGCGGGGGTGCGCTGGGCCGGTCTTCCGGGGTGGCGGCGATGTATCCGTCGGGACGCCAGACGGTGTCGAACCCTTCGTCGTGGAGGGCCTGCATGGCTTCCTCGCGCAGCAGATCGGCGCGCTCGGCGGTGAGGTGGGGGAACATCTGGTCCGGGCCGTCAGTGTCGACGACGCTGCGAGAATGCAGGTCGTCCTGCTGAATCTGCTGTGTCGCACGTCGTCTGCGTCGGCCTCGGAAGAACATGGACTCACATCCTAACAGCCGGGAATGTGGGGTGCCGGGTGTGCGTTGAGGGAGGTAGACCTTAGCGTGATAGACTCAAGTTTCACGCTGTACCGCGAGAATATCGATACAACGAAGACTTACCAGACAGAGAGGACGACGGTGGCTCAGAAGGAGTGGATCGACAAGGACTACTACGCTGACCTCGGCGTGTCATCCACGGCCGATGCCGACGAGATCAAGAAGGCGTACCGGAAGATCGCCCGGGACAACCACCCCGACGCGCACCCCGGGGACACTGTCGCTGAGAACCGCTTCAAGACTGCCTCCGAGGCCTACTCCGTGCTCGGTGACAAGGACAAGCGCAGCGAGTACGACGAGCTGAAGCAGATGGTCGCCAGCGGTGGTCTGGGTGGCTACGGCGGCTTCAGTGGCTTCGGTACCGGCGGCGGTGCCGGTGGCGCCGGCGACTTCGGCGGGGCGGGGACGTCCGAGGGCTTCGACCTGGGTGATTTGTTCAACCGGTCAGGACGCTCCGGCGGTGGCGGTTTCGGCGATGTCTTCGGCGACATGTTCGGAGGCGGGGCAGGTCGAGACAGCGCCCGCTCCACCCGCACCCGCCGCACCCGCGGTGCGGACGTCGAGACCGATATCACCCTGGAGTTCCGCGAGGCGACCAAGGGTGTCACCGTCCCGATCCGGCTCACCAGCCCGGCTGCCTGCACCACCTGTCACGGTTCCGGTGCCACCCCGGGGACCTCCGCACCGAAGTGCGGCACGTGCTCCGGCTCCGGCATGGTCTCGGAGAACCGTGGGGCGTTCGGATTCTCACGGCCCTGCGCTGACTGCAACGGCACCGGCACCCGCATCGAGGACCCCTGTGACGACTGCGCCGGCACCGGTCGGGTGACGCGTACCCGCACGATCACCGTCCGGGTGCCCGCCGGTGTCGTCGACGGGCAGAAGGTGCGGCTGGCCGGCCAGGGCGAGGCCGGGGAGCGGGGACGTCCCGCTGGAGATCTGTTCGTCACCGTCCACGTGAAGCCGGACGACCTGTTCACCCGCAGTGGTGACGACCTGAAGATGACCGTCCCGGTGAGTTTCACCGAACTCGCACTCGGCGGGACGGTCACCGTCCCGACGCTGGACACGAAGGTGCGGGTGAAGATCCCGGCCGGCACCGCCGACGGCACCACCCTGCGGGTGCGGGGCCGGGGCGTGACCAAGCGCAACGGCAACTCCGGTGACCTGCTGGTCACCGTGAAGGTCGCGGTGCCGAAGAAGCTGGACGAGGGCGCGGCCAGTGCCCTGCGCCACTATGCCGAGGAAGAGAAGCGGGCCGGGTTCGACCCCCGTGCGGACTGGTCCGGGAACTGATGAGGTGATCGAGGATGGCGGAGCAGAAAGGCAGCAACGGCAACGGTCGTCCTGACCGGGGCGAGCGCGAGGTGTTCGTGATCTCCGTCGCCGCCGAGATCACCGGCATGCACGCACAGACGTTGCGCACCTACGACCGGATGGGCCTGGTCTCCCCGGAGCGTACCCGCGGTGGTGGACGCCGCTACTCCCAGGACGACATCGAACAGCTTCAGGAGATCCAGCGGCTGAGTCACGATGAGGGTGTGAACCTCGCCGGGATCAAGGCGATCATCGACCTGCAGAACCGGGTCCGCGACCTGGAGGATCAGGCGGCCGCCCTGCGTCGTCGCCTGGCCGCGGCCGAGCGGCTTGCGGAGGGGGACAGTGCCGGTGGTGCTGGTACCGCTGGCGGACGCCGGCGCGGCGAGATCGTGCACGTGCCGCGCTCCACCGCGGTGGTGCTGTGGGAGCAGCGGCGCCGTGGGCAGGACGGGCGTGGACAGGACAGGCCGCGCCAGGGACGGCGTGACCAGGAGCGTCCCGACAAATAGTCTCCCGGGGCGCCGTTACAGCGACCCACAGCTGTTCGGCGCGGCAACCCCGTTGAACCGGTCGACGATCCAGCTGAACGCCGTCTCGACCTGGGAGAACATCGGCACGGCGTGGTTCGCCGCGGTCTTCGGTGCGATCTCCGGCATCGGGTCGGTGATGAACTGCACCGGCGCGTGTGCGCCGTCCGCCCCTCCGAGAGCGCAGTAGGACGCCGCCATCTCACGGGACTGGTCGTAGGGGATCGTGTCATCGTGGGCGGCGTTGAGGGCCAACATCGGTGCGTTGAGTGCCCGGGTGCCTAGCCGGTAGTGGGAGTTGGTCAGCACATCACGCAGGCGGGGATCGGACTCGGCGATCTCGGAGAACGACCGGCCGTCCTTGGTCAGGGTACGGGTGTCGGTGTTCTCCCAGTTCTCCACTGTGTTGCCGATGCATTCGTCGGCGGTGGCGGCCATGAACTCGTGGCCTTTCTCGTTGAAGTACTCGTCCTGCAGATCGGCGAGTTCCGGGTGGCGGGCGAGTGCGCCGTTGAGCGCGTAGCCGGCGACTCCGGCAATCATGTGGTTGTCCACCGCC
>DHKFJ23503__coassemble_1533_pt1 | contig 9435 bp, 7 predicted proteins | sample DHKFJ23503__metabat2_low_PE_011 | metagenome-assembled genome bin DHKFJ23503 | reverse complement strand
CCGGGGTGGAGCGGACGACCTCGGCATTGGCCCACCGGTCGGTGTCGGTCATGGTCAGCCCGCCCAGGCGGGTGAAGGTGTAGTTCCACCAGGCGCCGTAGTCCACGGCTCCGGAGGTGATGTGGCCGTACTCGCCCTCGTTGATGATGTCGAGGCCGAGCTCGTGCTGACGGCGGACGACCTCGTCCACGCTGTTCTGGAGGATCTCCAGGAACTGCTCGCGGGTGATGTCCCCGGCACTGAAGCGGTTGTTGGCCTCCAGCAGCTCCGGGGTGCGGGGCAGGGAACCCACGTGGGTGGTGCGGATCTTGTTGACCATGGTTGTTCTGGTTCTCCGGTTCTCTCGTTGATGTACTGGTTGTTTAGGCGCTAGTTGCCGTTGATCTCGCGCGTGGCGATCTCCGCGCCCTCGACCAGGGCCTGCAACTTCGCCCAGGCGATCTGCGGGTGCAGGCGTCCGCCCAGTCCGCAGTCGGTGGAGGCGATGACGTTCTCCGGCCCGACGAGGTCGGCGTACTGCAGGATGCGGTCGGCGATCAGTCGGGGGTGCTCCACGACATTGGTCGAGTGGCAGACCACACCAGGGTAGATCAGTGTGTTCTCCGGCAGCTGGTGCTCGGACCAGACCCGCCATTCGTGCCCGTGGCGGGGGCTGGCACCCTCGAAGGTTAGGCCGGAGACGTCGGCGCGCAGGCACTCGTCGACGATGGCGCCGAAGGGCACGTCAGTGGTGTGAGGGCCGTGCCAGGAACCCCAGCAGATGTGCAGGCGGGCCTGCTCCCGAGGTACGCCCTCGAGCGCGGTGTTGATCGCGTCGATGCGCTTGCCGATCCATGCCTGGTAGTCGGCGATGGACGGCTCCGGGTTGATCTGGTCCCAGGCCTCGGCGAGGTCGGGTGCGTCGATCTGGACGGTGAAGCCGGCATCGGCGATGGTCCGGTACTCCTCGTTGAGGGCGCGGGCGTCGACGATCTCGTCCTCGGTGTCGAAGTGCTCATTGGCCAGCCGGGCGGCGGAGCCGGGGGAGATCGCGGCGACGAAGGCGTCCCTGCGGTCGTGGCCGGCCCGGTCCAGGGCGGCGGTGAGGCCGTTGACGTCGGCGGCGACGGCGTCCTGCCCGATGTAGGACACCGGGCCGGTGAAGGTCGGGACGCTCAGTGGTTCGCCGAGCAGGCAGCCGGACTCCGGGTCGTTGTAGGCCTCGCGGAAGGCGGTCCAGTCCCGACGGTCGGTCATGCTGGTCAGCCGGACGTCGCCGGGGGAGGAGCGTACGACGTCCATCTCGACCCATTCACCCGGCTGCGGGGCGCGCAGTCCGCCCAGGCGCGGGAAAATGTAGCTCCACCAGGCACCGAAGTCGACGGCGCCGGAGGAGAGGTGGCCATACTCGCCGTCGTTGATGATGTCGAGGCCAAGGTCGAGCTGGCGCCGGACGACGACGTCGACGGAGGCCTGGAGGATCTCGTTGAACTCCTCTGCGCCCATCTCCCCGATGGTGGTTCGGGCGTAGGCTTCCAACAGTTCAGGGGTGCGGGGCAGGGATCCCACGTGGGTGGTACGGATCTTCTGGGTCATGGTGATTCCTTGGCGGTCGGGCTGGTTCAGGCGAGGTCGGGTGCGGAGAGCTACGGCCGGGTATCTGAGGGGTAATACTAGACCGAGCGGTTCATTCGTGGCTTATCCGCCCCCGTGGAATGCGGCGCGGAGATCGCCCTGGAGTCGCTGGATGGCTGTCTCCAGTGTGCTGTCGTTCTTGCAGAACGTCCAGCGCACCAGTGTCTGGGTGGGATCATCCGGGTCTGCGGCGGCGTCCGGGGTGACGAAGGCACTCACCGGGATCGCCGCGACCCCCGCCACGGCAGGCAGGCGGCGGCAGAACTCCGCCCCGGTCATCGGCTGTTCCCCGGCGCCGTCGGCGCCGTCGGCGCCGGCAGCGCTGTCGCTGCCGGTCAGCCCCAGCGGGGCGATGTCGGTGATCAGGAAGTACGTCCCGTCGCTGCCGAGGACCTCCATCCCGGCGTCCTGCAGTGCCTTGGTGAGGACGTCGCGGCGTCCGGCCAGGGTGTCGGTCCACTCACGCGACCAGTCGTCGGCGTGCTCCAGTGCCCAGGCCACCGCCGGCTGCAGCGGGGTCACCCCGACGTAGGACAGGAACTGCTTTGCCGCGGTCACCGGCCCCAGCAGGTGGGACGGCCCGACCGCCCAGCCGGTCTTCCACCCGGTGACGTTGAAGCTCTTCGCCGCGCTCGACAGGGTGACCGTCTGTGCCGCCATCCCGTCCAGGGTGGCGAAGGGGATGTGTGGCCGGTCGAAGGCGAGGCGCTCGTAGACCTCGTCGGTGATCACCACGACCTCCGTGCCCCGCACGCAGTCGGCGATGAACTCCAGGTCCTCGCGGCACAGCACCGTTCCGGTCGGGTTGTGTGGGGTGTTCAGCAGCACGGCTGCCGGGGAGTCCTGCACCGCCGCGGCGAAGGATTCACGGTCCAGCCGCCAGCGACGCACACCCTCTGCATCCGGCTCCAGCAGCAGACGGACGGGCCGGGCGGTCGCGCCGGCCAGGTTGATCGCGGCGGTGTAGGCGTCGTAGGTGGGTTCCAGGACGACGACCTCACGCCCCGGGTCCACCAGCCCCAGGATGGAGGCTGCGATGCCCTCGGTCGCACCGACGGTGACGATGACCTCGTCGGCGGTGACGTGGTGGTTCAGCCGGCGGGCCCGGTCGGCGGCGACCGCCTGGCGCAGGACGGGCAGGCCAGGGCCGGGGCCGTACTGGTTGTTTCCGCCGGTGATCTCCGCGGCGGCACGCTCCAGCATCTCGGCGGGGCCGTCCTCGTCGGGGAAACCCTGGCCCAGGTTTGCCGCACCGGTGCGCACGGCCTCGGCGGTGATCGTGGCGAAGATGGTGGGACCGATGCCGGCGACACGGGTCGCCGGACGGGCGGTGTATTCGTTGTCAGCCATGCCGCCATACTATGGTGCCATGACCACGCAGCCGATCACCGCGACCGGGATTCATCCCGACCAGACCATTGCACTGCAGCAGACCGACCCCGCCGACCTGCCGAAGGGGCATCCGGTGGACGCCCAGGCCGGGAGGGAGGGTATCAGCCCGCGGGCCCAGCTCACCCAGCTGCTGAACTACTTCGAGGACAACTACCCGGAGATCTGGAACTCGCTGACCACCGACGAGGGCGCCGGTGTGACCGGTTCGGACCTGACCGCGCTGAAGGACGACACCGAGCGGATGTGGGCTCGGGTCCCCGACCTGATCACCCACTGCAGTCTGCTGGTGTTGGGCGCGGGGCTGGACCACGCGATGCCGACCTCGACGTTCCTGAAGACCGGGCCGGACGCTTCGGCGGTCACCGTGGCGGGGCTGTCGGGCACGCTGCTGCGTCCCTCGGAGCCGACCGGGGCGGTGGCAGTGAGCCTGCACGGTGGGCCGGGCTGGTTCGGCGATGCCGAGGCCCACGACCAGCTGTGGCTGCCGCTGTTCGCCGCACTGGCGGAGAAATCCGGGGTGACGGTGGTGGATCTGGTGTACCCGCTGCCAGGGTATGCGGCAGGTGAGGGTGCCGAGCCCTCAGAGACGGCGACCCGTGCGGCGATAGCCGGGGCCTTCCGCGAGGTGCAGGAGCGTGCCGGGGAGTTGGTGGGGGAGCGCGCTGCCGCTTCTGCATCGGTGGACCGCGTCGGCCTGATCACCTTCGGTTCTGGCTTCGGCCTGGCCCGCGACATCGTGGAGGACGCCGCCTTCCTGCTGGCGATGACCCCGCGGATCACGCCCGCCCTCGAACAGGACGCCCCGTCGCTGGGCGAGGTGCCGACCCTGGTGTCGGTCGCCTCGGAGGACACCCGCGGAACCTCGGCCGAGGACGTCGCCGCCTTCTTCGACGGTTGTGCCCCGGGCCACGAGTTCCGTTCCTACCTGTCCGAGCACATCATCGGTGCCCCTGACGTGTGGCGTCGCCGGGTGGCTGACGACGCGGAGTGGATGCAGCGCTTCTGACGGTCAGCTGGTCAGTTGGTCGGCTGGGATGCGTCTGCGGCGGTGTCTGCATCTGACGGTGGGTCGAGCTCGGGGCGACGATCTTCGCCCTCCAGCTCCTTCTTCCCCTTCTTCGCGACAGAGGGGTCTTCCTTCACCGCGTCCTTGAAGGCCCTGAACCCGCGGGCCAGCCGACTGCCTGCGCTGACCGCGCCACCGACGACGGCGTCCTTCGCATTGCCTGCGCCATCGACAACGGAGTCCTTGGCATCACCGGCGGCGGAGAGCCACCGGCGGGCCGTGACCTGGTTCCGCTCCTCGGTCAGGCCGAGACTCTCCTGGAAGTCGATGACGCTGGTCGTGAGGTGATTTCCCGAGCGGACGACCCGACCCGCGGGGAGGGGCTGCAGCAGGACCTTGCTGTTTGCGCGTTGTGCGGCGGCGTCGATCCGGTCCAGCAGGCCGGTCGTGACCTCGGCGACCTGCCGCCACCGCTTGTCCCGGGCTGTCTGTAGACCCTGCCGGTGGATCTCCACGTTCTCGGGTTCGGTCTGCGCCACCCGGTCGAGCTCCAGACTGTCGAACTCCTCGCACAGCTGCAGGCAGCGGGCGAGGACGACCAGCCAGTCCTTGATCTCGCCGTGCGCAGTGGCCAGCAGTTTCGCCAGGTCACCGAGGTCCTTCTCCGACTCGATCCGGGTGGTGATGTCGGAGAGCTGCTGCAGGGCGTAGCGCCGGGTGCCGGAGAGAATGCTCGCGGAGTTCTGCACCTTCGACCAGGTGGTGCCCGAGACGTGCCCGACCGAGTCCCGGACGATGAAGGCGTCATCGATGATGTCACCCACCCCGTACATCTTCGAGACGACGTCGATGGTCTGGTTCCTCAGGACATCGTCGACCTTCCGGTCGATCTCGGCCAAGTAGTCCTTGATCTCGTCGATCGTCTGCTGCGATGCCATCTGGTTCAGCATGGCGGCGGCAGCTGCCAGTGCCGCTGGGCTGGCCAGCGCGGCGATACCCGTGGAGGACTTGACGAACTGCAGGTTCTTGGCGATCTTCCCGTCAGAGGAGCGCAGGATCGCGAAGTAGTTCCCAGTGGTCTTGCTCTGCGTCATCGAGGCGGTCTTGAGTGCGGCAGCGGACTCCTCGGTCAGCTTCAGCCAGCGGCCGGAGTTCTCCATGTACTGGGAACCTGCGCCTGCCATGCTGGACATGTTCCCGAGCCGGCTGCCGAGGTTCCGTACCGGGGTCTTGTCCGTCAACTCGAGGGACCCGCAGAACGCCTCCACCAATGAGGCTTCGCCGATGACGGCGAGCCCTTCATCGTCCTTGATCAGCTGGAGTTCTCCTGACGCTCCGGCGTTGTCGGTCATGGGTTCTCCCCGGTGTGTGGTGAAACAAAAGTGATGTGGCCAGTCTAGTCCCCGTCCGGACACCGCTGAGCATCCAACGGCAATCTTCGAACACCGTGACGACACGTCCGCGGTGACCCGCTCGCAGCGTCCTAAACTACACTCGGGACCCATGACAGACGCTGCAGCAACCAGGCACAACCGGGACATCGACCGCTACGACGCCGACGCCCGTCGCTGGGTGGCCGAGGCGATCCGGACGGTGCAGGCCGACCAGCAGCGATCGGCGGACACGCACCTGCTCACCGTGCCCCTGCCGCGGCACCTCGGCGTGGACCTCTACCTCAAGGACGAGACCACGCACCCGACCGGTTCGCTGAAGCATCGGCTGGCCCGCTCGCTGTTCCTCTACGGCCTGGCGAACGGCTGGATCAGGCAGGACGCACCGGTCGTCGAGGCGTCCTCCGGTTCCACGGCGATCTCCGAGGCGTACTTCGCCCGGCTGGTCGGCGTTCCGTTCATCACCGTCGTCGCCGCCTCGACCAGTGCGGAGAAGGTGCGTCTGATCAGGTCCTACGGGGCGGAGGTCCGCTTCGTCGATGACCCGTCGGCGGTCTACGAGGTGGCCGCGCAGATCGCCGAGGAGACCGGCGGGCACTACATGGACCAGTTCACCTACGCCGAGCGGTCCACGGACTGGCGCGGTAACAACAACATCGCCGAGTCGATCTTCCGGCAGATGGAGATGGAACGGTTCCCGGATCCGCGCTGGATCGTGGCGACCGCCGGCACCGGCGGAACGTCCTCCACGCTGGGACGTTACGTGCGCTACACCGGCAGTATCGCGGGTCTGTGCGTCGCGGACCCGGAGAATTCCGCGTTCTTCCCGGGGTGGTCGGCGGGGGACACCTCCCTGGTCACCGACGCTCCGTCGCGGATCGAGGGCATCGGACGCCAGCGTGTGGAACCCAGTTTCAGCGGCGGTGTCGTCGACCGGATGATGAGCGTGCCGGACGCCGCGGCGATCGGCACGGTCCACGCCTTGGAGCAGGTCACCGGCATCCGCGCCGGTGGGTCGACCGGCACCGGCCTGTGGGCGGCGCTGCGTATCGTCGCAGAGATGGTGGAGGCCGGCGAAAAGGGCAGCGTGGTCTCGCTGATCTGCGACTCCGGCGAGCGCTACCTCGACAAGTACTACTCGGACGAGTGGTTGTCATCGGCGGGGATGAACGTCGCTCCGTACCGCGACGGTGTCCTGCAGTTCCTCCAGGCCGGGGACGCCGGGGCGTTCTGTGGCGGGTGATCATCGGCACAGGTGCGTCATCGGAGAGTGCCCAGTGTCATTGCAGTTTGTCGCCTTCAGGCGCCTGGATGACATTCTTCGATGACGCTCTGCACACTTCGATGACGGGGCGAAAAGAAAACAAGAGTGGTGTGCTGGATAGTCACCGTGTGCCGTGGACAATCGCCGCCAGGGTCTCTCCGGTCTCCACCAGGGAGGCCCGCAGCATCGCCGCCGCAGCGTCCCGGTCGCCGTCCCGCAACATGGTCACGATCTGACGATTCACCGCCACGAAGTCACCGTGCAGGTTCGGCCGGACCCGTTCCACGGCGAGGAACACCAGGCGCATTCGGGCGAGCAGCCGGTCCATCTCCTCATCGAGTAGGGCGGACCCGGCGGCGCCGACGAGTGTGCGGTGGAACTCCTGGTTCGCGAGTGCAATCGCCGCCGCCGAATCCACCGAATCCACCGAATCCACCGACTCCACGTCCGCCGTCTCCGCTGCCTCTGCGGTGGACACGATCCGGTCGAGGGCGTCGACGTCCAGCTCAGTGCCCCACAGGACCGCGCCGGGTTCGACCACGGCGCGTGCCCGGAACAGGCTGAGGACGTCCGCGGCGGTGGGGGAGGCGATGAAGACCCCGCGGTGCGGGATCCGGTCGATGATGCCCTCGGCGGTGAGGCTGGCGAAGCCCTCACGCAGGGTGTTGCGCGAGATTCCCATCTTCTCGGCGACGATGACCTCGTTGAGCTTCTCGCCGGGGGAGTATTCACCGGCGGACACGGCCTGCCGCAGGGCGGCGGCGACGGACTGGGCACGCATGTTGGTCAGTGTAGAGGACGCTGCTATTCGACGGTCCCGAGCATCGCGCCGCGCGTGGCGTTCCCGCCAGCGGGGACAGAGATGTGCAGGACGCCGTCGGCCGGGGCGGGGATCGCCCGCTCCATCTTCATCGCCTCGATGGTGACCACGGTGTCACCCTTGTTCACCTGCGCACCGTCGGCAACTTTCCATTCCACGACGGTGCCGGCGAAGGGGGAAGTGACTGCGGATCCGGAGTCGTCTGCGCTGGTCCCGGCGGTGTCGGACGCCCCAGCATCACCGGTTGTGTCGGACGTGCCGGCATCGCCGGTCGCCGGGCCACCGGCACCAGCTTGTCCGGCGCCAGACGCGCCCAGTGCCCCCGTCGGGATCCCGACTCGGTGCAGCTGCCCGTCGATCTCCACCGTGATCTCGGTGCGCTCGGTGTAGACCTCCTCGACATCGCCGGTGCCGCCCCCGTCTCTGGTGTCCCCGCTGCCCCCGGAACAGATTGCCGCACCCAGGGCGGAGGACGCCGACCAGCAGGTGTCCACCCAGTCGGTGTACATGCCGAAGGAGTCCGAGGAGGCGGGCCCGCCGTCGACCGGGACAGCAGTGAAGGCCGGTTCGGTGAGGATCGACCGGTGGAAGGGCAGCACCGTCCGTACCCCGGAGATCACGAACTCGTCCAATGCCGCCCGGGCGCGCGACAGGGCCACCGCGCGGGTCGGTCCCCACACGATGAGCTTGCCCAGCATCGAATCGTAGAAGCCTGGCACCGTCGACCCGGAGACCACCCCGGCGTCCACCCGGATGCCCGGGCCCGTCGGCACGCGGAACTCGGTCACCGTGCCGGGGCAGGGGACGAAACCATTGGCGACGTCCTCGGCGTTGATCCGGAATTCGATGGCGTGGCCGCGTGGCATCGGATCCAACGGTGCGTCCGGTGCGTCCTGCGCGTCCTGTGCCACCCAGCTCAATGGCTCGCCGGCGGCGATGCGGAACTGCTCGGCGACGATGTCCACCCCGCTGGTCTCCTCGGTGACCGGGTGCTCGACCTGCACGCGGGTGTTGACCTCCAGGAAGGACACCGTCCCGTCCGCGGCGACGATGAACTCCACCGTGCCCGCGCCGACGTATCCGGCCGCGGCACAGATCGAACGCGCTCCCTCGGTGATCTCCTCGGTCTGTGACTCGGTCAAGAACGGGGCGGGCGCCTCCTCGACCAGCTTCTGGAACCGACGCTGTGTCGAACAGTCGCGCAAGCCCACCACGGACACGTTGCCGTGGGTGTCTGCCAGCACCTGTGCCTCAACGTGGCGCGGGGTCTCCAGGAACTTCTCCACGAAGCACTCGGTGCGTCCGAACGCCTCACCGGCCTCACGACCGGCGGAGTGGAAGGCATCCTCGATCGCCTCCAGCCCGTCGTCCTTCGTGACGATCTTCAGTCCACGCCCGCCGCCGCCGAAGGCTGCCTTGATGACCACCGGCAGGCCGTGCTCGGCGGCGAAGGCGTGAGCCTGTTCCCACGATGTCAGCGGCTCGGAGGTGCCCGGGGCCAGCGGTGCGCCGACCGATTCTGCCAGCTGCCGGGCGGCCATCTTGTCGCCGAGGGTCTCGATGGACTCGGGGGTCGGGCCGATCCAGGTCAGCCCCGCATCAGCCACGGCCCGGGCGAAGTCGGCGTTCTCCGACAGGAAGCCGTAGCCAGGGTGGACGTAGTCCGCGCCGACGCGGGCGGCGATGTCCAATAGCGCGGGAATGTTCATGTAGGTCTGCGAGCCGGTGGAACCGGGCAGGGCGTAGGCCTCGTCGGCGACGCTGGTGTGCAACGCGCCGTTGTCGGGCTCGGAGTACACCGCGACCGAGCGGATCCCCAGGTCACGGGCGGCGCGGGCGATGCGCACCGCGATTTCGCCGCGGTTGGCGATCAGGACGGTTTTCGCAGTGGTCGCAGTGGTCGCGGTGTTCATGGTGCCTCCTGGGTATCGGCGCTGGTGGCGTCGCC
>DHKFJ23503__coassemble_1532_pt1 | contig 9438 bp, 8 predicted proteins | sample DHKFJ23503__metabat2_low_PE_011 | metagenome-assembled genome bin DHKFJ23503 | reverse complement strand
ACCAGGTGGCGTAGGTGGAGAACTTGTAGCCCTTGGTGTAGTCGAACTTCTCGACGGCGCGGATCAGGCCGAGGTTGCCCTCCTGGATCAGGTCCAGGAACGCCATGCCGCGGCCGGTGTAGCGCTTGGCCAGTGAGACGACCAGACGGAGGTTCGCCTCCAGCAGGTGGTTCTTGGCCTTTCGACCGTCGCGGTCGATCTCGCGCAGGTCGCGCTTCTGCATCGGCGAGATCTTCTCCTCGGAGTTGAGGATCTCGTCGAGCTTGTGGTGGGCGTAGAGGCCGGCCTCGATACGCTTGGCCAGCGACACCTCCTGCTCGGCGTTGAGCAGCGCGACCTTACCGATCTGCTTGAGGTAGGCACGCACCGAGTCAGCAGAGGCAGTGAGCTCGGCATCCTTACGGGCCTGGCGCAGCGCAGCGGACTCGTCCTCGTCCCAGACGAAGCTGCCGTCGTCGGCCTTCGCTTCACCGGACTCCTCGGAGTCGTCGTCGGCGGCGGCGCTGCCGGAGCCTGCCCCGTCGGTGGCCTCGTCCTCGGAGTCGGCGTCCTCCTCATCGTCCTCCAGGTCGTCGCCGAGGTCGAGGTCGGCCTCCACATCATCGACGTCATCGACGTCATCAATATCGTCGATGCTGGTGAATCCGTCGACCTGGTCCGCGGCACCCCCGACTTCGTCCGCGTCATCACCGGTGGTGGTGGCGGCGTCCTTGGCCTTGGCTCCGCGGCGGGTCTGCTCGGCGGCATCTGCGGCGGTGGTGGTCTTCTTCGCCGCGGTCTTCGTGGCCGTCGCCTTGCGGGCGGTGGTCTTCTTGGCTGCGGTCTTCTTCGCCGTCTTCTTGGTGGCGGTCTTCTTCGCGGCAGTTTTCTTGGCAGCCGTCTTCTTCGCAGTGCCGGACGCACCGGTGGCACCCGCAGGCGATGCCGTCTCGGCGGCGTCTGCGGTGGAAGAGGTGGCTGTCTCAGCGGCGGCAGACGTGACCGGGGAGGCAGCGCGAGGCGCGGCCTTGCGGGCGGCGGTCCGGGCGGTCTTCTTCGCCGTCGTCTTCTTCGCCACCTTTCGACCGGTCGTCGTTGCCGAGGCCGCCGGGGCGTTGCCGCCGTCGGCGTCGTTTCCGGAGGTGGAACTGGTGTTGGCCGCCACGAAAGACCTTTCTTGCGGGGTCAGGGGACTTGCTTTCGGTGCTCCTCCATCAGGAACACAGTCGACCCCCGATTATAACCCAGGCGGCGCGAAAGGCGGTTGTTGGACCCCGGAGACTCCAGGAAGTCAGTGCCGGTACCCCCGAAACAGTCAGGGGCGCACCCCGTCACGCACCGCCAGGGCGGCGCCGATGATTCCCGCCCGGTTGCGAAGCTTGGCCGGGACCACAGTCACGTCCACGGTGAGCTTCGGAACCCACTTCTCGTGCTTCCGGGAGATGCCGCCACCGACGATGATCGTCGTCGGGTTGAGGATCCGGACGTACTCGTGCAGTACCCGGTCGACCCGTCCAGCCCATTCCCGGTAGGTCAGGTCTTCACGGGTGCGTACCGCCGCCGAAGCCCAGTCCTCGGCGTCCATCGCCGGAAACAGCAGGTGGCCGAGCTCGGTGTTGGGGAACAGCTCTCCATCATGCAGCAGCGCCGAGCCGATCCCGGTGCCGAAGGTCAGCAGCAACAGACTGCCTGAGGTGGCCTTTGGATCCCCGAAGGCGACCTCGGCGATGCCCGCAGCGTCCGCGTCGTTGAGGACCGTGAACTCCGGGGCGGACCCGGCACCGGCAACCCCGGCGGCCGCCAGCCGGGTGGTGAACAACTCCCGGCAGTCGGTTCCGATCCAGGAGGGGTCGATGTTCGCCGCCGTCCGCGCGGTCTGGTCGGTGACGACCCCCGGGACGGTGAGTCCGACAGGTCCGTCCCACCCGGCCTGCAGCAGTAGTTCGGCGACGGTGTCTGCGACCGCCTCCGGCGTGGCGGGGCGGGGAGTGGGGATCCGGATCCGGTCACCGATGAACTCGCCGGTCCCCAGGTCCACCCGGGCCCCCTTGATCCCGCTGCCGCCGATGTCCACACCGAAACCGATGTCGGATGTGCCGGTGACGGTGGCTGCTGACCTGCTGTCTGACGAGTTGTCCGAGGTGCTCATGGTTTCCTGATGCTACCGCAGCCTTGGCCCCCGGGAGCGGTGGCAGAATAGGGAACATGGCTGAACAGAGCAACCACCACCTCCTCGACGAACAGTCCACCCGGTCACTGGACCCCGCAGCCGCGGCGGCCCTGGCCGGGAGAACCCCTGACGACCTGCGCCGCGTGTGCGTGTCGATCGCCGCAGAAGCCGCCGCCCTGGTGCGGTCGGCACGGCACTCTGCGGGGGTGCGGGTGGGTGTCAGCGGCACCAAGTCCTCTGCGGTGGACCCGGTCACCGAGATCGACCGGGCCAGCGAGACGCTGATCCGCGACCGGATCGCCGCACACAGTGCCGCAGCAGGGGGGCAGGACGTCATTCTCGGCGAGGAGGAGGGCGGACGCATCGTCGAAGGGCGGGTCACCTGGGTGGTTGACCCGGTGGACGGCACGGTGAACCTGATCTACGGAATCCCCGCCAGCGCGGTGAGTATCGCCGCCACCGTCGACGGGGTTCCCGTCGCCGGTGCGGTGGCCGACATCGCCCGCCGTCGGGTGTTCTCCGCCGCCGTGGGGGAGGACGCCCGTATCGCCTGGGAAGCCGACCTCTCTGCCGAGCAGACGCTGCCCCGCTGGTCCCCGGAAAACACAGACGGAGACCTGTCCACCGCCCTGGTGGCCACCGGTTTCTCCTACCAGGCCGACAACCGGGCGGCGCAGGTCGGTCTGCTTGCCGACCTGATGCCACGGATCCGTGACATCCGGCGGGTCGGCTCGGCGGCACTGGACCTGTGCGCGGTGGCCGCCGGACGCGTCGACGGCTACTACGAGCACGGCCTGGGCCCCTGGGACCATGCTGCCGGTGGGCTGATCGCGGCCCGGTCCGGGGCCGTGGTCTACCTGCCACGGTTGACGGCCGGTTACGCCGACGGACTGCCTGTGCTGGCGGCAGCACCATCGATCGTCACGGAACTGGCGGGGGAGATCGTGGGTACCCGCATTCCTGATCCTGATCGCGGGCCGTTGACCTAGTTCTTCGGTGTTTTTCCGGGGTCTCTCGGCCACCGGTGTGGGGTGGCGAAGTGACAAGTGACGTTCGCTGTTTTACTATGCGCGTCTAGTGCCCGGGAATGTTCGTCGGTCCAGCACCGTTGACCACGTATATCCACCCGGTGACCTGCGCGGGGGAGACTCCGTCACAGAACAGACACAACTGCCACGAGGAGCACGATTATGGCTACCGACTACGATGCGCCGCGCACCCGTCCTGAGGACGAGATCGAAACCGATTCACTTGAGGGACTGAAGGCCGCAGAGAAGGCTGAGCCCGCTGTCGACGACAATGACGACGGAGACGTCGTCGAGCCGATCGACATCCCGATGGCCGACCTGTCAGGTGAGGAGCTCAGTGGTTCGGTGATTCCGCGCCAGAACGACGAGTTTACCTGCTCGGTCTGCTTCCTGGTCCAGCACCGCACCCGCATTGCCGAGGACAATGGTGCAGGCGAGCTGATCTGCGTGGACTGCGCCTAGATTCGACACGGCGCCACACGGCGTCATTCAGCGCCATTCAGCGCCACACGCAGTGCTACAAGTGAACGGCCCCACCTCGTGACGAAGGTGGGGCCGTTCATGTCACGTAAGGTGTGTCGGCGTCTGTCAGTCGACGACGGGACGTCCGAACGCGGCGAGTAGCTTCTCTGGCTCATGGGTGGAGATCAGCCAGTAGGGGGAGGGGTCGTCCGGGTCGTCGAGGACGAGCATCGCCATCGAGGGGACCCAGGTGCGGTGGATCACGAATGCCGCCGGATCGAGCTGGCGCCCCATCGCCGCGCTCCGGGCACTCGGCGGCACCGCGAGAGTCCGGCTGACCACCGATGCCGGAAGAGACGCCTCTCCAGCCCGCAGCCAAGTCTCGCCGTCCTCGGCGCGCTCCACGACGAGCTCGTTGCGCGACAGGTGCAGCAGCGACCAGACGACCGCTCCGGCAGCGAGGAGCCCAGCGATCACACCCCAGTACCAGCCACGGCCCATCTGCCCCTGAAAGCCGATCAGGGTGGCCACCCCGAGACCAATCACCCACCAAGACAGCGGGACGCGTTGGCGCTCGCGGTACAGCACACCCGGCCCCACCCCGTCAGGATGGATCTGGCCAGAATCCTGAGGCACGTCTTCTCCTGTCGCTTCGGGCTCGTTCACGATCTCCCAGTGTATCCGCATGGGGGCCGAACCCGATAAGCCGACCCTCCCCCCGGTAGACTCCGGCACCATGACTGACAGTCCCGACTCTGCGTTGAAGATCCTCCGGCTCGATCCTGATCTGCCGTTGCCGCGCCGGGCGCACCCTACCGACGCCGGTATCGACCTGCATTGTGCGGTCGACGTCACGCTGGCGCCAGGGGAGCGTGCTCTGGTGCCCACCGGCATTGCCGTGGCTCTGCCGGCGGGCACAGTCGGACTGGTCCACCCCCGTAGTGGGCTGGCCACGAAGAAGGGACTGTCGATCGTCAACGCCCCGGGAACCGTGGACGCCGACTATCGTGGCGAAGTGAAGGTCTGTCTGGTGAACCTGGACCGCGTTGATCCCATCGAAATCACCCGCGGCGACCGTATCGCCCAGTTCCTGGTGCAGCAGGTGTCGCTGTGCGAGGTGGTCGAGGTGTCGGACGCCGATGATCTCGGTGATACCGCCCGGGGTTCCGGCGGTCACGGGTCCACCGGAGTCTGACCCCTCCCGCCGACTGCCTCCACAGTCGACGACAGTTACGCAACACGTATGTACGCAACACAGTAGGGAGATTCACAGCATGTGGCCTTTCGGCAAGAAGAAAGACACAGCCACCGGTGCCGCCGACCGCGAGACCGGTCAGCCGACCCGCGCGGCAGCTCCGGCCGAGACAGGGGCCTCGGCTGAGGCACCAGCCCCGGTCGAGGTGCCCGCCACGGACCAGCAGTCCACCCCGGACACCACCGTCGCTGCCGCCTCGGGGTACGACCCGGTCAACGGCAGCTTCGGCCCGTTCGACGGCGACAACGTGGACTTCCGGGAGTTCGACTACTCGGACTTCGCGAAGAGTGGACTGGACCTCGGATCGCTCCGGGTCCCGGTACCGCACAATGGTGAGGTCCAGGTGGAGATGGGGTCCAAGGGCCCGCAGATGATCCACATCCTCACCCCGTTCGGCCGCCTCACCCCGGTCGCCATGGCCGCCCCCCGCTCCGGCAACCAGTGGGCTGACAGCATCTCGGACGTCACCAAGGGGATGAGTGGTGACGGCCTGGAGGTCACCGTGGGGTCCAGCCTGTGGGGTCCGGAGGTGCTGGGCACCGTGAAGAATGGTGCAATGCGGGTGATCGGCGTCGACGGTCCCCGCTGGATGCTGCGTATGACCTTGGCTGGTCCGGTGGACAAGGCCGACCAACTCGCCGAGCTGGCCTACGAAGTCATTTCCCGGACGTTCGTCTACCGCGGCACTGAACCGCTGCCGGCCGGTCAGACCCTGCCGGTGACGATTCCGGCGGCGATGGCCGAGGAGCTGAAGAAGCTCGTCGAGCAGCGTCAGAAGGAGGCTGCGGACAAGAACGGCGAGTCGGGCCAGGCACAGAACAAGAACCAGGCTCCGGCCCAGAACCCGGCCCAGCCCCGCCGCGGGTCCACTGCCGACCAGCACCTCGGGGACGAGAAGTGACCCACCCGGACCCCCACTCCGGGGAGGCCACGGCACCGACGGTGATGGAGCAGATGGGTGGCCTGTCGGGACTGGTGTCCTCGGTGCTGCCGGTGCTTGTGCTGGTCCCGGTGAACCAGAAGTGGGGTCTTGGTCCCGCTCTGGCGGCCGCGGTCGGTGTCGCCGTGCTGGTCTTCCTCTGGCGCCTACTGCGCAAGGAGACGGTCATGCCGGCGGTGTCCGGGCTGATGGGTGTCGGTATCTGTGCCCTGATCGCCTGGTTGATGGGTGATGCGAAGGGCTACTTCGCCTACGGCATCTGGTATTCCCTGGCGGCCGGTATCGTCTTCGTCATCTCGGTCGTGGCGCGGTGGCCGTTGGTCGGTGTGATCTGGCGCGGGGTCAACGGCTCCGGCCATGCGTGGCGCAATGTCCGAACCGCCCGGCTGGCCTTCATGTGGGCCACCCTGGCGTGGGCCGTGGTGTTCTTCTCCCGCTTCATCGTCCAGCAGTGGCTTTACGGACAGGACGATGTGGCATGGCTCGGTGTTGCCCGTATCGCCATGGGCCTCCCGCTGACCGCGGTGGTCGTGCTGATCACCGTCTGGGCCGTACGCGTCGCCGACAAGGCTGAACGTGCCTCCCGTGCCGTGGAGAGTCCTGACGTTCCCAACCATCATGACCAGGAGACGGTGTGACTGTCACGCTCGACATGCTCGGCCCCGCCCACGGCGGGAGTACAGTCGCAAGACTTGACGGTACAGACGGCAGGGTCGTCTTCGTCCGCGGTGCACTGCCCGGGGAGACCGGTGTGCCGGTCGAACTCGACACTGACCCGGAGATCTCCCGCAAGCGCTTCCTGAGCGGTTCCGTCGTCGATTCTGCGGCCATCGCCGGTCCTTCGGCCCACCGCGTCGCCCCGCAATGCCCGGCGGCCGCCCGCGGTGCCGGCTGCTGCGACCTCGACATCATCGACGCCGAGGGCTCCGTCGAACTGAAGACCCGCGTGGTCCTCGACCAGTTCGCCCGGATCGGCCGTATCGACCTCGACGATGCCGGAGTCCCGGTTCGCCAGCTTTCGCCGGCCCCGTTCACCGGCTACCGGACCCGCGTGCGGTTGGGGGTCGACGAGAGTGGCCAGGCCGGACTACGTCTGCGTGCCAGCAACGGGATCGTTCCGGTCACCGAGGTGGGCTGTGCACAGTGGGCACCTGCGTTGGCTGATGGCCTGGCAGAAACGCTCGCCGAGGCGGAGCTGACCCCGGGGGCGGAGGTCTGTGTGGCTCTCGGGGAGGACGGCCTGCGCGGCATTGTCGAAGTCCCGGCCGCCCGTGCGTCCAACCCCCGGTCCCGTTCCGGTCGTGGTCGCCGTGTCCCGAAGGGCCAGCGCAGGAGCGACACCCGGATCGAGCGCCGGGTCATCGAGCACCAGGGCACCGGTGAGCCCGGCACCGTGACCCGCACAGTGAAGGGGGTGAGCTGGCCGATGCCGGTGGAGGCCTTCTGGCAGGCCCACGGTGCGGCCGCCGAACTGTACTCTGGCTGGGTGCGCGACACCGTCACCGGCACAGCCGCCACATCATCGGCACCGTCAGAGCCTGCAGAACCGACTGTGTCGTCAGAGCCGACGGCATGGGACCTCTACGGTGGTGCGGGCGTTTTCGCCGCCGCGCTCACCGAGGCGCTGCCCGGCACGCCGGTCTACAGCGTCGACGGTGCCTCGGACGCCACCGCGGCCGGACGCAGCGTCCTGGTCGAGCGGGACGTCCGCTTCGTCACCGGTGACGTCGCCGACGCACTTGCCGAGCTCTCCGGAGCAGACCCGACAGTCGTTGTACTGGACCCGCCACGCACCGGTGCCGGAGCGCCGGTCGTCGACGCGATCATCTCCCGGGCACCGCAGCATATCCTGCACATCGGGTGCGATCCGGCCACAGCGGCACGCGACGCCGCCGGCTTCATCGCCGGGGGCTACCACCCGGAATCGGTGACGGTGGTCGATGCCTTCGGGTTGACCCACCATGTCGAGGTCCTGGTGCACTTCACCCGCCAGGGATGACACCCTGCCCCACGTAGAATGGGCACCGACAGTCACACCAGAGTTGCCAGACCGGCTCGTCCGGCCGTCACGCCGGACACGATCGGAGACCGAGACATCCATGACCTCCACATCACTTCTCGAGGGGATCTCGTCACCGGATGACCTGCGGTCACTGACCGCCACCCAGCTGGAGAACCTTGCCGGGGAGATCCGTGAGTTCCTCATCGAGAAGGTCTCTGCCACCGGCGGACACCTGGGTTCCAACCTGGGGGTCGTGGAGCTCACCATTGCCCTGCACCGGGTCTTCGACTCGCCGTCCGACCCGATCATCTTCGACACCGGGCACCAGTCCTACGTCCACAAGATCCTCACCGGGCGCCGCGACCTCTTCAACACGCTGCGTCAGCGTGACGGACTCTCCGGATACCCCGACCGGGCCGAGAGCCCGCACGACTGGACGGAGTCCTCCCACGCCTCAGCCGCGCTGTCGTACGCTGACGGCCTGGCGAAGGCCTTCGAACTGACCGGGCAAGCCAACCGCCGGGTTGTCGCCGTTGTCGGCGACGGTGCGCTGACCGGCGGGATGGCCTGGGAGGCATTCAACAACATCGGTGACGCCAAAGACCGGCCGGTGACCATCGTGGTCAACGACAACGGCCGGTCCTACTCGCCGACGGTCGGCAGCCTGGCGCAGCGCCTTGCGTCGGTGCGACTCCAGCCGGCCGATAACAAGACCGCCAGGGCCGGCAGGACCGGCAAGTTCCACCAGGCGATGACCCTGTTGAGGTCCTTCAGGGAGAGGGTCAAGAGCATTCTCCTGCCGCAGGAGCTGTTCAGCGCCCTGGGGTTGAAGTACATCGGCCCGGTCGACGGCCACGACATCGCCGCGCTGCAGGACGCGTTGAGCTACGCCCGCAGCTACCCCGGGCCGGTCATCGTGCACACCCTGACCACGAAGGGCAACGGCTACCCGCCGGCCGAGAACGACGAGTCCGACCAGATGCACTCCACCGGGGTGATCAACCCGTCGACGGGCCGGGCCGTGCAGGCCAGGCCCCGGAGCTGGACCGATGTCTTCGCCGAGGAGCTGGTCCGGATCGGGCACCGGCGGGACGACGTCGTCGCCATCACCGCCGCCATGGCCGGGCCGACCGGCCTGGCCCGGTTCGCCGAACAGTTCCCGGACCGTACCTTCGACGTGGGCATCGCCGAGCAACATGCCCTGACCTCCGCCGCTGGCCTGGCACTCGGTGGTCTGCATCCGGTGGTGGCGGTGTACTCGACCTTCCTCAACCGGGCGTTCGACCAATTGCTGATGGACATCGGACTGCTGCACCTGCCGGTGACCCTCGTCCTCGACCGGTCCGGGGTGACGGGTCCGGACGGGGCCAGCCACAACGGTATGTGGGACCTGACGCTAACCGGGGCGGTCCCCGGCATCCACGTCGCCGCCCCGCGTGACGGCCGGCGCCTGACCGAGGCACTGCACCGCTGCCTGTCGGTGACCGACGGGCCCTCGGTCATCCGGTTCGCCAAGGGCGCCGTACCGCAGGATGTCCCGGCGGTGCGCTCGACCGACGGTTACGACGTCCTGCACGAAAGCACAGCCGCGGGCCTGGACGG
>DHKFJ23503__coassemble_1514_pt1 | contig 9513 bp, 7 predicted proteins | sample DHKFJ23503__metabat2_low_PE_011 | metagenome-assembled genome bin DHKFJ23503 | reverse complement strand
TGTGGATGGTGAAGGTGACGTCCGCGCCGGGTGGTAGCTGCGCCGCGGCGTCCAGGTCCTCGGGGATGACGGTGGCGATGACCGGGTAGCCGCCGGTCACGGCATGGTCGCGGAGGAACACCACCGGCTCGCCGTTGGGCGGGACCTGCACGGATCCCGCCACCATGCCTTCGCTGGCCAGCTCGCCGGACTGCTCGCGGATGATCGCCTCCTCCCCGGTGAGTCGCAGCCCGACCCGGTTGGACATCGCGGTGACCGTCCACGTCCTGCCGGTGAGCGCGTCGACCCCGTCGGCGAACCAGTCGTCGCGGGGGCCAGGGACTACCCGCAGCACCCCGTCGGTGCGGATGCCGGGGGACACCGGACGCACACTACCGGTCGGTTCGCCGGCGTGGATGGTGTCCCCGCTCGCCAGCGGGGACGGTCCGAGCCCGGAGAGCAGGTCGGTGGAGGACGACCCCAGCACGGTGTCGGCGATGACACCGCCGCGCACCCCGACGTAGCTGCGTAGGCCGTGTTCCGCTTCTCCGACGGTCAGTGTCGCGCCGGGTCGGAGCAGCAGTGGGACGCCGCGTTCGGCTGTCCGGCCGTTGATGTCCACCGGGGCGACGGCACCGGTGACCACGACAACGGTCTCGACCAGTGCGGTGAGCGCCAGCCCACCGATGTTCTCCAGCACGGCGGCGGAGCGCCGGTTGCCGAGGGCGTCATTCGCCGCCTGGGCGGAGGCACGGTCGGCCGCCCCGGAGGTCGTGACGCCCAGGTCGCCGGCACCGGGGCGTCCGGCATCTTCGATGAGCACCTGCAGGCCGGGGTCGTCGAGTCGTAGCACGGGGTGGTGCGCCGGCTGGGGGGCTGCGTGTCGCGTGGTGTCGGACGCACCGCTGGACGCGCTGCCGGCCGCATCGTCCGACGACACCTCTGCGTCCGGCGTGCCGACCTCGATCCGTTCGCTGACCTGCTGGTAGTGCACCCGGTCGCCGGGGGAGAGCAGGGCCGGGTGCTCGGCGTCGACGTCCCAGAAGGATCGGGTGGTGGTGCCGAGCAGTTGCCAGCCGCCGGGCGAGGTCCGCGGGTAGACCGCGGAGAAGTTCCCGGCCAGCGCCACCGCCCCGTCCGGCACGGCTGCCCGCGGGGAGTCATGGCGAGGCACGTCGAGGGCGTGGGCGGGATCGGCCGGCACGCAGTAGGTGAAGCCGGGGGCGAACCCGCCGAAGGCCGCCGCCCAGGTCGTGGAGGTGTGCCAGTCGACCAGGGCGTCCGGCGACATCGCCAAGGAGGTGGCGAGTGATTCGAGGTCGGCCCCGTCGTAGTGCACCTCGACGGTGACGTCGCGTGGCGTGGTGGCCGTGGTATCCGGCGGGACGAAATGGGGCAGGACGCCGCGGGCGGCCTCGGCATCAGTGGCGGAGGCGAACCGGACCAACACGGTGCGGGCGGCGGCGCCGACCTCGGTCTGGCCGGGCAGGGGTGCGGCGGTCAGCGCGGCATGCCAGGTCATCGCGGTGGGAAGATCGGGCAGGTCAACCAGCAGATTTCGGGTGCCGACGCGGTGGACGGGGACCGGGGCTGGGGCGGTCCCAGTGGCGGACTCAGTGGCGGAGGCGGTCACAGGAAACTCTTGATCTCGATGCCGTCGGCGCGCAGAGCCTCGACGATGCTGCGGGTGAGGGCGACGGAGTCGGGGGAATCGCCGTGGACGCACACCGAATCGGCGTCCACCTTCACCACCGAGCCGTCGATGGCGGTGATCGAGCCGGTCTCGGCGACCTGACGGACGCGGGCGGCGACGAACTCCGGGTCGGTGACCACGGCATTGGCCTGGGTGCGGGACACCAGGGTGCCGTCCGGGTTGTAGTTGCGGTCGGCGAAGGCCTCCCGGATCACGCGCAGGCCCTTGGTCTCGGCGACGTCCACGGCGACCCCGCCGGGCAGCAGCATGACTGCGATGTCGGAGGAGAAGGCGTGGATGCCGTCGATGACGGCGTGGGCCTGGTCAGTGTGGTGGACGATGGTGTTGTACATCGCTCCGTGCGGTTTCACGTAGGTCACCCGGGTGCCGTAGCGGCGAGCCAGGGCATCGAGTGCGCCGATCTGGTAGAGGACCTCGTCGGCGAGCTGGGCGGAGTCGATGTCCATGTTCGTCCGGCCGAAGTTCGCCGGGTCGTTGTATCCGATGTGGGCACCGACGGAGACTCCGCGTTCGGCGGCGGCGCGGACGGTGGCGGCGATGGTGTGGGGTTCCCCGGCGTGAAAACCGGTGGCGACGTTGGCACTGGTGACCAGCTGGATCATGGCGTGGTCGTCGGCGACGGCGATGCCGTTGGTGGTCTCGCCCAGGTCGGCGTTGAGGTCGATGACGGGCATGGTTCCTCATCCTTTCGTGGATGGGTGCCATCGTACCGGAAGATTGTTGAACAATCTATGGGGGTTTCGGAAATATGTGGTATGGGTCACTATGGTGTCATGGATCCCGCACAGGGCCACCCCGCACAGAGTGACGCTGCGCCGATCGACGTGTCCGGATTCCTGCAGGAATACCTCCAGCTCAACCGCGATGCCCTGCTGTGGAAACTCGAGGGACTGAGCGATTACGACGCCCGGCGTCCGCTGACACCCGCCGGCACCAACCTTGCCTGGCATACCGCGCATGTCAGATATGTGGGATGAATCGCTGGTCTTCCGGCCGGATCACAGCGATTCATCCCACGTATCTGACACGGCGGGGAAAGAGAGGCGAGGGTGAGGTGGGGAGAGACGAGAGAGGTGTCGGGGTCGATGTGGCGGTTTACTTGTCCAGCTCGAGCAGGTTGCGGCGGGTGGCCTGCACGTCCTCCAAGCGGGGGAGCAGGTCGTCCAACCGCTTCCAGTCTGCCTCCGGGATCGCCCGCTCAGCCTCGGCGACCACCGAGCGGTCCTGGGTTCCCCAGGCGACCGGCATTGGGGAGATCTCCTGCCAGTGGTCCTGGTCGCGGGCGGTACGCAGCCCGACCACCGCCATCGATGGAACCCGCTCGCCGACCTTGCGCTGGATTCCCGGGATCGAGGTCACCGTCCGCAGCGCCAGGCCCGGACGTGACGGCGACCCACTACCGGCCACGGTGGTCTCCACCAGGGACATCAGCACCACGTCACGGGAGTTGACCCGCGCGATCACGGTGGGGGCCAGGTCATAGTTGTCGTAGTACTGCTGCGGGGAACCCAGCTGACGCGGCATCACCGGGATCATGATGAAGCACACCACTGCCATCACGCAGACCGCGATGCTCAGCATCACCGCCCACGGCTCTGCGACGACCAGGAACAGGATCAGTGCACCGATGACCAGCAGGCCGCCGAGGATCCCGGCGGACCACTGGAAGCGTCGGGCGTCGCGGAAGAACTCATTGTGCTTGCGGGCGAAGGCCTCGTCCACGGGGAAGTTGAAGCTGGTCACTGGTCTCTTCCGGTCCTTCTGGGGGAATCTCTCACGGGTCGGTCGACAATCTCTACAGGTCGATCTCTACAGGTCGGTCGACGAACCCTACAGGTCGATCGAATCGATGATGCGGTAGCCGTAGCCCTGCTCGGCGAGGAAACGCTGGCGGTGGGCGGCATAGTCGGCATCCAGTGTGTCACGGGCGATCACCGAGTAGAAAAACGCGGGGCCGCCGTCCGGCTTCGGACGCAGGATCCGCCCCAGGCGCTGTGCCTCCTCCTGCCTGGACCCGAAGGTGCCGGACACCTGGATCGCCACCGAGGCCCCCGGCAGGTCGATCGAGAAGTTCGCCACCTTCGACACGATCAGCACGCGCAGCTCGCCGGCGCGGAAAGCACCGTAGAGTTCCTCGCGCCGGTGGGTGGTGGTACGACCGTCGATGACCGGGGCGTCCAGCTCCTCACCGAGCTCCTCGAGCTGGTCGATGTAGGCGCCGATGACCAGCGTCGGCTCGTCCGGATGCTGGTCCAGGATCGTGCGCACCACCTTCGTCTTCGTCGGGGAGCACGCCGCCAGGCGGTACTTCTCGTTCTGCTCGGCGGTGGCGTAGACCATCCGCTCGGACTCGGTGAGCTGCACACGCACCTCGGTGCAGTCCGCCGGGGCGATCCAGCCCTGGGCCTCGATGTCCTTCCACGGGGCGTCGTAGCGCTTCGGGCCGATGAGGCTGAAGACGTCATCCTCCCGGCCGTCCTCCCGCACCAGCGTGGCGGTCAACCCCAGCCGACGCCGGGACTGCAGGTCACTGGTCATGCGGAACACCGGGGCGGGCAGCAGGTGAACCTCGTCGTAGATGATCAGCCCCCAGTCGCGGGAGTCGAACAGTTCCAGGGCACGGAACTCGCCCTTCGTCTTGCGGGTCACCACCTGGTAGGTGGCGATGGTGACCGGGCGGATCTCCTTCTTCTCCCCGGAGTACTCGCCGATCTCGTCCTCGGTGAGGGTGGTGCGGCGGACCAGCTCGTCCTTCCACTGGCGTCCGGCGACGGTGTTGGTCACCAGGATCAGCGTGGTGCTCTCCGCCTTCGCCATCGACGCCGCGCCCACCATCGTCTTGCCCGCGCCACAGGGCAGCACAACGACACCGGAGCCACCGGCCCAGAAGGAGTCCGCGGCCATCTCCTGGTAGTCGCGCAGCTCCCAGTTCTCGTTCTCGGTCGACAGTGCGATGGGGTGGGCTTCACCATCGACGTAGCCGGCGAGGTCCTCGGCCGGCCAACCGACCTTGATCAGTTCCTGCTTGATCCGGCCGCGCTCGGAGGGGTGCACGAGCACGGTGTCATCGTCGATGGGTGCGCCGAGCATCGGCTTGATCTTCTTGTGCCGCTGGATCTCGGCGAGCACCGCCGGGTCCTTGGACTCCAGCACCAGCCCGTGCGCCGGGTGGCTGGCCAGCACCAGCCGACCGTAGCGGTCCATGGTCTCGGCGACGTCCACCAGCAGCGGCTGGGGGACCGGGAAGCGGGAGTAGGTCTCCAGGACGTGGACGACCTGCTCGGCGTCGTGCCCGGCAGCGCGTGCATTCCACAGGGCCAGCGGGGTGATCCGGTAGGTGTGGACGTGTTCCGGGGCGCGTTCCAGTTCGGCGAAGGGGGCGAGCGCATTGCGCGCCTCCTGCGCTTGTCGGTGTCCGATCTCCAGCAGGACGGTCTTGTCCGACTGGACGATCAACGGTCCGTCTCCCAGGGCCACGGTCAGTCTCCTCTCGGTGTGCTGATTGCAACCTGGCCATTCTACGCGGAGTTGCGGCGGATGGTTCAGGTGGTGACCGAGGCGACGCGGTGCGGCTGGATGCGCAGCGACTCGCCGCCGGACTCGGTGACGCCCACGATCGCCACCGGGCTCATCGTCACCACCGAAATCCACTCGCGGACCGCAGAGCCGGAGGCGTTGACGTAGTTGATCTGCACCTGCGTGCCCTGGTTGTAGGCCTGGCGTAGGGCGGCCATGATCTCGTGCGGCTCGTGGACGGTCACCCCGTCACCGGTGGTGCCGGGCCCGCCGTCGGCGTCGTCGTCATGCTGTAGGGCACGCCGGAACGCTTCCACGGCACCAGCGAGCTGGTTGTCGACGACCTTGCGGGAGGTGTCCGGACGCTCCGGGTCCGGCACCAGGGACATGCCCGCGGTGGGGGAGGCGCCGCGTCCGACCGACACCGCGCCTGCAGCGCCGGTATCTCCGCCGACCCCGGCGACCTGAACGACCTGGCCGTCTTCCTCGAGTGCATCGAGCACCACCGAGAGCTGCGTGGAACTGACCGCGACCGTCGGCGCGACCAGGTGCAGGCCGACGTCCTCGGCAGCGGGACTGGCCATCAGGGTGGTCATCGTCTCGGCGTCCGGGGCGGTGAGCACACACGCGGCGGTGCTGCCCACGACCGGTTCCACACGCCGGTGGGTGCGGACGGTGTCTTCGACCAGGTAGGTCAGGGTCTGGGGGATCTCCGGGGCCATGCCGGACAGGAATCCGAGGATGTCACTGGAGGTCAGCCCGGCGTCCACGGCACGCTCCATGCTCTGCCGGGTCACCCGCCACACGCTCGCCATGCCGGTGGACTCCACCTCGGCGAACTGCCGCAGCATCAGTTCGGTCTCGGTGTCGAGCAGGCCGGGGGCGAGGATGGTCATGTCGCCCTGGATGATGAGCATCGACACCGGCGTGGGCAGGATCCGGGCGAGGTGGTCGGTCAGGACGTCCTCGCTGGTGGAGCTGGTGGCGGTGGTGGCGGAACAGCTGTCTGCACCGTCTACGTCGACGAGGGCCAGAGCGGCGGAGGACGCCGACCCCTCGGCGACCAGGCCGAGGGAGACGGCTTCGGCCACTGACTGGTCGAGGTCCTCCTGCTCGGTCACCGCCGCCACCGCCGGACGGATCCGCCACAGAGCGCTGGCATAATCGGTGTCGGCGGCAATGGTCAGGGCCTCGGCGAGGACCCCGCGCAATGAGGCGAGCCTGGCGCGGTCGAGGGACCCCTCGAGCAGGTGGGCGTCCTGCGTCCCGGCACCATCACACGGTGCGTGCTCACTGCGCGACCACCCGTCGACGAGCATCGCCCAGCGTCGGGACAACGGCGCGGCGATGAACCGGGCACCCCGGTCGGTGACGGCCCACTGCTCGTCCGGGCCGGCGGCGTCCCGCGGGGTCGGCAGTGGGACGCCGCGTCCGATGAGGTCGGCGTGCTGGCACAGCACCAGCGTCTCCCGCACCGTCTCCGGTGACTGGTCCAGCGCCTTCGCCAGCCGGGTGATCTCCCGGACGCCGACACCGCCGGCGTTCAACGGACGCAACGGGGTACGTCCCATCTCTTCCAGCACCTCGGCGACCTGGCGGGTGGTGTCGACGACCCGGGACACCGCCGCACCGTCGGTACGGTCCCGGGCGGCCTGGTTGTGCTGGGGGCTCGGGGCATCGTCGGCTGCTGTCTGGCCGGTTGGTCGGAAGTCACCGCCGGGGGAGGGGACGACCCGGTCGGCGATGGATGCGGCCACCCGCGGCGACAGTCGGGCTGTCTGGTCGTCGACCTGGTCGAGCAGTCCTGCGGCAATCATCTTCGCCAGCGGACGCTCCGGGTCGTTCAACGTGGCGGAATGGCCGATACCGCCGGAGGCCTCCAGGGTCTGCAACAGGCGACGTTGCCGCGCCGGGAGTTCGGCCAGGGTCCCCGCCAGATCCGCGGTGGGCACCGGGCAGCGGTAACCGTCGACGAGGACCCACGGGATGTCGGTGACCCCGGCGAACAGCGGGGGCATGTGGGAGGGGACCATTATCTGGCCGGGCGCCGCAGGGGTCGCTGCAGGGGTCGCCACGGAGGTCGGCGCAGGACCGGCGAGCGAGAGCTCCGGACCGAACACCAGCCCCCACCCGGCCAGCGAGTGGACGGTGGCGTCGATTGCCGAAGCGTCCGGACGGTGGGTGGAAGGCGTGCCGGCGAGGTCGAACAGTTCGTCGAGTTCGCCGACCAGATCCTCGCTGGTCACTGGGTCGACGGCGGCGCCGGCGATGACCAGTGCCTGCAGGACGGCCAGGTCCAGTGCGGTGAGTCGTCGCAGGGCGGCGATGTCGGTGACTGTGCCGAGGACGGCGGCCGAGGAACCCCGGGAGCCGCCGACCGACAGTCCGCCGGGATGGAATGCGCGGAGACGCCAGAGCAGGTCGACCAGGTCTCCGTCATTGTGGCGGGCGAGCCATTGGGAGTAGGTCGGGAAGGCGTCGGGCGCGGTCGGGGCGCTGGGTGTCGGTTCGGCAGGCATAACAGACTGGGATTTTACCCGCACATGGGGCAGTAGGGGTATGCAATGTCCTTGCTGATGTCGCTGTCGGCGGCTTCGGTGTGGAATGATATGGGGTATGGCTGACAAGAAGAAGCACTACGTTGATCCGGGCTGGCCGCAGAACCTGCCCGAGGGTAAGCACGCGGTCACCGAGCTGGTCGCCGAGGACGCCGGCGCGCTGAGCCCCTACGGTGACGCGGAGTTCCCGATCCCCGCCGAGGAGCTCAACTACGTCCACCCCTACACGGTGATCAACAGGTAGGACGGGCCGCCCCACCCTGCCTGCCGCCCTACGTACTGACCTACGTGGCATGGCCACCTTCACGGCATGCTGGCTTTCACAGCGCGGTCATGGTGGTTGGGTCGGTCAGGCACATTGACACACCCCCAGGAACGCTTTCAGACCGAGAGCGTTCCTGGGGGTGTGCTCGCGGCCTGCTCCTACTTTCTGGGCCCAGGCGGTCTTCACTGGATCGTCGGTGATGGCGCGGTGGCACTCCTCCGCTCATGCCGTGGCGAGGGGCGATGGGGGAGGAACAGGCACAGTGAGGGGAGAAGGGGAGGACCGGGCCGGGCACGTCGAGGGGCATCGCGCGAAGAAAAGGTCCCACTGTCAGCCGCGGGGCTGACAGAGGGACCTGTCTCATGTCCTGCGTTGTGCAGGGAGGCTCTGCTTAGCGCAGGGCGCCGGCGACGGCCTTGTAGTCGTCGGCAGCGTTCTCGAGCTGCTTGGTGGCGGCGTCGAGCTGGGTGGTGGCTGCACTGTAGTGGGTGTTCAGCTCGTGGCGGTTGCTCTCGTAGAGGTCGTGGAGCTCCTTCGGCACGGTGATTCCGGCGCCCTTGAGGTCCTTGACGATGCCGTCCCAGACAGCGTCGATGGCCAGGGCGTTGTCCTGCGAAGCCGGGGTGGAGGCCTGCTGTGCAGCCGGTGCCGGGGAGGCGGCGGGGGCGGAGCGCTGCTCGGCCGGGGAGTTCAGGCCCAGCTGGGCGGAGCAGGAGGGCCATGCGCCCCAGCCCTGGCCGGCGAGGACGCGCTCGGCGACGACGATCTGCTCTTCGCGGGAAGCCTGGTAGGCGTAGGGGGCGAACTCCTGGCCGCCGTAGCCGTTCCAGGTGCTCGGGGAGAACTGGAGGCCACCGTGGTAGCCGTTGCCGGTGTTGATGGACCAGTTTCCGCCGGACTCGCACTCTGCCAGGCGGTCCCAGTCGGAGTCCGGGGCGGCGTTCGCGGCCGGGGCGACTGCGGCGCCGAGGGCGAGTGCGGCCATGCCGGAGACGGCGAGGCGCTTGGTGGTGAACTTGCTGCTGCGGTTGCTGTGTCGTCCCATGTTGGGCGGTGTCCTTCCGGGGTCGATTCTCGCGTCGTTGTGAGACCGTGGATCTGACGTGTTCTGACTGTTCTCAAAAGTGTGGCGGACATCTGGCCGTCCGCCGCAGGTCTCACTGTTGCTGGGAACGACACTATCGGTTTGTCACGATTGAGTCACGCTGATTCGCCGAGATTGCCCGGTCACGGCCCGATCTGCTCTTTTGTGGGCCTGGCCACGATCTGACGGAAAATCGCGCTGTCCTGCATGTTATAGTTCCGTGCCTCGACCGTTACCGTTCCGTGACATTAGGAATGTGACATTCGTCACACTCGCCGAATATGTGGTTGATGTGACAGCTGTGGCTGCTGTGGGTCGTGGCTGCAGACCGTTCCTACGGGCCGTTGGCGCGGCTGACCACCCGTACGGGAAACGGCTATGATGGCATGTTCCCCGA
>DHKFJ23503__coassemble_1452_pt1 | contig 9819 bp, 8 predicted proteins | sample DHKFJ23503__metabat2_low_PE_011 | metagenome-assembled genome bin DHKFJ23503 | reverse complement strand
CGAAGGACTCACGCAGTCGCCGCTCCAGGAACCGGCGGTAGCCGTGCTCCAGGAAACCGGTGGTGAACAGCACGATCACCGGCGGCTCGGAGGATGCCTGGGTGGCGAAGAGCACCCGGGGCAGACGTCCGCCGCGCATCGGCGGCGGGGTCTGGGCGATCACCGCACGCAGCCAGGTGTTCAGCTGGCCGGTCGGGATGCGCTGATCCCAGCTGTCCAGCGCCTCGATCATCGCCGGCTCCAGCCGCTGCAGGGCACGGCCGGTCTTCGCGGAGATGTTGACCCGCCGGGCCCACGGCACGTGGGCCAGCTGCAGGTCGATCTCGCGCTCCAGGTCTTCACGCCGGTCTTCGTCGACCAGGTCCCACTTGTTGTAGGCCACCACCAGGGCACGACCGGAGTCCAGGATCATCCGCAGCACCCGCTGGTCCTGCTCGGCGATCGGCTCGGAGGCATCCACCAGGAAGATCACGACCTCGGAGGCGTCGATCGCCGCGCGGGTACGCAGTGAGGCGTAGAACTCGTGGCCGCGGGCGGTCTTGACCTTCTTGCGGATACCGGCGGTGTCCACGAAGCGCCAGGTTCGTTCGTCGAGGTCCACCACCGAGTCCACCGGGTCCACGGTGGTGCCGGCGACATTGTCGACCACCGAGCGCTCTTCGCCGGTAATCTTGTTCAGCAGCGAGGATTTGCCCACGTTCGGGCGTCCCACCAGTGCCACTCGGCGCGGCCCGGTGACCACCGACTTCTGCCGGGGCTCGTCCGGGAACGATGCCAGCACCTTGTCCATGACGTCCGCGGCACCGCGACCGTGCTGCGCAGACACCGGGAAAGGATCATCCAGGCCCAGGGACCAGAACTCGGCCATGTCCGCGAACTGCGAGTCGGAGTCGAACTTGTTGGCCACCAGCACCACCGGGATCGCGGAGCGCTGCAGTCGGCGGGCGATCAGCTCATCGGTGGAGGTGATGCCGACCTTGGTGTCCACGACGAAGACGATGACGTCGGCGGTGGCCATGGCGGTCTCCGCCTGGCGGGCGATCGCGCCGTGGATGCCCTTGGCGTCCGGATCCCAGCCGCCGGTGTCCTGGACCCAGAACCGTCGTCCGCCCCAATCGGCAAGGTAGGAGATCCGGTCGCGGGTGACACCCGGGAAGTCCTCGACGACGGCCTCGCGGCGTCCGATGAAGCGGTTGACCAGGGTGGACTTGCCCACGTTGGGCCGTCCCACGATGGCCACGGTGCACAGTGCCTCCTGCTCGGCCTGCTCGTCGCCGAGCACGCCGAAGGCCTCCTCCACCGCGGACCAGTCGGTGTCCTCGGCATCTGCGGTCAGCAGGTCGAAGGAGTCAATGTCGGGGGTGTAGGCGGATTCTGCACCATCGACGAAGTCGTCCTCGTCGTAGTCCTCGAAGAACTCCTCCTCGGAGGAGATGTAATCCTCCTCGGCCACGATGTCGTCGAACTCGGTGTCGTCGACCGTGACCTCGCTGACCTCAGCAGCATCGTCCGATTCGCTGCTGCCGGCATTGCCGTCGTTGAGCACGGTGCCGTCGGTGGTGCGGAACACCAGCTCCTCCGGCTCCTCGGCGGACGCAGCATCGGACGCGCTGGCGGTGCCGGACTCCACGACGAGGCCGACGATGGTGTCCAGTACCTGGTCGACATCCATGTCACCGGTGTCGATGAGGTTGGCGTCGTTGGCAGGACGCAGCGGCGAGACCGTACGGGAGGAGTCCGCGGCGTCGCGGCGCTCCACGTCCGCCAGGACGGCGTCGAAGTCGACCTCGCGGCCGGCAGAAACATCCTGGTCGTAACGGCGGCGTGCCCGGATTTCCGCACTGGCGGTCATGTAGATCTTGCAGGCAGCCTCGGGGAACACCGCGGTACCGATGTCTCGGCCCTCGACGACGCAGCGTCCGGCATCCAGCGCCAGGGAGCGCTGCAGGGCGACGAGGTTTTCACGGACCTCGGGGATCGCCGAGACCGCGGAGACGTGCTGGGTGACATCCGCACCGCGGATCTCACCGGAGACATCCTCACCATCGAGGAGCACCTCGGTGGAGGTCGGCTCCTCGTTGACCACCAGGGGCAGGTCCGCGGTGGCGGCGATGACGGCGTCGGCGAAGTCCTCGGACTCCGGGTCGATGCCGTTGCGTAGGACATGCAGGGTGGCGACCCGGTACATCGCACCGGTGTCCAGGTACTTCGCGTCGGCGATCTGGGCCAGCCGACGGCTGACGGTGGACTTGCCGGTGCCGGACGGCCCGTCGATGGCGACGATGAAGCCGCCGCCGGGGACATTCTCGACCGCTGTGATGGCGGGGGCGGGCTGGGTGCTGCTCACAGTGGGGTTCTCCTTCATCATCACAGCTGGACGGCGTTGTAGAGGCTGGTCAGCTCGGAACGGTTCAGGGCACGCAGGGTGCCGGGCTTCTGCTCACCGAGCTGGACGGTGTGGACCTTGGTGCGCACCAGAGCCTGGACCGGGAAACCGGCCTCCTTGAGCATGCGACGCACGATGTGCTTGCGACCCTCGTGGATCTCAAGCTTGATCAGGGACTTGCCCTGCCACACGTCGATGATCTGTACGTAGTCGGCACGGGCGATGCCGTCCTCCAGGTCCACACCCTCCTTGAGCTTCTGGACCAGGGCGCGGTCGGCCTCGCCCAGCACGGTGGCCAGGTAGGTCTTGGAGATCTCGTAGCGCGGGTGCATCAGTCGGTTGGCCAGCTCACCGTCATTGGTGAGCAGCAGCAGACCCTCGGTCTGGGCGTCGAGACGTCCGACGTGGAAAAGTCGCTGACCGGCGGCGATGCGCTCGCCGACAAGATCGTAGAGACAGGGGCGACCGAACTCGTCGTGCATCGTGGAGTGGATGCCGCGCGGCTTGTTCAGCGCGAAGGTGACGATCTCCTCGTCGGCGATGACGCGGACACCGTCGACGCGGATGACGTCGTTCTCCGGGTCGACACGCATGCCCTGCGAGGTGACGATGGTGCCGTTGACCTCGACACGACCGGCCTCGATGAGCTTCTCACTCATCCGGCGGGAGGCGACACCGGCAGCGGCGAGGACCTTCTGCAGGCGGGTCTTCTCCGCGTCCGACTTGGACGCCTTCTTCTTCTTCTGGTTCCCCTGTGCCCCGGCCTTCTTCGGGGGCTTACGGTCCGCCACATGCTGGTGGCGGGCGGGACGCGCATTGGAGATGTAGTTCTCTGCGTCCCTGACGTTTTCGTTGCGTTCCGGTGTGCCGTCTCGGCGAGCGGGCTTGCTCACGGTATCCTCAAAATCTTTCTGATGCCGCGGTCGCGGCATGGTCGAGGGATGTTCAATTGTCTAGCCGATCAGTGTAGCCGTTCTCCTGCCGTAAGGACACTTCGACGATGACGGATCCACCTGGTGGCCGACAGGAAACTTCTTCTCCATTTCCCATTCGGCACATGTCATCACTCTGTAGTGTTCACTCCACGAAATGAGACGACACCACCTTCCCCTCCGGCGACAGCGACTGCGCCGCATGGCTGTACCGCCCCGCCTACATCGAAAGCGATGACTCCAGTCCTCGTCCGATCGTCGTCATGGCCCACGGTCTGGGAGGCGTCAAGGAGATGCGACTGGACGCTTTCGCCGAACGCTTCACTGAGGCTGGTTACCTCTGCCTCGTCTTCGACTACCGACACTTCGGGGCCAGCGGCGGCTCGCCCCGTCAGCTGCTCAGCGTCCGCCGTCAACGGGAGGACTGGAAGGCTGCGGTCACCCACGCCCGCACCATCGACGGTGCCGACCCCGAGCGCGTCATTGTGTGGGGCACCTCCTTTGGCGGCGGACACGCCATGGCAACTGCAGCTGATGACGCGAGCATCGCCGCAGCGGTGGCGCAGCGGTGGCGCAGTGCCCATTCACCTCGGGTCTGTCCTCCTCCTTGGCGATCCCGACTCTGACCGCAGCGAAGATCGGTGTCCTCGCCGTCCGTGACATCGTGGCGAACCTGCGGGGAAAGGATCCGGTCATGGTGCCCGCCTACGCCGGCCCGGGTGAGACCGCGCTGATGTCGGCCCCGGACGTCGTGGCCGGTTGCGAGGCCCTCATCCCCGACGGTTACGACCTGGACAATGCGATCACCGCCCGTTTCGCGCTCGACATCATCCGGAGCTTCCCGGGATCGCGTCTGAAGGACGTCACCTGCCCCATCCACGTCGCGGTCTGCACCCAGGATTCGGTCGCCCCTCCCGGCCCCACCACCCGCTACCTGGAGAAGGCACCCACCGCCGAGCCGGTGTTCCTCGACGAGAACCACTTCAGCATCTACGTCGGCGAGGCGTTCGAGAACAATGTCGCCCAGCAGCTGGAGTTCCTCGCCCGGCACGTCCCGGCGAACTGACCGGCCAGTCCCCGATCAGTCCAGGTCGATACCGTCGACGTCCGGCAGCAGCGGGGCAAGGTTCGGAAGCTGCTCCAGTGACTCCATCCCGAGCTGCTCCAGGAAAAGGTCGGTTGTCGCGTACAGGTGGGCTCCACCGACCTCGCCGGTGACGCCGACCTCGGCGATCAACCCGCGCAGGGTGAGCGTTCGCATCACTCCGTCGCAGTTCACCCCACGGATCCCGGCGACCTGGGACCGGGTCACCGGCTGTCGGTAAGCCACCACGGCCAGCGTCTCCAACGCTGCCCGGGACAGCCGCTGCTGGGCACCGTCGAGGATCTTCGCCTCGACCACCGGCGAGTTCTCCCGTCGGGTGTAGAGCCGCCACAGCCCCTCACGTTCCCGCAGCTCGAACCCCATTCCCCGGTCGGAGAACTCGGTGGCGATCTCGGCCAGCGCGGCGGCGACGTCCTCCTCGGACTGTTCCAGCACCCGCGCGAAATCTGCCGCGCTGGTCGGCTCGTCCGCCACCAGCAGCAGCGACTCCACCTGGCTACGCACCAGGCTCACCGGATCCCGTGATGTCTCCGACATATCTTCCATCCCTTCGACTTCCCGCACTCAACTCTCAGTCCCAGTTACTTGCTGCAACCACGGCCGGGTCAACATCCAACCCGGTCCACGCCACCGACATCTCCTCCAGCGGCTCGGCCTGTTCGATGCCCACCGCCCGGGCCTTGTAGAGCTCCAGCAGGGCCAGGAAGCGTCCGATCACCGTCATCGACACATCGCAGTCGGAGATCAGGGTACTGAAACTGACCCAGGTGTCCGCCCCGGCGACACGCAGCGTGGAAAGGATATGGCCGGCCTGCTCCGGAACCGACACCGCCTGGACATGCAGGTGCGAAGTCGACACCTCGCTGGGCTTCGGACGGAACACGGCGGCGGCCATCTCGGCGAAGCTCTCCGGGGTCATTCCGATCTCCACCGGCGGCATGAGATCCACGAACTGCTCCTCCGGGGACAACTGCACCGGATAACGCCGGGCGGCGTCGCGCTGCCATTCAGCGAACAGGTCCGCCACCGACTTATAGGCCTTGTACTGGAGCAGTCGGGCGAACAGCAGGTCACGGGACTCCAGCAGCGCGAGATCCTCCTCGTTCTCCACCTCGCCGCGGGGCACCAGCCGGGCGGCCTTGAGGTCCAGCAGGGTCGAGGCGACCACAAGGAACTCGGTGACCTCGTCGAGGTCGTCCACACTGCCGGTCAGGGTGCGGGTGTAGGCGATGAACTCGTCGGTGACGGTGGCCAACGCCACCTCGGTGACGTCCATCCGGTGCGAGTGGATCAGCTGCAGCAGCAGGTCGAAGGGCCCGTCGAAGTTCGCCAGCGCAACCTGGAAGCCGGTGAGTTCGGGCTGTTCCATGGTCTCGGGCTCGTCGACCACTCCGACAGTGTCCGCCACGGTCGACCTACGACCGCTCGACGACCTCAGCCGCCAGATCAAGGTACTGCTGCGCGCCGTCGGAGGCGGGTGCCCAGCTGGTGATCGGCTCACCGGCGACCGAGGTCTCCGGGAAGCGCACCGTGCGGGTGATGACGGTGTCGAAGACCTTGTCGCCGAAGAACTCCACGACCCGGTCCATCACCTCGCGGGAGTGGTTGGTGCGCCGGTCGAACATGGTCACCAGGATCCCGAGGACCTCCAGCCGGAAGTTCAGCCGGTCGCGCACCTTCTCCACCGTGTCGGTGAGCAGCGCCAGTCCACGCAGCGCGAAGTACTCGCACTCCATCGGGATGATCACGCTGTCGGCACAGCTCAGTGCATTGACCGTGAGCAGGCCGAGGGAGGGCTGGCAGTCCACGATGATGTAGTCGTAGTCGTTCATCACCGGGCGCAGAGCACGGGCCAGTGCCTGCTCGCGGCCGACCTCGTTGACCAGCTGGATCTCCGCGGCAGACAGGTCGATGTTCGCCGGAACCACGTCGAGTCCCTCCACCGGGCTGCGGTGCAGTGCCTCGTGGATGGTGGCGGAGTGGTCGACCAACAGGTTGTAGACGGTGATGTCGAGCTCTTCGTGGTCTATGCCCAACCCGGCGGACAACGCGCCCTGCGGGTCCAGGTCGACGAGCAGCACCTTGCGACCGTACTCGGCCAGTGCGGCACCCATGTTGATGGTCGAGGTGGTCTTGCCCACCCCGCCTTTCTGGTTGCACATCGCGATGATGGTCGCCGGGCCATGACGGTCCAACGGAGCCGGGCGCGGGATCTCGCGCAGCGGTCGACCGGTCAGCCCCAGCTGGGGCTTGTCGAACAGCCCACCCTCGGCGTCAGCTGCCTCGCCCATGGCCGTGTCACGCTCCCTCCGGGTCGCTGTCGATGAATAACACGATTCAGATTATCACGGTCGTGATCACGCCCGCGGGTGTGACTCCGCCCAGCTCTCCCGCAACAGGTCCGGTGAGACCTTCGTGTAGATCTGGGTGGTCGACACACTTGAATGGCCCAGCAGCTCCTGCACCACCCGCACATCCGCCCCGCCGGTGAGCAGGTGGGTGGCGAAACTGTGCCGCAGACTGTGCGGCGAGACCTCCGGCAGCCCGGCCCTCTGCGCGGCAGTGGTGATGATCTTGTGGCCGCTCTGCCTGGTCAGCCGTCCGCCACGGGCGGTGAGGAACAACGCGCTGGCGTCCGCCCCGGTGCGGCTGCGGACAGCCAGGTCGGGACGCGCCCGTCGCAGGTAGGCGTCCACCGCCTGCAGTGCGGGATCGCCGACGGGGAGGACGCGTTCCTTGTCCCCCTTGCCTCGCACCAGCAGCGTCGCGGCCAGTTGGTCGGCGCCGTCGCCGCGGACGTGGTTGCGGACGTCAGTTCGCACATCGAGGTCGTCGAGGTCGAGGTCACAGATCTCACTGATCCGCGCCCCGGTCGAGTACAGAAGCTCCACGACCGCCCGGTCGCGCAGTTGCAGCGGGCCCGCCGCCGGACCGTCCGGGCAGGCCTCGATCAAGGCCACAACCTGGTCGACGGTCAACGCCTTGGGAAGATCGCGTCGCCCCGGTGCCAGCGGGATATCCGCCACCACGTCCGGCAGGCCACTGTTCGCGGCAGTGAAGCGGTGCAGGCCCCGGACGGCACTGAGAATCCGGGCGACGGTGGACTGGGCCAGCGGCGCCCCCCCGGTCACGGGGTGGCCTTTGCGCAGGTCCATGATGAAATCCTCGACGTCGCCGGTGGACACCGAGGTCATATCCAGTGAGCGCGACGCCAACCAGTGGAGGTAGCGGTCGATGTCCCGGGAGTAGTTGTCCAGGGTGTTGCGGCTGCGGCCGCGTTCGGTGCGAAGATGCCGGAACCAGGCGCGGGCGCGTCGCTGGTCCTCTTCGGATGCCCCCGCCGGGGCGGGTGTCGAGCTGTCCTCAGCGGACATGCTTGAGGTCCGTGCCGGCCGGCTGCCCCGGACTACGTCGCTCGATCAGTCCGGAGTGGTGGTGGTAGGTCTCGGATACATCGCGGCGGGTGCCGGCGTGCAGGTGCAGCAGGCCAGCCACGGCGATGGCATTCTCGATCTTTCCGGTCTGCACCCATTGCACCGCCTCATCGACCGGCAGCCAGAGGCTGGTCATGTCCGCCTCCTCACCGCTGGCCTGCTCCAGCTCGGCGGCATCGTCGGCGGTGATGTTGCGGACATCCTTGGCGAGGAAGATGCGGCACATCTCCTCACTGATCCCCGGAGAGGTACTCACGTCCCCCAGCAGTGACCAGGTGTCCGCGGCCAGTCCGGCCTCCTCCGCCAGTTCGCGCTGCGCGGTGGCCAGGGCGTCCTCCCCCGCCATGTCCAGCAACCCGGCAGGCAGTTCCCAGAGGTAGCGTCCGACCGGCCGACGGTACTGGCGGACCAGCATGACCTCCGGCCCGGTGTCGCCCTGACGGACCGCGACAACGGCCGCGGCACCGAAATGCTCGATGACCTCCCGGTCGACCTCTCCGGTGGCGGTGGTGATCCGGTCACGACGCACCGCAATGACCGCGGTGTCCACCAGCACCTCGCTGGAGAGGGTGCGGTACAGCTCGGTCATCATGGCGGCTCCTGGGCGATGCTCTAGCGCCCGGAGCGCTTGTTCTCGGCCGCGGCGTGGATCAGGCCGGCGAACAGCGGGTGCGGGCGGGTCGGACGCGACTTGTACTCCGGGTGCGCCTGGGTGGCGACCAGGTAGGGGTGGATCTCGGTCGGGTACTCGACGAACTCGACCAGGGTTCCGTCCGGCGAGGTGCCGGAGAACTGCAGGCCGGAACCCTCGGTGATCTGCTCACGGTAAGCGTTGTTGACCTCGAAGCGGTGACGGTGGCGCTCGGAGACCTCGGTCTCGCCGTAGGCCTCGGCGACAACCGACCCCTCCGCCAAGGACGCGGGGTAGGCGCCCAGACGCATCGTGCCGCCCAGGTCGGCCTCGCCGGACACGGCGGCCTGCTGCTCGGCCATGGTGGAGATCACCGGGGCGGTGGTGTTCTCGTCGAACTCGGTGGACGAGGCGTCCTCGACACCGGCGGCACGGGCCGCCTCGATCACGGTGCACTGCAGGCCCAGGCAGATACCCAGCATCGGCACCTTGTTCTCGCGGCAGTAGGTCACCGCGGCGATCTTGCCCTCGATGCCCCGGACACCGAATCCGCCCGGGACGACGACCGCGTCGACGTCGCCGAGTGCGGCAGCCGCACCCTCCGGGGTCGCGCAGTCGTCGGCGGCGACCCAGCGGATGTTTGCCTTGTGCCGCTCACCGAAGGCGCCGGCGCGGATCGCCTCGGCGACCGACAGGTAGGCGTCCGGCAGGTCGATGTACTTGCCTACCAGGGCGACGGTGATCTCACCCTCGGGGTTGTGCACCCGGTCGAGCAGGTCGCCCCACACGGTCCAGTCCACGTCACGGAACGGCAGGTTCAGCTTGCGGATGAGGAACGAGTCGAGGTGCTCACGGTAGAGGACCTGCGGGATATTGTAGATAGAGGAGGAGTCCGCGCAGGACACCACGCCCTCCTCCTCCACGTCGGTCATCATCGCGATCTTCTTCTTCAGACCCTGCGGGACCTCACGGTCACACCGCAGGACGATCGAGTCCGGGATGATACCGATGCTGCGCAGCTCGGCCACCGAGTGCTGGGTCGGCTTGGTCTTCAGCTCACCGGAGGGAGCCAGGTAGGGCACCAGGGAGACATGGATGAAGAAGATGTTCTCCCGGCCGACCTCGTGGCGCACCTGGCGGGCGGCCTCCAGGAAGGGCTGGGACTCGATGTCACCGACGGTGCCGCCGATCTCCGAGATGACCACGTCCGGCTTCACACCGTCGGCGCCCGGCTCGGCCTGGGCCAGGATGCGGGACTTGATCTCGTCGGTGATGTGCGGGATGACCTGGACGGTCTTGCCCAGGAACTCGCCGCGACGCTCCTTGGCGAT
>DHKFJ23503__coassemble_1447_pt1 | contig 9864 bp, 8 predicted proteins | sample DHKFJ23503__metabat2_low_PE_011 | metagenome-assembled genome bin DHKFJ23503 | reverse complement strand
GGCGACCTCGACAGTGATCCGGATGGCGACCTCACCGAGGATTACGGAGGTCAGGACGTCGACGAGGCCCCTGAGTCAGACTCCGTAAATTCCGGGTCGGCCTCCGCAGACATCGCTGGTGAAGACCCAGCGGACACTGAGGGCACCGACTCCGACTCGTCCTCCCCATCCTCAACGCAGGAGTCTCCTTCCGGACCGAAGCACTCGACACCGGAGCATTCGGCGCCGGGGGACAAGCAGCCCTGGTCGGACCGCCGTAACCCCAACACCTGGGGGCGTTGAGTCTCCGGCCCGGGTTCCACGTAGGACTCAGCCCGGCCCCGCTTCGCCCCGCTCTCGCACTCGCCTCTGACCCGACCCCGCACTGACCCGATCCTCGATGTCAGATAGGTGGGACTATCTGCTGCTCTCAGGGCCTGAGAACGGCAAATGATCCCACCTTTCCGACATGCCGGGTCGAGCACGCAGGGGTGGGGATAGGTCAGCCGGTCACCCCGGAGACAACCGCAGCACGGACACCGGTGCGCTGGTCGACGGGCGGGGCGGCCAGAGCGTCCACCACCAACTGACCCACGACCGGGCGGTGCGGCATGACAGCGTGGCCGAACTGGGCGTCCGGGAAGTGGTCCTGAACCTCGACGACGCGGGTCGGGCCTTGGTGAGCGGGCACACCGGACAGTTCATCGAAGGCGGTGAAGGCCACCGCCCGGTCGGCCGGCACGATCCGGTCGAAGCGGGTGATGATCTGGGTGACCGGCACACGTGATGTCGCGGTGTGTGGCAGCACCTCGGCCAGTGCCTCGGAACCGACGAGCTGGTCGGCGAAGGCAGGGCAGAGTGCCCGGTCGATGCTGCGCAGCAGCGGGGACTCCGGCGGACGGAACCACGGGCGGGCCACCCCGCGGAAATCCGCGGCCAGGCCGACGACGTGGTCGATCCGGGGTGCTGACGCCGCCTCGTTGAGGATGCCGGACGCCGCCAGTGACAGCAGCCCGCCCTGGGAGTGTCCGACCAGGTCGATGCTGCCGTAGCGGTCGGTCAGGATGGTCAGCTGGGCGATGACCTCCTCCAGCGACCAGCGGATGTCGGTCGTTCCGCGGTGGCCGTAGGAGACTGAGAGGACCGGGCGTCCGGACGTCTTGATGACCGGGGCGGACTCCTCGAAATTGGCCCGGCTACCGGCGGTGCCGTGGACCAGCACGATCGGGGAGTGGTCGGACGTGCCGGACGCGCCGGACGAGGCGGGCGCAACGGACGTGCCGGGTACGTCGGACGCTCCGGCGACGCCGTAGCGTCCGGCGGTGTCGGTGATCTCCGAGTCCGCCCACGGGGCCGAGGGCGCCTGGAGTCTGCTCAGCACTCGACTGAGGATGGGCGGTTGGGATGATTGGTACATCCCATGATTATGGCACGGCTGGGCGAGAAACCCTAGTCCCGCCGTCGGGCGACCTGGTCGTCCCGCGATGTCGCCGCCCCGATTGCCTGCCCGGCCAACCACGCCAGCACCGGACCGATCAGCACGGTCAGCCCGACCCCGGTCCACTGCCGGGCAGTCAGGAAGCCCGGCAGATCACCGGTCAGCCACAACAGGGCAGCAGGAAGTAGGCCGGTGAGCACGCCGGCCAGCGTCCCGACCGCCGCCACGCTGACCGCCTGGGTGGCGGAAAAGCGACGCAGCGTTCCGGGCGGCGCACCCATCGCCGTGATCGTCGCCATGTCGCGGCGCGACTCGTTGGCGGCCAACAGCACGACGAGCAGCACCGTGCCCAGGGTCAGCAACCAGCTCAGGACGATCGGGGTGGCGGTGAATGCCGCGCGTGCACCGTCGACCCCGGGGGTCTCCACGTCAACGAAGTCGTGGTCCACCGGCCAGGTTCCGGAGCTGACCAGCATGGCCTGCAGTGTCGAGACATCGTGCTCCAGCAGCAGCACGGTGGACTCGTAGGTGACCTCCAGGTCCAGAGACTCCGCGGTGGCTGGGGAGATGGAGATGAACGGGGATCCCAACGCACCGGCGACGGACTCGATGGCCACCGCCGGGACCTTCAGGCTGTCCATCACCTCCGGGTCCCGGATGGTGGTGTCATGGACGGAGTCCGGGCTGGTGTCCTCCGCCCACGCCGACGAGGACGCCTCGACGGAAGCCATTCCCAGCAGGTCGATGCTGACATACCCGTCGGTGATCAGGTCCGGGTCGCCGACCACGGCCTTGCCATCGGCCAGGGCCTGTTCGGCGCGGTTGACATCGTTGGTGGGGATGCGGTTGAAGGCAGCGAAGGCTGACCCATCGTGCACCGCGACGTCCTGCTGCAGGGACAGCCCGTGGGTGTAGGGGCCGAAGTTGTCCCAGTCCGGGTAGTAGTAGGCGTCCGGGTTTCGGTAGCCGTCGGGACGCTGGGCCGACGGGTACATCTGCTCGCCGTTGCGTTCCGCGCCGGTGACCGAGGAGACCGCGGTCTTCTCGCGGGCCTCAAGCTTGTCGGCGACGGTGTCGATGTCGGCGGCGTAGGTCGTCTCGTCCCCGCCGACGCTGCCGGTGACGATCGCAACGTCCTTGCCGAACTGAGTGGGTTCCGGGTCGCTGATCGGCACCGAGATCATCAACGCGGCCAGGAAAGTCACCCCGGAGACCGCGGCGACGGCGGGGATGGTCCGGTGGTGGTTGCGTTGGCCGTCGCGGACGGCCAGGCGGGCGGTGGTGGGCAGCCGGCCGCCGATCCAGGACATCGCCCAGACCAACAGGCTGCCGCTTGCGATCAGACCGATGCCCAGCAGTGCGACGCCGAGCACCAGGAAGTCATATTTGATCAGGCAGCAGAACGCGCCGAGAACCAGGAAGGGGATGCCGGTCAGCATCAGCTTGCGGAAGCCAGTCATGCGTTCACTGCCTCCGTCAGCCAGCGCCTGCACCGGGTCCTCGCGTCCGGCGCGGATCGCCGGGATCAGGGCGGAGGTCACGCCGCAGACCAGGGTGACCAGGACGACCGGGATCGCGATGTCCCAGGCCCAGGTGAACTCGCCCCGGGTGATGATGCTGTTGAGGGCGGCGCCGACGCCGACCGAGCCGAGCAGCCCGAGTGCCGCGCCAGCGACGGAGACCAGCACGCCCTGGGCCAGCATGATTCGACGCAGGTCGGACGGTGCGGCACCGCCGGCACTGAGCAGTCCCATCGCATGGCGCAGGCGCCGGGCGGCGACGGCGAAGACCGGGGAGATCACCGCGGAGATCAGCAGGATCATCAGCACCGCGACGCTGACCACAGTGAGTATCATCTCGGCGTTGTCGGACAGCTCTCCGTCCAGGCTCGTCCAGCGGCCATAGTCGATCGTCTGGTGGGAGCGTTCGACAGGCTCCTGGGGCCAGGCCTCGTAGGCGTCGGCGTGCAACTCCGATATCGACCCGGAGAGCGCCTGGTGGATGTCCTGGCTGATGTCCGGGTCGGCCGGGTAGTACCACTGGATGCTGCCGGTGATGTCGTCGGACGCTACGTCGGCGGCGTTGGCGGCCGAGGTTCCCCAGGCGCGGGTCACCGTGGCGGTCAGCTCGGCACCATCGACGGTGACGGTGTCGCCGGTGGAGACGTCGAGCAGGTAGGCGTCCTGCTTCGAGAGGAAGATCTCACCGGCGGGAACGATCGGATCGCCACCGTCAGCGGGGTCGGTCACGCTCATGACGCTGATCTCGCCGGACCGGTCGCCGTGGGAGGCCTCGCCGGTGTGGAACAGGCCGGGGGACAAGGCGTCCGTCTGGTCGCCGAGGATGTCACGCAGGACCGTTCCGGTCGTGTCGAGCCACTCGGAGGCGTCCCGCTCGTAGCGGGTGTCGTCGACTGCACCGTCCTCGAAGGAGGCGTCCTCGGGGGAGGCGACGTGGAAATTGACGTAGCCGGCGTTGTCCAAGGGCGCGTTGGCCTGGCCTTTGTCGTAGCTCTCGACCATGGAGAAGAATCCGACGGTCAGAGCCACCGGCAGGGCGAAGAGCAGTACACCGACGAGGGTGCGGATCTTGTGGCGGCTCAGGTCGCGACGGGCCAGGCGCATCGCCACCTGCGCGCGGCGCAGTCTGGCGGTGAGGGATGATGTTCGGGCGCTGGATCGGGCGCTGGATCGGGAGTTTGACTGCGGAGTTGGTTCGGGTGTCGATGTCACGGGGCTCACTTCACGACCTTCCCGTCCCGCAGGTGCACGGTGCGGTCGGCCCAGGCGGCGAACCGGGGCTCGTGGGTGACCAGCAGGCCGGCGGCACCCTGGTCCACGCGGGAGCGGATCAGTGCCATCACCGACTCAGCGGTCACCGAGTCGAGGGCACCGGTGGGTTCGTCGGCGAGGATGAGGTGGCGGTCGCCGACCAGGGCGCGGGCCACGGCGACGCGCTGCTGCTGGCCGCCGGAGATCTCGGAGGGGAACCGGTCGGCGATGGACGCCAGGTCGATCTCCTCGAGGGAGGCCAGGGCGGTGGCGCGGGCGTCCTGCCGCGAGGTGCCGTTGAGCTCCAGCGACAGGGAGATGTTCTCGGCGACGGTGAGGGTGGGGATCAGGTTGTAGTGCTGGAAGACATAGCCGACGTGGGTGCGGCGCACCTCGGCACGGGCCTTGGGGGTGAGGTGGGAGACATCCACCCCGCCGATCAGGACGCGCCCGTCGCTGGCGGTGTCGAGTGTGCCGGCGACGTTGAGCAGGGTGGACTTGCCGGAGCCGGACGGTCCCATCACCGCGACGAGTTCACCGGGCTCCACGGTCAGGGTGACGCGGTCGAGGGCGGTGACCACGGTCGGGCCGTCCTCATGGAAACGGCTGACCTGTTCAAGGTGCAGGGCTGCGGCTTCGGTGGACTGTTCGGTGCCGGCCAGTCGCTGCGGGGAGAGAGGGGAGGAGGAGTTCGGGCGGCTCATGAGGGCTCCTGGGTCGGGTCGGTGGGGTTCGAGGTGACGGGGGAGTCGGTCGTGGAGGGGGAGGGCGCTGTCGGTGGTGCGGCGGGGAACTGTTCGATCTGGTCGAGCCACCGGATCTGGGATTCCAGGTCGAAGATGCGTCGCTCCAGCTGCAGCCGGTCGGCAGCGGTGCTCGGCGGGATCTGGGCCTTGCGGATGGTCAGCTCGCGCAGTTCACCGAGGACGGCGAGGCGTTGCTCGTGGAGGACGTCAGTGAAGCTCAGCCCAGCTGGCAGGGAGCCGGGTGTGGTAGCTGCGGCCATGGCGGTCTTGATGACCAGATCGTCGCGGTCATTCGGTGGGGGGAGGATGGGTTCCCGCCACCAGTGGTTGAGTTCGGCCAGGCCGTCGGCGGTGGGGACGAAGACCTCGGTGTGGCGGCCTGGCTGGCGGCCGGACGGTCCGGAGCCGGGGGCGGTGCCGCTGCTGTCGGTGGTGATCTCCACGAGTCCGTCGCGGAGGAGACGTTGGACGGTCTGGTACACCTGCCCCACATTCACCGGCCAGGTGTCGTGGGTGCGCTGTTCAAAGGTGCTCTTGAGTTGTCCGACGCTGGCCGGTTGCTCGGCCAGCAGGCTGAGGAGGGCGAACTTGATGGACATGGGCTACCGGGGTTTCCGTTCGTTTCCGGTTGACTTCGGTTCAGTGGTGTCACCCGGCTGTCAGTAGGTCTCGCGGTCGACTTACCAGGTAAGTTACCCGGTAACTTACTCGGTAAGCAGTAGGGCTGCAAGTGACTGGCGACGATCCGATTCGCCGGGCGAGTTCCAGGAAGACGGCGAGTACCGGGAAGACGGCGAGTACCGGGATGCTGGGCCTTGGTGCGCTAAGGCGCTAAGACGCTAAGTGTCCCCATTTCGGTCATCTCACTACACGTGGGACGACCGAAATGGGGACACTTAGCGATACCGGAGCTGAAACTCCCGCTCCCAGGTGGCCGGAAAGGGGCAGAACCACCCGGGGGCGGGAGTGGGAGTCCGAGGGCTGCGGGAGTGGGAGTCCGAGGGGCTGCGGGAGGAGGGGAGAGTGGGCGAGGGGTGACCTCAGTCGCTCAGGCCCTCCGCGAGGATCTTCGCGACCAACTCCTGGACCTGCTCATTCGCCGGCATCTCGTCGTGGCGGACGCGTCCCACCCTGTGGTCCTGCACGAATGCGTTCCACACCCGCGCCGGGGCAGCGGTGTCCGGGTCGGCACCCCCGTCCGCGTCAGCCTCCAGGAACGCGGTCTCGAAAGGCACCACCGTGGTGTCGTTGCGCGTGGCCAGACACGAGTAGCGGATGCCCGGGCGGGTCTCCGGCCCGGTCGTCATCGTCTCAATCAGCGGCGACCCCACGACCTGCTGCATTCCGGCCGGCCCCATGAACCGGGTCACCACCGACTCCGCCACCCGGGCAGTGGTCTCATTGGCGGTCAGCACTTCAGCCAGCAGCCCGCGCACCGTGGTGCCGTGGTGCGGGGCCGACAGCGTCACCAGGTGGTGCACCTTGTCTGCCCCGCCCATCTCGTTGATCCAGTACCGGGCGATCAGTCCGCCCTGGGAATGTGCCACGATGTCGAGCTTCTCGGCACCGGTCGCCGCCAGCACCTGGGTGAGGTAGGCGTCGATGTCCGCGGCAGAATCCAGGACGTCCTGCGTGCCGTGCATCCCGTAGTCCGGTGCGAAGACGGCATAGCCCTGGTCACGGAGGGTCAGAACCAGGTTCTGCCAGGCGTTCTTCGAGGAGATCGTGCCGTGGATCAGCACCACCGGGTACGGACGCTCCGGCGACGGTTTCGCATGCCACAGGTCGTCGACGCAACCGACGGTGTAGGCGCGTGCACCGATAGGGATTCTTTCAGGACGCCCCGGCAACTGCGGAGTCTTCGGCAGCAGGCGTGACGGCAGCTCCAGGGTGGTGCGTACCCCGTCGGTGAAGCTCGAGAGCTGTTCAAGGAAGGCCTTCGCCGGGCCGACGGTCTCCTTCATCTTCTTGTTCGCCTGCTCCTGGAGCTCGGCGTTCTCCGCGATGGCGTGGGTGATGGACTCGATGGTCTCGTCGTCGAGGAAGTCCCCGGACAGCTCCACCTGCTCACGGACGGATTCGCCCAGCTGGTCCATCAGGTCGTCGGCGATGTGGGGCCGCCTCGGACTCTCACTCTGCTTACCGCTCATCGGTGACTCACTCGCCAGAGTCGCCGCCAGAGTCGCCGGCAGCGTCGCCGACAGAGCCACCGGCGACACCGGTCACACCCTGGGCACGCAGGCCGGCGCGGATCTTCTCGGCGGCGGCGTCCATCTCGTCGGCGTCGGTGTCGTTCATCCCCAGCGCATTGGCCAGGTTGTAGCCGGACATGTCGGCGGCGGGGAAGACGTGGATGTGTGCGTGCGGCACCTCGAAACCGGCGATGAGGTAGCCGGCGCGTGGGGCGTCGAACTCGTCGACGATGGCCTTGCCCACGTATTGCGCCACCTCGTTGAGGTGCGCCCACAGCGACGGGTCGGCGTCGGTCCACTTGTCGACTTCCTCGACCGGGACGACCAGGGTGTGGCCGTAGGTGACCGGTTCGATGGTCAGGAAGGCGGCGACGGTCTCGTCACGGTAGACGAAGCGGCCGGGCAGCTCGCCGGAGATGATCTTGCTGAACACTGATGGTGCGGTAGACATGCTCTTGATCGTAGCGGTTAAACTCGGTGACCATGCGCACACTCGTCATCGGCAATGGAGCCCGCGAACACGCCCTGGCCTATTCACTGTCCACCGACCCGCAGGTCACCGAGCTGCATGTCGTTCCCGGCAATCCAGGCATCGCCGGTGTCGCCACCCAGCACCCGGGGATCAAGGGTGATGACGCCGAGGCTGTCGTGGCCCTGGCCCGCGAGCTCGCCGCTGAACTGGTGGTCATCGGTCCGGAAATCCCGCTGGTCGCAGGTGTCGCCGACGCCTTGCGCGCAGAGGGCTTCGCCGTGTTCGGCCCCTCGGCCGCCGCCGCCCGCATCGAGGGCTCCAAGGCTTTCGCAAAGGAGGTCATGGCCACCGCCGGGGTACGGACGGCCCACGCCGAGCCCATCACCCCGGGGGCGTCGGACGCTGACATCGCCGCCGCGATCGACCGCTTCGGCCCCACCTGGGTGGTGAAGGACGACGGCCTCGCCGGCGGCAAGGGTGTCGTGGTCACCCCCGACCGGGACGCCGCGATCGCCCACGTCCACGACGTCCACGCCGGTGGTAACCCGGTGCTGCTGGAGAGCTTCCTGGACGGCCCGGAGGTCTCCCTGTTCTGCCTGGTCGACGGCGAGACCGTCGTCCCGCTGCTGCCCGCCCAGGACCACAAGCGCGTCGGCGACAACGACGAGGGCCCGAACACCGGCGGCATGGGTGCCTACACCCCGCTGCCGTGGCTGCCGGCCGACGGTGTGCAGCGCATCGTCGACGAGGTCTGCGTGCCGGTCGCCAAGCAGATGGTCGCCGAGGGTTGCCCGTTCTCCGGCCTGCTCTACGCCGGTCTGGCGTGGGGTTCCGAAGGCCCGGCCGTGGTGGAGTTCAACTGCCGCTTCGGTGACCCGGAGACCCAGGCGGTGCTGGACCTGCTGGAGACCCCGCTGGGCGGGGTGCTCAACGCCGTGGCCACCGGCACCCTGGACCAGCTGGAGCCGCTGGTCTGGCGCGACGGCTACGCCGTGACCGTGGTGCTCGCCGCCGAGGGCTACCCGGAGTCCCCGGTCACCGGGGCGCTGATCTCCGGTGCCGCTGCCGGCGACGAGGCCCGTGGCGTCCGCGCTGCCGGTGTCGCCGACGACCCGGAGCGTGAGGGCGGCCTGGTGTCGGCCGGCGGTCGCGTCCTGAACGTCATCGCCCACGGCGAAACGTTGGAGGAGGCCCGTGCCGCGGCCTATGCCGAGCTGGAGAACATCGACCTGCCCGGTGGGCACTACCGCTCCGACATCGGTCTGTCCGCGGTCCAGGGCCGGATCAGCATCCCGGAGTGAACCCGGGTACAAAGGTGGGCCATGCGTAGCTGGACGAGTAGGACGAGTACGGCGAGTACGACGAACAGGTCGAACGCAACAGGCAGGACGCACCGGGTCAGCAGAGGCGCCGGCCTGGGGCTGGCACTGGCCCTGGTGGCTGGTGGCGGACTGGCCGCGTGCGGCAGTGACGACGACGGTGACGGTGCCGCCGGTGGCGGTACAGGTAGCGGCGGCGGCAGTGGTTCCGGCGGCGCACCCGCACCGTCCGACCTGATGCTCACCGATTCGGCTTCACCGGCCGGCTACAGCTGGAATGACGTGGCCGAGGTCCTCGGCGACGACGAGCAGTTCGACGAACTCCGCGAGATCGCCGATGCCACGGTGACCGACCCTGCCGAGTGCGCCACATTGTCACCGACGGCGGTCAGCGTGCTGATGGATCTGCGTGAGCATTCCGACACCACTGCCGCGGTGGAGTTCCTGCCGCATGACGAGCGCGATCCGGCGGTGGTGCAGGCCATGGTCTCCACCGACCCGGAGGCGCTCGCGGTGCCGGACGACCTGTCGGTGTGTGAGTCCTTCACGCAGGAAAATGAGGCGGACCCGGGAACCCCGGCGACGACCTACCAGGTCTCGGCCGAGGAGACCGAGGTGATCGGTGCCGAGGGCGTGCAGGTCATCACCATCGTCGGTGATTCTCAGGCCCCGGGTGGGGACGAACCGACGTCCCTGGTCGTCGGCACCGTCGGCGACATCGGGTTCCGGGTGTCCGCCAGTGGCATCGAGGAACCGCGGATCCTGATGGACATCGTGGACCGCCAGGTGGACCAGATTATCGAGGTCACCGGTGATCCAGATGATGCGGACGAGTCAGATGAGTCGGACGAGTAGCTGGAGCAGGTAGGAGAGACGGGGCAGATGTTCGGACGACGGCGGGACAAGCGCGCGCAGGCGGCACAGAAGGCACAGGCCGGGCAGGCTGG
>DHKFJ23503__coassemble_1397_pt1 | contig 10183 bp, 8 predicted proteins | sample DHKFJ23503__metabat2_low_PE_011 | metagenome-assembled genome bin DHKFJ23503 | reverse complement strand
GCGTAGTCGCGCTGAGTGTTCTTCTCGGCGCCTATAGGTTGCTGCGACGCTTACGGTGGTCTCCAGCCTGCACCGGCACGCTTCCCCTGGCTCGATGTACAGAGTCGAAACCAAATCAACCCCGTGGTCATCGCCGTGCCGCGGTACACCGAAGCACAGCCCCACCGCCGGAAAGCTCGGCGACGGTAGTAGGTGTAACGCTACCAGATCAACCCTTTATTCCCTTGATCCGTCGACCCATCTCACGGGTCACCTCGCGCTCCTCGGTACGGCGCTTGATGTCCTGGCGCTTGTCGTACTCCTGCTTACCTGTGGCCAGCGCCAACTCGACCTTCATCCGGCCGTCGACGAAGTACAACGACAGCGGTACCAGGGTGTTGTTGCCGTCGCGGACCTTGCCCATCAGCGAGTCGATCTCACCGCGGTGCAGCAGGAGTTTCCGCACCCGCCGTGGGGCGTGGTTCGTCCACGTCCCCTGGGCGTACTCGGGGATGTGCAGGTTACGCAGCCACACTTCGCCGTCGTCGATGGTGGCGAAGGCGTCGACGAGGGACGCCTTGCCCTCGCGCAGCGCCTTGACCTCGGTACCGACCAAGGCGATACCGGCCTCGACGGTGTCGAGAATGCGGTAGTCGTGTCGGGCCTTGCGGTTGGTGGCGACGGTCAACGGCTTACCGCCCTTGCCGCCGGCGACCATGCCGGACTTACCGGCCTTGGCGGTCTTCGCGCCCTTGCTTCGTCCGGAATCCACCGGTGTGCTCTTCTTCGCCATAGCGTCGTCCGAGTTTACCGGTTCGTCCTACGTGGCGGCCATTCCGCGCCCGATCCGGTCCGCCCCCGCTATTTCTTGACGTACCAGCGCAGGGTGACCTGCGCGGTGACCCCGGCGATCAGCGCACCGATGACGACGACGAAGGGGGCGATCACCCATATGTCGCCGGTGGTGATCCGCGCGATGAGGTTGGCGTCGTAGAGCGAGGACAGGGCGGAGTCCAGCAGGGTGGACTTCGCCAGCAGCAGCACACCGACCGAGATCACCGAGCCGATGAGTGAGGCGATGACGGCCTCCAGAACGAACGGGGCCTGGGTGAACCAGCGGGTCGCACCGACCATGCGCATGATGCTGATCTCGTGGCGGCGGGAGAAGGCGGCGAGCTGCACCATGTTCATGATGAGGAACACCGCGGCGACGGCCTGCACGGCGGCGAGCACGAAACTGGCGTTACGCACCGCGTCCAGGTTCTTCGTCGCCCCACGCAGGTCATCACCCTGGTCGACGACGGTGGCGACACCGTCCATCTCCGTGATCTCGTCGATCGCACTGGTGTCCAGCGGATCAGCCAGGCGGACATGCAGCGCGGCCGGGAAGGCGTCCGGCGAGGTCTGCTCGACGAGCAGCGGGTCGGACTCACCGAAGACCTCGACGAAGCGCTGGTAGCTCTGCTCCTTGTTACGGAAGGTCAGGGACTGGACGTCGTCATTGTCCTCCAGTGTGCTGCGGACGTCGGCGCAGGTGGGGCTGGAGCAGTCCAGGTCATCGGCGGAGGTGTCGTCGTCGAGCTGAACCATGACCTCGATGCGGTCGAGGTAGAGCTCCTTGGTGTCGGCGGTCATGTTGGTGATCAGCACACCGGTGGCCAACAGCGCCAGTGAGATGGCCGTGGTGATGATCATGGCGACGGTCATGGTCACGTTGCGGGTCAGCCCGCTGAGGGCTTCCTTGAGGACGAAGCGAATCTTCATGGTGCGTTCTCCCTATCCTCTATCGTCCGACCGCGTAGACGCCGTGGGCGTCGTCACGGACCAGTTTGCCGTTGTGCAGTTCCAGGACGCGCTTGCGCATGGAGTCCACCGCGACATCGTCGTGGGTACTCATCACCACAGTCGTGCCACCCCGGTTGATCCGGGTGAGCAGGGCCATGATCTCGGCGGAGGTGTCCGGGTCGAGGTTGCCGGTCGGCTCGTCGGCGAGCAGGACGAGCGGACGGTTCACGGTGGCGCGTGCGATGGCGACGCGCTGCTGCTCACCGCCTGAGAGCTCGTCGGGCATGCGCTGGCCCTTGCCGGCCAGGCCGACCATCTCGAGCACCTCGGGCACGGCCTTGTCGATGGCTTCGCGGCGTCGGCCGGTGACCTCCAGGGCGAAGGCGACGTTGTCGTAGACGTTCTTCTTGGGCAGCAGTCGGAAGTCCTGGAAGACGTAGCCGATCTTCTGGCGCAGCTGTGGGACGCGCCGCTTCGGCAGGGTGTTGACGTGGAAGTCGGCGACGTGCAGGTTGCCGCTGTCGACCTCCTCCTCACGGATCATCAGCTGGAGGAACGTCGACTTACCCGAGCCGGACGGGCCGATGAGGAAGACGAACTCCCCCTTCTCGATGTCCACCGAGATATCCCGCAAGGCGGGGCGGGTCGAGGTCCGGTATGTCTTGGAGACCTTGTCGAAAGTGATCACCCAGCTACCGTACCCGACTACTGTGGCAAATGAAACGGATGTGACTGATGGGGCTGGCGTGGTTGGAGTCCAAAGCTGCCGAGGACCGACTGCGCGTAGGCTCTCCAATTGGTAGTCTCCGCAAACAATGACTTCATCAGAGAACTCGCCAGACACGTCTTCCGAGGCGCCGGACACGTCCCAGAAGCCCCCGACCGGGACAACCGACACCGCCACGAAGACTCGGGCCGAGAAACGGTCCGAGAAGTACCGGGAGAAACACGGGGAGAACCGCATCCCAGGGTTCCTCGGCGTCGTCGAACGCCTCGGCAACCTGCTACCGAACCCCTTCTGGCTGTTCGTCTGCCTGGGCGGCGTCGTCCTCCTACTGAGCTGGATCGGCTCCCTCATCGGCATGTCCGCCGAGGACCCCGAGTCCGGCGAGATCGTCGAGGTCGAGAACCTGCTCAGCGTCGACGGCCTGCAGATGATCGTCACCGACGCGGTAACCAACTTCACCGAGTTCCCGCCACTGGGCGTGATCATCACCGTGATGCTCGGTGTCGCCGTCGCTGAACATGCCGGGCTGATCTCCGCCGCCGTGCGCGGCATGGTCGCCCGCACCGGCCCGAAGACGCTGACCTTCGTTGTCGCACTGACCGCCATCATCGGCTCGGTCGCCTCCGATGCGATCTTCATCATCGTAATCCCGCTGGGCGCGATGGCCTTCAACGCCTTGGGACGCTCCCCCATCGTCGGTGCCGTCGTCGCCTTCGCCGGTTCCGCCGCGGGCTTCGACGCCTCCCTCCTGCTCAACATCACCGATGTGCTGCTGGCCGGTATCTCCACCTCGGCGGCACAGCTGGTCGACCCGAACTACGAGGTCAACCCGCTGTCGAACTACTACTTCGTCATCGGCTCGTCGGTCGTGCTCGCCGGAATCATCACGGTGCTGACCGAGTTCTTCATGGACAAGAAGATCCACCAGATCGTCAACCACGACGCGGTGGACTACAGCCAGGTGAACTTCACCGACGACAAGGGCGAGGTCGTCACCACCCTGAAGCTGAACCCGAGCGAGGTCAAGGGCCTCAAGCTCACCGGCCTGGTGTTCATCGCCTGCATGGCGGTCTATTTCTCGCTGCTGTTCGTCTCCGGCTCCCCGCTGCAGGGCGAGGGCGGCTCGGTGATGGACAGCCCGCTGATCACCAATATCGCGGTGCCGATCGCGGTCATCTTCTTCATCCTGGGTCTGGCCTACGGGCTGACGGTCAAGACAATCACCAAGTCCACGGACGTCCCGGAGTTCATGGCCCAGGGCCTGCAGACCATGCTGCCGATCCTGGTGCTGTTCTTCGTCGTCGCACAGTTCGTCGCCTGGTTCGACGCGTCCAACCTGGGCATCTGGATCTCCATCAAGGGTTCCAATCTGCTGGAGAGCTGGAACCTGCCCACGGTAGTGCTGTTCGCCCTGTTCGTGCTGATGGTGGCGTTCCTCAACCTGATGATCACCTCCGGCTCGGCGCAGTGGGCGCTGATGGCGCCGGTCGTGGTGCCGATGATGATGTACATCGGCATCTCCCCCGAGGTCACCCAGATGCTCTACCGTATCGGCGACTCCGCGACCGCCATCGTCACACCGATGAACCCCTACTTCGCCATGGCCTTCGCCTTCATCCTGAAGTACTACCGGAAGGCCGGGTTGGGCACGATCATGTCGATGACGATCCCCTACTGCCTGGCCATCATGGTCGGCTGGTTCCTGTTCTTCGTCGCCTGGTGGGCGTTGGGGATCCCGCTGGGCCCGGGCGCTCCGATGGAGTACCCGGCGTAGGACGCACGAGGAGCTCGCTAACCCCGGCCCTCCCCGTCACCTCACTCCCACTCTCTGGTGGTTTAGACCCCTCCGAACCACCCGGGAGCGGGAGTAAGGTGACCGCGTCAGTGTCGGTGGCGAACTACCGGGAGGCGGAAGTGTGAGTGTGAATGTCGGGGTCAATGGCCGGGATGGTCGGCCTCATGGGACGGGGAGGCGGAAGTCCCGACCACCCGGTACTGCTGGCGTCCGTCGCGGTCGCGGACCATCACCCCCGCCGTGCGCAGACTGTCCAGGGCGTCCTCCGCAGCACCCGGCTTCTCGTCGGTCAGCGCTCGGCGACGGGCACGAAGAAGGTTCTCGATGTCCGGATCCAGTCGTCCATCGCCGTCCACCCAGGTGATGAAGGCGGCATCGAAGGGGTCTGATGCTTCCAGCGCCGGGTAGCCGTGCTCCGCCAGCGCCGAGCGGAGTCCGGCGACCATCTCCTCCTCCAGCCCGCCACGGAACAGTTCACGCCCGTCACTGTCGAGGATGACCATCTCCTTCTTCCCCGCCTGTGCGACGGTGGCGATGCCACCGGCGGCGATGAACCTGTCCGTGCTCTTCGTGTGCACGGTGATGCCGTCGTCAGTGACGTCGATGGTGCCGGCGTCCTCGGCCCAGCTGGCCGCGATGAGGAATCCGGCGACCGCGCCGATGATGGTGAGCACCGGCACCGCCCAGACAAAGGGCAGTTCGGCGGCGAGACGCAGTGGGCCGGGGGCATCACCGATCAGCCCGAGGAGCCAGGCGACCACGGGGCCGACGATGAAGGCGGCGATCAGTCCGACGACCGCACCACCGGCGGTGAAGATCCAGGTGTACTTTCCCGGGATCGCGATGGTGGTCGGCGCGGCAGAGGCGCCGGATCGTGGGTCGGGAGCAACTGGTTCAGGCATGGTCGGTCCCTTTCTCGTGAGCGGTGGCAGCGCTGCCGGGGTTGCCAGGGTTACCGGGGTTGAGATACCCGAGCGCGGTGCGGCGCATCTCGGCGGACGGGTCATGCCCGGGTTCGGCGTTGAGGTAGCAGGCGTCGACAATGGTCAGCAGCCAACCGGCGGTATGCGCCGGATCCAGCGCCGAGTCGACCTGACCTGACTGGATCGCACGGCCCAGCAGGTCCGCCAGCGCCGCATTCTGTAGGGTCGCCGCTTTCTCCGAGGCGGCGATCAGCTCCGGGTCGTGCCCCATGCGCCGCAGTGATTCCACCAGCATGCCCTGGGCGTACGGGTAGGCAGCTTCTGCAGCGAGGGTGGTGAGGATGTCGAGGATGGACGCCAGCGGGTCAGCGGAGTCTCGGTGCTCGGCAAGCAACGTCTCGGCGGTCGGGACGTCCGACTCGAACGGGGCACGGAACAGTGACGCCTTGTCCGGGAAGTAGTAGAAGACACTGGCCGGGCTGATGCCGACCTCCTTCGCCACCTGCTCGACGGAGGTGTTCTCGAAGCCCTGGGTCGCGAAGAGTCTGGCGGCCGCCTCGGCGATCTCCGCCTTCTTCTGCGCGACCTTCTCCGGGTCGACTTTCCTCGCCACTGCGCACCTCTCCCATTAACTGACTGACCAATCAAACAATACCACATCGGGCGCACCAGTCCAGAGCAGTCAGACCCCTCGGAATTGCACGTCTGAAAGCCCTACCCTGGGAATCAGTAGGCTCGACAGAGGTATCCACACATCTTGAACAGCGGTGCCTGTCATGCACCGGAAAGGTTTACATGAACGAGAACGTCACGGACTCCCTGCGTATCGACTTCCGTTACCTCAGCGAACCTGACATGATCGCCGCCGGCGTCACCGACATCGCCGCCTGCGTCGACACCATGGAGGAGACACTGGTCCTGCTCGCCGACGGCGACTACCGCATGGCCGGAGCATCCGCGAACTCCCACGGTGCCCAGATCAACTTCCCTGAGAACCCCACCCACGAGGGCATGCCCGCCGACGGTCCCGACCGTCGCTTCATGGCCATGCCCGCCTACCTCGGTGGACGCTTCCGCGCCAGCGGCGTGAAGTGGTACGGGTCGAACACCGACAACCGCAACAAGGGCCTGCCGCGTTCCATCCATCTCTTCACCCTCAACGACGCCGACACCGGCGCCCCGCGTGCCGTGATGTCCGCCAACCTGCTGTCGGCCTACCGCACCGGCGCCGTCCCCGGCGTCGGCGTCAAGCACCTGGCACTGCAGGACGCCGAGACCGTCGGCATCATCGGCCCCGGCGTGATGAGCCGGACGATCCTCTCCGCCGCGATCAGCCAGCGGCCCACCATAAAAAAGGTGAAGGTGAAGGGCCGCTCCGCCGGCTCCACCGAGCGTGCCGCCCAGTGGATCCGGGAGAACCTGCCGCAGATCGAGGACGTCACCGTCGTCGACTCCGAGCAGGAGGCCGTCGAGGGCTCCGACATCCTCATCGCCGGCACCTCCACCTCCCCCGACGGCCCGTCCGGCTTCCCGTACTTCAAGACCGACTGGCTCAAGCCCGGTGCACTGCTGCTCATGCCCGCCGCCGCCCGACTGGACGATGACTTCATCCGCAGCGACAAGGCCAACCTGGTCGTGGACTACACCGGCCTCTACCAGGAGTGGTACGAGGAGAACGGGCCGGACGTCACCTACGAGCAGTTGCTGGGCATCCCCGGTAACCGCTGGTGGGACATGTTCAAGGACGGTTCCCTTCCGGAGGAGAAGCTGGTCAACATCGGGGACATCGCCGCCGGCAAGGCCCCGGGCCGCACCAGTGACGACCAGATCTTCTGCTACTCCATCGGCGGCATGCCCGTCGAGGATGTCGCCTGGGCGTCCGATATCTATGACAATGCCGTGGCCAAGGACATCGGCACCACGCTGAACCTATGGGACAGCCCCGCGCTCACGTAACCGGGCGGCAGGTACCGCCGGTCCTGCCAGTCGCCGCAGCCAACAGCATCACCAACAACATCATCAACAGCATCACCAACCTCACTGTCAGGAGTGACCTCCCCATGGCCGACCAGGCCGTCCCGTCCAACCAACCGCCCCGCAACCAGGCCGTCACCCGCCTGTCGGATCCGACGCCGGAGGGGGTGCGACGGTTCATCACCGACAACGGCATCCGCTGGATTGACGTCCGTTTCACCGACGTCCCCGGCACCGAACAGCACCTGTCGGTCCCCGCCGCCGCCTTCGACGAGGAGGCCATGACCGACGGGCTGGCCTTCGACGGTTCCTCGATCAGTGGTTTCACCAGCGTGGAGAAGTCCGACATGCTGCTGCTCCCGGACCTCGCCACCGCCTACATCGACCCCTTCGTGGACTCCACCACGTTGAACGTCCAGTTCTTCGTCCACGACCCGCGCACCCGCGAACCGTTCTCCCGCGACCCACGCAATGTGGCGCGCAAGGCCGAGGAATTCCTCGCCTCCACCGGTGTCGCCGACACCTGCTACTTCGGTGCGGAGGCGGAGTTCTACATCTTCGACTCCGTCCGCTTCGACTCCACCAGCAACTCCTCCTTCCACATCGTGGACTCGGAGGAGGGCTGGTGGAACACCGGCAAGCTCACCGACCCGGACGGCACCATCAACCTGGGCCACAAAGTCCGGCAGAAGCGCGGCTACTTCCCCACCGCCCCCTACGACCACCTGCAGAACCTGCGCAACACCATGGCCGACAACCTCATCGACCTCGGCTTCGAGGTGGAGCGCGCCCACCATGAGATGGGCAGTGGTGGCCAGCAGGAGATCAACTACAAGTTCAGCACGCTGCTGCATGCCGCCGATGACCTGCAGACCTTCAAGTACGTCATCAAGAACACCGCGAAGGCGCACAACAAGTCCGCGACCTTCATGCCCAAGCCGCTGGCCGGCGACGGTGGTTCCGGCATGCACATCCACCAGTCGTTGTGGAAGGACGGTGCCCCGCTGTTCTACGACGAGTCCGGCTACGGCGGACTGTCGGACATGGCCCGCCACTACATCGGAGGCCTGCTCAAGCATGCCCCGTCGGTGCTGGCGTTCACCAACCCGACGATGAACTCCTACCACCGGCTGGTCCCCGGCTTCGAGGCACCGACGAACCTGGTGTACTCGGCGGAGAACCGCTCGGCGGCGATCTGTATCCCCGCCACCGGGGCCAGCCCGAAGGCCAAGCGCATCGAGTTCCGCGCACCCGACCCGTCCGGCAACCCCTACCTGGCGTTCACCGCGGCGATGATGGCCGGGTTGGACGGTGTGCTCAACCGGATTGAGCCGACCGCACCGATCGACAAGGACCTCTACGAGCTTCCCCCGGAGGAGGCGGAGGGCATCCCGACCACACCCACCACGCTCGTGGAGTCGCTCAACGCCCTGCGGGAGGACCATGACTTCCTCACCGCTGGCGGCGTGTTCAGTGAGGACCTGATCGAGAGCTACATCGCCGAGAAGATGGACAACGAGATCACCCCGGCGTTGCTGCGTCCGACCACCCTGGACTTCGAGCTGTACTACGACTGCTGAGCGGCCGGCGTCCCGGCGCCCGTCCGCTCGGGGACGATGGCCCGTCGCACCACCACCGCACCGGCGGCAAGGCCCACCACCGCCAGTGCCGCGCTGAGCACATACGGCGCCAGCGTGTCCGCTCCCCCGGTCAACACCGGGGAGAAGCCGATGCCGATGAACAGGGCCACACCCGTGGCACCGCCGAGTTGATCGGCCGCACGCTGGACGCCGGACGCCGTGGCGGCGTCCTCGTCCGTCACCCCGCTGACCGCCACATACTGCAGGGCGACGATACCGAAGCCCATGCCTGCGGCGATGAGCAGCATCGCCGGCAGCAATGACAACGGCCCGGCGACGGTTCCTGCGTCCAGATCCGTTGCCGCGGCCACCGCGATGGCGACCATTCCCAGTGCAGCACACCCCATCCCGGTCAGGGCGCATGCGTGCGCACCCCAGCGTTCGATGAGCCGAGGAATGTGGACCGAAGCCACGATCAGGCTGAGTGCCAAGGGCACCAGGGTCAGCCCGGTGGTCAGCGGGCTCAGACCCATCCGGTCCTGCAGCAGGAAGGTGAACAGCAGGAACGAGGACGACAGTGCCGCGCTGAGCAGCATCGTCGCACCGTTGGCGCCCAGCCGGGAACGGTGGGCCAGGATCTTCGGCGGGAGCAGCGGATCCACTGCCTGCCGCTCCACCTTCACCAGCGCGTCCGCCGCAATCACCGCGCCGACCAGCAGCAGGGTCGGCACCCACCACGGACGTGCGGCCTCGCCGGCCTCGACAACCCCGGCGATGAACAGCAGCGGAGCCACGGTGAGCAGCAGCGCACCCGGGACGTCCGCCGTGGTGTCCTGCCCTGCATCTCGCCGAGCCGTCCGGCCTGCCGGAACCAGGACGAGGGCCGCCACCAGCACCAGTGCCACGAAAGGCACGCTGATGAGGAACACCCAGCGCCAGCCGAGGAACTCGGTGATCACCCCGGACAGGACAAAGCCGAGGACCAGGCCGCTGCTGGCGACGGCGGCCCACACGCCGAGTGCGCGGGACCGCAGGGGCCCTTCGGGGAACATCAGGACGATCACGGACATCGCCGCAGGGGCAGCCAGAGCCTCGCCCGCCCCTTGGGCCAGACGTGCCGCAACCAGGACGCCGAAACTGGGGGCGAGTCCGGCCAGCAGCGACGCTGCGCCGAAGATGAGGACTCCGGTGATGAGCATCCTCCGGCGTCCGAGCAGGTCACCGAGCCGGCCGCCGAGCATGAGGAGACCGCCACCGGCGACGGTGTAACCGACGACAACCCAGGTCAGCTGGCCCGGATCGGCGTCGAAGTGTCGCCCGATGTCTGGCAGGGCGACATTGACCACGGTCACGTCGACCGCGATGAGGAACTGCAGGAGTGAGAGGCTGGCGAGTATCAGCCAGCGTCGTGAATCAGGCA
>DHKFJ23503__coassemble_1363_pt1 | contig 10364 bp, 9 predicted proteins | sample DHKFJ23503__metabat2_low_PE_011 | metagenome-assembled genome bin DHKFJ23503 | reverse complement strand
CAGCGCCGGGAACCAGAACTCCCGGCGGGAGGCCCGTCCCTTGAACCGGGCCCACCGGGGGAAGAGCCGGCCCAGTGTCCGGACGTAGGTGGCTGAATAGTCAGGTGTGGAGAGAGGGGGGGGTCCTGAGTTGTCACCTCACCGACGGTATCAGAGCGGTGAGGTCACCCTCAGTTCACGACCGGCGCAGGCTCCGCAAGGTAGCGCTCGCGGGAGTCGTCGAGCTCCTCCAGCCACGGGGTGTGGTGCACGGTCGACATCGTGCCGGTCATCACCGAGGGGTACACCTGGTCGCGGTAGGTGAGGATGTTGGTCTTCTTGTCCTTCTTCCACGCCAGGAAGATCCGGACGACCTCGTCCAGGTCGAACATCGGGTAGTCCGTGGCCTCGATGAGGTCGCGGATGTAGTCGGCCTGGAACTGCACCGCCTCCGGGTCGTCGGTGATGGCGTCGTGGCGGGCGGTCCAGGCATTGATGGACTCGGCACGTGCCGCAGCGTCCGGCAACTCGGCGCGGCCCAGGATCAGGTCGCGGACGAACCAGGCCTGGGCGTCGAACATGTTGAAGGTGAACCACTGGTCCTGGGAACCCAGGTAGTAGACCTTCGGGTTGTTCTGCCAGACCACGCCGCGGTACAGGCCGGCGGGGTAGAGGTTGTTCGGCGAATCGATGCTCAGCTCGTCCGGCAGGAACGGGTAGTGGTGCAGATAGCCGGTGCACAGGATGACCGCGTCGTACCCGCGGACGACACCATTGGAGAAGGTCACCCGGTTGCCCTCGAAGTGGTCGATGACCGGCAGTTCCTCCATCCCCTCGGGCCAGGCGAAGCCCTGCGGCTGGGAACGGTAGCTCATGGTCACGTGCGCGGCACCCATCTTGTGGGCCTGCACGCCGATGTCCTCGGCGGAGTAGGACCCGCCGATGAGCAGGACGTTCTTGCCCGCCAGTCGCTCGGCGCCGCGGAACTCGTGGGCGTGGATGACCTCGCCGGGGAACTGGCCGATGCCGTCGAAGTCCGGCACGTTCGGGAAGCTGAAGTGGCCGGTGGACACGATCACGTGGTCGACGACCTCGGTGTGGGTCTTCCTCGCCCGCAGGTCCTCGACGGTGACGGTGAAGTTGTCGTCCTGTTCGTTGTACTGGACCCAGCGCACGGCGTGGGCAAACTTCACCTTCTCCTTCACGCCCGACTGGCTGGCGCGGCCGTCGATGTAGTCCCACAGCACCTCACGCGGTGGGTAGGACGAGATGGGCCGGCCGAAGTGCTCGTCGAAGGTGTACTCGGCGAACTCGAGGGCCTCCTTCGGGCCGTTGGACCAGAGGTTGCGATACATCGAGGAGGGGACGGGCTCGCCGTAGTGGTCGGTGCCGGTGCGCCAGGAGTAGTTCCACTGTCCGCCCCAGTCGTCCTGCTTCTCGTAGCAGACGATATCGGGTACGGGGGCACCCTCTCGTTCGGCTGCCGCGAAGGCCCTCAGTGCCGCCATGCCGCTGGGGCCGGCTCCGATGATCACGATTCTCTGCTGGTCCTGCACGTCATCCTTTCCACCCGACGGAATCTCCGTTGGATGATTCAGTGAAGTCATTTGTGCACCCGGTGCAACCAGGAGCGCATAAGATAATACAGTATGCGCATAATCTGCAGGTCGGCGGGTATGAGGTTAGTGTGGTTGAGCATGAGCTTGAAGGAGAATGCAGTTGCCCTCGCCGGCCGGATCACCGACGCTCTTCCGCTGGGGAACGGGGTTGACCAGCGTGATCTCGCGCCTGTCGGATGGTTCGCCCACGGGCAGGCTGTGGATCGGTTGACCGACAGCTTCGCCGCCGTTCCCGCCGGGCAGCGCGTCCGGTTGGCGAAGAAGACGTCCAACCTCTTCCGTGGACGCACCGGCGATGCCGTCGGGTTGGACGTCTCGGGCCTGCACGGCGTCATCGCCGTCGACCCGGTGGAGCGCACCGCCGATGTCCAGGGCATGTGCACCTACGAGGACCTGGTGGACGTCCTGCTGCCCTTCGGCCTGGCGCCCACCGTCGTCCCGCAGCTCAAGACCATCACCCTCGGCGGCGCGGTCACCGGCATGGGTGTGGAGTCCAGCTGCTTCCGCAACGGGCTGCCCCACGAGGCGGTGCTGGAGATGGACGTACTCACCGGCACCGGTGAGGTCGTCACCTGCTCGCCGACGCAGAACGCCGACCTCTACCGCGGGTTCCCGAACTCCTACGGATCCCTCGGCTACGCCGTGCGGCTGCGGATCCGGTGCGAACCGGTCGAGCCCTATGTGGCACTGCGCCACGTCCGGTTCCACGACGTCGGCACACTCACCGACGCGCTGGCCACCATCGTCGAGGAGAAGACCTACGAGGGTGAGCAGGTCGACTACCTCGACGGGGTGGTCTTCAGCCTCGACGAGGCCTACCTGGTGCTCGGTCGGAAGAGCAGTGAACCGGGGCCCGTCTCCGACTACACCCGCGAGAAGATCTACTACCGCTCGCTGCAGCACCCGGACGGCGTCCTGCATGACCGGCTGACGACCCGCGACTACCTGTGGCGCTGGGACATCGACTGGTTCTGGTGCAACCGCGCCTTCGGTGCCCAGAACCCCACCGTGCGCACCCTGTGGCCGCGTGACCTGCTGCGCTCCAGCTTCTACTGGAAGATCATCGGCTGGGACCGCAAGTACGACATCGGTGACCGGCTGGAAGCACGCAAGGGGCTGCCCGCCCGCGAGCGGGTCGTCCAGGACATCGAGGTCACCCCGGAGCACCTGCCCGAGTTCCTCACCTGGTTCTTCACCCACTGCGAGATCGAGCCGGTGTGGCTCTGCCCGATCCGGCTCGCCGACGACGAAGCCTGGCCGCTGTACCCGTTGACCCCGGACACGACCTGGGTCAACGTCGGGTTCTGGAGTTCGGTCCCGGTCGACCTCATGGGCTCGGACGCACCGGCCGGTGCATTCAACCGCGAGATCGAGCGGGTCGTCTCCGACCTCGGCGGGCACAAGTCGTTGTACTCCGAGGCGTTCTACACCCGCGAGAAGTTCGCCGCGCTCTACGGCGGGGACGCGCCGGAGCAGCTGAAGCAGATCTACGACCCGGAGGGGCGCTTCCCCGGGTTGTACGAGAAGACCGTCACCGGGCAGTAGTCGACAGTGGCCGCCACCTGACGCATAAGTAGCATATAAGTAGCATACGAGTAGTGAATGAAGAGCAGGAGAATCATGAACTTCACCCCGTTGACGGTGGGTGAGATCGTCGACAAGGTCGTGGCCGCACCCGCACCGTTCCGCATCACAGCCTTCGACGGGTCGACCGGAGGACAGCAGGACGCCGAACTGACCCTGGACATCGCCTCGCCGGATGCCTTGTCGCACATCATCACCGCCCCCGGCGACCTGGGCCTCGCCCGGGCCTACATCACCGGGTCACTGCGGGTCACCGGCGACCACCCCGGGCACCCCTACCTGATCTTCGACCACCTGCAGCACCTCTACGACCGGATCCAGCGTCCGTCTGCAGGTGACGTGGTCACCATCCTGCGCTCCCTGAAGGCGCTCGGGGCGTTCCGCGTCCAGCCGGTGCCGGAGCAGGAGACCGTCCCGGGGTGGAAGAGGGCGCTGATGGAGGGACTGTCGCGCCACTCCAAGGAGCGAGACAAGGAGGTCGTGAGCAAGCACTACGACGTGGGCAATGACTTCTACGAGCTCTTCCTCGGTGACTCCATGGCCTACACCTGTGCCTACTACCCCGACGACGAGCGCACCGGCGACGATTCAGCATGGCGCTACGGCTCCTGGCCCGTGGGCGCCGATGCCCACGACCCCCTGACCGAGGCCCAGGACAACAAGCACCGGCTGATCTTCGACAAGCTCCGGCTCGCCGCCGGCGACCGGCTGCTGGACGTCGGCTGCGGCTGGGGCGGCATGGTCCGCTACGCCGCCCGTCACGGGGTGAAGGCCATCGGCGTGACCCTGTCACAGGAGCAGTACGAATGGGGCAAGGCCGCGATCGAGGCCGAGGGGCTGGAGGACTTCGCCGAGATCCGCTGCATGGACTACCGGGACGTGCCGGAGTCGGACTTCGACGCGGTCAGCGCGATCGGCATCCTGGAACACATCGGCGTGCCGAACTACCAGGACTACTTCACCCTGCTGTTCGGGAAGCTGGCGCCCGGCGGCCGCATGCTGAACCACTGCATCACCCGGCCGCACAACCGTGCCACCCGCACCGGCCAGTTCATCGACCGCTACATCTTCCCCGACGGTGAACTCACCGGATCCGGGCGCATCATCACGATCATGCAGGACACCGGTTTCGACGTGGTCCACGCCGAGAACCTGCGCCCGCACTACCAGCGCACCCTGCACGACTGGTGCGAGCTCCTGGCGATGAGGTGGGACGATGCGGTCGACCTGGTCGGTGAGCAGACGGCCCGGCTCTTCGGCCTCTACATGGCCGGATCGGAGTGGGGCTTCGAGCACAACGTCATCCAGTTGCATCAGGTGCTCGCGGTGAGGCCCGACGCCGGTGGGTACACCGGGGTGCCGGTCCGTCAGTGGTGGCGGCCCTAGCGGTACGCTTTCACCGTCAACACCTGGTGGGTGAACCCCACCCACCCGACGAAGGAGAGTTCTCGCATGCACCGGGCCCGTCCTGCCCTGACCGTCCTGCCTGCTGTGTCGGTCGCCTGCGCAGCGGCCCTGCTGCTGGGCGGCTGCACCATCGGGGACGTCAGCAACGACACCGATGACGTGAGCTCCCCGGCGGATCAGGACATGCCCAGCGACAAGCCGCTGCCCGACGACGGGACCCCGGCCCCCGACATGGAGGCCGAGCCGGAACCCGGTGCCGAGGACGAGGAGTCCGGCGAGCCGGCCGACACCGACCCGAACTCCCCCGGGGCCCGCGGGCTCAGCGTGGGCGACTGCGTCGCCGACCTGGACCAGCTCAGCGGGGACGGGGAGATCGACCTGGTCGACTGCGGGGAGCCGTACGCCGGCGTGGTCTACGCCCAGGCAGACATCACCGGCAAGACCCTCTTCCCCGGCAACCGGCCGATGGGGCAGGAGGCCGGGGACATCTGCGGCGGCGAGAACTTCACCGCCTACGTCGGACTCGGGTTCGGGGAGTCCTCGCTCGACGTCATCACGATGATGCCGTCCAAGGACAGCTGGGCACAGGGCGACCGGACGGTGACCTGCGTGCTCACCGACCCGGCCGTCGAGGAGATCAACGGACCCCTCGAGCAGTCCTGGCGGTGAATCGGAACTAGTCCTGCTCCGGCACGAGGGTGACCAGCTTCAGCCGGTTCGACTCCTCCAGGTGGCTGACCGTGAGCTGCCACGCCGCGTCCGCGGTCAGCAGCATCCGCTCGTCGACGTCGGCGAGAAGGTGCTCGACGATCACGGACATGTCGGGATGCGCGCCGTCCTTGGTGGGGATCATCGCGACCGCCTCGGCGGAACCCCAGAGTCGCGGGTCGGCGATGAAGAGGTGGCCCTGGACGGTGGCGTAGCCCAGCGCGGCATCGCGCAGGTCGGCGACCCGGTCCGCGGACAGTTCACCGGACGACATCGCGTTCTCGATCAGCGGCACCCGATCGATCGGCTGGTGCGAGTTCACGATGTCCTGGATTAGGGGGGTGGGCAGAGTGTGCAGTGTGCGGGACGCCGCGGCATAGAGGTCGCGGGGTGTCAGGTAGGGGCGGCCGACCACCACGGTGCGGGCCAGTTCCCGACTGGCCGTCATGAAGGTCAGCAGGGTGGTCAGTTGTTCGGCCGGTGCGGAGTTGAAGCTGTGGAGATCCCGGATCGCAGGGGAGCACGCGGGCCTCGTCGCGAACAACGGGGTGAATTCGGAAGCGGTAGGCGTGTTCATGACATCTACCCTGCACCCCTGGTGTTTCCGGGTGGTGACGGCGATGAGCAGCCTGTGTTACGGCGCAGGCACTCAGCTACAGCGCTACAGCGCCGACCCCCGCAGCCCGTCGAGGGCCTGGAGCAGGACATCCGTCTCCGCCTCGTCGGTCACCGAGATACGCACCCCCTCGCCGTCGAAACAGCGCACGGCGATGCCGTACTCGGCGATCGCGTCGGAGAAGGCGCGGGCACGATCGCCCAGGTCCAGCCACACGAAGTTGGCCTGTGACTCGATCCGGTACTGCTCCGGAAGCGCCTCCAGCACCCGGGTGCGCTGGGTGGCGGTGATGTCGGTGCGGGTCAGCAGTTCGTCCTTCGACTCGATGCTGGCCACCGCCGCGGCCTGGGCCACGGCATTGACGCTGAAGGGGATGCAGACCTTGTTGACCGCCTCGATGAACTCGGGGCGTCCCACCAGGTAGCCGACGCGCAGCCCGGCAAGTCCGTAGGCCTTCGAGAAGGTGCGGGCCACCGCCAGGTTCGGGTAGTCGGCGAGCAGGCCGAGACCGTCGGGGGAGGAGGAGTCGCGGACATACTCGTAGTAGGCCTCGTCGAGCAGGACCTGGACGTCGGACGGGACGGTGTCGAGGAAGGTGATGAGTTCCTCGCGGGTGACCGTGGTGCCGGTCGGGTTGTTCGGGTTGCACACGATCACCAGGCGGGTGCGTCCGGTGACGGCGGCGGCCAGGGCCGGCAGGTCATTGCGGTGGTCCTCGGTCAGCGGGACCTCCACCGGGGTCGCACCGGCGACCTTGGCGAGAATCGGGTACGCCTCGAAACTGCGCCACGGGTAAACGACCTCATCGCCCGGGGAGCCGGCGCCCCCGCCCTGGCAGGTCGCCTGGATCGCCTGCTGGATCAGGGCGGAGGACCCGGACCCGACGGCGATGTTCTCGGGATTCAGCAGCAGGGAGGACGGGCCTCCCAGCCAGTCCGCGATGCTGCTGCGGAGTTCCCAGGCCACCATGTCCGGGTACCGGTTGCTGGACGCCAGGGCATGTGCCGCGGCACGGGTGACGCCGGGCAGCGGGCCCTGGGACGACTCGTTGCTCGACAGTTTGACGGTGAGGCCGTTCGGGCCGCCGGGGACGTACGGGGGAATCGAGGAAAGGTCGGCGCGGATCATGTCTCACAGCCTAGTCCTCATGCGGTTTTGTGCTGTCGCGGGGGCTGCTGTAGGCTGCGTCTAGCCGTCGTGAACAAGACGGTGTGGAGGCGTGCCAGAGCGGCCGAATGGGACTCACTGCTAATGAGTTGTCTGCTTAACGGCGGACCGGAGGTTCAAATCCTCTCGCCTCCGCCACTTCAGATTCCCCAGGCTTTTCGTGAGGATATGTCGCAAGCCGTCCGGTTCTTGTGGTGAGTAGCCGGGCATTCTGGACGTGGACCCGTTATATGGGGTGTGTGGTGTACCCCGGGTTCGCGTGACATATCCCGTCTGGTGGTGTGCTAGGGAGTCTGGAGTCGCTGGAAACAGCGGGCGCCCGTAGCTCAACGGATAGAGCATCTGACTACGGATCAGAAGGTTAGGGGTTCGAATCCCTTCGGGCGCACGCTTTTCTTGACCGCCCCGCCGGTGGACATCAGTCCCCGGCGGGGCGGTTTCGTATGCGGTCAGCCGCGCTGAGCCACCAGGTCCCCGGCGTCCAACTGCTTGCGCAGTGCCAGCTTGCTGATCTTGCCGGTGGCGGTCAGCGGGATCTCGTCGACGAAGCTCACCGCATCCGGGATCCACCAGCTCGCCACCCGGCCGTCGAAGAACCTCAGCAGTTCGGACGCGGCGGGCAGGGCGTCACCCTTGGCCTCGTCCTCCGGCACCACGACCAGCAGCGGACGCTCCTGCCACTTCTCGTCGGGCATCGCGATCACCGCAGCCTGCTTTACCGCCGGGTGGTCCAGGGCGTGGTTCTCCAGGTCGATGGAGCTGATCCACTCGCCGCCTGACTTGATGAGGTCTTTGGTGCGGTCGGCGATGTGCATGTAGCCCAGCGGGGAGATCGACGCGACATCCCCGGTGTCGAACCAGCCGTCGTCGGTGAAGGAGTCGGCGCCGACCGTGCCCTGGCCGTCGGAACTGAAGTACGCCGAGGCCACCCACGGCCCGCGGATCTGCAGCGGGCCGACCGCCTCGCCGTCCTGCGGCAGCTCGGTGCCGTCCTCGTCGACGATGCGCAGCTCCACGCCGAAGGGCGGGACGCCCTGGGAGGCGCGGGCCTCCTTGTGGACCGCGGTGTCGTCCTGCGCCCGGAGCGCCGGGGTCGGGTGGAACATGGTGCCCAGCGGGCTGGTCTCGCTCATGCCCCAGGCGTGGACCAGGTCGACGCCGTACTTCTCCTCGTACTGCTGCATCAGCGCATAGGGCACCGCCGATCCGCCGCCGATGAAGCGCTTCACCGAGTCGATGCGCTTGCCGCTGGCCTCCAGGTAGGCCAGCAGTCCCTGCCACACGGTCGGCACACCGGCCGCGGAGGTGACCTGCTCCTCCTCCATGAGCGCCTGCAGCTCCGCCGGATCCCCCATCTTCGGGCCGGGGAAGACCAGCTTCGTTCCGGTCATGGCGGTGGCGTAGGGGATACCCCAGGCATTGACGTGGAACATCGGCACCACCGGTAGCGAGACCTCGCTGGAGGAGAGGTTGAAGACATCCGGCAACGCCACGCCGAAGCTGTGCAGGACGGTGGAGCGGTGGCTGTAGAGCACACCCTTGGGGTTGCCGGTGGTGCCGGAGGTGTAGCACAGTGAGCTGGCTGTGTTCTCGTCGAAGAGCGGCCAGTCGTAGTCGTCGGACTCCCCGGCGATCAGCGCCTCGTAACTGATCACATCCAGGTCGGTGTCCGGAAGGTGCTCGTCGTCGGTGAGGACGACCAGCTCAGGCACGGTCTCCAGCCGGGGTGCCAGGGCCTCGATCAGCGGCACGAACATCGGGTCGATGAACAGCATCTTGTCCTCGGCGTCGCCGATGATGAAGAGCAGCTGGTCGGCGAACAGGCGCGGATTGATGGTGTGGCACACCAGGCCGGAACCGGAGACCCCGTAGTAGATCTCGAAGTGACGGTAGTCGTTCCAGGCCAGGGTGCCGATCCGGTCGCTGCGCTCGAAACCGCGACGCTCCAGGGCATTCGCCAGTCGGCGGGCGCGGGAGAATGACTCGCGGTAGGTGTAGCGGTGCCGGGGGTTGTCGACGGTGAAGGAGACGATCTCCTGGTCACCGTAGAGCCGGTCGGCGTGGCGTGCGATCGAGCTGATCAGCAGCGGCTGGTCCATCATGAGTCCGTGCATGGGAGTCCTTTCAGGCCAAGGGGGTGCACCGCCGTCTTGTGTGTCGACAGTCACACTATGGTTTCCAGGACGATCGTAAAGCATTGACGAATCCCTTGTGGGCGATCATTGTCTCGGGGGCACTAATCCCCCCGGTTCGGGCACGTAGGCTCGGGTACATGAGCAACCAGAACCCCACAACTGACGACCGGGCGACGGTCGTGCCGTTCCGGCGGCGGGACGCTCGTCAGATCCCACCCGAGCGTCCGGCCCGACTCTGGCGCGAGGCTCTCGGCGACGAGATCCGCCGCCAACGCACACGGCGCAGGGACCGCCTCAAGGACACCGCCGAGCGTGCCTGCATCTCACCGCAGTACCTCTCTGAGCTTGAACGCGGCATGAAGGACCCTTCCTCGGAGATCCTCGAGACGGTCGCCGGGGCGCTCGGGAAATCATCCTTCGACCTGGTGCGGTCCACGCTCGCTGGGGCTACGGTCACGCCGGTGCGTCCTGCCCCTGCTCCTGCCTCTGCCCCCGCTCCGGAGTCCGGCCCGACACCTACGAGCCCGGTGCTTCTCGCCGCGTGAGGACGTGGTCGACGATGCCGTAGTCGACGGCGGCGTCCGGGGCGAGTACCAGTTGGCGTTCGGTGTCTGCCCGGACCTGCTGTGCCGTCCGGCCGCAGTGGGACGCCAGCACGGCTTCCTGCAGGCGCCGGATACGCTCCATCTCCTCGGCCTCGATGATCAGGTCGGGGATCGTGCCGCGTCCTTCCTCGGTCGCAGGTGCGGTGAGCACCACCCGCCCGTTGCGCAGGATGAAGCCGTAGTTCAGTGCCGAAGCGGCGGTGAACCGTCGGTCGCGCAGCGAGTCCTGGGTGACCTTGTCGACGTCCTTTCCGGTGTGGGCGGCGATGCAGGCCAGCACCATGTCGCGGGTGTGGCGCATGTCCGCCGCCTGGATCTCGATGTCCTGGGCGGTGCCGCCGATGCCGCCGGAACCCTGGTGGAGCAGTACCTTCGCATGCGGCAGGGAGAAGCGCTTACCGGGGGTGCCGGAGGACAGCAGGAACTGGCCGGCACTGTAGGCCATGCCGATGTTCACCGTGGCGACGTCGTTGGGGATGGCCCGCATGGTGTCGCGGGAGGCGAGCAGCATTTGATTACCGTCCATTTGATTTTTTCATGACTA
>DHKFJ23503__coassemble_1350_pt1 | contig 10444 bp, 9 predicted proteins | sample DHKFJ23503__metabat2_low_PE_011 | metagenome-assembled genome bin DHKFJ23503 | reverse complement strand
GCCTGGAGGTCGGCGAGTTCATCTGGACCGGCGGCGACTGCCACATCTACGACAACCACGTCGACCAGGTGAACCTGCAGCTCTCCCGCGAGGCGCGCCCCTACCCGACCCTCGAGCTCAACAAGGCGGCCGACATGTTCAGCTACACCTTCGACGACATCGTCGTCACCGGCTACGACCCGCACCCCGGCATCAAGGCTCCGGTGGCGGTCTGATGGGCGCTGCAGAGAACGGCGCCGCCTTCACCGAACAGCCGACGATCACCCGGGCCGACCTCCCCGGTTTCCCCGAGGGCATCGAGATCGGCATGATCTGGGCGCAGACCGTCGACGGGATCATCGGCGACGGCACCGACATGCCCTGGCACCTGCCGGAGGACCTGAAGCACTTCCAGGAGTCCACCGTGGGCACCCCGGTGGTCATGGGCCGGGTGTCCTGGGAGGCACTGCACCCGAAGTACCGGCCGCTGCCCGGCCGCGACAACCACGTGATCACCCGCGACGGCTCGTACGACGCCCCGGGTGGCACCGTCCACACCTCGTTGCCGGACGCCATCCTCGCCGCAGGACGCTCCGCCGTGGCATCCGGCGCGCCGACGGTGTGGATCCTGGGCGGCGGCCACGTGTACCGCCAGTGCGTGCCGGTCTCCGACCGGGTGGTGGTCACCGACATCGCCTGCGGCGCCCCGGAACGCTTCCAGGTCACCGCGCCCGACATGCGCGCCGACCCGGACTTCACCGCCGAGGACGGCCCCTGGCTGGACTCCGCGCGCGGGACCGCGCTCACCGGGGAGGACCCGCTGCACTACCGGATCTGCGAGTTCCACCGGAATTCCGCCCCGCACTGACACGTTGCAGTACATAGCCCCACTATTAAATAAGGAGAGAAAAATTGTCCGCTGACGCCCCCGTCATCCTCTACACCACCAGCTGGTGCCCCTTCTGCCAGCGTCTGACCGCCGACCTGGACGCGACCTCGACCCCCTACGAGCGTATCGACGTCGAGGAGCACCCCGAGGCCGGCGAGTGGGTGAAGTCGGTCAACGACGGCAACCGGGTCGTCCCCACCGTGAAGTACTCCGACGGCAGCCACGCCACCAACCCGCCGGCCGACGACGTGCGCGCCAAGCTCGCCGAGCTCGCCGAACAGTAGAGCTGAATCACCCTGACCAGTGGAGACCCCGGCACGTACCGGGGTCTTCACTCATGTACGGGGCAAGGATGGGGGTCGTGACGGGGGTATCAATGCGGCGGGCAGGCGTGGGAAGTTCGGACACTCCCGCCCCTCAGCGTCAGCGGCGGGGGCACTGAGGCAGGGGCTGCGGAGGCACTACCCCGCACGAGACAACCATTTAGACATGTTTTCGCACACACTTTCAGAACCCCCCTCACACGGCGCCTGAACACTGTGACGCGCACCACCCCCATAGGGCTCCCCTGTACCTGCATGTCAACGCAGAGTGTGGGGGTGGAGTTTCCACCATCGGCACTGGTGACAATCTTTCACCTTGAAATGGTTTCCACGCTGTCTGTAATTTATCCCCCATCCACAGTTCTGCTGTGACCATGATCACTGACAAGAAAGGGAGCCGATGTCGACACCCGACGCCAGGCACACACCCACGCCGGAGGAGTTCCTCGCGGCACAGGCAAGCCCCGAATTCCAGGAACTCAAGAAGAAGCACCGCGGCTTCGCATTTCCCGTGACCATCGTGTCACTGGTGTGGTTCGCCGTCTACGTTATCCTCGCCCTCTTTGCACCGGACATGTACGCCACCAAGGTCTGGGGGAACATCAACGTCGGCATCATCATGGGTCTGCTCCAGTTCGTCACCACGTTCGCCATCACCTACGTGTACGTGAAGTTCGCCAACAAGCAGATCGAGCCCCGTACCCAGGCTATCCGCGACAAGTTGGAGCGCACCGGCGAGTTCGCCGGTACCGGCCCGGCCACGGCGTAACCCGTCGACCACGAACTGAGAGAGATTCATGCAGACACATTTCCTCGCCCAGTCTGACGCGGGCAATCCCCTACTGAACATCGCGATCTTCGTCGGCTTCATCGTCGTGACGATGTGGATCGTGACCAAGGCCAGCAAGTCCCAGCAGAAGGACTCCGCCAAGGACTTCTACACCGGTGGCGCCAGCTTCTCCGGTACCCAGAACGGTCTCGCCATCGCCGGTGACTACCTGTCGGCGGCGTCCTTCCTCGGTATCGTCGGCGCCATCGCGCTGAACGGTTACGACGGATTCCTCTACTCCATCGGCTTCTTCGTCGCATGGATCATCGCCATGCTGCTCGTCGCCGAGCCGCTGCGTAACACCGGTAAGTTCACCATGGCGGACGTGCTGTCGTTCCGCCTGAAGCAGCGCCCCGTGCGACTGGCCGCATCCATCGCGACCCTGTTCGTCTCGCTGTTCTACCTGATCGCCCAGATGGCCGGTGCCGGCTCCCTGGTCTCGGTGCTGCTGGACATCCACGAGACCTGGCAGCAGGCCCTCGTCGTCGCCATCGTCGGTGCCGTCATGATCGCCTACGTGCTGATCGGCGGCATGAAGGGCACCACCTACGTCCAGATGATCAAGGCCGTGCTGCTGTGCACCGGTGTGTTCGTCATGGCCGCCATCATCCTGGTCGCCTACAACGGCAACTTCTCCGAGCTGCTCAACGAAGCAGTCAAGGCCCACGAGGTCGCTGGTACCGAGAACCCTGAGGGCATCCTCGAGCCCGGTATGCGGTACGGCGGTTCCCTGATGAGCAGCCTCGACTTCATCTCCCTGGCCATGGCACTGTGCCTCGGTGTCGCCGGTCTGCCCCACGTGCTCATGCGCTTCTACACGGTTCCGACCGCCAAGGACGCCCGTAAGTCCGTGACCTGGGCCATCGTCCTGATCGGTGGCTTCTACCTGCTGACCCTGATCCTGGGCTACGCCGCTGCCGCCTACGTCGGTGTCGACACCATCCGCGAAGCACCGGGTGGCGCCAACGCCGCCGCACCGCTGCTGGCACTCGAACTCGGCGGATCGATCTTCATGGCGGTCATCGCCGCGGTCGCCTTCGCCACCGTGCTCGCCGTGGTCGCCGGCCTGGCCATCACCGCCTCCGCATCCTTCGCCCACGACTTCTACGACTCAGTCATCCGTGGCGGCAAGTCCACCGAGGCCGAGCAGGTCCGGGTCTCGAAGATCACCGTGGTTGTCATCGGTATCGCCTCGATCATCCTGGGTATCCTCGCAATGAACCAGAACGTGGCCTTCCTGGTCTCCCTGGCATTCTGCATCGCAGCATCCGCCAACCTGCCGACCATCCTGTACTCCCTGTACTGGAAGAAGTTCAACACCACCGGTGCTGTCTGGTCCATCTACGCCGGCCTGGGCTCCGCGCTGATCATCCTGATCTTCTCCAACGCGGTCTCCGGTACCCCGTCCGCGATGTTCCCGAACTCCGACTGGTCCCTCATCGACCTGACCAACCCGGCTCTGTTCTCCATCCCGATCGGCTTCCTGGCCGGCATCATCGGCACCTACGTCGGCAAGCCCGACAACAAGGACGCCCTGCAGGCCGAGATGGAGGTCCGCTCCCTCACCGGTGTCGGTGTCGAGGCTCCGGTCGACCACTAGCCACCATCCCACCACGCCCGGTGGCTCACCACCCATCACGGGCCACACCACGAACCCCCTCCCCCGCACCAGGGCAGGGGGTTCGCCCGTTGCTTCACTAGGCTAGGTCACCATGACCGACGTCCTCGTCTCCTTCGCCTGGATCGCCGCCGCCGGCCTCCTGGCCCCCATCCTGGCGTTCCTCACCGGCAAACGGGTTCCCGCCGTGGTATTCCTGCTCGTCCTGGGCGTCCTCATCGGCCCCTACGGGTTAGAACTGGCACAGGACGGCGATGCCATCGAACTACTCAGTGAGCTCGGCCTCGGCATGCTGTTCCTGCTGGCTGGTCTGGAGATCAGTCCCGCCCTGCTGAAGAGCAGGGAAGGTGGACATGCCCTGGCCACCTGGGCGCTGTGCATCGTGCTGTGCTTCGGCGGCGCAGTGGCACTGACCGGCGGCGACATAAGCATCGCGGTCGTCCTCGCCATCGCCCTGACCTCCACCGCGCTGGGCACCCTGCTACCGATCCTGAAACAGGCCGACCTGACCGACACCCCGGTCGGCAACAGTGTGCTGATCCACGGGGCGATCGGTGAGCTCGGTCCGGTGCTGGCGATGGCGGTCCTGCTCTCAACCCGCTCCACCTGGGCCACCGCCGTCCTGTTGGTCGCGTTCTTCGCCATCGCCCTGCTCATCGCGCTACTCCCCCGCACCGTGCGTGCCGTCGTCCCCGCCGTGGGATGGGCCATCCGGGACGGGGCGGGATCCACCAACCAGACGGTGATCCGCAGTATCGTCCTGGTCCTTGCCGTCCTGATGGCCGTCGCCGCCGTCTTCGAACTCGACGTGGTCCTCGGCGCTTTCGCCGCGGGCATCATCCTGCGACAACTCGTCCCGGCCGAGAACCGCCACGGGCTGGAGTCCCAGCTGGAGGTGATCGGCTACGGTCTGCTGATCCCGGCATTCTTCGTGGTCTCGGGCATGGGGATCGACACCGGGGTGATCACCGACCGACCGTGGTTCCTGCTCGCCATCCCGGCGCTGATCCTGGTGACCCGCGGACTGCCGGTGTTCCTCCGCGAAATGTGGACGCCCACCGGCTCCGAGTTGTCGGGCTGGCGTGAGAAGTTGCAGGTCTCGCTGTACGCCGCCACCGGCCTGCCGATCATCGTGGCGGTGACCGGGGTGGCCACGTCCTCCGGGCTCCTCGGTAGCGAAGAGGCCTCGCTGCTGGTCGCCGGTGGCGCGCTGACCGTCCTGGTCTTCCCCTTGTTGGCTGCAATGGTCGGCCCGTCGCGGAAGAAGGCCGGTTCTGACGGTGCCGCTCCCGCCGCTGACACCGACGACACCGCTAATGATGCTGATGACGTCGCCGCGCGGTGACCGGGGAGGCCGTGTCACATTCTGCGACGGTGACACGCTAGACTGTCCGAGTGCGCCCCAGTAGCTCAGGGGATAGAGCACCGCTCTCCTAAAGCGGGTGTCGCAGGTTCGAATCCTGCCTGGGGCACAACAGATGACAGATCGGCCGGCTGCTCCTTCAGCCCCCAGTCCCCTCACTCCCGCTCCCTGGTGGTTCTGCCCCCCTCAGACCACCCGGGAGTGGGAGTTTCCGTATCCCGGGAGTGGGAGTGGCAGTATCAGGGGACTTTCCCAACTCCTGCCCACCACCTCCCCAGGGACCTCCCTCGTTGCAAAAATTAGACCAAACGGTTTAATCTTGGACTATGAGGTCCAATATTGAGCCGCGCAGTCTGACGTTCATCGAACAGGCCCGGCGCGCCCAGATCCTCAGGGCCACCGCCGAGGTCGTGGCCCACGAGGGCTTCGGGAAGGCCTCGCTCTCCCGGATCGCGCAACAGGCCGGCGTCAGTAAAGGCGTGGTCACGTACCATTTCTCCACGAAGCGCGAGATCCTCGACGAGATGGTCCGCGACTACTACCAACGGGGCTGGGACTTCATGGCGCCCCGTATCTATGCCGAGGACACCGCCGTCGGGCAGGTCAAGGCCTGGATCAGTACCCAGATCGAGTTCTTCACCAGTAACCCCACCGAGTTCTTCGCCGCTGCGTCCATCACCACCTCCCTGCGCGACGACGCCGCACGCGCCCAATCCACCCAGGACAACAAGGAATCCGTCGACGGCATGGCCGAGATCCTCGCGGCCGGCCAAGAGGAGGGCCAGCTCAGGGACTTCAACCCCCACAGTGTCGCCAACATCATCCTGCGCAGTATCGACGGCGTCCTGTCGTCCTGGGCCAACGCCGCCATGAACGACGACACCCTCAACGTGGACGAAGAAATCGCCGCACTGAAGGACTTCATCGGCCACGCCATCAGGAAGGCCTCCCCATGAAAGAGATGAACGACCCCGCCCATCCGATCCACCGCAAAGCCATCGCATGGTGGATGCTGCAGTCGAGCGTCCTGATGGTCGCTGTCTTCGTCGGCATCGCCGCGCTCGGCTGGCTCATCGAGGACACCCGCCCTTTCCTGCCCGTCGTGGTCGTCATCGCGGCCGCGTTCTGGCTGGTGGGACTATTCGTGGAACCGTTCTGGCGCTTCCGCGTACACCGGTGGGAAACCACCGACACCGCGGTCTACGCCCGGACCGGGTGGCTGGTGCGGCAGTGGCGCGCCGCCCCGCTGTCCCGGATCCAGACCGTGGATGCCACCCAGGGCCCCCTCGAGCAGATCATGGGACTGTCCACGCTGAAGGTGACCACGGCATCGTCCTCCGGTGCCATCGAGATCAGCGGCCTGGACAAGGCGACCGCCGACCGGGTCGCCCGCGAGCTCACCGAGGTCGCCGAGCTGATCCCGGGAGATGCGACATGACCGGCGACACCAGCGACACCGCCGACCCCGCCGATGCCGCAGCTGTCACCCCGTCCACCTGGAGCCGCCTGAGCCCCCGGGTGATCTGGGTGGACCTGGTCCTGACACTGCTCTCCCTGATCCCCGGCCTCATCGCCCTGGCCATCACCCGCAGTTCCGCCTCCGGCGACGTCATCTGGCCGCTGGTCGGGCTGGCCGCCTTCGGTGTCCTCAGCGCCGTCGGCGACGCCGTACGCTGGCTGTTCACCCACTACCGTGTCTCCGGCTCCCACATCGAACTGCGCACCGGCGTGATCTTCCGCCAGCACCGCTCACTGCGCCTGGAACGCATCCGCAGCGTGGACATCGAGGCGAAACTGCGTCACCGCGTCTCCGGCCTACGGATGGTCAAGGTCGGCGCCGGCCAGCAGGCCAGCGCCGGTGAGTCGGCGTTCACACTGGACGCACTGTCGCAGCAGGACGCACTGACGTTGCAGGACGCTCTGCTCGCCTCGCGGTCCACGCGGTCGCCGCGTCCGACGCAGGCGACGGACACGCGCCCGGACGCCGACACCCCCACCGAACCGCTGAAGGTCTTCGCGACCTTCAACCCCCGCTGGGTCGTCTACAATATGTTCAACATCTGGGGCTACCTCCTCGCGCTCGGTGTGATCGGCGGCGCCTGGGGCATCCTGTCGATGGTCGGGATCGACCTGTTCGGGCTGATCGAGGGCCTGTACGACTGGGGCTCACTCGGCTGGCTCGGCATGACCGTCGCGATCGTCGTCGGGGTGACGCTGCTCGCCTGGATCGGTCTGACGCTGAACTACTTCGCCGAATACTGGCAGTTCGAACTTGCCCGTGTCCCCGGCCCCAACGGCACCCAGCTGCGCACCCGCCAGGGCCTGTTCACCACCCGTGAGGTCAACCGGGACGAGAACCGGATCCGCGGGGTACAGATCGCCGAACCGGTGTGGTGGCGGTGGCTGGGCATCACCGACACCCACGTGATCACCACCGGCCTGGACATCAACGCGATGACCGACCCGGCGGCGATCCTGCCGCGGGTGCACCGCGACGTCGCCAAGCGCACCGCGGCCGGCGTCCTGAACCAGGACGTCTCCCTGTACGACGTACCGCTACGTCCGCACCCGAAGGTCGCGCTGGTCCGTCGCCTGTGGTGGGCGATACTGGTGTCGCTGGCGGTCACCGTCGTCCTCGGCGGGGTTGTACTGTCTGACCTGCTGCCGGTGTGGACACTCTGGGCGCTCCCGGTGGTGTGGGCACTGTGCCTCACCGGCGCGGTCATCGCCTACCGGGCACTCGGCCACGCCGAGTACGGTCCCTACCTCATTCTGCGGTCGGGCCTGTTCTACCGGGCGACGGTCGTGCTGCGTCGGGACGCGGTGAGCACCGTGGGTGTGCGCGAATCGGTGCTGCAACGATGGCTGGGACTGCGCACGGTCTCGGTGATGACCGCTGCGGGCTACGGTGGCTACGACCTGCCGGACGTCGGGGTCCGCGATGCCACCGCCCTGGCCGAGAAGTACTCACCCGGCATCCTCGACGGGTTCACCCATGAACTTCCGATGCCGCAGGGGCGTCCTACGGGTGCCGGGCAGGCGGGAGCTGCAACAACGGTACGCATCCCCGCCCCTGACCTGGCGCGCGGCGTGATGCTGCTGCTGATCGCCATGGCCTATGCGGTGGTGCACGCCGGGTTCGGATTCGGAGAATCCACCGCGGGCCTGTCGTGGTGGGACCAGGTGGCGGCCGGGGTGTCCGCCCTGGTCCTGGACAACCGGGCGTTCCCGATGTTCGCCATCCTCTTCGGCTACGGACTGGCCTGGAGCGTGCGGCGACAACGCGAACGCCAGGTCTACCGGGTGGACACCGAGCTGCGGCTGCGACACCGGGCCTGGATGCTGCTGGCCATCGGTGCGGTGCATGCGGCACTGGTCTTCCCTGGCGAGATCCTCACGTCCTATGGTCTGGCGATCCTACTCATCGGATGGCTGCTGTTCCGTTCACAGCGCACCCTGCGCCGGGCTGCGGTGGTCACCGGCGTGTTCTACCTGGTGACCGTCACCGTCGGCATGATCATGCAGGCGTACTCGCGGGACGAGGCCGGGAGTGCGATTGCCGCGATCCCCGGCTATACGACGGCGGAGGACTGGGTGGAGCGGATCATCGGTGTGCCGATCGGCCCGGTGTTCCTCGCGGTGACTTATCCGCTGCTCCTGCTGGTGATCCTGGGGTTCATGGCAGGCAAGGCCCGGCTTCTGGAGGAGCCGGCGCAGCACCGTGTCCTGCTGGTCCGCACCGCCGTGTGGGGCATCGGTGCGTCTGTTCTCGGTGCCGTGCCGTCGGTGCTGGTGATGTCGGGTGTTCTGGAGACCGGCTGGGTCAACGAGGGCCTGATGATGTCCCTGCAGGTGTTGACCGGTGTTGCCGGCGGTGCCGGCTATGTCGCCCTGTTCGCCCTGTTCAGCGACCGGCTCGTGGCCGCGATGGGCAGGGTGATGACGGCGGTCTTGGCGATGGGCAAGAGGTCGTTGACCTTCTACCTGCTCAACTCGGTCTTGGTCGCGGTGGTCCTGCACCCGGACCTGGTCGGGCTGTCGACCGGTCCGTTGGGGGCACTGGGGGTGGCGGCCGGTGCCTGGCTGGTGTCGCTGTCGCTGGCCACGGTACTGGAGCGGGCAGGACGCCCTGGCCCGATGGAGCAGCTCATGGCCCGGGTCGTGAGGTGAGCGGCGCTGCGGGGCGGGAAGTGGGGCCGAACCCGCATGGCTCGGGGCAGGCGGTCAGTTCCCGGTGTGACCGGCGAGCAACGTGGCGAAGCCGCCGTCCGGGATGCGGAAGTCCTCGCTGGCCGCCTCGCTGGCGGCGTCACTGCTGGCGGTACCGGCAGTGTCAGCAGTGCCGGCAGTGTCGGCGGCCAGCCCGGCCACCCCGTCGACCCGGGTAAGCTGCGAAACCAGTTCCCCGGCCGCCTGCCCAATGCGCCGGTCCAGGCCGGTGTCGGCGCCGAAGTCCCCGGTCGCGGCGAAGACACCGGTCGGCAGGACCACGGCGTGCAGGAAGCCCAACAGCGGACGCACCGCATAATCCAGCACCATGGAGTGCCGTTCGGTGCCAGCGGTGGCGACCATCGTCACCGGGATCCCGTCGAGACTGCGCTTCTCCAAGGTGTCGAAGAACATCTTGAACAGCCCGGAGTAGCTGCCCTGGAACACCGGGGTCGCGACGATCAGGGCGTCCGCCCCGGTCACGGCACGCTGGGCATCCACCAGCGCCTCGGTGGGCATGTAGGTGGTCATGAAGGACGCCAGGTCGGACGCCAACACCCGCAGATCAACGGTGTGCACCTGCAGCCCCTCCCCCGCGGCGGTGACCTGACGGGTCGTGGCGGCGGCGATGGACTCGGCGACCTGTTTGGTCGTCGACGGGTTCGACAGGCCGGCGTTGACGATGACGAGTGTGCGCATCAGTTCTCCTCCTTTTCCTGCTCGCTGTTCTTCGCGGGTTCAACCTCGGCCAGTCCGGCCCGGGGCGGGTCGGACGGTACGTGTGCCGGACGCCGCGCCTCGAACTCGCGGCGCAGCACCGGCACGACCTGGGTGCCCAGGATCTCGATCTGTTCCAGGACCACGTCCTTCGGCAGTCCGGCATGGTCGACGAGGAACATCTGTCGTTGGTAGTCACCCACGGCATCGGCGTAGCCGAGGTAGCGCTCGATGACCTGGTCGACGGTGCCGACGGTCAGCGGGGTCATCTTCGCAAAGTCCTCCATCGACGGCCCGCCGCCGTAGACCGGTGCCTCGTCGAAGTAGGGGCGGAAGAACTTCTTCGCCTCCGCCTCGGTGTCACCGATGAACACCTGCCCGCCGAGTCCGACGATCGCCTGGTCGGCCGACCCGTGACCGTAGTGCTCGAAACGCTGGCGGTAGAGCTGCACCATCTGCTGAGTGTGCTCGATGTTCCAGAAGATGTGGTTGTGGAAGAAGCCGTCGCCGTAGTAGG
>DHKFJ23503__coassemble_1338_pt1 | contig 10534 bp, 8 predicted proteins | sample DHKFJ23503__metabat2_low_PE_011 | metagenome-assembled genome bin DHKFJ23503 | reverse complement strand
CCCGATCAAGGGTGATAGTCAACAGCTGCAAGAAAGGACGGGCGGACACCATGCCCACCGGAAATGTGAAGTGGTACGACGCAGACCGAGGTTTCGGTTTCGTCTCCAACCCCGACGGAGAGGACGTGTACGTCGGTGCCTCCGTCCTGCCCCAGGGGGTCACCGACCTGGTGAGGGGACAGCGTCTGGAGTACGACTTCGCCGAGGCCAAGAAGGGCCCGCAGGCACTGCGTGTCACGGTGCTGGACGATGGGCCGGCCCCACGCGGCGATGGTCGTGGTGACCGGGGTGGACGACGTGGCGGTGCCCGTCGCTCCGAGGGAGCGGGCGGTCAGGGAGGGCACGGTGGCGGCCCCCGCTACACCGCCGACCAGCTCCATGAACTGGTCCAGGACACCATCACCTTGCTGGAGGGGCGGGTTCAGCCGTCGCTGGAGTCAGGACGCCGTCCCGACCGTAAGGAAGGACGCCAGGTCGCCGAGATCCTGCGGACCATCGCCCGCGAACTCGAGTAGCAGGATCCTGGGGGCGTTGGGAAAGAGGAGGGGCGGCAAGCTCCCGGGGGAAAGGGGTCGGACGGGGCCTACCAGTCAGAGTCGGCGTCCCCGTCGGCCTCAGGTGACTCCGTCGGCTCCGCCGGCTCGACACCGGTGCTGAAGGCCCACACCACCCCGTAGGGCACTTCTTCACCGTCCTCCTCGCCGACGATCAGGCCATGGACCTCGACCACCGCCAACTGCGCGGTGCCCTTCCCGGTGACCTCCACCGAGCCGGGGATGGAGACCTCCGAGGTCTCGCCGGCAGCCCAGGTGTTCTCCGTGATGGCGTCCTCGTCATCGAAGACCTGCAACACTGACCAGTCCTGGCTGGAGATCTCGTCGGGCACCTTCAACGTGACCTCATCGTCCGGATCCAATGCGATGTCCACCGCCTCGCCCTCGTCGCATTCGCCCGAGAAACGCTGGCACACCTGGTACGGGGCATGCTCCTGCTCCTCGCCGTTGATCTCCACGGTCACCCGCAGATCCTTCGGCGCAGGACCGGGACGGCTGTCCATCCACCGCTGCACCCCCCACACCGCGGCGGCGACGACCAGCACCAGCACCACGATGGCACCGAAGGTCAGCAACTGGCGCCGTTGCGCGGCCTTGCGACGCTGTTTCTTCGTACTCCCCGTGGGCTTGTTCGCTCCGGGCTGCCCGGACGGGACGGTGCTCATGCGGAGATTCGCTCCTCAGTGGTCGGCAGTGACTGGCAGTGGTCGGCGCACGCCGATCTAGCGTCGGCGGACCCGCCCGATTAGCGCGCCCACGCCCACGCCACGTGCAGCGGCAATGACATTGACGTACATCACTGTACCGGCGACGGCCAGTGCGGCCATACCGACCGTCAGCTCCGGGGGAATCAGGATGCCCATCGTCCCGCCGAACACCCATGCCAGCTGCAGTGACGTCTCGGAAATGCCGAACGCCGAGGCATGCGCGGAGGCGGGCAGTTCCGACTGGATCGCCGCGTCGAGACAGACCTTCGACATCGCCGAGCCCACCGACAGCACCGCGGTGGCCAGCGCGGCAGTCGGCACACCGTCCCAGATAGCGGCACCCACGACCGTGAGGATCGACAAGGCGCCCAGGAACAGGACGGTCACCTGTGGTCGGCTGAAGTGGATCCGCGAACCCAGGGCATTGCCCAGGAACGTTCCCACACCTCCGGCGGCTCCCACGGCGGCGAGGATCGTCAACTGCTCGAGCCCGGAGAGCTCGCTGGACGACTTCGCCACGAAAGCGATGTAGATCGTCATGAATCCGGTGCCGCAGCGCTGAAGGGCGGTACCCCACATGCAGGTCCGGGCGGCGTCCGGGAAACGCACCCGGATCGACTGCTTCCACGAGTTCAGCATCTGGTTCCGGCGGGACGCACCACGGCTGGACGCCTTCCCCAACGCCACCGTCGGTGCCGTCGGAGCACTAGCCGTGTCGGGGGAGTCGGACGCCGCCGCTGCGTCGGGAGCCTCGGGGACGCTAGGCGCGCCGTGGGCCTCGGGGGCGTCGTGGGAGTCGGACGCGGCGACGCCTCCGTTCTCCGGCAGGAAGGGGCTCACCGACACCTCGTCCTCACCACGCTCAGCGGTGGCAGGGATCAGCGCACAGCCGTAGATCCCGGCCAGCGCGACCACCATGAGCAGCCACAGTGCCGCCTGGGGATCTGCCACGAAGGAGATCGCCGCCGCCAATGCACCGGCCACGATCGAACCGCCTATGTGCCCGGCGATCGTCAGCCGGGCATTCGCCCGCACCAGGTCGAGCCCCTCAGGGGCCACACGTGGGGTGACCGAGGATTTCAGCACCCCGTAGGACTTACTGAGCACCAGCATGCCGAGCGCGGCGGGGTAGAGCACCAGCGAGTCAAAATTCTGCAGCAGTACTGCAGCCAGAACGACACGGCCAGCGAAGGTCAATGACAACGCCAGTCGGCGTCCGGTCCGGATCCGGTCCAACGCCGGGCCGATGAACGGTGCCAGCAGCGCAAACGGGGCAATGGTGACCAACAGATACGCCGCCACCGAGGTCCGGGACTCCGCCTCGGCCGCAGAGAAGAACAAGGTACCGGCCAGGGAGACGGCGAGCACGGCATCCACCGCGAAATTGGCGATCGAGGTCCACATCAGGGCGGTCAGCCCCGACTCGCGGGCACCGCCGGCACCCATCAACCCGTAGACCCGGTTGGCGATCTTCGCCGCTACCCCGGGCCGGTAACCGCGGTCACTCTTCGCCAACGCGCACCTCGTAGATCGTGTCCCACAGCTTGCCGGTGAGATAGAAGGTGTCGTCCTGCTCCGGGATGGCGGCGATGCCGTTGAGCACGTCAGCCCCGTCCGCCTGCCCGGCCGGCAGATCGACGTCCAACACCCCGGTGACCTCCCCGGAGTCCGGGTCGATGCGCAGGATCCGGTCCTCGTGCCAGACATTGGCCCACACCGAGCCGCCCGCACACTCCAGCTCGTTGATCTCGTCGACCGACTCACCGTCGAGGGTGACCGACACCTCGCCGGTCGGCTCGAAGGTGTCCGCATCGCGGAAGGTCAGGGCGTCCGAACCGTCCGACATCACCAGACGCTCACCGTCGGAGCAGATCCCCCACCCCTCGCCGTCATAGGACGCCTCGCCGGTGACCTCCAGGGTCTCGGCGTCGCGCTGGAAGGCGACGCCTTCCTTCCACGTCAACTGCCACACGGTGTCCTCGTGCAGGGTGACCCCCTCACCGAAGTACTTCTCCGCAAGGTCGTCGCTGACCGTCGGGTTCGTGGCGTCCTGCACCGGGGCACGGTAGATCCGGGACTCCCCGTTGAGCCCGGTGCCGACCAACAGGTCACCCTCCGGCATGACCTCCAGACCCTGGGTGAAGGCTGTGCTGTCGAAGTCGTGCTCGTCGAGGATCTCGGCGCTGAGCACCGTCGTGTCCCCGGTGACGGCGGCGTCACCTCCACTGTCCCCGCAGGCGGGGAGGGTGGACACCAGCAGTCCACCGACGACAACGGCGGACAGGGTGCGCACCCGGAAAGGAGAAGACTGCATGCCCCTATGCTGCCACAAGCGACGGTTTCAGTTGCGCAGTATCCCCCGGGGTGGAAATGTCTGTATCCATGCCTGAAACCGCCGGCGGGACGAGCGCCGATCACCAGCAGAAAACCTCCGGGGACGCGACGAGTCAGCTCAGCGCCATCGACCGGTTCTTCCACATCACCGAGCGACGCTCCACCGTGGGTACCGAAGTGCGCGCCGGTGTGGTCACGTTCTTCGCGATGGCCTACATCATCATCCTCAACCCGTTGATCCTCGGCACCGTCGAGGACGTCAACGGTGATGTCCTCGGCACCTCCCGGGTGGCTGCGGTGACGGCCCTGGCCGCCGGTGTGATGACCATCGCCTTCGGTATCTTCGCCCGCTACCCCTTCGGCATCGCCGCAGGTCTGGGTATCAACACACTGGTGGCGGTCACCTTCGTCGCCACCGAGGGGCTGACCTGGCCGCAGGCGATGGGCCTTGTCGTGATCGACGGCATCATCATCGTGCTGCTCGCGGTCACCGGTTTCCGTGAAGCCGTGTTCAACGCCATCCCGAACTACATGAAAGCGGCGATCAGTGTCGGTATCGGCATGTTCATCGCCATGGTCGGTGTCGTCGACTCCGGTTTCGTCACCCGAGTTCCGGACGCTGCGAACACCACCGTGCCCGTCACCCTCGGCGACGGCGGGTCGCTGGCGTCCTGGCCGACGGTGATCTTCGTCGCCGGCCTGCTGATCTGCAGCATCCTGGTCGCCAAGAAGGTGCGCGGCGGGCTGTTCATCGGCATCATCGCCACCACCGTCCTCGCTGTGATCCTGCAGGCTGTCGCCGGGCCCTTCGACAGCGAAGCCGGCAAGGGCTGGGCGATGGCCACCCCGGAGATCCCCGACTCCCTCGGCAGCGTGCCGGACCTGAGTCTGGTCGGAGCCGTGGACATCTTCGGCGGATTCGCACAGGTCGGCGCCCTGTCCGCCTGCCTGCTGATCTTCACCCTGGTGCTGGCGAACTTCTTCGACGCCATGGGCACGATGACCGCACTGGGTAAGCAGGCCCAGCTGGTCGACAAGCAGGGAAACCTGCCGAACCTGCGCACCGCCCTGATCGTCGAGGGTGCCGGCGCGGTCGTCGGAGGCTCGGTGTCCGCCTCGTCCAACACGGTCTTCGTCGACTCCGCCGCCGGTATCGGCGACGGTGCCCGCACCGGCCTGGCGAACGTGGTCACCGGCCTGATCTTCCTGGCCGCCATGTTCCTCACCCCGCTGTACTCCGTGGTGCCGATCGAAGCCGCCGGCCCGGTGCTGGTCGTCGTCGGTGCGATGATGATGGCGCAGATCACCGACATCGACTTCACCAAGCTCGAGATCGCGCTGCCGGCGTTCCTGACCATCGTGATCATGCCGTACACCTACTCCATCGCCAACGGCATCGGCATGGGCTTCATCGCCTGTGCGGTGATGTACCTGGTCACCGGCAAGGGCAAGCAGCTGCACTGGCTGATGTACCTGGTCGCGGCACTGTTCGTGGTGTACTTCGGCATTGACCCGATCATGGACGCGATCGGCTGATCCCGGTGACTCCTGTGCCTCCCGTGAATCATGTGATCCGCATCGACGACGCCGCCGACCCCCGCCTGGACGACGTCCGTGACCTGAACTCCTCCGACCGACGTCCCGACCTTCCCGGGGGCAAGGGCCTGGTCATCGCTGAGGGAAACCTGGTGGTGCCCCGGCTGGCGACCTCGCGCTACCCGGTGCGGTGTGTGGTGGGCTTCGCCCACCGGTTGGAGCAGTTGCAGGACGCCGCGGCTGATGACGCCGCACTCGCCGCCGGGTTGGACGGCGTGCCGTTCTACGAGGTGAGCAGGGAGGTGCTCGCCGAGGTCGCCGGGTTCGACATGCACCGTGGCCTGGTCGCCGCCGCCGACCGGGTTGCGGAACTTGAGGCCACGGAGGTGTTGGACGCTCTGGCGTCGGACGAGAACTCCCGGGTGATCGCGGTGCTGGAGGGGGTCGGCGACCACGAGAACATCGGGGCGCTGTTCCGCAACGCCGCGGGTCTCGGGGTGGGGGCCGTCCTGCTGGGGGCGGGATGTGCCGACCCGCTGTACCGCCGGGTGGTGCGGGTGTCGATGGGGCATGTACTGCGCGTCCCGTTCGCGCATCTGGGGGACCGGCCGACGACCTGGCAGCGCGGCCTGGCTGATCTGCAGGAGCGTGGCTACCGGGTGGTGGCGATGACCCCGAACACCGACACCACCCTGGCCGAGGCCGTCGCCGGGGCGGACAAGGTCGCGGTGATGGTCGGGGCCGAGGGGCCCGGGCTGACCGAGCATGCGATGCGTGCCGCCGACGTCCGGGCGAAGATCCCGATGTCGCCGGGCACGGATTCGCTCAATGTGGCGACCTCTGCGGCGATCGGTTTCTACGCCGCCCAGTATTAGGGGCCAGTACTAGCGTCCGGTGTTGCGGGCGCGGCGCCGGACTTCGTCGCCGATCCGGTTCGCCCCGGTGCGCAGGAACTTCGCGCTGGCACGGACACCGTTGCCGACCCCGGTGAACACCGACCCCGCCGCACTGCGCAGCAGTTCACCGGTGTCGCGGCTGGAGGGGTCCTTCGCCTCGGCGTAGTCGTCGTAGACGTCGTAGTCGGCCCCGTCGCCGGCCGCCCCAGATGCCGACGCAGATCCCCACCCCGCCGCTGATGTGGTGGCGGTGGGACGGCCCGCCGGGCGGGAGCGCTGGGCCGGGCGTCCGTCCACCGCGAAGGCGGACACCGGGATGTCCAGGCCGTCCCGCGCCACCCGGAAACCCAGCCAGTGGCCGATGGCGGCGTCCCCCATCTTGCCGGGGATGAACGGCAGCTGGATGCCGGTGGTCTCCTCGTTGCCCTCCCAGAACGGTGCCTCGAAGGAGTCCGGCAGGCCGGTGTCCTCGTGGACGGTCTCCCGGGTCGCCGTGAACGCCCGCTTCAGCGTGCCGCCGGACCAGTGCGCGAAACCGCCGAGGCCGGACGGGTCGTCCGGCGTGCGGCAGGTGGCGTAGATGTCCGCGGCGGCGACCAGCCCCAGGTAGGGTGCCGGAATCTCCGAGAGTTTGGTCAGCCCGGGGATCACGGTCTGCACGACCGACAGGCCTGCGTAGCCGCCGATGTAGAACTCGTCCGGGCTCGGAGGGGTGGAGCGGTTCATGTCGAAGTCGCCGATGTGCACCGGGGTGGAGAAACCGGCGTCCGGTAGTTCCACGGCCAGCTGGGCGAGGTACTTTCGAGCGAAACCACGGTCGGCGGCGGGCTCGGCGGTCAGCACGTCCCGGGGGACGGCGGCGGTGACGAACCACATGGTGGTGATGGTCGTCGACGACGACCCGGCGGAGGCTCCCACCGGCTACTTCTTCCGGTTCCGGCCGTTGGCGCGCGGGTTGGTGCGCACGCCGAGCAGGACGTCCTCCCAATGCGGGGTGACCGCCTGCTTCTTGCGGCGGGGACGACCGTCCTCGGCATGATCGGCCCGGTCTGTGCGGTCGCCGAAGAGGTCGACGGGGGCGTTGGCCTGATCATCAGCGGCCGGGTCGGCCGCAGCGTCCCCGCCGGCGCCGGTGTTCGTATCGGCGTCTGCGTTGTTGCCCGGGTCGTCCTGGGAGGGGGCAGGTTCGCCCCAGCCCGCGGCGGCTGCGGCCTCTGCTGCGGCGGCACCGGGATCATCGTCACCGTAGGGCTCCTCACCGGAGTCCTGGCGACTGGCGGGGATCAGGGGGGAGACGGTGCGCACCGGACGCTCGAACCGGGGGTCGATGAGGTCGGAGGCCACCGAGTTCACCGGCACCGCCGTCGCAGGGTCCTGGTCGGCCGGGATGTAGCGGAAGTCCGCGATGAACCGGGTCCCCCCCGGCCGGTTGCCCTTCGCCCAGGACACCGAGACGACCCAGTGGTCGGAGTTGTCCATCGCCGCAGTCCACGTCGAGGCGCGCAGGCTTTCGCCGCGGGCGCCGAAGGCGGTGGCCAGGACCTCGCGCAGGGGCTGGTCGGCCGGGCCGTCCGAACGCACCGGGTAGGCGTCCCGGGCGAGCTCGGCGATGCGGGCACGCTCCATGTCGATCGGCGCGGCGTAGGGGCGGACACGGCGCTCCTCCATGCCGGTGGCGGCGATGATCTGCTCGACCGTCTCGCCGTGGCGGATCCGGTCCTGGATCTCGCGGGGGCGCAGGTGGATCCGCTCCTTGTGCGGCACGTTCTCGGCCGGGGTGCTGGTTGCGCTCAACGCGTCCCCGGCAGGCCTGTCCCCGTGTGCCTCGACTGCGGCGTCCTCGCCATCACTGTCATTGCCGTCCTCGACAACGCCTGCGCTGCCTGCGCTGCCTGCGCTGTCTGTGCTGACAGCGGCTGCGGCATCCTGTGCTGCCTGGTCGGTGGCCGCTGAGACCTTGGTAGTGGTCCCGGTGTCGGACGGGGCATCCTGGGCGGAGAGTTCCACGGCGATGTCCAGGAACTCGGTCAGCTCGTCGGTGACGGCCAGGAAGAACTCCTGGTCGCCGTCGACGGCGCGGAGCACCAGGGATGAGGGGTCGCTGTCGTCCTGGACGAACTGCAGTTCCTGCATCGGTGACCTCCGTGACTTCATACTGTGGTGATTACGGCAACTGTAGCGCAGAAACAGGTGGTCGCGCTGTAGCGACGTGGGGCGCCGGTAGCTCCCGGTAGCTCCCGGTCGCATGTAGCCACGCACCCGAAACACGATGCTCCCACACAGCCACGACCCAAATGACCATGCCCCCAGGTACGGTTTCGCGCGGAAAACGTACCTGGGGGCATGGTTATTCTGCAGGCGGTGGAGCGACCGGCGGCCACTTGGGCGGATGCACCGGCTCCACCCCGCCCGGCGGCTCCTACTTGGTGGCGATGCCGGAGTCCAGGATGTGGTCGATCGCCTTGGTCAGGGTGTGCACGTCGTCCGGCTCGATGGCCGGGAACATGCCGATGCGCAGCTGGTTGCGGCCCAGCTTGCGGTAGGGCTCGGTGTCCAGGACACCGTTGGCGCGCAGGGTCTTGGCGATGACGTCGGCGTCGATGGAGTCGTCGAAGTCGATCGTGCCGACGACCAGCGAACGGCTGGCGGCGTCGGTAACGAACGGGGAGGTCTCGGCGCGGGACTCGGCCCAGTTGTAGAGGGTCGAGGAGGACTCCGAGGTGCGGGCGACCATGCCGTCCAGACCACCGTTGTCGTTCATCCACTTGACCTGGTTGTCCAGCATCAGCAGCGTGGCGACGGCCGGGGTGTTGTAGGTCTGGTTCTTGCGCGAGTTGTCCACGGCGGTCTTCAGGTCCAGGAAGGCCGGGATGTAGCGGTCGGTGGCGGCGATCTCCTCGACACGCTCCAGGGCGGCCGGGGAGAAGGCGGCGAACCACAGGCCACCGTCCGAGGCGAAGCACTTCTGCGGGGAGAAGTAGTAGACGTCGGTCTCGGCGATGTCGACGGGCAGGCCGCCAGCGCCGGAGGTGGCGTCGATGGCGACCAGGGCGTCGGTCTTCGGGCGGGCGACCTGGACCATTGCGCCGGTGGAGGTCTCGTTGTGGGCCCAGCCGACGAGGTCGGCGTCCGAACCGTCGAGGGCGCTGGGGGACGGGGCGGCGCCCGGCTCGTTGGCGATGACCTCCGGGGCGTCCAGCCACGGGGCCTTCTTGGAGACGGTGGCGAACTTGCCGGAGAACTCGCCGTAGGTCAGGTGCGCGGACTTGTTGCGGATCAGGCCGAAGGACGCGGAGTCCCAGAACGCCGTCGCCCCACCGAGGGAGGTGATGATCTCGTAGCCCTCGGGCAGGTTGAACAGGTCGGCGAGGCCCTCACGGACCGAGCCGACGAGGTTCTTCACCGCCGGCTGGCGGTGGGAGGTGCCGATGACGTCGCTGCCGCCGGCGACGATCGCCTCCAGCTGTGCGGGACGTACCTTCGAGGGGCCGCAGCCGAAACGGCCGTCGGAGGGGAGGAGGTTCTCGGGCAGGGTGGGGAACTGGTCGCTCATGATCGTGGGTACTCTTCTAGTCCTTGTTCGTAGGGGTTCCTAGTGAGCCGAGTCGGGAGCATGCCGCCGTCGGGGTGGAACTGGTACGTCGGACAGCCTAGTCCCTCGCCCGCTGTCAGTGGAACACCTAGTCCAAACCGCGGGAAGTTGGGGGTCCGAAGGGGTTGTCAGTGGGACATTGGGGGTGAAAAAAGGGGATACCGTACGACCCTACTGTGTTGCCCGGCCCGCCCATTCGGTAGAGTGTGTCCTATCCCACGATCTCACGGTTTACTGTGCCTACATGTCGGCGCAGGCCGGACGAGTCGATGCGGGCTTCAGGCAGGCTCACCCCCGCCTGTGGACACAACCGAAAGCACCGAAGCACCTGAATTACGAAAGGGATGTCAATGGCTTCCGACAACCAGGACAAGGCCGTTCTCCACTACCCCGGTGGTGAGTACGAGATGCCGATCGTTGAGGCGAAGGAGGGTAACTCCGGATTCGCGCTGGGCAAGCTGCTCGCCGAGACCGGTATGACCACGATCGACCCGGGCTACGTGAACACCGGGTCCACCTTCTCCGAGATCACCTACATCGACGGCGACGCTGGAATCCTGCGTTACCGCGGCTACGACATCGCCGATCTGGCCAACAACGCCACCTTCAACGAGGTGAGCTACCTGCTGATCAACGGTGAGCTCCCGAACGAGACCCAGCTCAACGAGTTCAACGACAACATCCGCAAGCACACCCTGCTGGATGAGGACTTCAAGAGCCAGTTCAAGATCTTCCCGCGCGATGCGCACCCGATGAACGTCCTGGCATCCTCGGTCAACATTCTCGCCACCTACTACGAGAACGAGCTCGACCCGCTGAACAAGGACTTCCAGCTGAAGAACACCTACCGCCTCATGGCGAAGGTTCCGATGCTGGCCGCCTACGCCTACCGTGCGTCCAAGGGCAAGCCCTACA
>DHKFJ23503__coassemble_1324_pt1 | contig 10667 bp, 7 predicted proteins | sample DHKFJ23503__metabat2_low_PE_011 | metagenome-assembled genome bin DHKFJ23503 | reverse complement strand
CTTCCACCTCGACGGCCTGACCTCCGCGGTCCGCGCCGGGGAGATCGAGTCCGCGTTGAACACCCTGCCCGGGGTGCAGGCGCGGGTGGTGTACTCCACGGCGATGGCGTGGGTGACGGCACCGGAGTCGCTGAACCCCGACATTCTGCGTGGGGTGTTCAACGAGTACGGGGTCGAGTCCTGGCTGACCGCGGCCTCGCTGCGCCGCCGTTCCGAACGTCTCACCGCCCCGGGGAGAAGGCATATCTCGGAGAACCGGCGACGTCGCGAGGAGCGGCAACGCCAGTCACGGGAGACCACCGGTCACGGTGCCGGCAGCGGCACAGGACACCCGCCCGGCAGGGCACATTCCACCGGCGCCGGCACCACCGGCACGCGGGGCGCCTGGCTGTCCGGCGGGCAGGAGACCACCGAGGTGCTGCACACCGCCCGGGAGCTGATCACCGGTGCCCGGCTGCTGGTCGCCGCCGTCCTGGGACTCCCGGTGGTCCTGCTGCAGATCATCACCCCGTGGCAGTTCGACTACTGGCAGTGGGTCTGCCTGGCACTCGCGTTGCCGGTGGTGACGTGGTGCGCCTGGCCGTTCCACCGGGCGATGATCGCCGGGCTGCGTCGCGGTCTACCCGCCCTGGACGCCGCGTCGTCGACAGCCATCATCCTGGCCTACCTCTACTCGGCGTTCGTGCTGTTCACGGGGCCTGCCGGGGACCCGGGCTGGCGGGCGGGCAGCGTCCTCACCGCCTGGGGATACGACGCAGAGGCCCTGTTCCTCGACGTCGCCTGCGGCTGCACCGTGCTGCTGTTGTTCGGACGCCTGGCGTCGAGGCGTTCCCGGTTGCGCTCCATGTTGGCGCTGAACATCGTCCTGCCACCCGGGGCGTCCGGAGCGTCCGGCGTGCTTGGAACTACGGGAGCATCGGGTGAGGACACGGTGACGGTGGTGCGGCGCGACCGGCAGGGGCGTCCGGCGAAGTTCACGATCACCCCGTCGCAGATCTGTGTCGGCGACGACGTCCTGGTCCACGGTGGGGAATCAATTCCCGCCGACGGTGAGGTCATCGGCGGGCGGGCCGAGCTGGACAACGGCCCCTTCGGTGGCGCACCGACCGACCGTCAGGATGGCGGGCAGGTTCAGGGGGCCGTCACCGTCGGATCGCAGGTCTTCGCCGGTGCCCGCCACCTCGGCGACGCGACGTCCGAACCCTTGAAGGTGCGGGTCAGCCGCACCGGATCACGCACCCGGATCGCCGCGGTGCGCCGGTGGATCGCCGCGGCGGAACAGGACGAGAACCGCCTCGACCAGCTGGCGACCCGCACCGCCAGCCTGCTGGTGCCGTGGGGTGTGGTCATCGCCGTCGTCGCCGGGTTGGGCTGGTTCGCCGTGCGCGACAGTGCGGCCGCGGCTGTGGCGACTGCGCTGACCGTGTTGGTGGCGGTGGCCCCGGTGGCGTTGGCGGTGTCCACCACCCTGTCGTTGCGCATCGGCCTGGCCCGCGCGGCCGCCGGCGGCACACTGCTACGCAATGCCGATACCATTCACCAGCTCGCTGCGATCGACGCGATCATCTTCAATCGCTCAGGAACACTCAGTACCGGCCCGATGTCGGTCATCGGGGTCACCGCGGCGTCCGGCGAGAACCCGGAGCTGGTGCTGCGAGTGGCCGGTGCGCTGAGCCTGGAGAGCACCCACCGGGTGGCCCGGGCGATCGTCCGTGCCGACCGCGAGTCCCGTGACAGCGGCGCCGGCGGGCCGGAGGTGCCGCACTTGCTGGAGGCCGGGCAGGTGGAGGTCGATGAGCGCGGCGTGTTCTCGGCGACGATCGATCTGCCGGGACCGGACGGCACACCGGCCCGCCAGGTGCTGGCGAGTCTGTGGCGACCCCGGGATCTCTCGGAACTGACGAACCCGATGCTGGTCAATGCCGCGCTCAGCGGCGGGACTCCACTGGTGGTCAGTTGGAAGGGGCAGGACCGCGGTGTCATCACCCTGGCCGACACGTTCGCACCGGATGCGTCGAGTGCCGTCGATGCCCTGGAAACCGCCGGGGTGGAGACGTTCATGATGTCCCGCGACACCTACCGGGTCGCCCGGCGGATGGCTGATTCGGTCGGCATCTCCACGGTGCTGGCCGGCATCGCCCCGAACCGTAAGGCGGCGACGGTGCGTCGGGTGCACTCCCACGGGGCGACGGTGGCGATGGTGGGGGACCGGGACGTGGCGGACTGCCTCGCCGTCGCCGATATCGGCATCCTCATGGGTGCGGCCGACCACCTGGACCCGCCGTCGGTGGGACGCGCCGGCGGTGCCGGTGCCGGGGACACCGATATCGTGCTGGTCCGTGAGGACATCTCCGCGATTCCCGAGGCACTCAACCTGGCCCGCCACGTGCGTTCCACGGTCAACGGCAACCTGCTCTTCGCCTGGGGCTACAACATCGCGGCCTTGGTCCTCGCGGTGACCGGCGTGCTCAACCCGCTACTCGGTACGGCCCTGATGCTCGGGTCGTCACTGCTGGTCGAGTGGCGTTCAGCACGTATCGGCCACCGCGACTACACCGCGACCGGGGGCATGGTCGGACGACCCCGTTATGCTGGGGTCAGTACACACAAGCGCACGTGAACGGGAGAGCAGTAGATGAGTAACCTGGTCAACAGCGAGGCAGCGATGAGCTCGGCCGTACAGGTCACGCCCGGCGGGGTGAACTCCCCGGTCCGCGCCTTCGGCTCCGTCGGCGGGGTGGCCCCGTTCATCGCCTCCGCCGCCGGGTCGCGACTCACCGACATCGACGGCAACGACTACGTCGACCTGGTCTGCTCCTGGGGGCCGATGCTGCACGGCAACGCCCACCCGGAGGTCGTCGCCGCGGTGCAGGAGGCGGCGTCCAAGGGTCTGTCCTTCGGTGCACCGACGCTGGCCGAGACCCGCCTGGCCCAGGAGATCATCGACCGCACCAGCGTGGAGAAGGTCCGCCTGGTCAACTCCGGCACCGAGGCGACCATGTCCGCGGTGCGCCTGGCCCGCGGCTACACCGGCCGCGACAAGATCCTGAAGTTCAACGGCTGCTACCACGGTCACGTCGACTCCCTGCTGGTCGCCGCCGGTTCCGGTGTGGCGACGCTGGGACTGCCCGATTCGCCGGGTATCACCGCCTCCGCCGCCTCCGAGACCATCGTGGTGGACTACAACGACCTGGATGCCGTCCGTCAGGCCTTCGCCGACAACCCCGGGGAGATCGCCGCGGTCATCGCCGAGGCCAGCGCCGGCAACATGGGTACGGTCCACCCGGACGAGGGCTTCAACGCCGCACTCAAGGAGATCGCCCATGCCGACGGCGCCCTGCTGATCCTCGACGAGGTCATGACAGGCTTCCGCACCTCGCGCTCCGGCTGGTTCGGGGTGGACGGTGTCGCCGGTGACCTCACCACCTTCGGCAAGGTCGTCTCCGGTGGCATGCCGGCCGCGGCGTTCGGCGGACGTGCCGAGATCATGGACATGCTCGCCCCGTCCGGCCCCGTCTACCAGGCCGGAACCCTGTCGGGTAACCCGGTGGCCACCGCCTCGGGCCTGGCGTCACTGCAGTTGGCGGACGAGTCGACCTACGCCACCCTGCAGGCCAATGCCGACCGGCTGAGCTCACTGATCAGTGAGGCGCTGACCCGTGAGGGCGTGGTCCACCACATGCAGCGGGCGACGACGATGCTGTCGATCCGGTTCGCAGAGGGCCAGGGCCGCAACTTCGACGACATGGAGGCCGCGGACACCTTCCGCTACGCGCCGTTCTTCCACGCACTGCTGGACAACGGGGTCTTCGCACCGCCGAGTGTCTTCGAGACCTGGTTCGTCTCCACTGCGCTGACCGACGCCGACTTCGAGCAGATCGAGACCGCCCTGGTGCCGGCCGCGAAGGCTGCCGCCGCCGCGCGCCCCTGACCTGCCCCGCGCGCTCGGCCGTCGCACTTGCACTCTCACTCCCGCTCCCGGGTGGTTTTGACCCCCTCAGACCAACAGGGAGCGGGAGTAAGAGTGTTGCCTTGGTGCTTTACTCGGTGTCCGCAGTGTCCGCAGTGTCCGCAGTGTCCGTAGCATCCCCCGCGCCCCCGGTGTTCTCCAGCGCGTCCTCGATCAGCGAGAGGTAGTGCTCCAGCAACCAGGGCACGGTCAGCGGGTTGATCATCGACGAGCCGGTGACCAGCGACTGGTCGGTCGGCGCGACCTCGGCCCCACGTTCGATGGCGCTGATCGAGCCGTACACCGGGTGCGCGTGCATTTCCTCGCGGTTGCTGTCGTCGGAGTAGAAGGTGAAGATCAGGTCCACGTCGTTGAAACGGGTCGCCTCCTCCAGACTGATCTGTGCGGAGTCGGTGCCCGCGACCTCGAACTCGCGGAGTTCCTCGACGACCGGGGCGACCGGGAACCCCATGGCGCGCACCACAGCGGCACGCTGCTCGTCCGGCATGAACACCCCCATGTTCTCGCCGGGGCCCTGGTTGTAGATGAACGCGAAGTCATGGTCGGCGAACTCGGGGTGCTCGTCACGGACGGTGGCGAACTGGTCCTCGATCTCCTCGATCAACTCCGGGCCGCGCTCCTCCTGCCGTAGCGCCTCGGCGATGGTGTTCACCTGGTCCTCCCATTCGATGGTCCACGCGGCCTCGGGGTAGGCGATGGTCGGGGCGATCTCGCTGATCTGGTCGTACTGGTCCTGGGTGAGCCCGGACCAGGGGGCGAGCACGAGGTCGGGGTCCAGTGCGGCGATCTCCTCGGCGGAGACCTTCTCACCACCGGCGATCAGCTCGGGCAGCTCGTCGCCGGATTCCTCCACAGCCTCACGGATCCACGGCAGGTGGCCGCTCTCATCGGCACCCCAGTCATAGCGTTCGGTGCCGACCGGGGTGACACCGAGTGCGATGGCGGTCTCCGCGGACCCCTGTCCCAGCGCAACGACCCGTTCGGGCGTGCCGGTGATCTCGGCCTCGCCGAGTGCGTGGCTGATGGTGATGGTGTCGCCGCCGTCACCGCCACCATCGGCACTGTCGTCGGTGGAGTCGGAGGAGTCGCCGCAGGCGGCGACACCGAGCAGGATCAGGCAGGACGCTGCGAGCAGGGCCAGCAGGGTGAGGATGCGGTGGGGGAAGGCCCGGACCGACGAATGGTTAGTCATGTGGTTAGCCTAACAGCAGTAGGTACATCCGGGAATCAATCGAAGTGTATGTCGTTCACCGTCAGTGTGTCACAGCTCACCGACCATGCCGTTCGCTTATGACCTCAGCACCAGGGGCGGTAGGGTGTGAACCCATGACAACGATCGTCCACCTCGTCCGGCACGGGGAGGTCCACAACCCCGACCGCATCCTTTACGGCCGCCTTCCCGACTGGCACCTCAGTGTCCGCGGACGGCAGATGGCCGCTGCGGTCGCGCAAGACCTGGCCGACCACGACATCTCCTACATCGTCTCGTCCCCGCTGGAGCGGGCCCGCGAGACCGTCGCCCCGCTTGCTGACGCCCTCGGCGTCACCCCGGGAGTGGACGAGGACCTGCTGGAAGCAGGCAATGACCTGGAGGGACTGCACATCAAGGGTGTGCGTTCGGCACTGTGGAACCCGAAGCGGTGGCCGATGCTGAAAAGCCCGGCCACCCCGAGCTGGGGCGAGCCGTACAGCTCGATCCTCGACCGTATGTGGCGTGCCGTGGACACCGCCCGGCAGGGTGCGCTCGGTGGTGAAGCGGTGTGCGTCACCCACCAGCTACCGATCGTGACCATACAGCGTGACTCCGCCGGCCTGCCCTTGCGGCACAACCCGGCCCGCCGTCGTTGTGAGCTGGCGTCGGTGACCTCCCTCGTCTTCGAGGGTGACGACGACTCCCGCCTGGTCGACGTGCTCTACTCCGAGCCGGCCCAGGCGCTCTGAGGGAACCAGAGAGACCAGAGAGAAAGGTGACTCCGGTGAAGGCAGCGACACGACGGTCCGACTCACGACGCCCGGCCTCCCGCGCAGGCCGCACCACCCGTTCGGTGGCCGCGGCGCTTATGGCTGCGTCCCTGGCTGTGGGGCTGGCCGCCTGCAGCGAGGACAACACCGCCGGTACCGACGCCGTCGCCACCGGCGGTTCCTTCGAGTTCGTCTCCCCGGGTGGGCAGACCGAGATCTCCTATGACGAGGATGATCGTCAGCCGGTGGGTGACATCTCCGGCGACTCCCTCATGGAACCGGGCACCACCATATCCCTGTCTGACTTCGAGGGCGAGGTCGTCGTCCTCAACGCCTGGGGTCAGTGGTGCGGCCCGTGCCGCAGCGAGGCCGATGACCTGCAGCGCGTCCAGGAGAAGCTGGACGAGCACGGCAGCGGCACACTGCTGGGCATCAATGTCCGCGACTCGGTCGCCGACAAGGCCCGCGACTTCAAGACTGACAACGGGCTGACCTACCCCTCGATCTACGATCCGCCGTTCATGAGCGCCATGGCCCTCGGTGGCCTGCCGGCCTCGGTCATCCCCACCACGATCGTGTTGGACAAGGAGCACCGTCCGGCGAAGGTCTTCCTCCGTGAGGTCGACGACAAGGATCTCTGGGCCGCTGTGGAGCCACTGCTGTGAGTGACATCGGTTCCACCTTCGCCGACGCCGCAGCCTCGGGCCCGATCCTGTTGGCGTTGCTTGCCGCCGTGATCGCGGGACTGGTGTCCTTCGCTTCCCCGTGCGTGATCCCGCTGCTGCCGGGCTACGTCTCCTACCTCGCCGGCGTGGTCGGCGCGGACACCGAGTACACCAAGCAGGGCACGGTGGTCACCAAGAAGAGGGCACGTGCCGGTGGTGCCGCCCTGCTCTTCGTCGCCGGGTTCACCGTGGTATTCGTGCTGGCCACGGCCACGGTTTTCGGTGCGATCAGTGCACTGAAGCTGAACGAGGACGTCCTGATGCGGGTCGGCGGCGTGGTCACCATCCTGATGGGTGTGGTGTTCATGGGATTCATCCGCCCGCTGCAGAACGACACCCGCATGGCGCCGAAGCGCTGGTCCACCGTGGCCGGGGCCCCGCTGCTCGGCGGGGTCTTCGCCCTGGGGTGGACGCCGTGTCTGGGGCCGACGTTGGCGGCCATCATCTCGGTCTCCGCCGGTACCGAGGGGATGACCGCCGTCCGTGGCGTCATCCTCATCATCGCCTACTGCCTGGGGCTGGGCCTACCGTTCATCCTGGTGGCGCTGGGGTCGGCGAAGGCCCTGGTCGGTGTGGGCTGGCTGCGGCGGCACTCGCGCACCATCCAGCTCATCGGCGGTGCCATGATGATCATCGTCGGTATCCTGCTGGTCTCCGGCCAGTGGGCACTGTTCATCGACTGGCTGCGCCAGGGCCTGGTCTCCGACACGACCTTGCCGATCTGATCCACCACCACTGATCCACAACTGACTGACTGCTCTCGTACTCTGACGGAAAGGTCCCCATGCTTCGCTGGCTCCTGAAACTGCCGAAGAAGGCCTGGCAGTGGCTGACCAGGATGCGCACCGCGCTGGTGCTGCTCTTCCTGCTGGCACTGGCGGCCGTCCCGGGTGCACTGCTGCCGCAGCGGTCGCTGAGCGAGTCGAACGTGGAGGAGTACCTCGCCAACAACGGGCGCATCGCCGAGATCTACGACCAGCTGGGTCTCTTCGACGTCTTCAGCACGACCTGGTTCTCGGCGATCTACGTCCTGCTGTTCCTGTCGCTGATCGGTTGCATCCTGCCGCGCAGCTGGGACCACTACAAGGCACTGCGCACCCTGCCGCCGGCCGCACCAAAGCGGCTGACCCGGATGCCGAATTACGTCGAGGGCACCGTGGACCTGCCGGAGGACCAGGTCCAGAAGGACGTCACCGCACGCTTCAAGAAGTGGACCGGCGGGGCGACCGAAGCCGACAAGGACCGGGCCGGGAAGTGGTCCTACTCCGCAGAGCGCGGCTACATGCGCGAGGCGTCCAACCTGGTCTTCCACCTGTCCCTGGTCGGTGTGCTGGTCACCATCCTCATCGGACGTCTGGTCTACTACGAAGGCCAGGTCATCGTGATCGCCGGCACGGAGTCGCAGAGCTCCCAGTTCTGTAATACCGCGGTGGCGAACTTCGACAGCTTCCGGAACGGACCGGCGTTCGACGGAACCACCCTGAACCCGTTCTGCGTGAACGTGAAGAACTTCGAGGCCACCTACGAACCCACCGGCCAGGCCACGAACTTCACCTCCGACATCGACTGGGCGAAGGGGCAGGACGCCCTGAACCCGGTCGAGGACTGGGAGCACACCCAGCTGCGCGTGAACCACCCGCTCAACGTCGACGGCGACCTGGTGTACCTGCAGGGCCACGGTTACGCCCCGACGTTCACCGTGGAGTGGCCCAACGGCGAGGTCCGCACCGAGACCATTCAGTTCCGTCCGGACGACCTGACCTACTTCCTGTCGTCCGGTGCGATCAAGATGGACCCACCGGCCGGCATGTACCCGGACCTCTACGACCGTCGTCAGAACCAGATCGCGATCCAGGGCCTGTTCGCCCCGACGGCGGAGTTCTCCGGTGAGAACGATGCTCTACTGCAGTCCTCCTTCCCGGCGATGACGGATCCGGCGGTGGCGATCGACATCTACCGCGGTGACACCGGCCTGGACTCCGGTGCCGGGCAGAACATCTTCGCCCTCGACTCCCGACAGCTGCACAGCGGTGCGCTGCAGAAGCTCGACCGGGTCAACCTGATGGTGGGTGAGTCCGTCACCCTCGACGACGGCACGAAGATCACCTTCGACGGCGCCGAGGAGTTCGTGAACCTGCAGGTCAGCCGTGATCCTACGACGGTCTGGGTGCTGGGATTCGCGGTGCTGATGCTGATCAGCCTGGTCGGTTCACTGACGATCAAGCGTCGCCGCTTCTGGGTCCGCGTCTCCGGCAACGGCGACGGCACCACCACCCTTCAGATCGCCGGGCTGGCACGAACCGACTCCGCCGGTTGGGGTCGTGAGTTCAACCGCGTCGCCGAGGAGCTGCTGCATCTGGAGGACGAGGAGCTGGACGAGGAGATCGAGCAGAACGATGGTGAGTGGGACGACTGGGAGGCCGAGTTGGACCGGGAACTGAACCGGGAGATCGCTGCGGGCGAGATCGCGGTGGAGCCTGAATCCGACACGGCGTCCGATGCCGCCGACGGCGACAACGACACCGACGACACCAAATGACCGCCCTGGTGACCGCTGAGTTCTAGGTCACGTAGTTTGGTCAACCTTGCTGACCGGCACTACTCTTGGGTGCCGTATGGCCGCAATCGGCCTGTGCGAATTTACGGAGGAAACGACGGATGAACGGCAACGAGGGGCTGGCGACTTTCTCGGACGTCGCCTATGCGACAACTGCAGGAATCTACCTGGTCGCCCTGGTGATTTCGCTGGTCTACTACGGCATGCTGCGCTCGGCGACCGATGCCCGTCGTGAACGGGCCCGCATCCTCGGGGAGTCCAAGGCCAAGGCCGACACTGCCTCGAAAGTCTCCGTCGGTGCCGGTGCCGGGGCAGCTGGTGCGTCCGACACCGTGGACACCGGCGACACCATCGACATTGACGAGAAGGACGCCGCCGACGACGGCAGCCACGACGTCTCCGGTATCGTCACCGGCTCGATGAGCGAGGAGGATCTGCCGAAGAACTTCCAGGTGGAGACCCTGCGCAAGAAGTTCCGTCGCACCGACCAGTGGGGTGGCATGGCCCAGATGGTCGTGTGGCTCGGTGTCGCGGTGCACTTCCTGTTCCTGGTCACCCGGGGTATCGCCGCCGAGCGTTTCCCGTGGGGGAACCTCTTCGAGTACGTCGCCGTGATCACGGGTGTGTCGATGTTGGTGGCATGTGTGTTGCTGCGTCGTCCGTCGATGCGGGTGGTGTGGCCGTGGCTGCTGGTCCCGAACATGATGATGATGTTCTACGCCGGCACCGAGTTGTACTCCGATGTTCAGCCGCTGGTCCCGTCGCTGAACTCCTACTGGTACTGGATCCACGTCTCCACCGTCTCCATCGGCGGTTCGATCGGCCTGGTCTCCGGTGTCGCCTCGCTCATGTACCTCTTCCGCCGTTCCCAGCCGAAGGGCAAGGAGAAGGGTTTCTTCGGCGCGATCGCCACGCCGCTTCCGGACGCCTCCAAGTTGGACGCCCTGGCCTACCGCACCGCGATCTGGACCCTGCCGATCTTCGGTCTCGGCGTGATCTTAGGCGCCATCTGGGCGCACTTCGCCTGGGGGCGCTTCTGGGGTTGGGACCCCAAGGAGACCGTCTCGCTGATCACCTGGCTGCTGTACGCGGCCTACCTGCACGCCCGCGCGACCCCGGGCATGCGTGGCAAACCGGCGGCGTGGATCAACGTCGTGGCCTTCGCGACCATGGTGTTCAACCTCTTCTTCATCAATATCGTGGTTTCCGGCCTGCACTCCTACGCCGGGCTGAACTGACCGGACTGAACTGATGCGTCCCGCTCTCGACCGGCCCCGCCGGATCACCCGCCTGCTGGTGACCGGTGGGGCCGGTTTCATCGGCTCCAACTTCGTGCACACCACCCGGGAGGAGTACCCGGAGACGGCGGTGACGGTGTTGGACGCCATGACCTATGCGGCGAACCCGGCGAACCTCGCGGGGCTGGACGGCCCCGATGGTGCTTCGAGTGGTG
>DHKFJ23503__coassemble_1290_pt1 | contig 10986 bp, 9 predicted proteins | sample DHKFJ23503__metabat2_low_PE_011 | metagenome-assembled genome bin DHKFJ23503 | reverse complement strand
GCGGCACTCGACATAATCTACACACCCCACACAGAGACCACAAACCCGCAGGTCATGCATAAGATCTGCCAAAACGTTGAAGGTCGGGTCGAGACTCTCGGGTGCCGCGGTGCTCTCCTTTCCCTGCTGTGCACTGCCTCTCCGCTACTTCTCCACCGCAAGCCTCCAGAGTGACGTGACCTCCGCCGAGCGCGCGACATGCAGTGGGTCGTTCTCGTCCCGGGCCTTCGGATGGCGCGGTGCGGTGTCCTCGCGTCCCACCACCTTCAGCCCTGACTCGGCGAACCAACCCTCCAACTGCTCACGGGTACGCAGCCCCAGGTGCTCGGCAAGGTCCGACAGGACCAGCCAGCCCTCCCCGACCTCCGTGAGACGTTCCGGCAGCTCGGCCAGGAAGCGGCGCAGGGCATCGGAGTCCGCGTCGTAGATGCCCTGCTCCAGGTCGGACGACGGAACCCCGGGCAACCACGGTGGGTTGAAGACGACGACGTCGTACCGGGAAGCGTCCGGCCACAGGTCCGCAACCACGACATCGACCCGGTCCCCGTACCCGAGGCGTTCAAGGTTGCCGCGGGCACAGTCGACCGCCCGTTCGTTGACATCCGTCGCGGTCACATGCGTCGCACCCTGTTTCGCCAGGACAGCGGCCAGCACCCCGGTACCGGTGCCGATCTCGAGGACCCGGCCGGCGGGCTCACTGGCGGCTGTTCCCGCAGTGCCGGAAGCATCCGCACCACCGAAGCGCGCGGCCGCAGCCCGGTCCACCAGACCCGCATACTCATTACGCACCGGGGAGAACACCCCGTAGTCCGGGTACAGCCGCTCCCCCAGCTCCTCTATCTCAATGCCCTTGAGGTGCCATTGCCACGCCCCGAGCACCCCCTGTAGCTCCGTCAACGACACCACGACCGGTTCATCCCCGCCGGTCCATGAACCGTACGCGTGCTCGCAGGCCTCCGCGACATCCGGTGCACGGCGCAGATCCAGCGTCCACCCCGGGCCGAGGGCCACCAGGATGTTCCCGAGGGTCGCCGCCCGCGTCGCCCGGTCAGCGCGCTGGTTCAGGAACAGGGTCCGGGCGTCCGGTACCACCCCTGCGGACTGATTGCCCCGTCCTGCACCACCACGGCCGCCGCGTCCACCCTGGTCACCGCGGCCGGTACCCTTCCCGCGACGGCGACCCCCGGAGCGTCCGGAGCGTCCTGCCGCCTTCGACAACCGGCGGTCCACGGCGGCCATCAACTGGCGGGCATTGTGGAAGTCACCGCACCACAACAACCCCGTGCCACGACGCAGCATCCCCAACGCCTTGTCCGCGGTCATCGAATCATCCACCTCGACGATCTCCGCCGGGGCCGACGCACCGTTCTCCGAATGCCACCTGAATTCAGTGGGGCTATGTTCCATGACTGTCATTCTCCCACGTCCACCCCCATTCGCCCAGGGCGTACCAGCGCATACCAGCCGAGCACGCCTGTTACATCACGCAAAAGTAGCGACCTTGTTCCCGCAACGGTCTTACCCCTTAGACTGACGTGTAGACGCAGCGTCCCACCGGACGCTTTTCGAGAGGACATGTTTCGTGAATACGCACCGCGCCACCGGCGCACACCGGCGCACCGCCCGTCTCCGTAACAGCAAGGTCGCCCGCGGGGTGCTCTCCCTGCTGACCGCCGCCTCGGTGGGCCTCGGCATCACCGTCGCCGCACAGCCCGCCACCGCCGCCCCGAACGGCAACGTCGTGGTCATCGGGGACTCCTACGCCGCCAACCCGGACCAGTACTACAACACCTTCCGCAACGTCGACGGCTTCGTCCCCGACAACTACCCGCGGCAGTCCGGCTGCCTGCAGGCGCCGAACTCCTGGCCGAGGCAGCTCAGCAAGCGCCACGGTGTGCCGGTCAACGACTGGTCCTGCTCCGGGCTGACCTCCAAGCGCGCCATCTCCCGGGTCGACGCCGCCCACCGCGCCGGTGACATCCACGCCGGCACCCGCACCGTCGTCCTGAACTACGGCATGAACAACCACGGCCCCAACGGTACCGACAACGGTGCGGACATCCTGAACCCCGGTGATGTCCGCAACCGCTTCCTCGCCGACACCCGTGCCGCGGTGAACAAGGTCCGCGCCTACGCCCCGAACGCGAAGATCGTCTTCGCCGGGCAGATGTCGATCACCTCCAACGGCATGTTCTGCTTCCTCAACGTGGTGCCGAACCTGCCCGCCGGCCTGCCGGTGCCGGTGCTCTCCGACGTCGAACGCTGGGTGCGCAGCATGCAGGCCGAGGCCGCGACCCGCAACAACATCAACTTCGTGGACCTGAAGGCCGAAACCGCCAGCCGTGGAACCTGCGCGCCGGACAACCAGCGCTTCATCTCCGGCATCATCGACACCACCACCCCGCACTACAACATGATGATCCACCCGAACCTGAAGGGTTCGAACTGGGTCGCCGACCGGATGTCACGGTCGCTGTAGGACGCTGACAGTTGCGGTAGGACGCGCACCGCACAGAACTCAACCCCTGAGCAGCCACATGCCGTGGCGGTTCAGGGGTTGAGTCGTTGGTCTCGGTGTAGATCTGGGCCCGTGGTGTGTAGGCCCGTGGTGTGTCAGTAGTTGCCGGGCGGATCACTGGCGGGGAAGGTCTCGTCGCCCTGCTCGTCGATCTTCTCGTCCTCGCTGGCAGGGCCCTGCTGGGGCAGGTCGGAGGGCGTGTTCACCTGGTCGCGGTTCGGGTCCTGATTCGGGTCGCGATCCTTCTCGGGATCGGGAGTGACGTCAGGTGCTGTCTCAGTCATACCGGTTCTCACCTCACTGTCGTCTGGTGCAGTTGCACTACCCAGGGTACGCGCGGCCGGCCACCGAACGCACTGATCGGTGGACACCTGCCTCGCACACCGGGGCCATACCGGGTCATACCGAGGTCTGATTCCCTCGGACAATTCCTCCACTACTGTGAGCACCATGGGTCCTGAAGTAATCGTCGTCCTCCTCATGGCAGCCGCGGTCCTCGCCTGGCTGGTCATGTTCGTTGTCGCCCTGGTGGAGATCATCAAGCACCGCCAGATCAGTGGCGGCGGCAAGGTGGTCTGGGTGCTGATCGCCTTCGCCTTCCCCATCCTCGGGCCGATCCTCTGGTTCGTGTGGGGACGCCACGGCGCCCTCGGCAGCCTTTAACCGGCCAGGTTCCCGCCCAGGTTCCCGCGGAGCGTCGTCGCAGGGTAGGACGTCCTGAACAACCCACGCTCCTGCAGCACCGGCACCACCAGCTCCACGAAGTCCTCCACACCACCCGGCAAGGTCGGCGGCATGAGGTTGAACCCGTCGGCACCACCGCCGGTGACCCACCGCTGCATCTCGTCGGCGATCTGCTCCGGAGTGCCCACGAATGTGGCATGACCACCACCAGCAGCCAAGAATCCCAGCAGGTCACGCACGGTGATACCGGGGGTCGTCTCGATGATCCGCAGGATCGTGCCGTAGCGTCCGGCCGGGCCGGTGAACTCCTCCAGCGGCGGCAGCTCCGGCACCGGGGCATCCAACTCCAAGGCCGCGGTGGTGGTGTCCTGCCCGACGAAGAAGGACAGCTGCGCCAGCGAATCCTCCACCGGCAGCAACTCATTGAGCGCCCGCTGCTTGTCGCGGGCTTCCTGCTCGGTGCGTCCGACGAAGGTGACCAGCCCCGGCATGACGATGAGCTCGTCAGGGTCGCGTCCTACCTTCGCGGCACGCGCGCGCACGTCGGAGCGGTAGGACGCTGCGGACTCCAGATCCCACGCCACCGCGTAGATCCCCTCGGCGTGGCGTGCGGCGAGGTCACGGCCTGGTTCGGACGCCCCGGCCTGGAACAGCACCGGACGCCCCTGCGGGGTGGAGGGGATGTTCAGCGGACCGTCGACGTCGAAGAACCGGCCATGGTGGTCGATGACCTGGGCTGATGAGCGGTCGGTGGCGTCGGGCCAGGAGTCCCAGAGGGCAGTGACCGCGTCGATGAACTCGTCGGCCCGGGCGTAGCGCTCGGCATGGCCCGGCAAAGCGTCCATGCCGTGGTTGCGGGCCTCGGCGTCGGTCATGGAGGTCACCACGTTGATCCCGGCGCGACCACCGGAGATGTGGTCCAGGCTGGCGCTGACACGGGCGGCGTGGAAGGGCGTCCAGAACGTCGAGGAGACGGTGGACACCACGCCGATGTGGCTGGTCGCGCGGGCGATGGCGGTGAGTGTGGTCAGCGGTTCCAGGAACCAGCCGGGGCCGGGGACGGGGCTGTGCGCCTGGCCGTCGGCGAGGAAGAAGGCGTCGAACAGGCCGCGTTCGGCTGTCTGGGCCAGCGACTCCCACCAGGTGATGTCGCCGAGCCGGGTGGCGGGTTCACCGGTGCTGTCACCGGGCGCCCGCCACGCCGCCGAATGGTGTCCGCAGCCGTAGGCGAAGAGGTTGAGGTGCATCTGTGCATCCGTCATTCAGGCATCAGTCCTTCACCAGTCCGCCGTCGACGACCAGGTTTTGGCCGGTCACCGCACGCGCCCACGGGGAGGCGAAGAACAGTACGCTGTCGGCGAACTGCTCCGGGGTGGTGACCTCGCGCAGCGGGGTGCCGGACGCAATGCCGTCGAAGACCTCCTCCGGGGTGGCCGCCGAAGCGTCGGTGGTGCGCAGCAGACCACCGGAGACCATGTTCACCGTGATCGCGTCCGGGCCCAGATCATCGGCGAAGGTCCTGGTCAGAGACAGTAGCGCGGCCTTGGCGGCGGTGTAGTCGTGGTAGGGCACCACCGGGTACTGGAAGAGGTTCGTGCCGATGTTGACCACGCGTCCGGACCCGACGGCGCGGAAGTCGTCCAACGCCGACTGGATGACGTTGAGTGAGCCACGGACCGCACCGTCGAACTGTGCGGTGAAGGAACTGTAGGGGATCTCGGCGGCCTTGTCGCGGGCGTCGCCGTTGAAGGAGAAGTCCACGAGGGCGTTGTTGACCACGGTGGTCACCGGTCCCAGCCCGGCGGCGGCGACGGCGGCGAAGATCCCCTCGACCTGCTCGCGGTCCCGCACGTCGGCGTGCACGGCCAGGGCTTTGCCGGGGTGCTCGGCGACGATGGCGGCCGCGGCGTCCGCACTGGAGTGGTAGTTCACGATCACCGTCGCGCCCTCGCGGAGAAAGGCCTCGGTGATGGCGGCGCCGAGGCCGCGGGCTCCGCCGGTGACCAGGACGGTCTGCTCGGACAGGGGAAGCTGCTGGGTCAGACTCTCGGTCTTGTTCTGGGTCATGCTCATGCCTTTCAAAAGAGGTCACAAGCGGAAGGGGCATCGGGTGTGCTGCTGCTACGGGCGCTGTACGACTCATGGGGTACAGCCCACGACACACACCGGTGATGCCGGACAATCCCTCCGCCAGTACGAACTGGTTCAGGTTCAACGGGTGTGGTCTCAGCCGTGCCCGCCGGGTATTCCCCGACCAACCACGGCACCCCGTGTCGTCCGCGAGGGTAGCACGACAATTGCTGTCCACCCCCCGCTGTACGGTGGGGCTATGCAGGTCGTCCTGATAATCCTGGGTGTCCTCGGCGGGCTCGTCGTCGGTGCCGTCGCGCTCGCCGGCGTCACCTGGCTGCTGGCCAATGTGATGCGCCGGGTACTGGGGGTTCCCGTCGGTTGGCCGCGGTCGATCCTCGTCGCCCTGCTGGTCGCACTGTCCACCGGTGGGCTGGTCGCGCTGGCCGTGGAACAGTTCTTCACCACCGGTGGCGGGCGTGACGTCTCCCCCGGTCCGGCGATCATCCTCGGGCTGATCGCCCTGATGTGGATGCTCGGCTTCGGTGCGGCGCTGCTGACGGTGATGGAGCTGGTCGTCCCCACTGGTGCCGGGTTCTCCCCCGGCGGGTCGGCAGGACGTTCCGGTCGCTCCGGGGGCTCCCACATTGGCCGGCAACGTGCCCGCAACCGTCGGTACCGGCAGGTCATGGCCATCTTCGTACGCAAGGGCCTCACCGCCCGTAAGCCGAGTATGACCGAGGCGGCCAAGGCATTCCGCGAGGCCCTGGAGGAATCCGGCACCACCTTCGTCAAGCTGGGTCAGAACCTGTCGACCCGGGACTCCGTCCTGCCGCCGGAGTTCATCACGGAGCTCTCGTCGTTGCAGACCGGGGCGTCGCCGGAACCGTGGGAGCGTATCGGCCCGGCCATGGCCGAGTCCCTCGGCGCCGACCCGGAGACCGTCTTCGCCACGGTCGAGCGCGAGCCGATGGCTGCGGCGTCCGTCGCCCAGGTGCACCGTGCCACGCTGGACGACGGCACCCGGGTGGTCCTGAAGGTGCAGCGTCCCGGTACCCGCGAGGTGGTGCTCAACGACACCGACATCGTGATGCGGATCTGCGACTGGCTGGAGTCCCGCACCGACTGGGGCCGGGAGATGGGCATCCGTCGGCTCGCAGCGTCCTTCACCAGCACCCTGGCCGAGGAGCTGGACTACCGGCGCGAGGCGGCGAACATGCGCGAACTGGCCGAACCGCTGCGTTCCACGAAGGTGCTCATGCCGCAGGTGTACGACGAGTACAGCTCCGAACGTCTGCTCGTGATGGACGAGTTGGACGGCACCCCGCTCGGCAGCGTGGACCTTGACGACTACTCCACCGAGCAGCGTCGTGGGCTCGGTGATGCGCTGATGGTGTCGGTGATGCGTCAGATCCTGGAGTACGGGGTGTTCCAGGCTGACCCACACCCGGGCAATGTCCTGGTGATGGACGGTGCGGTCTGGGAGGACTCCTGGCAGCGCACCGTCGGACCGGTGCACATCTCCTCGGAGACGGTGGAGCAGCGTGAGGTCGGGCTGGCGATGCTGGACTTCGGGGCCGTGGGGCACCTCGACACGACCGACCGTCGGCACCTGACCATGGTCTTCGCCGCGATCGAGCGGGGTGATTCCCGGATCCTCACCGATGCGCTGCTGAGTCTGCTGGACCGTCCGGACGGTCTGGACGTCCGCACCCTGCAGCGTGATGTGTCTGTTCTCCTGGCTCGTTACCGGGGCGGGGTCGGCAAGGGTGAGGGCATGGCACTGTTCGGTCAGCTGACCACACTGGTGAACAGCCACCGGCTCGTCGTACCGGAGAACATCGCCTCGGCGCTGCGCAGCCTCGGGGAGATGGAGGGCACGCTGCGGCTGATCCGGCCGGACTATCCGCTGGTGGAGACCGCGCGGGAGCAGGGTACGGCGCTGATCAAGGAGCAGGCGCACCCCTCGAGTGTGAAGGACGCCGCGTCCGGGCTGATGCTGGAGTCACTGCCTATGCTGCAGGAGTTGCCGCGCAAGGTCAGCGGGATCGTCGGTGACCTGCAGGACGGCCGGCTGTCGCTGAGCATGCGGATGTTCCGCAACCCCGACGACCGGGCGTACCTCACCGGGCTGCTGCAGCAGTTCACCGTGGCGTTGGTCGCCGGCTTCTGTGTGCTGGGCGGGGTGATGCTCATCGCCTTCGGTGACCAAGGGCCGGTGCTGGTCGACAAGCTGACCTGGCATGCGGCGATGGGTTATGTGGTGCTGTTCTGCGGGTTTCTGCTGGCGCTGCGCACCGTGGCGATGGTGCTCTTCAGCCGGAAATAACCACGCCCAGGGGTACGCTCCCGACCCCTGACCCGTACCCCTGGGCATGCACATTTCGATCACGGCGGCCGGGGGCGGAGTCGGGCTGAGGGTCCCGGATGGGAGGTCCCGGTCAGGGGACTCAGCACTCCCCTATCCTTGGGCACCATGGTCAACCCGCTGCTCGTCGAGGCGCGCCTGCTCGCCCAGGGCCTCGTCTCCCCCTCCGCCACCAGCCCACAAGAGGTCCTCACCGCCATGGGTCCGATGCAGGGCCAGGAGCTCGGCGGGGTGATCAGCTCGATCGCGCTACGCCTCAGAGATCGGAAACAGACGGATCAGAAGGATGCCGCACAGCAGGTCACGGATGCCTTCGACCGCGGGGCGATCGTCCGCGGCTACCCCATGCGCTCCACCGTCTTCGCCCTGGCCGCCGAAGACGCCCGCTGGGTCACCGAACTGTGCTCGAGGCAGCAGCGCAGGGAGTCCCGGCGTCGGCTGGAGCGCGACGGGCTGACCGACTCCGACATCGCCCGCGCCCATGACGTCCTCGACGAGCACCCGGACGGGCTGACCCGAGCCGAGCTCAACGAGCAGTTCATCGCCTGCGGTCTGCCCGGCAACCAGTCGATGCGCTACCTGCTGATCCGCGACATGATGCTGCACGGCACCGCGGTCTACGGCCCGTTCCGGCAGGGCGACCAGGTGATCGTCGCGTCCGACACCTGGCTGCCGGACGGCACCGACCTGGAGTCACGCTTCAACGGCGACCGCACCGCAGCGGCCGCGGCACTGCTGCGACGCTACCTGCACAGTCATGGCCCCGCTGACCTACGAGACTTCGCGTGGTGGACGAAGCTGCCCGTCGCGCTGATCAAGGAGGCAGCGACGGAACTCAACGGCAGCGACGGTGGCAGTAGCAGTGGCAGTGGCAGCGAAAGCAACAGTGACAGGGGTGACGGCACGAGCGGCCCCGACCTGTTCGAGGAAACCGACGGGCGCCTGCACCGCCCCGGCCTCTTCGACGACCTCGCCGCGGTGAAACGCAAGGCCCACGGCACCTTCCTGCTGCCCGCCTTCGACGAAATCGTGCTGGGCTACCGCGACCGGCTGAGCTTCATGACCGCCGAGCACCACGAGCAGGTCGCGCCCGGTAACCGCGGGGTGTTCCGTCGGACAATAGTGCGCGGCGGAAAGTTCGTCGGGACGTGGGCGGCACCGTCGTCACGCCTGGTCCCCTCCCCGTTCCGCGCACTCAGCGACACCGCGCATACCGACGTCAACCGTGCTTTCCAACGTTTCCCCCGAGCCCGTCGATGAGCGTCTCGAGGACCCAGCCCTGCATGTCCGGTGCAGCTGCAGTGGCAAGGGTGCGATGAGCGCCTCCCGGTTGCCACTGGCATCTGCGCACACGGATCAATCTCCTTGACTACCGCTGTCTGGCTGCTGCCTACTGTCTGCCGATCTTGCTGTCCATATTGCCATCACCCATGCGGGACGTTACGGTCCCCAACAGCCAATGGAACCTCACGTTCCATATACTCTCTCTCGACAACACGGAGGTTCCCGATGTCCGATCGGTCCGAGCCCACCCAACCGGCGGGCGACAGAAGGTCCGACGCCGCAGCAGTTGCTGCGCCCGGCACTGCGCCTGACACTGCGCCTGATCCTGCGGCCGACAACGCGTCCGACACCCCGGACGAGGCTGCGGCCGTCGCCACGGACGACGCTGCGGCCGGCAGCGCGTCCGACAGCGCGTCCGACAAGGCTTCGCCGTCGATCGGCGGCAAGCTCACGGCCATCGTCCTCGGCCTCACCGCCGCGGTGACCCTGATGCTCTTCGCCTTCCTCACCCCGCAGTACAACTCGGGCGCCGAGAACCTCCCCCTCAGCATCTCCGGGCCCGACGAGGCCGTCTCGCAAATCACCGAAATGCTGGACCAACAGCAGCCCGGGGCATTCGAGTTCACCACCGTCGAGGACGAGGCCGCCGCCGAGGCGGCCGTGGCCGACCGTGACTCCGTCGGCGCCATCGCGCTGTCCGACCAGGGCGCGATGTTCTACGCCGCCTCCGGCGCAGGTCAGCCCTACGTCCAGATGCTCAGCGGTATCGCCCAGGGTCTGCAGGCCCAGGGCCTGCCGGTTGATATGCAGGACGTCGCCCCCACCACCGACTACGACCCCGCCGCCTCCGGCCTGACCGGACTGGCGCTGCCGCTGGCTTTCGGCGGTGTGATCTCCGCGGCGGCGCTGTCGATCGTGTTCAAGAAGCGCTACGGTGTGCGCATCATCGGGTCCCTGGCATTCTCCGCACTGGCCGGTCTGGCGATCGGCGCGATGCTGCAGTTCGGCTACGGCACCGTCGACGCGAACTACTGGGCAACCTCCGGTGTACTGGCACTCGGTATCGCCGCGACCTCACTGTTCGTCATCGGACTGCAGGCCCTGTTCGGCTATGCGGGTCTGGGGATCGGCGCGCTGATCACGATCCTGATCGCCAATCCGCTGTCGGGGCTCACAGCCGGACCGGACTGGCTGCCTTCGCCCTGGGGCACGATCGGCCAGTTCCTGCCGATCGGTGCCGCAGGTGACGCCACCCGTTCGGTCGCCTTCTTCGACGGTGCGGCCATCCTTCAGCCGATCCTGGTGATGCTCGGCTGGGTGGTCCTCGGTATCGCGCTGATCGGCGTGGCCGCTGCACGTGGACGCCGCACGATGGCCGAGGACGCTACGGACAGTCAGGACGCTGAGGGTTCTGAGGGCTCTGAGGCCGCTTGGTCCGCTGAGAACAGCGAGCCTGCCGGAGCCGCTGCGTCCGCCGAGGGGGCCGACAACACTGAGGTCGCCGCGTCCGCCATGGCCAGCGAATCCGCTGAGTCAACCGAGTCAACCGGGGACACCGGGGACACCAAGGCATAGAACGCGCTACCGGTGCCGCCCGTGGGAAACACAAGCACAGAGGCGGCACCACCAAAGGGGATCGTGCCACCAGGCTCCGCGGTGGCATCGTAACGGGGGACCTGGCGAAGGTCGCATGACTGGGCTGAGTACCAGCCCGCCTTTGCCCGCAACATAGACAGAGAGGTCACGTCTGGCCTCCAAAAATGACCCCTCCGTCTATGTTGCGGGGCGGAAGGCCGACCCAGCCGACCCAGCCGACCCCGACCGGGCAGATGCTCGGTAGTCGCGACGCATCGGGGCGGGCGGAGTGTAGCGTCAGCCCCAGTCGTGGTCCTTGTTGCGACACAGGCAGAAGAGGTGCCCCACCGGGTCGCGGAAGACCTCCCAGCCGTGACCGTCGTCGCGGATGCAGCTCTGCACCAGTGTGGCCCCGAGCCCGATGACACGCTCACGCTCCGGGGCGAACTCGTCGACCTCGAAGTCGAGGTGCATCTGCTGCGGGACC
>DHKFJ23503__coassemble_1268_pt1 | contig 11100 bp, 11 predicted proteins | sample DHKFJ23503__metabat2_low_PE_011 | metagenome-assembled genome bin DHKFJ23503 | reverse complement strand
TCAGCCTCGACCTGTTCGGTGGCCTCACTGGTGTCGAACCAGTCGTAGGTGTCCAGGAACGGGTCCGGCTCCACAGCCTCGTCCGCCTCCCAGACGGTGTCGATCAGGCCCTCGCCGTTGATGCGTCCGATACGCGGGGTCTTGGTGATGTGCTGATTGTCTCCGTCGACGGTGACGGTGCCTTCCGGCGCGTCGTAGGACGTACCGTCCGCGGCGTCACGGACATCGTTGACCTCGAAGGAGTCGGCGGACTCCACCATCTCCTTCCACAGGTAGACGCTGGTGTAGGCGGCCTCCATCGGGTCGGAGGTCACCCGGTCGGCACCGTACCTGTCCTTGAACCGCTGGACGAAGGCCTCGTTCTCCGGGGTGTCCACGGTCTGGTAGTAGTCCCAGGCGGTCAGCTGGCCCTCGACGTTGTTCGCGCCGATGCCCTCGACCTCCTCCTCGGCGATGGACACCGACATGACCGGCATGGTCGCAGCGTCCAACCCGATGCTGTTGTACTGGCGGAAGAAGGCGACGTTGGAGTCACCGTTGAGGGTGTTGAACACCGCGTCCGCCCCGGAACCCTTGATGCGGTTGGCCATGGTGGTGAAGTCGGTGGAGCCCAGCGGGGTGTAGTCCTCGCCGACGATCTCCATGTCGTATTCCTCGGCGTACTGCTTGATGATGAGGTTCGCGGTGCGGGGGAAGACGTAGTCGGAGCCGAGCAGGAAGAGCGACTCCGCGCCCTCCTCCTCCCGCAGGTAGTCCAGTGCGGGGATGATCTGCTGGTTGGTGGTGGCACCGGAGTAGAAGATGTTGTCGGACGCTTCCAGCCCCTCGTACTGCACCGGGTAGAACAGCAACGAGTTGTTGCCCTCGAAGACCGGCAGCATCGCCTTGCGGGACGCCGAGGTCCAGCCGCCGAAGACGGCGGCGACGCATTCCTGCTGGATCAGTCGCTGGGAACGCTCGGCGAAGGTGGCGGGTTCGGACGCACCGTCCTCCTCCTTGATCTCGAGTTCCTTGCCGAGCACACCGCCGTCGTCGTTGATCTCCTCGACCGCCATCTTCAGGGACTCGTTGACGGTGGTCTCGCTGATGGCCATGGTGCCGGACAGCGAGTTGATCAGGCCGATCTTGACCGAGTCGCCCGAGGTGTCGAGGCAGGACTCTGCATCGGCGGCGTCATCACCGGCGCGGGATCCGGAGCATGAGGTGACAACCAGGCTCAGTCCGGCGACCGTGGCGACTGCAGCCCGTCGTGACCAGGCGGAACGACCCCTGGTTCGGGCTCCAGTGGACCGGCTGTTGCGGAACAGGGACATATCTTCTCCTCTTGAACGTGTCCTTAAGTACCCGTTCAATCTAGGGAGTCAGAATTACCTGGCTGTGTGGCCGGTGTTTCCGCGCATTTTCCATTATCCCCGGTTTTCTCCCGCGTGATTCACGCATGTTTACAGGGACCCAGTCATGTTTACATCTCATGTCCGGATCTCTTGTGCGGGCCTCACGTGCGGGCCAGCAGGAGATACGTCAGGTACGCCGCGTACAGCAAGACCAGCACGATGCCCTCCTTGCGTGTGATCTTGCGTCCGGTACGGAAGAGCAGCACCACCAGCAGTGACACTGCCGCCATCACGAGCATGTCCACGTACAACACCTCGGCGGGCACTGGGATGGCGTCCGGGGCGACGACGATCGTCAACCCCAGGATGAACACCACGTTGTACACGCTGGACCCGATGAGGTTGCCGACCGCCATGGACGCCTGGCCACGGATGGTGGCCACGACAAAGGTCACCAGTTCCGGGGCGGAGGTACCGACGGCGACCACGGTGAGCCCGACCAGCGTGTCCGAGATGCCGAGAGCGGTGGCGATGTCCACCGCTCCACTGACCAGCAGGTCCGCACCGACGATGACCAGGGCGATCCCACCGGCCAGGTAGGCGATGTCACGGAGGAGTGGCAGCCAGCCGGGACGGTTGGCGGGCTGCGGAGCGTCCTGTGCGTTGTCCGGTGTGTCGACCGTCAGCTGCTGTCCGACCTGGTATCCGTCCTGGTGTCCGACCCGGAACTCCTGCGCCCGCCGTGACATCTCCTGCGCCTTGGTACGGCGGGTGTACCAGAGGATCAGCACGGTGTAGACGATGCCGACGACGATCAGCACGATCCCGGCCGGCCAGCTCAGGGACCCGCCGAGAGACAGGAGGAACAGGAGGGCGGCGACGACGGCGACCATGGGCAGGTCCAGTCGCATCATCTGGCGTCCGGTGAGGATCGGACGCAGTGTGGCACTGATGCCCAGTATCAGCAGGAGGTTCACGATGTTCGTACCGACGATGTTTCCGGTGACCAGTCCAGAATTTCCGCGGAGCGCGGCATCGATGCCGACGGCGAGTTCCGGCAGGCTGCTGCCGATCGCCACCACCGTCAGTCCGATGACCATCGGCGAAATGCCCATGCGCTCTGACAGTGCGCTCGCACCCCGGACCAGCAGTTCACCACCGACGACGAGGACGGCGAATCCGAGGAGCAGGAGGAGCCAGCTCATGAAGTTCCTTTTGTGTGGGGGTGAGGCTGCACGTGACCGTGCGTCCCGCCGAGATGGTGGAGCAGCCGGTGGACCCGTTCATCCGACAGTGCATAGCGCATCATGCGTCCGTCCCGTGTCGCCGTGACGATCCCGGCACCGGTCAACAGGCGCAGTGCGGCCGACGCCGTCGCGGTCTTCACCTGCGCACGCTCGGCGAGCTCGGACATGCTGAGTGCGCCGGGGCCTACATAGTGCAGGACGGTGAGCAGTCGTAGCCTCGTGGGGTCGCCGAGGAGGCGGAAGGTCTCTGACCAGTCGTCGGACAGGTCGCACATACGCGCGACGTCGGCCTCGGCGCCTTCACCTGTCGCGGTCATACCTCCGTACTCTAGCGTGAGCCCCTTCGAACGTCATGGACGATCCCCCAGATTTCGTGCAGGTAAAATCTTCATTCAAACAGTTCTTTGAATGTGCGCCCGGGCCGTCGGGGGCCTAACGTGATCCTGCGTGACCCTCCTTGACCGCCGCCGTACCCACCCCGGCGCCGACTCCGACACCCTGGGCCTGACCGCGTCCCGTCGTCGGGCAGTGACCTGGACAGGGATTCTCGCCGTCGCACTGGTGGTCACCCTCGTCCTCAGCGTCGGCGTCGGTTCGGTCAGCGTATCCCCGGTCGACTCCGCCCGCATACTCGCCCACCACCTCTTCGGCAGCACACTGGACCTTTCCGGCGACCTCCCCCGGCACGATGCCGTCATCTGGACCATCCGCGCACCGCGTGTGGTTCTCGGCGCAGCCGTCGGTGCGGGCCTCGCTGTAGCCGGCGTGATCCTGCAGGCCTGCGTCCGCAACATCCTCGCCGACCCCTACGTCCTCGGCGTGAACTCCGGCGCTTCCGTCGGCGCGGCAGCCGCCATCCTCACCGGCATCGGCGCCGGATTCGGCGACTACGCACTGCAGACCAGCGCATTCCTCGGCGCCATACTCGCCTCGTTCATCGTCTTCGGCGTCGCCGGAGCCGCCGGACGCATCACCGCGACCCGGCTGATCATGGCCGGCGTCGCCGTCGGCTACGCCCTCTCCGCACTCACCAGCTTCATGATCTTCGCCTCCGACTCCGCCGAGAAGAGCCGCTCGGTGATGTTCTGGCTGCTCGGCTCGCTCGGCCTGGCATCCTGGTCCGGTCCACTGCTCGCCGTGGTCGTCACCGTCCTGGCGATCACCGCCGTCCTGCTGGTCATCGCCCCGCGGTTGGACGCCCTGGCCGCCGGCGACGACACCGCCCTCGCCCTGGGTGTGAACCCGGACCGGATGCGGGTCCTCCTGCTGGTGCTGTCCTGCCTGCTCGTCGGCACCGTCGTCGCCATGGCCGGGTCCATCGGCTTCGTCGGCCTGGTCGTCCCCCACCTGGCCCGGCGCCTGGTCGGTGGCTCGCACCGGGCGGTACTTCCGGTGTCCGCCCTGCTCGGCGCGGTCCTGCTGTGCTGGGCGGACATCGGTGCGCGCACCCTGCTCGCCCCACAGGAGATCCCGATCGGCATCATCACCGCCATCGTCGGCGCCCCGTTCCTGTTGTTACTGGTCAACCGCATGCACAAGGGAGTCGCCGCATGAGAACACCGCAGAAGTCAGCCGTCGGTGCCGTTCTGACCTCCTTGCTCGTCCTGGCGTCGTGCAGCACCGCAGGTACCACGGACACGGCGCAGAGCGCACCGATCACCGTCGACAACTGCGGCGACAGCGTCACCTTCGACACGCCGCCGGAGAACGTGACCGTCCTAAGTCCTGCGTCGATCCCCACGCTGAGCGCGCTCGGCGTGCTGGACCGGGTGACAACCCGCGCCGGTCAGTACCCCGCCGAGTACTACGACGACGCCACCAATGAGCAGCTCGACGCCATCCCCTCACTCACCGACAAGACCGATGCCTCCGGTCATCTGCAGATCTCCCGGGAGGAGGTCGTCGCCGCCGGGGCGGACCTGGTGCTCGGCGAGACCGACACCGTCAACCGGCAGACCCTGGCCAGCTCGGATGTCCCGCAGCTGGAGGAACCCGCGCTCTGCGGCGACATCGACAGGCCGGTCACCTGGGACGATATCTGGGACGAGATCGAGCTCTACGGCACCGTCTTCGGACGCGAGGATGCCGCCGCGTCCACCATCGAGGAGCTGCAGGGGCGGCTGGAAGAACTCACCGGCACCGCGGGTGCGGGTGGTGTAACCATCGCCGCACTCTTCCCCACCCTCGGCGGCGGCGTGACTTACGCCTACGGCTCACAGTCGATGGCCACCCCGCTGATCGAACGGACCGGCGCGACGAACATCTACGGTGACCAGGATGAACGGGTCTTCGAGGTGACCGCCGAGGACGTCGTGGAGCGGAACCCGGATGTAATTCTCGCCCTGTACCCCGGCGGTGAGGAGCAGCAGTTCGTGGACGCGGTGAATGACCTGCCCGGCATCGGGACGACGACTGCCGGACGCGAGCAGAACGTCCTGCCGTTGCTGCTGCACTTCGCTGACCCGCCCACTCCCCTGGCCCTCGACGGCCTGGAGATGCTGACCACCTACCTGGAGGGACTGACATGATCACCGCAGAGAATGTGCAGGTCAGTTTCCGCGGCGCGTCGGGCGGGGAGTCCGTCCCCGCCGTCGACGGTGTCTCCCTCACCGTCCCTGACCAGGGCACCGTCGGGCTGGTCGGCCCGAACGGTTCCGGCAAGACGACGCTGCTGCGCGCCCTGTACGGGGCGGTGGGGCTCACCGGCGGGCGCGTCCTGCTGGACGGTGAGGATCTGTCGGACGTCCGACGCCGGGATGTCGCCCGGACGGTTGCGGTGGTCGCCCAGGAACGCGACGTCTCGTCCGCCGGCATGCCGATGACCGTCGCTGAGCTGGCGATGCTCGGCCGGCTGCCGCACCGCGGACGCTTCGGCACCGGCGGTTCCATGGACCAGCTGATCGTCGAGGGATCCCTGGATGCCGTCGGCATGACGGCACTGGCCACCCGCGATCTGTCGGCCCTCTCCGGCGGTGAGCGTCAGCGCGCGTTGATCGCCCGGGCGCTGGTGCAGCAGGCCCGCCATGTGCTGTTGGACGAGCCGACGAACCATCTGGACGTACGCTACCAGCATGAGATCCTCGAGCTGGTCAGTGGGCTGCCTGGTTCTGTGGTGGTGCTGCACGACCTGAATCTCGCGGCACGCTACTGCGATGAGCTGGTGGTGATGGACCATGGGAAGGTCGTGGCGCACGGGTCACCGGATGCGGTGTTGACCCCTGAGGTCCTGGAGCCGGTCTACGGCCGCGCCGTCACGCGCGTGGATGTGGACGGGGAGATCACGCTGGTCTTCCCCCGCCGGACCGAGCGGGCGGTCACATCACGAAGAGGATGCACCAGACGGTGAAGGCCACCATCACACCGGCGAAGATCCAGGTGACCACGTCGGCGGAGGTCGTTCCGGGGACCTCGTCGTACACGGACTTGTCACTGGTGGAGTAGGCCTCGTGAGCGTCGTAGGCGTCCTGCAGCTCCCGCTCTGCGTCACTCAGTTCAGCGTTACCCAGCTCGTGATCGGTGGTCGACATGATCTGTCCCTCTCAGCCCTTCTAGATCAGGAAGACGAAACATCCGACGGTGGCGATGATCATCACGGCAATGAAGATCAGCGTGATGACATCCTGGCTGGAGGAGCCGGGGACGTCCTTCTGCAGGTGCGCTCGGATCTCCTCCTCGGTCACCTCGGGCTCGAAAGCGTCCTGTGATCCGGTGTTCTGGGATTCAGCGTTCTTCATGGTCATTACCCGGTCACCAGCCTGGTGAACTCGAAGACCAGAGTGCCGATGAGGATGAGGAAGACGAACGCCATGAACCAGGTGTACTTCCACTTGCCCACGTGGTCGGTCTTCCAGAACCGGCGCACACCGATGACACCGTTGATGCCGGCCGCCACGCACAGTCCGATGCTCACCGGGGTCGCGACAGCACCGGCGACACTGATGATCGGGATGAGGATCGGGATCACCAGGTAGGTGATGGTGCACCGGATCGCGGAGAAGACGATCGCCCACCGGAAAGCGCGGTGCGCTTTCTTCACGCCCTCGATGTCGATCGGGTCGACCTGCTTGATGCGCAGCAGGCGCAGCATGAAACGGTCGGCTGCGCTCACGTCCTGCCCGCGCTGGATCTGCGCGGCGCGCGCGTCGGAGTCACCGACGGCCTCGACATCAGCGCCAGCAGCCGGGGTGACGTGGCTGAGTGTGGTCATGGAACCAGGCTAGCACTGGCCGCGGCCCGTGTCATAACCGTGTGACCGGTGAGAATGGGGACCGATGCCTTCATGTCGGGCCGGTCGGTCACCTACACGTCCTGATGTCCAGATCCAGGAGTTCCTGGCGGCAGAGTAGGTCAGCCCTGCGACGTCACCAGTACCCCCATGGACAACCAACAGGGCGACGTCGGGGTCTGCCCGATGCGTTCCCCCGCCTCCGTCGTCCCGAGCGCTTGTGCACACTCCTGGGCTTGAGCCACCAGCGGGTTGCCCAGATCATGGCCGAGAATCAGGCCGTATCCACCTGGGTCAGGTCGGCACCCCACGCCCCCTGCGGTGCAGATTCTTGCCGACCGAAACTAGACCAGCACGGCGATCGTCACGTTGACCAGGGTGAGGGCTCCCGCCACCCAGAACAATACCGGCGGCACAGCGCCGTCACGCTTCTGTCGTGCAGCGCCGATTCCGAGGACGGCACCTATGGCCAACAGTACGACCAGCTTGATGCCTATCTTCATGTAGTTCAGTTCGCCGTCTCCGAGCCCCCAGGGGGCGGCCAGGGCAAGACCTGTCACCAGCGCAGCCGCGAGTCCCCAGTGCATTGCTCGAGTAATGCGGACTCTGCGTGCAATGGCCTCCACCAACCAGGCGCCGAAAAGCAGCGCAAAGCTGATGAGGTGGAGCACAATGACGATGTCGCGCACGATCTCCATGGGATAGTCAGTCCTGTCAGTAGGCAGTTGTCGTCGTCGGTGAGATGTCAACGGTAGTCAGCCGGTCACCCGCCAGAGCCTAACACTCATGGAGTCGGTTACCGTCATTCACGACAGTCGGCATCATGCGGTCGGAATCGACGGTCGTGACGATCCCAGCTCCAGTCGTGGCCAGCCGGCTTCCTCACCGAGGTCCCGCAACATTTGCCGGTCGTGGGTGGCCACCACCACCGCCGCCTGCGTGGACGCCAAGGCCTCGGTCATCGCGTCGACCAACGGGGCAGACAGGTGGTTCGTCGGCTCGTCGAGGACCAACAGGTCCGGACGGCCCGCCAGCACCAGCGCCAGGTGCAGGCGGCGTTGCTGCCCCTGCGACATCCGGGACACGGGGGTGGACCGTGCCTCACGGTCGAGCAGGCCAAGGGACGACAGACTCGGCGCGCTGACACCGTTGCTCTCCCCCAGTGCCAGCACGTGCCGGTCGTAGACCTCCGCAGCGACCAGGTCGGGGTTGTCCCACTGCGGTTCATGCTGGGTCAGCACGCCGATCCGGACGTGCTCGCCGACGGCTCCGTTGCCCGCAGCGATCTCGCCGATCAGCGTCGACTTCCCCGAACCATTGGGCCCGGTGAGCAGCAGGCGGTCACCGCCGGAGATCGACAAGGTCACCGGAGCGTCCAACCGTCCCGGCACGGTGAGGTTCTCGCAGCGGAACAGGGAGCGTCCGGACTCCACCGTGACGTCCGGCCACCGCAACTCCAGTGGCGGCTCGGGCACGTCGACGGCGTGGGCGTCCAACGCCTCCTGTCGGCGGTGCAGGGTCTGCACCACCCCGTCCACACGGGTCGCCCGACCGTGCTTGGGCGCGCCCTTACCGGGACGCCAACCGGTGACCTGGCGGCCACGGGCATCCTCCACCGCCGCGGACAACCGACGGTGTTCGGCCTGCTGGGCGCTGTACTCCTGCTCCCAGCGCGCCCGGTCGGCACGGCGGGCGTCGGCCCAGTCGTCGTAGGTGCCGCTGAAGGTCCGCGGCGTCCCGTCGGACGTCGGGTCGAGGTCGAGGTAGGTCGCGTTACCGTCGGCGGACAGGTCGCGCAGCAACGCCCGGTCGTGGGTGACCACGGCGACACCGCCGGGGTAGTCCAGGACCGCGCGGGTGAGGAACGTCAGGGCGGTGGCGTCGAGGTGGTTCGTCGGTTCGTCGAGCAGCAGGGTGCCCGCGCCGGATGCCAACGCGCAGGCCAGCCGGACGCGGTATCGCTGTCCGTGCGAGAGGGTGAGCAGTTCACGCTCGCGGTCGGTGCAGGCGCCGAGGCCCTCCAGCGCGACATCGACGCGGCGGTGGGCGTCCCAGGCGTCCAACAGGGTCGCCCGATCAAGGGCCTCCTCGTAAGCATCGCCAAGATCACCGCTGGTCAGAGCGTCTTCCAGATCGGCCAGTGCCTTTTCGGACGCCGCGGTGGCCTCAGCGACGAGATCGCCGACGGTCTGGCCCGGCGAATCGTCCATTCCCTGGTGGACCAGGGTGAGACTGCCGGCGCGGTCGACCGTGCCGGAGTCCGGGACGAGCTCACCGGCCAGGACGCGCAGCACGGTGGACTTGCCGGCACCGTTCTCGCCGACGACGAGGACGCGTCGTCCGGCGGCGACGGTGACGGTCACACCGGTCAGGACAGTGCGTCCGCCGATGGTGACGTGGACGTCCGAGGTACGGACGTGGGAATTATCGGTAGGGGTGTGTGTACGAACACGGGACATGGGTGGTCTCCAGAAATTTTCCGGAGCCGGGCAGCCGTGGGCTTTGTCGTGAAAGCACGCAGGAATCCGCCGCCCGGCTCCACAGTGGGTGTGCTGTGTATGCCGGGAGGACGGCGGGAGACGTCAGCGGCGCGGCGGCTGGTAGCTCAGTGGCTGGTAGCTCAGCGACGCGGTGACGTGTCGAGGGGACTCTCCGCCGTCAGCGGCGGGTCCGGAGCCTCATGGATGCAATGCCCGAATTGGCGCCTTTGTACATGCTCCTCACGGTATCAGGAAAAACTCGGGTGGTACAGGGGCAGTCGATATACTCCAGGGGACTCTGCTCCTGCCCCCAGCCTGACCTCGCTCTCTCCCGTCCACCCCGACCACCCCGACCAAGGAAGGCAGCCCCGTCTTGGGACGCCACCACGCACCCTCCCCCGGCCGACAGAAGCCCGACACCGGCGACGCCAATGCACAGCTGGACGCCGCGGCAGCCCACGGACACAGTCACGGCCACGGCCACGGCTCCGTCGACCACCGCCCGCTGCGCGAACGCATCCACCCGCGCAACCTCGATCCACGCCAGGTGACCTGGACCCTGCCCCGGGCGATCCTGTTCATCGCCCTGGTCGTCGGCTTCCTCGCCACCACCGTCGCCGTCGTCGTGCAGTGGCCGCGCGGCGAGGTCGTCACCGACGACAGCTTCCACCAGACCTCGAACCTGTCGCAGGAGGTCTCCCACGGCACCGTCCTGATGGAGACCACCGGATCGTGCAACTCCCCGCACATCGGACGCTCCTTCGACACCTCCCCTCCCGCCGAGCATCCCAGCACCCAGCCCGCCCCCGGCTCCGACAACGGCTCCACATCCTGCCCGCAGGTCATCGTGGAGATCACCTCGGGTCCGGAGGAGGGAAAACGCACCCTGCTCGCTGTCACCGACGCCCCGGGCTCACCCGAGCTGCCCGTCGACAAGGACATCCTGCTGACCACCGGTTCCGCCGGGGACGGCGGCTACACCTACGCCTTCCAGGACTACGAGCGCTCCACCCAGGTGTGGCTGTGGCTGGCGATCACCCTGATCGCCATCGTGGCCGTCGGCGCGTGGCGTGGTGTGCGTGCCATCGTCGGCCTGGTGATCACCCTCGGGGTGTTCGGCGTATTCCTGCTGCCCGCCCTGGCCCGCGGCGGCGATCCGGTCCTGCTGGCCGTCACGGCCTGTTCGGCAGTGCTGTACCTGGTGCTGTTCCTGGTGCACGGGATGAACTGGAAGACCGCCTCAGCGCTGGGCGGCACCCTGGCCGCACTCTCGGTCGGCACCGCGCTGGCATGGCTGGCGATCGACACCAATGAGCTCCGTGGCCTGGCCGACGAGAACAACATGCAGATCATGCTGTATCTGCCGGGACTGTCGATCAGCGGACTACTGTTGGCCGGGTTCATCATCGGTACCCTCGGCGTGCTCAACGATGTGACGGTGGCGCAGGCGTCCACCATCTCCGAGCTGCGCGAGGCGGTACCCGGGGCGTCCAACCTGAAACTGTTCACCACAGCGATGCGGGTGGGACGCGACCACCTGGCATCCACGGTCTACACGCTGGTGCTGTCCTACGCCGGTGCCGCCCTACCACTGCTGGTGCTGCTGAGTGTGTCCGGGCGCGAGTTCGGCATGATCTTCACCTCGGACATCATGGCCACCGAGCTCCTGCGTTCGGCGACCGGTTCACTGGCCCTGGTCGCCGCGGTGCCGCTGACTACCGCGATCGCCGCGGTGACGACCTCGGCGGTGTGGCGGAGCAAGCAGACGGTGTAGCGGGAGCGAGAGGAGCAGCGCTGGCGGCGGCACTGACGGC
>DHKFJ23503__coassemble_1267_pt1 | contig 11101 bp, 7 predicted proteins | sample DHKFJ23503__metabat2_low_PE_011 | metagenome-assembled genome bin DHKFJ23503 | reverse complement strand
GGACGCCCCCGCCCCGGCCACGGCGACGGCGCCGAACTCGTCGGCATCATCACCGACCGTGACATGCGCAGCCGCGTCGTCGCCGCCGGACTGTCCGGCGACACCCCCGTCGCCGAGGTCATGACCCCCGACCCCGTCGGCGCGGACACCGACGCCACCGTCTTCGAGGCCATGCTGCGTATGAGCGACATCGGCATCCACCACCTGCCGGTGCTCGACGACCACGGCGGGGTGCTCACCGTCATCGCCGCGACCGACATCGTCCGGCAACTGCGCGCCGACCCGATCTACCTGACCACCGACCTGTCCAAGGCCACCACACCGAACCAGCTCAGCCAGATCATCCGGGACACCAGTCAGATCGCCTCCGGCTTCATTGAGCGGGGGGCCTCACCCGACGAGGTCTCCGACCTGCTCACCGTGGGCCTGGACTCCCTGGCGCGCCGGGTGATCACCCTGGCCGAGGAGGAGGTCGGGCCACCGCCGGTGCCCTACGCCTTCGTCGTCGTCGGCTCGCAGGGGCGGCGCGCGGTGAACTTCGCCTCCGACCAGGACAACGCCCTGATCCTCGCCGACGACTACGACGAGGCCGAGCACGGGGAGTACTTCGCCACCCTGACCTCCCGGATCTGCGACGGTCTGCACGAGGCCGGCCAGATGCACTGTCCGGGCGACATGATGGCGTCCAACCCGAAGTGGCGCATGACGGTCAGCCAGTGGCAGCAGACCTTCCACGAGTGGATCACCGCCCCGCAGCCCGAGGCGCTGCTCTACGCCCAGATCTTCTTCGACATGCGGCTGGTCCACGGCTCCCGCGAGCTCGCCGACCACGTGCACCTGTCGGCCGTGGAGGCCGCCCAGGGCTCCCAGCGGCTGCACGCCCAGCTCGCCGCCCTGGCGGTGCGCAGCGACCCGCCACTGGGCGTCTTCCGCGGACTGGTCGTCGACCGCAAGGGCGACTACGCCCGTACCCTGCACATCAAGGCCGGTGGAACCGCCGCGCTGGTGCAGATCGCCCGGCTCTACGGCATCGTCGCCGGCTCCCCGTTGGTGGGGACCCGCGCCCGGTTGAAAGCGGCCGTCGACGCCAATGTCCTGTCCCGTTCCGGTGCACGGGACCTCTCCGACGCCTTCGAGTTCCTCACCTCACTCACGCTGCGCCACCAGGCCGGTCAGCTGCGTCGCGGCAAGGAGCCGGACTACCGCATCGCCCCCGACAGCCTCGGCAAGCTCGACCGGGTGAACCTGCGGGACGCCTTCGGGATCGTCAAGTCCATCCAGTCCTCGCTCGCGGTCACCTACCCGGTGCGCAACACATGAGCGCGGCACGAGGAAACACCCCGGAGGAATCACTGTTCGGACGCCTGGTCAGTCGCCTGATGCGCCCGACCTCCCGGCGGGCGACCGGGGCGCTCGCCGAGTTCAACGAGGTGCCCGCCCCGCGGCCCGGCACACCCCTGACCGAGTTACCGATCCTCGCGGTGGACGTGGAGACCAGCGGGTTGGACGCTGCCAACGACAGCCTGCTGTCGATCGGGTGGGTGCCGGTCAACGGCCGGAGTATCGATCTTTCCGGTGCCAGGGAGATCGTGCTGACCCAGCGTCCGGAGGAGGCCGCGGCGTCCTCGGCCGCCGGGGAATCAGCGGTGGGTGACTCGGCCACGGTCCACGGCATCACCGATGATGAGGTGGCCGGGGGAGCAGTCCCGGCGAAGGCACTGGAAGAACTGCTGAAGGCAATGACCGGGCGGGTGATGCTGGTGCACTTCGCGCCGATGGAGCAGGACTTCCTCGGGGCCGCCTGCCAGCGTGAGTTCTCCGGACCGCTGAACGTCCCGGTGATCGACACCCTGGAGATGGAGCGGCGGCGCATGGAGGTCCAGGGCACGGTCCCGCGCGGCGAGGACCTGCGGCTGCCCCGGGTCCGGGAGCGCTACGGGCTGCCGACCTACCGCAGTCACCGGGCGGTCACCGACGCCCTGGCGTGCGCCGAGCTCTACCTCGCGATCACCGCCCCGGACGGGATGACCCGGCAGTACAGGACGCTTCGCTCGGTGTCGTACTGAGCGAGAGGGACGGGGCACTGCGGGGCGGATACAAGACCGGGCAGGGTGTGAGATTCCTCACGGTGTGATCTCACGATACGGTCACACGCTGGTCTCTCTGTGGGAAATGCCGGTGGGGTGGTCGGACCGCATCCGGGGTTCTGTCGTCTCCACTCCAGTGCCTCTGTAGTGTGTGTGATCATGCGAATCTCAAGAATTGCCCACCCGGAAGGTATGGCCTTCGTGGCTCTGGAAGGGGGCGAAGCTGACGGTACGGGCGCGACCTGCCGTGAGATCGCCGGTCACCCCTTCGGTGAGCTGGAGTACACCGGCCGCACCTGGCCCATCGCCGACGTCCGGCTGCTGGCCCCCATCCTGCCCTCCAAGGTCGTCGCCGTCGGACGTAACTACGCCGACCACGTCAAGGAGGTCTTCAAGGAGTCCGCCGAGCACCTGCCGCCGACGATCTTCCTGAAGCCGCCGACAGCCGTCGTCGGCCCCGGTGCCCCGATCCGCAAGCCCGAGTGGGCCACCCGGGTCGAGTTCGAGGGCGAGCTCGCCATCGTCATCGGCAAGCCCTGCAAGGACGTCAAGCGTGACGACTGGAAGTCCGTCGTCCTCGGCTTCACCATCGTCAACGACGTCTCCTCCCGCGACCTGCAGTTCGCCGACGGCCAGTGGGCACGCGCCAAGGGCCTGGACAGCTTCTGCCCGCTCGGCCCGTGGATCGAGACCGACCTCGACTTCACCGACCTGACCAACCTGCCGATCAAGGCCCACCTGACCCACGACGGTGAGACCCAGACCAAGCAGGACTCCAACTCCGACCAGATGATCAAGGCCATCCCGGAGATCGTGGAGTGGGTCTCCTCCGCCTTCACCCTGCTGCCCGGCGACGTCATCTGCACCGGCTCCCCGGCCGGCACCGCCGAGATGGTCCCCGGCGACTCGATCGACATCGAGATCCCGGGCCTGGGCCACCTGGTCAACCCGGTCGAGGCCTACTAGACCGTACGCAGTGACGCCGGGACGTTGAGCGCCCGAAGGGCGGTCTGCAGCTTCGCCGTGGTCTCGGCGGCTTCCGCCGCGGGGGAGGACGTCTCGATGACCCCGCCGCCGGCCCACGCCCGCGCGGTCGCCCCGGCGACCTCCGCACAGCGGATCGTCACCATGTACTCCCCGTCGCCCTCGGCGTTGCACCAGCCGACGAAGCCGGCGTAGAAACCGCGCGGCCCCTCCACCTCGTTGATGATGCCGATCGCGTCATCGGTCGGGGTGCCACCCACCGCCGGGGTCGGGTGCAGCATCAACGCCAGGTCCAGGGCCGAGAAGCTCGGGTCCTTGAGTACCCCACGGATCGGTGTGGCCAGATGCCACATCTCATTGGTGCGGATCAGCTCGGGGGAGTCGGGGATGACCAGTTCGCTGCACACCCCGGTCAACACCGTGCGGTAGTGGTCGACAACCAGCTGGTGTTCGGTGAGGTCCTTGGTGGAGTCCTGGAGGGAGCGTCCGACGGCCTCGTCCGCCTGGGGGTCGGGCAGTCGTGCCGCCGACCCCGCCAGCGGGTGGGCCTCGACGACATTTCCGGTGCGTCGGACCAGCACCTCGGGGGAGGAGCCGACGAGCATCGTCCCGCGGTCATCGGCGCGTCCGGTGGCGGACAGGTCCACTGCATAGCCGTCCCGCAACGCCGAAAGGTCGATCATGCGGGCGGCGATGAGAAGCGGGTCGATCTCGTCGGCGAAGGCGACATCCACCGCACGGGCCAGGACAACCTTGCGCAGCCGGGTGTTCTGCATCGTCCCGATCGCCGCGCTGACCGTCATCTGATGCTCTTCCGGGCTGGACAGCGGAAAGACACCGAGGACCTCCAACTGGGCGGCGGCCTCCAGGCCCCGGTAGTGCGCCGGCGGCTCCAGCGGACCCTCGCTCTCGATGACCGACTCCGGGACGGACAGGGCCGCCCGGTTTCCGGTGTCGAAGGGGACCGCCCCGACGACCAGGTCCACCTGCCCCTCGTGCAGCGCAGTCGCCGCCTCGAACGGGTCAGGAAAGGACGCGCTGGTGCCCTGCGTGCGGATGCTGCCCGACGCGCGGGACAGCAGGAAGTCAGGCGCCGTCGACGGGCGATCGTTGTTGATCACACAGTCAACCGTACCCAGTGTCGGTGAACAGTCCGAATTGTCTTGGTGGTGAACGGGGTTTTCCCCGGTCTCATCCCCGGCCGAGGTAGGGCATGCCGGCGGCAGTCACCGTGATCCGGTCCACGCTCACGGAGGTCGGCAGATCAGCCACACTGACCAGCAGGCGGGCGGCCTCCGCCGCATCGAACATCGGCTCGGAGGAACTGAACGCGCCCAACAGCTCCGTCCGCGCGTTTCCGATGTCCAGCTCGGTGGCGGTGACGTTGACATCCCTACCGTCCAGTGCGGTGGACACCGTCAACGACGCCACCGCCGCCTTGGATGCTGCATAGGCTGCCGCCCCGGCCCGCGGGGACTGGGCGGCGATAGACCCGTTGTTGATGATCCGACCGCCACCGTGGGCCGCCATCCAGGCGAACGCCGCGCGGGTGCACAGGAAAGTACCGGTGAGATTGGTGTGCACCGTGGCGGAGAAGTCGGCGACGTCGACACCGTCGAGCCGTCCGGTCGGGCCGGGGATACCGGCGTTGTTGACCAACAGGTCCAGTCGGCCGAAATGGTCGGTGATGGTGTCGAAGGCTATCTGCACCGAGTCCTCGTCGGTGACGTCGCAGACCACTGCGAGGTGCTGCGGGACGCCTGCCCTGTCGGCCCTGTCGGCGCCGTCGGCACTGTCGGCACTGTCGGCGGGGGAAAGGTCGTCGAGTCCCTCGATGGTCTCCTCCAGGGTGGCCCGGGTGCGTCCCAGGGCGGCCACGGTCCAGCCGGCCGAGGCCAGCGCTGTGGCGAAGGCACGGCCCAGGCCGCCACCGGCGCCGGTGATCACGGCGACGCGGGGTCGGGTCGGCTGTGCGGCGGCGGAGGTGGTGACAGGGGCGGCAGCAGTTTCGGGATCGCTCATGCCGACCGAGTCTACGGAGGATGCTCCGCCCCACGGTCCATGGATACTGGAGACATGTCGTCCTCCAACGCCCCGTACCTCACCGCCGTCAATTGTTCGGTGGGCCTGCCCCTCGGGCAGATCGACCTCGACCGGGCCACCGCGCTCGGCGTGGACCGCATCGAGCTGTGGTGGCCCTGGGCCACACCCGAACCCGGAGCTGCGGCCGTCGACGAACTGGTTGCCGAGCTGCGCCGTCGGGAGCTCATACTGGTCGCCCTGAATTTCTGGGGCGGGGACACCGCTGCCGGTGAGCGGGGCGTCCTGCACCAGGAACCCCTGACCCCGACGCACCTGGACGCCCACGCCCGGCTGGCCGAGCTCACCGGGGCAGATCGGTTCAACCTTCTTGTCGGACGCGGCGGCCGCGACCTCACCAGCGCACAGCGCGACCGCACGGCTGCAGTGGCGGAGTCGGTCACCTCCCGGGGCCAGGGGACGGTGCTGATCGAACCGAGCCGCAGCCCCGGTGTGGGGCCCGCGGACTACCCGGTCCAGGTGATCGACGACGCCACTGCGCTCACCGACACCATTGGTGGTACCGGACTGCTCGCCGACTTCTGGCATCTCGTGGAGACCGTGGGGCACGACGGTATCGGCGAGTGGATCGAGGAGCTGGGTGCCGCAGCGCCCGACACCGCAGCGTCCGGCACCGCACAGACGGGGAACCTGCCCACCCACGTACAGATCGCCGACGACCCGGGGCGCGGCGCGCCGGGCACCGGGGAACTGCCGTTGGCGGATTGGGTGGCTGCGCTGCACTCGGCCGGGTACGTCGGCGACGTGGCAGGCGAGTGGGTGTGGTGAAATAGATGACCATGAGTGACATTCGAGTCCGTTTCTGCCCGTCGCCGACCGGGACCCCGCACGTCGGCATGGTGCGCACCGCACTGTTCAACTGGGCCTACGCCCGCCACACCGGCGGTAAGCTGGTCTTCCGTATCGAGGACACCGACGCCGCCCGCGACTCCGAGGAGTCCTACGAGGCCATCGTCGAGTCGCTGACCTGGCTCGGCCTGGGTTGGGACGAGGGCGTCGGCGAGCCCGGCGGCCCGCACGGCCCGTACCGTCAGTCCCAGCGTATGGACATCTACGCCGAGGTCCTGGAGAAGCTGAAGGCCTCCGGCGACGTCTACCCGGCGTACTCCACGGCCGAGGAGGTCGAGGAGCGGCACAAGGCCGCCGGCCGCGACCCCAAGCTCGGCTACGACAACTACGACCGCGAGCTCACCGAGGAGCAGATCGCCGCCTTCGAGGCCGAGGGCCGCCAGCCGGTGTGGCGCCTGCGCATGCCGCAGAAGACCTGGGAGTGGCACGACCTGGTCCGCGGCGACATGAGCGTCGACGGCACCACCGTCCCCGACTTCGTCGTCGCCCGTTCCAACGGTCAGCCGCTGTACACCCTGGTCAACCCGGTGGACGATGCTCTGATGCGGATCACCCACGTGCTACGCGGCGAGGATCTGCTGCCGTCGACCCCACGTCAGCTGGCCCTCTACGAGGCACTGGTGCGCATCGGTGTGGCCGAGGCGACCCCGACCTTCGCCCACCTGCCGTTCGTCATGGGCGAGGGCAACAAGAAGCTGTCCAAGCGTGACCCGGAGTCCAACCTCTTCAACCACCGCGACAACGGCATCATCCCCGAGGGCATGCTGAACTACCTCTCCCTGCTGGGCTGGTCCCTGTCGGCCGACGAGGACATCTTCACCGTCGACCAGCTGGTTGCCAATTTCGACGTCGCCGACGTGAAGCCGAACCCGGCCCGCTTCGACCAGAAGAAGCTGGAGGCGATCAACGCCGACCACATCCGTCTGCTGGAGCTCGACGACTTCACCGCCCGGTTGCGTAGCTACCTGGAGGAGTACAAGGGCTTCCCGGCCGACTACCCGGCCGAGAAGTTCGCCTTCGCCGCCGACCTGGTGCAGACCCGCATCAAGGTGCTCTCGGACGCTGACGGTCTGCTGCGCTTCCTGGTCACCGCCGACGCCGACCTGGTGCTCGACGAAAAGGCGGCGAAGAAGAACCTCAAGGAGGACGCCGTGGAGGTCCTCGACGCCGCCATCGAGGAGCTGACCGCCCTCGGCGAGGCGGAGTTCGTCACCGCCACACTGGAGGAGAAGCTGTCCGGACGTCTCATCGAGTCCATGGAGCTCAAGCCGCGTAAGGCCTACGGGGCACTGCGCGTGGCCATCTCCGGTGCGGCGATCTCCCCGCCGCTGTTCGAGTCCATGGAGCTGCTGGGCCGCGAGTCCACCCTGGCCCGCCTGCAGGCCGCCCGTGCCGTGACCCCGTTCGCGGCACCGGCCCAGCAGTAGTTGGCAGCAGCCTGCGCAGCAGCCGGCGGAACCGCAGGGCAGATTCCCCGAGAACAGCGGACTACCAGGTAATTTGCCACTGCGGAGGGGGTCTGGTTATAGTATTCCCCGTTGCACAGCACAGCGGCGGGGAGAATATCCACGACGTCACGCTGTAAGACAAATGGCCTATGGTGTAATTGGCAACACAGCGGTTTCTGGTACCGTCGTTCTAGGTTCGAGTCCTGGTAGGCCAGCGAAAACGCTGACAGTCACAGCGAGACTGACACGTTGTTTTCACGCCCCGTTCGTCTAGCGGCCTAGGACGCCGGCCTCTCACGCCGGTAACACGGGTTCAAATCCCGTACGGGGTACAACTCGCGGACGCCCCGCACTGCACAGCTTCGGCTGACACAGTGCGGGGCGTCCGCTTTTTGTCGTCGGTACAGTGGGGTGGGTGACCATGCCCAAGAACCTCATCCTCGTCCGTCACGGCCAGAGCGAAGCCAATGTCATCCAGAAGGCAGACAAGGCCGGTGACCAGGCCCTGTTCAGTGAGGAGACGATGCTGGTGGCGGACCGTTCCTGGCGACTGACCACCAACGGGGTCGCCCAGGCGAAGGCGGCCGGGGCGTGGATCCGCGACAACGTCACCACATTGGACCGCTGCATCACCTCACCTTTCGTGCGTACCCGTGAGACCGCGGCGAACCTGTGCCTGCCGGACGCCCGCTGGGAGGAGAACCGCGTGGTCCGGGAGCGTTCCTGGGGTGAGATCTCCCCGCTGCCGAGGAAGGTCTTCGAGGAGCAGTACGCCCACAACGCCTTGCTCAAGCGCAAGGACCCGCTGTACTGGGCCCCGCCCGCCGGGGAGTCGATCGCCAATGTCGCGGAGAACCGCGTCCGGAACCTGCTGAGCACCCTGCACCGCGAGTCCAGCGAGCAGAACGTGCTGGTGGTCAGCCACGGTGATTTCATGTGGTCCACCAGATTGGTGCTCGAGCGATGGAGCGACGAGGAGTTCCTGGAGTACGACAACGACCCTGGGCTGACCATCTACAACTGCACCGTCGTGCACTACTCACGGGTCGACCCACTGACCGGGGGCGTCGCCGACTGGATGCGGTGGGTGCGCGTCGCCCACCCGCGACGGGACCGGGAGACCGGGACCTGGTCGATGGTCGAGAGTCCTTGGGAGTTCTTCGACCGCGACTACCTGAGCAACCAGGACCTGCTCACCGTCGCGGAAGAGCAGTCGAGGGTGCTGTCGGACCCCACCTCGTAACCTCCAACGTGGGGCAGTGACCCGCCGTGCCTGCCCCAGGCAGGGATGGGCCAGTCCGTTCTTCGTCGGCCCGACCTCGACGACCGTGCCGTCCGGAACACTCTGGATGATGTCGCCCTCGCCGCCGAAGTGGTGCGGCATGTGCGTGCCGCGACCACCGCGTATGCATGCTGACCTCCCGAGGCGGCAGTGGTCACCATTAGATCGAGCCGCTTGGTGTACCTGGTATATCCGCAGGTAGGGATGGTGATTATGTGGTGTTCGCCGGGGTCGTATATAGTTCTCCCCGTTGCACAGCGCGGCACCGCAGAGTTCTGCGCAGTCGTACTATGACGTGCCAACGCCGCGCCCCGTTCGTCTAGCGGCCTAGGACGCCGGCCTCTCACGCCGGTAACACGGGTTCAAATCCCGTACGGGGTACAACATGTGGGTCACGCGCCCACGAACAGGAAAGCCCTGCACAGAGAATCTCGGTGCAGGGCTTTCTCGCTGTCTGCCCCTAAGTGTTGGCGGTTCGTTAACCTGCCGTTCGTCGGGCATTGGATACGCCTTAAAGCCCTCTTGTAACATTTGCATAAGCGTGCGCTGCGATCTTCATGATGTGGGGATACGTGCGCCACGACGGTCAAACTGACACAAGTTTCAAGGGACGTGGACGGATGAGGAAGACGACGGGGCGCCGCGGCGCCGGAGTGCGCATGGTGGCAGGTGGGGGAGTCGTGGCGCTGGCCCTGGCCTTCGCCGCAGTGGTGAATGACGAAGGGCCGCCGGCATCTGCGCAGTCGGACGGTGAGGCGGGGGATGCCGACGCCGGCGACGGGGACGCCGATGAAGCGGGTGAGGCTGGGGGCCCGGAGGACAATGAACTGCTCATGTTGATGGACGCCTCCGAGTCCATGTCGGAGGAGGACGAGGGCGGCACCGTCCGGATTGAGGCGGCACGCGAGGCACTGCACGGAGTGGTCGACGGCCTGGACGACTCCCTGAACGTCGGCCTCCGGGTGTTCGCGGGGAAGGTCACCGACAGTGACGACGACGCGGCGTGCACCGACTCGGAGCTGGTGCAGGAGATCGCGTCCGGTAACCGGGACGAGCTGACCGCGGCGATCGACGAGTATGACGCCGTCGGTGCGCGCACACCGATCTCCTACGCCCTGGAGCAGGCCGCGCAGGACCTTGGGGACGAGGGGCAGCGGACCATCGTCCTGGTCTCCGACGGTGAGGAGAACTGCGCCCCGGACCCCTGTGAGGCAGCCTCGAACCTCGCCGATCAGGGGGTGGACGTCGCCATTCACGCCGTGGGCTACAACGTGAACGGGACGGCCCGCGACCAGCTCGAGTGCATCGCCGACGCAGGTAACGGTGAGTACTTCGTCGCTACGGACGGAGACCAGTTGAAGAGCACCCTGGCACGCCTGTCGCAGCGTGCCTTTCAGCCGTTCATGGTGGAGGGCGAGGAGGTTGACGGTGCCGCGAACATTGACTCTGCGCCGACGCTGGAGCCTGGCCAGTACGTCGACCAGTGGTCGGGGGACAAGCTCTTCTACCGGATCCCCCGTACAACCAAGGGATCGTCCATCCATGTCGGGTTGACCGCCATCACCGATGAGCAGACCACCGACTCGCTGGCGTTCGGGCTGGGAACCGAATCCACCGAGAACTGGGAACTCTTCGATGGAGCCGGTGCATCTGCGGCCAATTCAGACGTTTGTGTGGCAGAACGCCTGTACGTGGGTTCAGGCTCAGGCTCCCAACGGATCCGGACCAACCAGGTCTCGGTTTTCCCGGGGCTCGGCCGTAGTGACAACGAGGACTGTGACTCTGCCGGTGACCTCATCCTCGTCGTCGAGCCCGCCGACGCCAGCGATGGAGGCAATGACGGCAATGACTTCGAGGGTCAGTCCTTCGAGATGCTCGTGGAGGAGGAAGCCCCGGTGGGCAACCTCGACAACCTTCCCGACATGGCGGAAGGGCCCATCGCCGACTACCAGTGGGAGGACCTTGAGCTGAGTGACAGCGGGGAGGAACTGATGGGCGGTAACTCCTTCAACAATGCCCCGGAGCTGAACCCCGGCGAAAGCTACGACTCGGAGATCTATCCCGGCGAGACCGTCGTCTACAAGGTACCGGTGGAGTGGGGCCAGCAACTGCAGGCCCAGGTGGACCTGCGCGGTGTGGAGGGCGACGGGGCCGACAATGCAGGTGACGGCTCACAGTCTGGCGATCAGATGCGTGGCGTGAACCTCCAGTTGTTCTCGCCGCGACGTGGTGCAATCGACCACACCTCGACGGCGGACGGGCAGGAGTTCGAGAACTACGGCACAACCGACGAGTCCTGGCAGGACATGACTCATCCGGTGCGGTGGAAGAACCGCGAAGGAGTGGAGGCC
>DHKFJ23503__coassemble_1260_pt1 | contig 11114 bp, 9 predicted proteins | sample DHKFJ23503__metabat2_low_PE_011 | metagenome-assembled genome bin DHKFJ23503 | reverse complement strand
CCGATGGCCTCAGCGGCGTCCGGGTCGCAGTCGTTGACCAGGTTGAGACAACGGATGTACTCGTCCTCCTCACCGATGGCCTTGGCGACCACGGCGAGCATCATGATCGCCCGCAGTACCCCGCGGTTCGGCTCATGGGCCCACGGCACCGGGCCGGTGCCACGCCAGCCGTTGGAACGCAGGGCGTCCAACCCGCGGTGGTAGCCGGTGCGGGCACACGCATAGGCGGTGACCTGCTCGGCAGGGTCGGTAGCACCGTCAGCGCCGTTTTGCATGTGCAGCTGTGCCAACGCGGCCCACACGCCTGAATCCTTCGGATTCGCCACCGCCAGAGCCTCCAGCTCCGCCTGCGACTCCGAACCGGTCACCGCGGTCGCCAAGGAGTCCGGCAGACGCACCGCCGGGTGCTCCGCGCCGAAGAGGTCACGCCCTTTACGAATCTGCTCCGCCATCGTCGCGACCTACTTCGAGACGGTGGTGCCGACGGAGTGCAGGTCGGTGCAGGCCTCGAGGACGCGGGTGGCCATGGCCTCCTCAGCCTTCTTCAGGAAGGAACGCGGGTCGTAGACCTTCTTGTTGCCGACCTCACCGTCGATCTTCAGCACACCGTCGTAGTTGGCGAACATGTGGCCGGCGACTGGGCGGGTGAACGCGTACTGGGTGTCGGTGTCCACGTTCATCTTGATCACGCCGTAGCGCAGGGACTCCTCGATCTTCTCCTTCTCGGAGCCGGAGCCGCCGTGGAAGACGAAGTCGAAGGGCTGGGAGCCCTCGGAGAGGCCCAGCTTCTTCGCGGCGGTCTTCTGGCCCATGTCGAGGACCTCCGGACGCAGCTTCACATTGCCCGGCTTGTAGACACCGTGGACGTTGCCGAAGGTGGCGGCCAGCATGTAGCGGCCGTTCTCACCGGTGCCCAGGGCATCCACCGTCTTCTCGAAGTCCTCCGCCGTGGTGTAGAGGTTCGCGCCGGCCTTCGCCTCGACGCCGTCCTCCTCACCACCGACGACACCGATCTCGACCTCGAGGACGATATTCGCCGCAGCACACTTCGGCAGCAGGTCCTTGGCGATCTCCAGGTTCTCGTCGATCGGGACGGCCGAACCGTCCCACATGTGCGACTGGAACAGCGGATTCTCGCCGGCATCGACCCGTGCCTGCGAGATCTTCAGCAGCGGCCGGACGTAGCTGTCCAGCTTCTCCTTCTGGCAGTGGTCGGTGTGCAGGGCGACGTTGACCCCGTAGTGCTTCGCCGCGTGGTGGGTGAAGTGCGCCAGCGCCTCAGCACCGGCGACCATGTTCTTCACCGCCAGGCCGGAGCCGAACTCCGCACCACCGAGGGAGAACTGGATGATGCCGTCGGACTCGGCGTCGGCGAAGCCCTTCAGGGCGGCGTTGATGGTCTCCGAGGAGGTGCAGTTGATCGCGGGATACGCGAAGCCGCCCTCCTTGGCCTTGTCGAGCATGTCGCGGTAGACGGCGGGTGTTGCAATCGGCATGACGAGTTCCTTTGCGAGTTGGCGTGCGCGCTGTCCCCCCAAGTATGCCGTGGACCGACGCAGTTGTGTGGATGAGGAGCCGTTCGCTCTCGCAAAACGGGTGGGACGCTAGCGGTCGGACGCCGCCACCGCCGCCGCTGCCTCCATCAACATCCAGCCGGAGAGCTGCACCGACAGGTCGCGTTCCGGAATCTCCGCCGACGCCGCCGCCCCCGACAGAGCCGCGCCGACCAGACCACCGGACTGCGGCAGGACCGCGTCCCCACCCCAGGACGCGGGGAACAACGGCAACCCGTCGACCTCCAGACGGTAACGCCACACCGCCTCCGCCGAGCGCAACACCAGCCGACGCGCCGTCCGACGGGTCGTGGCGGTGGCCTTGTCCGCCCCCGGCAGTGACGTCGCCACCAATGCCAGGTACCGCACCAGGATGCCCTTGAACAGACCGCCGTCACCGCCCCCGCCGCGCCAGTCGATGCCGCCGTTGCGGGACGTCATCTGCTCGGCAACGGCACCCACCAGATGCTGGACGCGGGTGATCGCCGGCATGCCGACCTCGCTGACGGCATCCATCGCCACCCCGGCACTGCGACGCTGCGCCCGGGCCAGCTCCAGGGATGCCCCGATCATCACGCCCTGGCAGTAGGCGTGGATGTCGTCGACGGGCTCCGGACCCGACATGGTCATCCGGATGCCGTCCATCACCAGGCCCTCAGGGTTGATCAGTCGGTGGTGGACCCAGTCCGTGAGCTCCTCGGCGAGCTCGAGATTCCCGGTCCGGGCGGCGAGGATCGCCGCCGGGCCGTTGGTCGGAACGTTGTAGAACGTCTCCCCTTTCCGCCACGGGATGACGCCGGTCAACGAATCGACACCGCCGAAGATGTCCTCCTCCAACGACGACCGGTAGCGCACCTTGCCGTAGCGGTCGAGGTCCTCGACCCGCTGCAGGGCCAGGGCCAGCCACGTCTTGTCGTCGAAGTACTCGTTGCGGGTCAACTTCCCGAAGTTGCGCAGTCGCATACCGCGGATGGTTCGTCGGATCATGCCGAGACGCAGGCGGGTGCTGCGGCGCAGGGTGGCGTCGACCTGGCAGTCGATGTAGTGGGCCTGCCACCAGTAGTGCCACTGGTAGTAGAACTTGTCCTTCGTCGCCGGGGGCCACGCGACAATGGCCAGGTTCGTCCTCGGGATCGCCCAGAGCCGGCCGCCATGGCGTTCCATGACGGCCTGCTCAGCGAGATCGGCCCGGTGGTCCCAACGTTCCTGCATATGGTTCATTCTGCCTGCAAAAGTGGGAGTCTCGCACCTGTTGGTACCCTAAGGGCATGGATGCACCTCCCCCGTCTGACAGGCTGCGACTCAGCGATGCCGACCGGATTCACGCGCTGACGTCGCTCGGCGGGCACTACGCGGACGGGCGTCTGGACGATTCAGAGTTCAATGAACGCTCGGCAGGTGTCGCCGATGCACGCACGATAGGTGATCTGCGAGGGTTTTTCGACGATCTTCCGGACGGGGTACCGTTCGACTCCACCGAGAGTGCGGTGGCTCTCCCGGAGCAGGGGTCCGGGGTGGCGAGGGTGGACGACCCGGATGCTGCGGAGCTGGAGAGCCTGCGCAGACGGGGGAAGATGATCAACACACTCGACGGGGTGATCCTGGGGGCCACCCTGGTGTCGTACCTGCTGCTGCAGTTCGTCTTCGACGTCACCCACGCCTGGGTGGTGTGGCCGTCGCTGGCCCTGACGCTGACCCTCCCCCGGATGATCCTGAAATACTCCGACGAGGACGAGGAGCTCTACGACGAGCTCCAGGAGACCGAGCAGGAGACCCGGAAAGAGCGGCTGCGTCGGGCCGCCAAGAGGGTGCACGAGCTGGAGCCCCGGAAGGATTCCCAGGAGGACGACCGGTAGTTGCCGGCTCCTGTCATCAGGCATTCCCGAGGTCGGCATGCTGACGGATCCAGGTGTGCATCGCGATGCCCGCGGCGACCCCGGCGTTGATCGACCGGGTCGAACCGAACTGGGCGATGCTCACGGTGAGTGCGGCGGCGTCCTGCGCCACCTCGGTCACCCCGGGACCTTCCTGGCCGAAGAGCAGCAGGCAGTTCTCGGGCAGCTGCGCGGTCTCCAGTGGGACCGAGCCCGGGGTGTTGTCCACCGCCACGACGGTCAGCCCGTGCTCGGCGGCGTAGGCGGTGACCGAGGCGGTGTCCGGGTGGTGCATCAGATGCTGGTAGCGGTCGGTGACCATCGCGCCCCGCCGGTTCCAGCGTTTGCGTCCGACGATGTGGACGGTGTCCACCGCGAAGGCGTTGGCGGTGCGGACCACGGTGCCGATGTTCGAGTCGTTCTCGAAGTTCTCGATGGCGATGTGCAGTCCGTGACGTCGGGAATCGATGTCGGCGACGATCGCCTCGAGCCGCCAGTAACGGTAGCCGTCGACGACGTTGCGTCGGTCGCCGTTCTCCAGCAGCTCCGGGTCGAAATGCTCATCCTCCGGCACCGGCAGGTCCGGGTACTCCTCGGCCCAGGGGCCCACGCCGACGGGGTGGGCGAACCACTCGGTGGGGCCGCGGCCCGACTGTTCGTCGGCGAAGCCGGGCTCGGTCACTTGTCGTCCCCCGCGCCGGTCAACGCCTCGACGATGAGCAACTGGGCGGCGACGTAGGTGGCCATGACCAGGCCGTCCACCACACCGTCCAGGACACGGACGACCTTGCGCTCCCCCTGCAGGAACGCCTGCCGGGCGAGGATCAGACCGTCCGACAGGACGAAGAAGTTGCCGCCGAGACCGACGCCGGTGAGGTCGGCGGCGAGCGGGCCGCGCTCGTCCACCGCACCTTCCGGCAGCTGCTCCGGGTCGGACGCCAGGACCGAGGTTGCGGCCAATGCGGAGCCGTAGCCGATGGCGGCAGGTAGGGCGGCCGGGGCACCGACGGCAGCGGTACCGGCGCCGGACAGCAGTACCGGCACACGCAACGCCAGCGTCGACGTGCGGGGGCGGTGTCCGCGTCGCCACAGCTCGGTGATGTAGGCGACCTGGTTGACGGCAAATGCGGCCGACCCCTTGTTCAGGTTCTTCGCCCGCTGGGCGGCATCGTCGCTGCGTCCCGCCTTACCCATGAGAATGACATCGCCGAGCCACCCGCCGGCGAGCCCCGCCAACACCAACGGGTGCTTGCGCGCTCCCCCGTCGGCGGCCGCAGATGCGGCAAGCAGGGGCATCAAGGTGGGCTTGACCAGGCGGGTGAGCCGGTCACCGCGACGTCCCGCGGCGGCTGCGACGACGGAGGTCGCCCCGGCGGCGAGGTAGGCGTTCCGGAGAGTGCGTCGGATGGTGCTCATCGAGGATGCTCCTGGGTGTCGAGGTGGTGAGTCAGGGTCGTGAGGCTATAAGCCAAAATCCATCACACCTGTTCGCTTGCGACCACGATTCCAAAAACTCTCTGACCTGTAGATCTCATGATGTGGAAATCGCCGGAGGTGTGATGGATTCAGTTCCGGGTTACGGCCTGGCGAAGTGCGGTCTGGCGAGCCGGGGAGTTACGCCAGGCCGAGGTCGGCGAGGCCCAGCAGGCTGCGGTACTCCACACCCTCGACCTCGATGACGTCCTTCGCGCCGGTGGCCCGGTCAACCACGGTGGCGACACCGGCGACGACGGCACCGGTCTCACGCACGGCAGCCACCGCGGTCAGCGGGGAGTTACCGGTGGTGGTGGTGTCCTCGACCACCAGCACACGCTTGCCGGTGATATCCGGGCCCTCGATCCGACGCTGCATGCCGTGCTTCTTGGTCTCCTTACGGACCACGAAGGAATCCACGTCATCGCCGGCGTGCATTACGGCGGTGGCAACCGGGTCCGCGCCCAGGGTCAGGCCGCCCACGGCGACATAGTCCCAGTCGGCGGTGAGCTCGCGAAGCAGCTCGCCGATGAGCTTCGAGGACTCCCGGTGCAGGGTCGCACGGCGCAGGTCCACGTAGTAGTCGGCCTCCTTGCCGGAGGACAGAGTGACCTTGCCGTGCACCACCGACAGTTCGGCGACCAGTTCAGCGAGGCGGGCAAGCTTCTCGGCGTTGACGGTAGGCACACTCATGGCTTCAGCGGGATCCTTTACGGTGTCGGTACAGGGGTCGGTCATGTACCCGTGATCTTACGGGGTCGCGGACTTTCAGTGCTGTTCCGGGCCGTTGCTGGTGTCGGTGGTGTCCGGGTCGACGACCTCGGCGTCGACCACGGGGTAGTCCTCGCTGTCGGACGCCCCGGTCTCGCCGTCGCCAGTGTTGTCACGGGCGTGTCGGGCGTCCGGTGCGCGGTGACGGCCGCGCGGAGGGAGCTGGCGCGGGGCACGTTCGGCCTCGCTGCTGTCGGCGGCCGGCTCGTCGAAGATCGTGGCGTGCTGTGCATTGGCGCGGATGACCTTCGGGCCATTGGCGGAACTGCCGCGGGAATGGTCAGGGTCCTCGCCGACGGCCGGGATCGGCGGGGCGTCCTCCACCACATCGCCGACCCCCGGCTCCGACCAGTCGCTGGTGTCGCCCATCGACTGGGTTTCCGAGCGGGTCGGGAAGTCGACCGGGACGCTGGAGCGCTCGACCCGGGGGCGCTCCTGGGAGGTCGGGGTGGCGGTGTCATCGGGATCAGCGGGGTCGGCAGTGTCGGCAGTGTCGGTGTCCGGCACCACCCGCAGGTGACCGTAGGCACCCTCCGGCAGTTCGGCGACGATCCGGCGGGCACGCGGCCGGGTCTGGTCGGCCGAACTCATGTCCAGCTGTTCGGAGGTCACCCGCGGCGGCAGCACGCGCGACGCCGCCACCAGCCGCACCAGCTGTTTGAGTACGTGGTCCCACACCGGCGGGTCGGACTTGCGGGCCAGGCTCAACGCCACCCAGGAACCGGCGAAGCCGATGATGCTGGCCACCCCTCCCAGGGCAGCCAGTGCGGTCTCCGCCCGGGCGTCCAACATCCGGTCCAGTGCCCGGTTGTCCGTGGAGTAGCTGGTGAACGGCGGGCGGTCGCACAGCTCCGACCGTCGCATCCCGGAGGGGACGTCCGAGCCCGTCGACAGGTGGACGGTGACCGGGGAGAAGGCGTCCCGACGCATCGCCATGACGGTCACCCCGTGAACCTCGGCGACATGAAACTGGTGGCCGTCGACGAATCCGGAGACCAGGTCACGGGCCGATGATGCCGTTTCAGAGGAACCGAGCTGTCCGATCAGGCTGACCGGCCACTCGCTGGGCAGGTAACGGTCTTCCTTGGCGTACTCGTAGCCGTGCGACTGCGCCCACTGGCGCCGCGACCGTCGTCCGGCGAACAACCCGCTGGACTCGTGGGATGTGGTGGTCTCGGGCGCGTTCTTGGGGGTGTCCGGCACTACCTCGGTCGGCTCGGTCGGCTCGGTCGAGGTCGGCACCGGTTCTGCGGGGCCAGCAGGGGCAGTCGTATCGTCGGACGCTGCGGGAACTGCAGGGTCGGCAGGCTGAGCAGGTTCCGCCGACAGAGGGGTCTCGGCGGGCTCCTCCGACGTGGACGCCTCATCCGCGACAGGCGACTCCGGTGTCGGAGCTGAGGCGGTGTCGCTGACGTCATCACCGACGGAGCCGGCAGTAGCCGCGGCAGGCGTCACCGGTGTCACCGGTGTAGCTGCCGCCCCACCCCAGCCACTGTGTGCCGGAACGTCCCCTGCTCCCCGGGCCGGTCTCTCCCCCGTGGACTCACCCGCGCTCGTGCCCGTGCGCTGATCCATGCCGCGGCTCTGCGCCGCACGCCAGAACAGGCTCGCGGCGACGATCAGCAGCACGAGCCCGACGACGAGGGCGACAAGAGCGGTAGGCATCAGCAACCAGCTTAATCGAGGGGCCGGACACGAACCCTGGCATGCCGTACCCCGGCGGGTCGCGGGGCCCCTGAATGCACAGCAGGCACAGTATGCGCTGCGCTACTGGTTGGCAGCGCCGTAGGCCTCATGGTCCATCAGCTCGCCGACCTCGGTGACGGTGACCTCGTAGAGCCAGCCGGCCTCGTAGGGGTCGTCGTTGATGACACCGGCGTTGTCCTCGAGGTCCTCGTTGACCGCGGTGATCTCGCCGGAGACCGGGGCGTAGATGTCGGAGACCGACTTGGTGGACTCGACCTCGCCATAGGGCTCGCCGTGCTCGATCTCGGTACCGACCTCGGGCAGTTCGACGAAGACGATCTCGCCCAGGGCCTCGGCGGCGACGTGGGTGATGCCGACCCGGACGGTGTCACCCGGGTTGATCTCGGTGGAGTTCACCCACTCGTGCTCCTCGGAGTACAGGCGGTCGGTGGGAAGTGCAGTCATGGTTCTTCTCCTGAAGTAGCAGTGCAGTGGATACAGTCTAGTGGTCGGACTAGCCTGCCGGACTAGTTCTCGCGCTTGTAGAACGGCAGGGGAACGACGGTGTACGGGAAGGCCTTGCCACGGATGTCCACGACGACCTGTGAACCCTCGGTAGCCGCCCCGCCGTCGCCGACAGCGTCGGTGGTCACGTAGCCCATCGCCACCGGGTGGCCCAGCGTCGGCGAGAGGGCACCGGAGGTCACCTCACCGAGGCGGTTGCCCTCGGCGTCCTGGATCTCGTAGCCGGAACGGGCCGCACGACGGCCCTCACCGACCAGGCCGACGAGCACCTGGGAAGTACCCTTCTCCTTGGCCTTGACGATGGCGTCGCGTCCAACGAAAGCGTCCTTGGACTTCGTGGCGGCCAAGATGCCCAGCCCGGCGTCGACCGGGGTGAGCTCGCGGGACAGCTCATTGCCGTAGAGCGGCATGCCGGCCTCCAGGCGCAGCGTGTCGCGGGCGGCCAACCCGCAGGGTCGGATGTCGTACTGCTCACCGGCGGCGAGCACGGCGTCCCACACTGCCGTGGGCCCCTCGGTGCCGGCGGCACCGGTGGCCTCGTTGGCGACGAAGATCTCGAAGCCGTCCTCACCGGTGTAGCCGGTGCGGGCGATGATCGCCGGCACACCGGCGATGGTGCCGGTGAACGCGGCGTAGTAGCCCAGGCCCTCGATCGCGGCGGACACGGAACTGTCCGGGTTGTCCGGGTCGTCCGGGGAGGACGCACCGGACGCTTCCGGGGCATCCGTCACGGTCTCGACGATCTCCCCCATCACCGCGGCGGCCTTCGGGCCCTGCACGGCGATCAGCGAGACATCGTCGGTCTGGTTGACCAGGGTGACGTCGAAGTCGGTGGCGCGTTCCACCATCGCCTCGTACACGGCGGGGGCGTTGCCGGCGTTCGGGATGACCAGGTACTCCGGATCCGCCTCGGGGCCCTCCGGGCTGTTGAGCACGTAGGTGATCAGGTCGTCGATGATGCCGCCGTCCTCGGTGCAGATCATCGAGTACTTCGCCTTTCCGACCTTCACCGCCGACAGCCGGGAGACCAGGGCATGGTCCAGGTACGCCGCGGCGTCCGGACCGGTGACCAGCACCTCGCCCATGTGGGAGAGGTCGAAGACGCCGACGGCCTCGCGAACCGCGCGGTGCTCCTCGAGCTCCTTGTCGTACTTCAGCGGCATGTCCCAGCCGCCGAAGTCGGTGAACTTCGCGCCGAGGGTCTCGTGGACCGGGTGCAGTGCGGTGTGCTTGATGTTCTCGGACATGGTTCAGTCCTCACTCTCGGAGCTGTCGGCGGTGATGTCGAAGGCGTCCAGCGGCGGGCAGGAGCACATCAGGTTGCGGTCGCCGTAGGCGTCGTCGATACGACGCACCGTCGGGAAGTACTTGTCGCGGCGCAACGTGTCGACCGGGAAAGCAGCCTTGGTGCGGCTGAAGTGACCGCCGGAGACCGCGGTGTCGAAGTCGTCGCGGACCACAGACTCGGCGGTGAACGGTGCGTGGCGCAGGACGGAGTCCTCCGCGGCGACATCCCCGGCGATGACCTCGTCGATCTCGGCACGGATGGTGCGCATCGCGGCGATGAAGCGGTCCAGCTCGCCCTTGTCCTCCGACTCGGTCGGCTCCACCATGAGGGTGCCGGTGACCGGGAAGGCCAGGGTCGGGGCGTGGAAACCGAAGTCCATCAGACGCTTGGTGACGTCCGCGGCGGTGATGCCGGACTGCTTGGTCAGCTCGCGCAGGTCCAGGATGCACTCGTGGGCGACCAGGCCGTTGTCCCCGGTGTAGAGCGTCGGGAAGCTGTCGGCCAGCTGGTTCGAGATGTAGTTGGCGTTGACCAGGGCCATGCGGGACGCCTCGGTGAGGCCGTCGTCGCCCATCATCGCGATGTAGGTCCAGGAGATCGGCAGCACGCCGGCGGAACCCTGGCCAGCCTGGGAGACCGGGAAACCCTTCTCGTCCGAGGCATCCTCCCACGGATCCGTCGGCAGGTACTCGACGAGGTGCTCGCCGACGCACACCGGGCCGACACCCGGGCCACCGCCACCGTGCGGGATGGTGAAGGTCTTGTGCAGGTTCAGGTGGCTGACGTCGCCGCCGAACTCGCCGGGCTGGGCCAGGCCGACCAGGGCGTTGAGGTTCGCCCCGTCGATGTAGACCTGGCCGCCTGTGGCGTGGACCTTCTCGCAGACCTCGCGGACGTGCTCCTCGAACACACCGTGGGTCGACGGGTAGGTGATCATGATGCCGGCGATCTGGTCGGCGTACTTCTCGATCTTGGCGTCCAGGTCGGCCAGGTCGATGGAGCCGTCCTCGGCGTTCTTCACACCGACGACCTTCAGGCCGGCCAGTGCGGCGGAGGCGGCGTTGGTGCCGTGGGCGGACGCCGGGATGAGCACCAGGGTGCGCTGGTCGTCGCCGTTGGCGAGGTGGTAGCGGCGGATCGCCAGCAGACCGGCGAACTCGCCCTGCGAGCCGGCGTTCGGCTGGACGGAGACCGCGGCGTAACCGGTGATCTTCGCGAGCCGCTCCTCCAGGTCCTCGATGAGCTCGAGCCAGCCGGTGGCCTGCTCGGCGGGGACCAGCGGGTGGATGCCGGCGAACTCCGGCCAGGTGATCGGCTCCATGGAGATCGCGGCGTTGAGCTTCATGGTGCAGGAGCCCAGCGGGATCATCGTGCGGTCCAGGGCCAGGTCCCGGTCGGCCAGGCGACGCATGTAGCGCATCATCTGGGTCTCGGAGGAGACGGAGTGGAAGACCGGGTGGGTGAGGATCTCATCGGTGCGCAGGATGCTGTCCTCGCCACCGAGCGGGCCGTTCTCCGGCTCGAAGGCGGAGGTGTCGACCGTGGTGTGGGCACCGGCGATGACGCGGACCAGGGCGGCGATGTCCTCGTCGGTGGTGGACTCGCCGACGGAGACACCGACGTGGGTCTCGTCGACGAGGCGCAGGTTGAAGCCCTCGTCGCAGGCGGCGGCGACGACCGAGGCGGCGTCGGTGACCTCGACGGTGACGGTGTCGAAGAAGAGGCCGGACGCCAGGGTCAGGCCCTCACCGGTGAGGCCGACGGCCAGCGCGACGGCACGGCCGTGGATCTCGGAGGCGATGGCGCGCAGGCCGGCCGGGCCGTGCCAGACGGCGTAGAAGCTGGCGACGACGGCGAGCAGTGCCTGGGCGGTGCAGATGTTCGAGGTCGCCTTGTCGCGGCGGATGTGCTGCTCACGGGTCTGCAGGGACAGGCGGTAGGCGG
>DHKFJ23503__coassemble_1203_pt1 | contig 11610 bp, 10 predicted proteins | sample DHKFJ23503__metabat2_low_PE_011 | metagenome-assembled genome bin DHKFJ23503 | reverse complement strand
GACTTCCGCCACTACGACGGTTTCAGGCACACCGTCGAGAACTCCATCTACGTCGACGGCACCCGCCGCGCCGGGGGAGTGGGCACCGCACTGATGGAGGAGCTGATCGTGCGCGCCCGGACCGAGGACAAGCACGTCATGGTCGCCGCGATCGAAGGCTCCAACACCGCCTCACTGAAGCTCCACGCCAAGGTGGGCTTCGAGGAGTGCGGGACGGTGCGTCAGGTCGGCACCAAGTTCGGCCGCTGGCTGGACATGACCTTGATGCAGCTGATGCTCTGACTCAGACCCGCCCAGCTCAGACCCGCCCGTTTACACCCGCCACTGGGCGGCGTCGCGCCACTCTTTGCCGGTGACGGTCAGGACATGGTCCTTGGCGCCGAGGGTGTGGAGCAGTGCCCCGTTGAATCCCTTAGTCAGGGTGATTGCCTCCTTGAAGTTAGAGCAGGCTCACCATACCTCATCAGGGTTCCGTTGTGGACCCTTCTTCCTGGTTAGTGCTGTTCACGTCTTTCATGTCCTTCGCGCCACGCACCTTGAGCAACAGCAGCAGGCCGGCCAGCAGCACCACGGCGATGCCGAAGATGCCGTAGCGGTCGTCGCCGGTGGTCGCGGTGAAGATGGCGAAGGCGGCCGGTGCCATCCAGCTGACACTGCGTCCGGTGGTGGCGTACAGGCCGAACATCTGGCCTTCCCGACCGGGTGGGCTGACCCGGGTGAGGTAGGAACGCGAGGCGCTCTGGGCGGGTCCGACGAACAGGCACAGCACCAGGCCGAATATCCAGAACATCAGCGGACCGTCGACGAAGAACAGCACCCCGGCGTCGATGACCAGCAGCACCAGTGACACCATGATCACCGGCTTCGGCCCCCACCGGTCGTCCAGGTAACCGGCCCCCAGCGCGCCGAGTGCGGAGACCACGTTCGCCGCCACGCCGAACAGCAGGACGTCGCCGGCACTCAGCCCGTACACCGACACCGCCAGCACTGCGCCGAAGGTGAACACACCGGCCAGGCCGTCGCGGAAGACCGCCGAGGCAATGAGGAACCACACCGCCGAGCGGTCGGTGTGCCACAGCGTCCTGATGTCGCGGAAGAGACCCAGGTAGGACTCCTTCACCGAGTTGGTCTGCGTCTCCGGGTCCGGGGTGTTCTTCGGCACCTTGCGTAGCACGGGGATGGCGGACACCAGGAACCACACGGCGGCGAGCGCGGCCACCAGGCGCACATTCCAGCCGTCCTCGACCGGGACGTTCAGGAAGCCGCGGGTGTCACCTTCGCCGGCGATGAACCCCAGGTAGCACACCAGCAACAGGACGATCCCACCGAAATAGCCCATCGACCAGCCGAAACCGGAGACCCGTCCCACATTCTCCCGGGTGGAGACCTGCGAGAGCATCGCGAAGTAGCTGACCTCGGCGAACTCGAAGGTCACCGAGGCCACGGCCATGATCACGATACCGGCCCAGAAGTACACCGGCTGATCGTCACCGATGCCCACCAGGGCGAACATCAGTCCGACTGTGATGAACGTCCAGAGACCGACCGAGCGGCGTCGGGTACCCCGGATGTCCGACCGCCGACCCATGATCGGGGCGATCAGCGCGATACTCACCCCGGCCACCGCCATGGCGATGCCGTACCAGCTGGCCGGGCTGATCCCGCCGCCCGTTTCACCCTCGATGGAGGTGCCGACCGAGTCGGTGAGGTAGACGGAGAAGATGAAGGTGACCAGCACGGCGTTGAATGCCGCCGATCCCCAGTCCCAGAACGCCCACGCCAGGGTGGGGCCGCGGAAGATGCCCTTGGTGGGCTCGGGTGTGGTGGGCTCGGGTGACCTCATGGACACCACAGTATTGCCCCGACGAAACTTTGTCGGTGTAACCCGGCCGTGTCTTCCTGCGGTCAGGACGCCAGGTCGCCGCTGTACAGGTTGAACCGGTCGTCCCGGGTGAAGCCGGTGAGCAGCAGCCCGGACTCGCGGGCCATGTCGACCGCCAGCGACGTCGCCGCGGAGACGGCGACCAACCCGGAGAACCCGGCCAGCACCGCCTTCTGCACCAGTTCGAAGGACGCCCGTGAACTCATCACCAGGTACACCGCCCGGTCCGGGTCGGACGCATCGACGTCCCCTGGCAGCCGGTCGTCGAGCATCAGTGCGCCGATGACCTTGTCGGCGGCGTTGTGGCGTCCGACGTCCTCCCGGACGATCAACGGACGCCCGTCGGTGGTGAAGGCGCCGGCCGCGTGGATGCCGCCGGTCTTGCGGAAGGCCTCCTGGGCCTCGCGCAGTGCCTGCGGCATCGCGATGATGCTGGTGGGGGTGGGACGCACCGGCGTCAGCGTGTAGCGCTTCTGCTTCAGCAGGTCGTCGATGCTGCGGGTGCCGCAGACGCCACAAGCAGAGTTCGTGGTCACGGTGCGCACCGGCAGGTAGGGCTGCGCCACGGGCAGAGTCGGGAGGTCTGGGGGAGTCAGGGAGACGTCCAGGGTGTTGTAGGTGTTCTCGTTGTTCGGACCCACCGCACCGGCGCAGTAGCGGGCGGTGGAGACGTCCGAACGGTGCGAGATGACCCCCTCGGCGTGCAGCAGCCCGTGGACCAGCTCGATGTCGTGGCCCGGGGTACGCATGGTGGTGGTCAGGTCGGTGCCGTCCACCCGGATCTGCAACGGTTCCTCCACCGCGAGCCGGTCGGCACGCGTGTCGACCTCCACGGTGGCACCACTTGCGCCGCCTCTGTCGCCGCTGACCCGGACCTTCGTGACCCTGGCCTTGTCAATCAACCGTCCCATGATCAAGGAAGCGTACTACTTCTCCGCCGACGGCATCGGCGGCATGTCCTCGGCGCGGCGCCCTGTCGGCTCCAGGTAGACCGGGGTGGACTTGAACACCGGGGTATTCGAAATCTTCACCGCGTGGTCCAGCGGGATCACCACATTGGCCTCCGGGAAGTAGGTGGTGCAGCCGCCACGGGAGTGGTCGTACTCCACGACGCGGAAGGCCGGGGCGCGGCGCTCGCCGTCCTCCCAGCGGGAGACGATGTCCACGATGTCGCCGTCGCGCAGGCCCTGCTCCGCGGCATCCTGCGGGTTGACGAAGACCACCCGGCGACCGTTACGGATGCCGCGGTAACGGTCGTGCATCCCGTAGACGGTGGAGTTGAACTGGTCGTGGGTGCGCACCGTGTTCATCATCAGCTGACCCTCCGCCAGCTGCACCATATTCGGCTGGTTCACCGTCAGGTGGGCCTTGCCGTCGTCGGTGGGGAAACGACGCTCGCGGGGGCCGTTGGGCAGGTAGAACCCACCGGGGTGCTTGAGCTTCTCGTTGAAGTCCTCGAACCCGGGGATGGTGTTGGCGATGTGGTTGCGGAGCACGTCGTAGTCGTCGATCATCGGCTGCCAGAACGCATCGCCGAAGGTCTCCCGGCCGATGGAGCACAGGATGTCGACCTCGCTCTTCAGGTTCGCCTTGCGGTTCGCCCGACGCTTACCGGTCGAGGCGTGGACCTTGCCGGCGGAGTCCTCGACCGTCACCGACTGCGGGCCGGCCTTCTGGATGTCCATGTCGGTACGCGACCGCACCGGCAGGATCAGCGACTTCTCGCCCGGCCAGGCGTGCGACCCGTTCGGCTTGGTGGACAGGTGCACGGTCAGCTCATTGGCCGCCACGCCCTGCTCCAGCACCGAGGTGTCGGACGCCACGCGGATCAGGTTGCCGCCGAGGGAGAGGAAGAACTTCACCTTGCCGTCGCGCATGGCCTGCAGCGAGGCGACGGTATCGTAGCCGTGCTTGCGGGGGACCGGGAAGTTGAACTCCTTCTCGATCGCCGCCAGGAAGCTCTCCGGGGACTTCTCCCAGACGCCCATGGTGCGGTCGCCCTGGACGTTGGAGTGGCCGCGCAGCGGGGCGGTGCCGGAACCCGGCTTGCCGATGCGTCCGGTGAGCAGCAGGGTGTTGGTCATCTCCTGGATGGTGGCGACCGCGTCCTTGTGCTGGGTGACGCCGAGGGTCCAGGTGATGACGGTGGAGTCGGCCTTCTCGATCGCGTCGACGGTGGACAGGACCTGCTCACGGGGGATGCCGTGGGCCAGTGCCAGCTCGTCGTCGTCCAGCTCCGCGAGGTGGGCGGTGAGGTCCTCGAAGCCGGTGGTGTAGTTCTCGATGAACCAGTGGTCGATGACCTTGTCGCGCCGGACGAGTTCCTTGTTGATCGCCAGGAACAGGGCGCGGTCACCGTCGAGACGGACCTGCAGGTAGTCGTCCGAGATCTTCTCCTTGAAGCCCAGGTAGGTCTTCACCGACTGCGGCTCACGGAAGTTCATGAGCCCGGCCTCGGGGATCGGGTTGACCGAGATGATGTGGCCACCGTTGTCCTTGCAACGGGAGAAGGCGGTGAGGGCGCGCGGGTGGTTGGTGCCCGGGTTCTGGCCGACGGAGATGATCAGGTCGGTGGTGTGGAAGTCGTTCATGGTGGCCGACCCCTTGCCCAGCCCCAGGGTGGCGGACAGGGCGGCGCCGGTGGACTCGTGACACATGTTCGAGCAGTCCGGCAGGTTGTTGGTGCCCATGCGACGGGCCAGCAGCTGAATGGCGTAGGCCGACTCATTGGGGGCCTTGCCGGAGGTGTAGAAGACCGCCTCGTCCGGCTCGGTGCGCTGCAGCTGCTCGGCGATGATGCCGATGGCCTTGTCCCAGCTCACCGGACGGTAGTGGTCGTCGCCGGAGGAGCGGTCGTAGAGCAGTGGTTCGGTGATGCGTCCGACCTTGCCCAGCCAGTGGTCGGTCTTCTCCCGCAGCTCGCTGACGGAGTGGTCGGCCCAGAATGCGGCATCGGCCTTCTTCGGGGTCGTCTCCTCGGCAACGGCCTTGGCACCGTTCTCGCAGAATTCGACGATGTTGAGGTCGGCCTGGTCAGGCTCGGGCCAGGCACAGCCGGGGCAGTCGAAGCCCTTGTGCTTGTTGATGGTCAGCAGCGAAGGCGTCGCGTTGTTCGGCAGCGCGTGCCCCATGGCGTGGATCACCGCCGGAAGACCGGTGGCGGTGTCCTCCAGTTCGGAGACATCGGGGTGGTCGTACCGGTTCGCGATCGGGTTCACCTGGGCGCGGGGTTCTTGCAGGCTGGTCATGCCATCGAGCCTATCCTTGCTCGGTGCGGGGCTGCGAACAGGAAAAGTGCTGTTGTTGACCTGACCACTATCCTGCGCGGCGGTGTCGGCACGGGGTTGTCGGGAAACCGCAGGTTGTGACCTCGGTCATATGGCGGTGTCGTAGGGCCGTTCGGTGATTCCGTCCCCGGACCCGGCCCGAACTAGTCCTGCGCGAGGGTCGTGATGCGCTCGATCAGAGGGGAGAATGCCTCGGAGAAGTTATCTGCGGAGGTGTTTTCCGGGCCTGCGGACTGCGCTGCGGACAGCTCTGCACTCTGTGCGGCAGCCTGTCCTGCTGCGAGGCCGATGAGGAAGGCGGTCACCGGCGCGGCCGGGCGGGACCGGTTGTGCGCCACCGCGGAAGTGAGGTCCAGCACGTCCTTCACGCTCGCACGGACCACCTCCTCCGGCAGGCCGAGTTCCTCGGCGACCTGGGTGAGCCAGGCATGCGCACTGCGCATCGCCTCAGGGGAGTCCTTGCGGTTGGAGCTGCCTGACTTGTCGGTCTGGTCGGTCTGGTCAGTCTGGTCGGACGTGTCGGACGTGTCGGACATGGCGCGGTCCTTTCGCTGGTGGATGGTCCGGACCCCGGGGGCGCCCATGTCGGAAACGTGGGATGAATCGCTGGTATGTCGGTCGGAAACCAGCAGATGGTCCCACGTTTCTGACAAGGACAGGCGCGAGGCCGTGACCGTCGAGGATAGTCGAGACTGCCCGGGCGCTACTCCGCCTGGTAGAGCGCTGCGGCGGCGGTGAGCAGCATCTCGCCGGACTGCGGCCCGAAGCTCAGCGCCTGGCTGTCCGGGATCGACAGGATCCGGTGACGTTCGCCGGCGGTGGTCTGTGCGATGCCTGGCTTGGCCAGCAGCCCGTCGAGCCCGCCGGTGGACTCCAGGCCCGCCGACATCATCACGATGACCTCCGGGTTCAGCTCGGCCAGTGCCTCGGCGTTGGCCGGGGACGCTTTGCCGATGCCCTGCTCCTTCGCTGCGTCCACCCCGCCCAGTGACTCGATGAGGTCGGAGGTGCCGTCGCCGGAGCCCAGGATGTAGAAGACCCCGCCGTCGCCGCGGGCGTAGAGGAACGCCATGCGCATCGGATCCCCGGGGGCGGTGTCACCGATCGCCTCGATGGCCTGATCGATCTCATCCTCGGCGCGGGTCGCCAGGGTGTCCCCGACCTCCGACAGACCCACGACAGAGGCCAGGGTGGAGATGTCGTCGCCGACGGTGTCGATGGAGTGGTCGGGGTTGATCTTCACCACGGAGACACCGGAGTCGCGCAGTTGGGAGATGGCCTCATCCGGCCCGATGCTGCCGTCCACGATCACCAGGGACGGGTCGAGGTTGAGCACGGCCTCGGCGTTGATCGAATGCCCGCCCTGGGTCACCACCGGGAGGTCGGACAGTGACGGCTCCATCGAGGAGACGGTGCGTCCGACGATATTGTCCCGCAGGCCCAGGCCGGCGAGGGTGCGGGAGATGGTGCCGTAGATGTCGAGCGGGATGATCCGGCTGACATCGTCGATGGTCACGTCGTGGCCGTCGGCATCGGTGAGTTCCACCGGCAGGTCCGGCTCGGCGTCCCCGGCTCCCTCGGCCGGGGTGACGTCCCCGACGGTCTCCGCGGTGGAGGTGCCGGTGATCTCCCTCGGGTCGGAGACATCGGCCTGGTCGGTGAAGGCCGTCAGTGCGGCCTCGAAGGAGGTCTCCTCCGCGGTGCCGGTGGTGCCGGTGACGTTCTGTGACCCGACACCGCAGGCCGTCAGGCCGGTGGTGGCGACAGTGGCAGACAGCAGGAGACAGGCCAGTGCCCTGGCCGGACGACGAAACATCATGATGATGAAGCTATCACAATGTGAGACGCCGAAGTAAGCTGAGGCTAAGCGGGGGCTTCGAGGGCTTTACGGGTGTGGTTTGCCAGCTCCCGGGCCAGTCGGGGGATCTCACGCTCCCAGGAACGAGCGGCGGAGCCGTCGGCGGAGTCGCTGACCAGTTTGAGCAACTGGACCGGCACCCCGAAGTGTTGGGCGACCATGGCCACGGCGTATCCCTCCATGTCCACCAGGTCAGCGTCCTCGGCCAGGCGGTCGCGTGTGGTGTCGTCGTCGACGAAGGTGTCGCCGGTGGCCAAGGTCACGGACGACCCGGACGACGCGGTGTCGGCCAGCTCGATCGGGGGATACTCGTCAGCCCCGGTCAGTGCGGCAACCGCGGCATGCGAGAAGTCGTGCAGCAGCACCCGGTCCACCCGGTGCAGTCCGGACATCCCCGGACGCAGTGCCCCCGCAGTGCCGATGTTGATGATCGCACTGGGCAGTCCGCCGACCCGGAGGTAGTGGTGCAGACAGTCGGTGAGGGCCAGGGTGGTACGGATCCGCCCGATTCCGGTGAGCAGGACGGGGGAGTCTTCGTCGATGCCGGACGCTTCGGACGCCATCGCCACGACGATCAGTGGTTTACCCGGGACGATCTCGCCCCGGTGCAGCCGGCTCTGGTCGGGAAGGTTCTCAGTCACGCTTCCCGATGATACCGGCGAAACCGGATCTTAGGAGACCTGCGTTTCCCCCACCCAGTCCAGGTAGTCCTGGGTGATGGTGCCGGTGACGTACTCGCCGGTGAAGCAGCTCAGGTCCAGGCCGTCGAGCGTGGTGTCGGTCTGGCCGTCGAGGATCGCCGCGGCGAGGTCGTCGACTTCCTGGAACACCAGGTGATCGGCGCCGAGCAGTTCGCACATCTCCGGGATGGTGCGTCCGGTGGCGACGAGTTCCTCACGGTTGGGGATGTTGATCCCGTAGACGTGCGGATGGCGGATCGGCGGGGCGGCGGAGGCGAAGGACACCTTGCGCGCCCCGGCGGCCTTCGCCATCGCGATGATCTCGAAGCTGGTGGTACCGCGCACGATCGAGTCATCGATCAACAGGACGTGCTTGCCGGCGAACTCGGTGGACATGGCGTTGAGCTTCTGGCGCACACTCTTCTTGCGCACCGCCTGGCCGGGCATGATGAACGTCCGGCCCACGTAACGGTTCTTGAAGAATCCCTCGCGGTAGGGCAGGTCCAGGGTGCGGGCGACCTCCATCGCCGCAGGACGTGCCGAGTCCGGGATCGGCATGACGACGTCCACGTCCTCGATCGGGACATGCTTGGCGATGGTGCCGGCCAACCGGGCGCCCATGCGCAGTCGCGAGTCGTAGACGCTGATGCCGTTCATCACCGAGTCCGGTCGCGCCAGGTAGACGTACTCGAAGGAGCAGGGTTCCAGGGTGGCGCCGGGGGCGCACTGGCGGGAGTGCAGGATGCCATCGGAGCTGATGAACACGGCCTCGCCCGGGGCGATCTCGCGAACGACCTCGTAGTCGGCGTTCTCCAGGACCAGGGACTCCGAGGCCACGACCCATTCGTCGTGGCCGGTGACGGTGGTGCCGTCGGACTGTCCGTTCGGGCCGGTCGGCCCACGGCGACCGAGGACCAGCGGGCGTATGCCGTTGGGGTCGCGGAAGGCCAGCAGGCCGTGGTGGGCGATCAGGGAGATGACGGCGTAGGCGCCCTCGACCCGGTCCTGGGTGGCGGTGACGGCGTCGAAGATGGCGTCGGGGTTCAGGTCGTCCGGCCCGGTGGTGGACTGCAGCTCATTGGCAAGTACGTTGAGCAGCAGTTCGGTATCCGAGGTGGTGTTGAGGTGGCGCCGGTCGCGGTAGCGCATCTCGGAGGTCAACTCGCGGGTGTTGGTGAGGTTGCCGTTGTGCACCAGGGTGATGCCGTAGGGGGAGTTGACGTAGAAGGGCTGTGCCTCCTCCTCACTGGATGCCGCTCCCTTCGTCACATAACGCACATGCCCCAGCCCGGCGGTTCCCAGCAGGGACCGCATGTCCCGCGTACGGAAGGCCTCGCGGACCATACCCTTGGCGCGGAAGAGGTGCATGTGGCCGCCGTCCTCGACCGTGGCCATGCCCGTGGAGTCCTGCCCGCGGTGCTGCAGGAGGAGAAGGGCGTCGTAGATGTCCTGGTTGATCGGGTTGTTACCGACCATGCCGACGATGCCGCACATAGTGTTGGAAATACCTCGCTGAAGTCGCTGAAGTCACTGAGAGTGGATGCAGGGGTAAAGCCTACGCGCATAGTGGGGACGGACCATCATTCGGTCGTGGGAAGGGGCGCGCGGACCGGTGGGGCTCCCGGGGGGCCGACCGGGTGTGAGGGTGGTGTATGACACTCATTTTGCCTTTATTTGCCCAGGTTGCTAGCGTGGACAGGTCTCGCGGGGGACACCTGTGCCCTCCGATCCCGGGACCGAAGACCACGACGGGCACCGTCAGGTGTGCGTCAATCACGTCCAAGCAAGTTCAAGAACCACTTTGTCACAGGCCCTCCGCCCTTTGCGGCCGCGTCAAGAACACCAGGTAGCGAGCAATCCGGACTATTGAGCCCGGGGAGCGTCGAGTTGCGGGTCAATCAACACGCGGTGACGCCCGGGTGGGTCGGGAACCCTGACGAGAAAGGCTATAGGTCATCCCATGACCATGACTGACCCCATCGCGGACATGCTGTCCCGCGTGCGGAACGCGTCCAACGCGTTCCACGACAGCGTCTCGATGCCGTCTTCCAAGATCAAGGCCAGCATCGCTGAGATCCTGAAGTCCGAGGGCTACATCGCTGACTACGCCGTCGAGGATGCCTCGACCGGCAAGCAGCTCACCCTGGAGCTCAAGTACTCCCAGTCCCGCGAGCGTTCGATCGCTGGACTGCGTCGCGTGTCCAAGCCGGGCCTGCGTGTGTACGCCAAGTCCACCAACCTCCCGAAGGTCCTCGGCGGCCTGGGCGTGGCCATCATCTCCACGTCCCACGGCCTGCTGACCGACCGACAGGCGACCGAGAAGGGCGTGGGTGGGGAAGTCCTCGCCTACGTCTGGTAAAGGAAGAGGAGGCTAAGTACTAATGTCACGTATCGGTAAGGCACCCGTGGCCCTCCCCTCCGGCGTTTCCGTCGCTATCGACGGTCAGAACGTTGAGGTCAAGGGCCCCAAGGGCACCCTCTCCCAGGTCATCCCGGCCCCGATCTCCGTTGCCCAGGAGGACAACGAGATCATCGTGAGCCGTCCGGACGACCACCGCAAGAACCGCTCCCTGCACGGCCTCTCCCGGTCGCTCGTCAACAACATGGTTGTCGGCGTCACCGATGGCTACACCGTGAAGATGGAGATCTTCGGTGTCGGCAACCGCGTCCAGGCCAAGGGCCAGAACCTCGAGTTCTCCCTCGGCTACTCCCACCCGGTCCTCATCGAGGCACCGGAGGGCATCACCTTCGCGGTCGACGGAAACACCAAGTTCTCCATCGCCGGTATCGATAAGCAGCAGGTCGGACAGATCGCCGCCAACATCCGTCGTCTGCGGAAGGACGACCCCTACAAGGGCAAGGGCATCCGCTACGAAGGCGAGCAGATCCGTCGCAAGGTCGGAAAGACGGGTAAGTAGAGATGGCACAGAGCACTGCATCAAACAAGCGTCTGCCGGTGGGCAAGGACATCTCCACCCGCCGCCGCGTCGCGCGTACGCGTCGTCACTACCGTCTGCGCAAGAACATCAGCGGCACCGCCGAGATCCCGCGTCTCGTCGTCCACCGCACCTCCCGTCACATGCACGCCCAGCTCATCGACGACGTCGCCGGCCACACCCTGGCCGCAGCGTCCACGATCGAGCCCGAGGTCCGTGCACTCGACGGTGAGAAGAAGGACCGCGGCGCCCGCGTCGGCGAGCTCATCGCCGAGCGTGCCAAGGCCGCCGGCATCGAGACCGTCGTCTTCGACCGTGGTGGCTACCAGTACCACGGCCGCGTCGCCGCTCTGGCTGACGCTGCACGTGAGGGTGGTCTGAAGTTCTAATGCGTATCGACAACATTTACACCGACGGAAGGAACGCGTGATGTCGGATCGTGATCGTAACGGCGGACGCTCCGCCGATAACAACCGCGACAACCGCGACAACCGCGGCCGCGACAACAAGCGTGACGACCGCCGTGGCGGACGTCGCGACCAGCAGGACGAGCGCTCGCAGTACCTGGAGCGCGTCGTCACCATCAACCGCGTGTCCAAGGTCGTCAAGGGTGGTCGTCGCTTCAGCTTCACCGCTCTCGTGATCGTGGGCGACGGCCAGGGCATGGTCGGTGTCGGCTACGGCAAGGCCAAGGAAGTTCCGGCTGCGATCCAGAAGGGTGCCGAGGAAGCTCGTAAGAACTTCTTCCGTGTCCCGATGATCGCCGGCACCATCACCCACGAGGTTCAGGGTGAGGACGCCGCCGGTGTCGTCTGGATGAAGCCGGCTGCGCCGGGTACCGGTGTCATCGCCGGTGGCGCCGCCCGCCCGGTCCTGGAGTGCGCTGGCATCCAGGACGTCCTGTCGAAGTCCCTGGGCTCCGACAACGCCATCAACGTCGTCCACGCCACCGTGGACGCCCTCAAGC
>DHKFJ23503__coassemble_1202_pt1 | contig 11611 bp, 14 predicted proteins | sample DHKFJ23503__metabat2_low_PE_011 | metagenome-assembled genome bin DHKFJ23503 | reverse complement strand
GCCGCGGCATAGAACGGGTACTCGTAGTTGAAGTTCATCGGCTGGCTGGAGTCGTCGATAATCGCGCCGAGCAGGTTGTCCGCCCTCGAGGGGCGCAGTCGTCGCCACTGCCGCGGGTGCCGGGCGCGAAGACGATGGTGGGGGTCGGACCGTTGCCCTGCCACCGTCCCGCCGGTTCGATGACGGTGGCGCTGGTGGCGACGGGCACACCGTCCTGCGAGGTGGAGGTGTAGAGGATCTTGTCGGCGCGGGCGGCAACGTCCAACGGGTGGGATGCCCGCTGGTCGCGGATCAGTGAGCCGGGGCGTCCGGGATCGTCGCCGGCGGGGTGTAGAAGGGGTCGGACGCCGGCTCGGCGATGCTCGGGTCGGCGGCGATGAGGGATGGTGGGACGCATGGGGCAGCAGCAGCGGCGGGTACGGCCATCATCGTTGCGGCGACGGCCGCAGCGACGGCTGCGGTCACGGCCCTGGGCGTGGTGAAGGGTGCGGCCAGTCGGCGGCGAGGAGAAGTCATGGATAGAACTGTAGATGTTATTTTGTCACACAAATGTTCTTTCGGTACTTTCGGCTCTTTCGATGCTTCTCCTGGCCCGCCGTTCTCGGATCAGCGCCGGCACGATCAGCAGTGACAGTGCGCCACCGACGATGGCCAACACCTGGAAACTCGTCGCGGTCATCATCACGCTGGAGCCCAGACCGGCGACTGCGCCGGACAATGCCACACCGACGTCGATGGTGCCCTGGGTCTGCGGGCGGTTCTCCGGCACCGTGGCATCGACGACCATCGCCGTGCCGGAGACCAGCCCGAGGTTCCAGCCCAGTCCGAGCAGTATCAGTGCGATGACCAGCAGGGTCAGGTGGTCGCCAGGGGCGAGTGCGGCCAGCGCCCCGGTGGTCAACAGGGTGACTCCGCCGGCGAGGGCGACAGGGATGCGTCCGACCGTGTCGACGATGCGTCCGGTGACCAGCGACGGCAACCACATCGCACCGACGTGCAGTCCGATGACCAGGCCGACCGCGCCCATGCCGTGGCCGTGGGCGGCCATGTGGACCGGGGTCATGGTCATGATCGCGACCATGATGATCTGGGTGAGGATCATGACCGTGGCACCTAGCCAGGCGCCGGCACCGACCGGTGGGATGGCGGCTGTGCCGTGGTGCGGTACCGCGTCTTCAGTGCCCGTGCTCTCGGCCGGTGTCACAGTCTCCGACAGCTGCCGGGCCAACAGGTAAGGGTCCGGACGCAGTAGTGCGAACAGCACCGCACCGGCGCTGAGGTAGGCGGCGGCGGCGAGGATGAACGGCCCGGCGAGGGTGGGGATGCCCAGAGCGTCCGCCACCTGTCCCATCGGCTCGATGAGGTTCGGTCCGGCCACCGCACCGATGGTGGTGGCGACCATCGCCATCGAGGTGCCGTGGCCGCGCTTGTCCGCAGGTGCCAGGTCCGCGCCGGCGTAGCGGGCCTGCAGGTTCGTCGCCGTGCCGGCGCCGTAGACGAACAGGGAGATGAACAGTAGTGGCAAGTTGTCGATGGTGGCGGCGACGATGACGCCGACGGCACCCAGGCCGCCAGCGACGAACCCGGCGGCGAGGCCGATGCGGCGTCCCAGGCGCAGTGTGGAGCGTCCCACCAGGAAGGCGGTCAGTGCGGAGCCTAGGGTGAACAGGGCGGTGGGAAGACCGGCTAGGCCGTCCGACCCCAGCATGTCGGCGGCGAGCAGGGCGCCGACGGAGATGCCTGCGGCCAGTCCGGCACCGCCGAGGACCTGACTGAGGATCACCACGTTCAGCGTCCGACGGTGGACGGCGGCGACCTGCTCCGGCGTAACATTCATGCCGGTTAGGGTACCCTCCCCCGGTATCTTTGACTAGAGGGTGAGTGTCCCCAGTGTCGCGCTGGTCACGGCGAGAACCCCTAATGCTGCGGCCGGGGTGCCTGCCTGGCCGGGGAATTCACCACGTCGGACGTGGGTTCTCACAGCCCCCACCATGACCAGTGCCAGGCAGACTGCGGCGACGGTCGACAGGACCGGGGCGATGCCGAGCGCGCGGGGCAGGATCAGTCCGAGGGCGCCGAGGAACTCCACCGCGCCGATGAACTTCACGGTGTTCTCACCGTAGTCGTCGGCCCACTCCAGTCCGGCATCGACCAGCGAGCCCTTCGCCCGGCCGAGCTTCATCAATCCGGAGCCGACGAAGCCGACGGCCAGGATGATGTTGATGGTCCAGAGGATCACGGTCATGACGACTCCTGCGGGGGGCACCCGCGATGATGTCGCGGGGAAAGAAAAGGCAGGTGGTAGTACATCGGGTGGTGTCCAGAATGGTAGTCGATCCAGGTGTCCCCGGCTAGCCCCCGTTGGTGCCGACGGTGCGCTGATCAGACGTCGACGCTTCCCCGGATCAGTGTGGTGGTGGCCCCTCCGACGAGCACGTTCCCGCCGTCCGCGGTGGGGGTCACGGTGACCCGGCCGGTGCGCCCCATGACGGTGCCCTGGGAGGCGGTGTACGCCCCGGTTACCTGGCCGGAGCGCAGCAGCCACTGGCCGATCGAGGCGTTGAGTGACCCGGTCACCGGGTCCTCGTGGATTCCGGCGCCCGGGGCGAAGGCACGGACCTCAACATCTGCGCTGTCACCGTCTCCATTGTCGCGGCCATCCTCGTCCCCGTAGAAACCGACCACGCCGAGCAGCAGGTCAGAATGCTCGGAGAAATCCGGCCCCAGATCCAGGACGTCCTGTGCGCTCGGCAGCTGGACCACCGCCCACTCTGGCCCGTTGACCGCCCACTGGTGGTTGACCACCATGTCCCGGTCGATGCCGAGGGCGGCGCAGAAGGCATCCAGGTCCGCGTCCGACACGGGTCCAGACCGGGTGGTTGGAGGGGCAGTAAAGGCGAGCTCACCTGCCGTGTCCCCAGTGTCCCCAGTATCCCCAGTGTTCACAGTGAGCTCCACCAGGCCGGCCCCGCATTCCTGGACGACCACGTCGTCCCGTCGCGGCGTCCCACCGTTCTCCAACCACGCATGTGCGGTCCCGAGGGTGGGGTGTCCGGCGAAGGGGACTTCGCCGCCGGGCGTGAAGATCCGGACGCGGTAGTCGGCGCCCCCGGACGCGCCGTCCGACGTGGGCGGCAGGACGAAGGTGGTCTCGGAGAGGTTCGTCCACAGTGCGACGTCCTGCATCTGCTCGTCGGTCATCCCGGTTGCGTCCAAGATCACCGCCAGCGGATTGCCGAGGAAAGGCGTGGGGGAGAAGACGTCGACCTGGGTGAAGGGGCGGGTGCGCATGGTGGCGATTCTAGGGGGGGCAGCGTGGCCGTTGCATTTGAATGTCTGGGGGAGTTCCCAGCAGGGATGCGGGATACCCACGTCCTGTTATGCGCACTCGCGTCTCGCCCCTGGATCTGCGGTCAGGTGTGCAAGTTCATTGCTCTCAGGCACGCGCGCGCCCCGTCAGGCCGAGTTGCGTCATTAAAGTGTGCCCAGCGTCATCGAAGAATGTCGTTTTGATGAGCCAGAGCGACATTCTTCGATGACGCTGGGCACACTCCGATGACGCAGAGGATAAAGCCGGGTCGGACAGGTGCCAGACACCAGGTGCCAGACACCAGGCCCAGGCGCCAGGTGCCAGACGCCAGGTGCCAGACACCAGGCCCAGGCGCCAGACTCCGGGGCCTACGACAGGTCGATGGCTCCCTGCGTCCAGAGCACCACGGCGGTCACCGCGGCGGCGACGACCACGGCGGCGACGAACCACTCGAAGGCGTTGAAGACCCGGCGTCCGCCCTGGATCTGGGTGATGGCGTAGACGATCATGCCCGGGACCACGAGCACCATCCCCAGCAGCACGAACTTCGGGTCGGCGGCGTAGAACAGCCACACCGAGTAGATGAACGCCACCACCGCGATCAGCAGGTGCAGACGGTTCGTCCTCCGGCCCATCGTCGGGCCGTCGAGGTTGATCGACCGGCCGGCCTCCGGGTGCCGGATGCCCTCCCCACGGGTGGCGAGGAAGATCAGGTACAGCGCGCCGAAGAGGTAGGGGATCAGGTAGAGCGAGGTCGCCAGCTGCACCATCGTGGTGTAGGCGGACTCGTTGAGGAAGAAGATCACGATGAACAGCTGGATGACCAGCGCGGACAGCAGCTGCGCGGAGACCGGGGCGCCGGAGGGGTTGATGCGACCCAGCTTCTTCGGCAGCAGGTTGTCCTGCGCCATCAGCGTCAGCGGCTCGGCGCAGAGCATCTGCCAGGAGACGTAGGCGCCGAGCACGGAGATGCACAGACCGGCGGAGATCAGCCCGCCGCCCCAGGGGCCGACGACCAGCTTCAGCACCTCGGCCATGGAGTTGTCTCCCATCGCCGCGAGGTCCTCGCGGGATGCCACGCCGTAGGACAGGAAGCTCACCAGCAGCAGCAGGACGAACACCGCGAGGAAGCCGAGCAGGGTCGCCAGGGAGACATCCCGCCGGGTCTTGGCGCGCCGGGAGTACGCCGACGCGCCCTCGACACCGATGAACGCCCACACGGTGAACAGCATCATGCCCTTGACCTGGGTGGACAGGCTGGCGGCCTCGTCGCCGTCGTCACCGAAGGTCAGGGCGCGTCCCCAGAAGTCTGCGGTGAAGACCTCGGTGTTGAAACCCAGGAAGGCCACCAGGATGAGGAAGGCGGCGATCGGCAGCAGTTTCGCCGTGGTGGTGATCAGGTTCATCACCGCGGCCTGCCGGATTCCCCGGGCCAGTACGGCGAAGATCGTCCAGTTCAGCACGGAGACGCAGAGGGCGTTGAGCAGCAGATTGCGTCCGTCGAAGATGGGGAAGAAGTAGGCCAGGGAGCTGAAGAACAGCGTGGCGTAACCGACCTGGGCGATGATCGAGGCCAGCCAGTAGCCCCAGCCGGAGGCGAAGCCGACGAAGTCGCCGAGGCCGGCACGCACATAGCTGTACACGCCGGAGTCCAGGTGCGGCTTGCGCTGGGCGAGGGATTGGAAGACGAAGGCGATGCACAGCATGCCGACGCCCGTGATCGTCCAACCGATGATCGCCGCACCCGGCGAGGCAACGTTCGCCACGTTCTGCGGCAGCGCGAAGATGCCGGAGCCGATGCAGGCGCCGAGGATCAGGGAGATCAGGACGGGGAGGCGGACGGTGTCTTTACTGTCCCGGGTTACATTCACGGGGAATGAGGTTAGCCCACCGACGCGGAATCGCCCTAGTGGTCCGGTGGCGGGGCCGGCGACGGGACAACGGCTTCCACCCCGACGTCGGATGCCGCCCGGGCGAGACGCTTGTCGAAGGTGACCAGAGGACAATCATGGCGGGCGGCGAGGACGACATAGGCCGCATCGTAGGGGCTGATGTGGTGCCGGAGCGCCCAGACGTCCCGCAGCAGCGACGCCGAAGGTTCCGCGACTTCCAGTTCGGTGGCGCACATCGCGTCGATGGCGGCGGTGGACAATGCGGGGGACAGACGCCCGGAGGCTTCGAAACGGCGGATTGTCCGCAGAGTCTCCAGCGGTCCGTGGGACGGCATGGCCCAGTGCACGTCGTCGGCGAGAACCTGTCGCGCGGCGGATGCTTCTGCCGAGTCAGCGGTGAGGGCGACTGCCCAGACGCTGGCGTCCACGACGATCATCCAAGTTCCCCGTGGAGGTCCCCTCGGTCGACCTCGGCGCCGCCTTCGCGACCTTCGCGCACGACGTCGACCGCATCATTGACGGTGATTGACGTGCGCCTACCCGAAGTGATGTCGAAGGTTGCGGCGTTGCCGGCGAACCGGGCTTCGCGTTCCACCATCTCGAGCAGGTAGGCCTGGATGCTCTGCCCTTTCGCTGCAGCTCGTTCGGCGATGCGGTCGCGGACACCCTCCGGGACGTTGCGGATCTGCATGTTGACACCCATGCATGCATTATACATGCATAGCTCGGGAAGGGGCTGCCGTCAGTGGTCGTGGGTCAGCGCCCGCAGGTGCTTGAAGATGGACGCACCGTCCTGCGAAATGCCGTTGTGCTCCCAGCGGTTGGTGACGTGCGGCTGCAGTCCCCGGATCGTCGCAGCGGTCTCCATCGACAGTTCGAAGGGGACGAAAATGTCGTCGAGGTACACTGCCGCGGCGGTGGGAACCTCGGTGTTACGCAGCTGGTCGGCGTCGTAGAGCGGCGTCCAGTCATCCTTGTCGGCGAGAAGGTCAGCGACGGCCTTCCACGGACGCAGTGCAGGGTCCTCGTCGAAGTGCCAGGGGTAGAAGTGCTCGCCGGTGAGGTAGTGGCCGTCCTCCTCGGCGAAGCCGGGGACCTCCTCGCGGATCCGATGCGCCGACCAGTTGGTCGCTCCCCGGATGCCGTAGATCGTCTCGTGGACCACCGCGTACAGCGGGGCATCGGCGACGCTGAGGTGACTGGACAGCTCGGTGAGGAACGGCGTGCGCAGCCGGCGTCGTCCGGCGGAACCCGGGCTGCCCGGAACCGTGCGGAACGGTTCTTCCAGCAGGTAGGCCAGGGTGTCGAAGCCACCGGTGCGGCCCAGGTTCATGCCGACGGTGCGGAACCGTCGCGAGGTCAGGCGCTCGCCGGTGGGCAGAGACTCCTCGGTGTCGTCGAGGTGTCGGCAGATCTCGGCGATGCGCTGCTGCGCCCACGGGTACCGGGTGGTGAGGCGGTCGTTGCGGATGGCGGTTTTCGCGTAGGTCGCGCGGTAGACGTCGTCGATACGGGTGTCGGACGCACCGACGAAGCCGGGCAGCCCGCCGGTGAAGAATGCCTCGGCCACGCCTTCGGGACGCTGCGAAAGATAGGTGGTGATACAGAAACCGCCGAAGGACTGTCCGAGCAGCGTCCACGGATCTTCGCCCAGCGCCTCACGGAGCAGTTCGGCATCGGCGACGATACTGTCGGCACGCAGGTGGGTGAGGTACTCGGCCTGGCTGGCCGGGCTGGGTCCCAAGGCCTCGGGGACGGCGACGTCGACCGGGGTGGACCGTCCGGTGCCGCGCTGGTCGAAGAGGATCACGCGGTAGTTCTTCAACGCCTCGCCCAGCCAGCCGCTCAGTTCCCCGCCGTCGCCGTTGGCCTGGGGCCGGGGACTGCCGTGGCCGGGGCCGCCCTGCAGAAACAGCAGCGCCGGCAGGTTCTCGCCGCCGTCGGGGACGTACTGACGGGCGTAGATGTCGATGGTCCGGGTGTCTGCGCTGCCTGTACTGCCGGTGCCGCCTGTGCTGCTGGTGTCGCCTGTGTTTCTGGCGCTGCCGTGGACCAGTGGCGCGGTGAGGATGTGCTCCTCGCCGGTGTGGCCATGCCGGCGGGTCTGGGTGGTCGCGAGGTTCATGCCTCAAGTCCTACCGGAAGTGACCCGGGTGCAGGGGTGCCATGTCTCCGTCGGAGTGAGCGTGCCCGAGAGCGCCCCCAGAGTGCACCTCGCCTCGATCTGCTTTTGCGCCCCCTTTTCCTGGAAACGATGGCAACGGATTCCTCGATCGGGGGCGCAAAAGCAGAGAGGCCCTCACTCTTCACGGACGACGAGTTCGACGTTCCTCGCTCCGTGGACCGGGCCGAGCAGCTCCGCCTCCGACGCCATCACGTCGTGGGCCCTGGACGGCACCGTCGGCACGCTCGAGTAGTCCGTGGCGTTTGAGACGGAAGGCGATGACCTGGTCGGGGCGCATACTTCCGCAGGCTACCCGCGACGATTTGACAACAAAGGGGAGGGGGAGTCAGTATAAAGGTGGAAAGAGGGAGCCCCACGCCACACGGCGCGGGGCTTTTGTCATGTCTGGGACAGTTTCGGGTTAATGGTGGTCTCAGCCGGGGTGGGGAGCAGGGGCTGCTGTTCCCGTACGGTGGGATGGTGTAATCCAGCCATGACGGGGAGGATGAACGGTGCAGGAGTCGACGGGGGCCACTGTGCGGCAGGTCGAGACGGGTCGTCCATGGGGGAGGCGATGGAACTGGCTGATCGGAAAGCCGGACGGGCCCGGTGTCGGGTTGCGTTTCGTCACTGCTGCGGTGTTGATCTTCAACGGTGTCCTCGCGGTGCTGCGGCTCACCTCGGTCCTCGGCACAACAGACGATGCGCTCGGATACGTGTTCACCATTGCCGGTGTATGCCTGCTGCCCTTCGGTGCGCTGTTTGCCTGGAGCGCCTACAGGCTCCAGCGCGAATCTTCCGGTGGATCCTGAAGGTCGGAACAGTTCCACCGGCAGCTGCAGGACGCGCAGTACTCGGTGAACCGAAGCTCGGCGCGGATTCTCCGGGCCTATGTTCCCCGACCGGGTAGATGAAGAGACGGCCATGGCGTTCGTGAACGCCATGGTCATCTCGATCGGTCAGCTCGCGGACTCCCGCTGAGTTGTACCGGTGTTGCACCGGCACCATTAACCCAGCTGCGTGTCGGCGTAGTGCGTCAGTGCGTCGCGGACGAAGGACGCTCCCTCGTTGCCGCCGAAGTTGGCGGCGAAACGCTCGTCGGCGACATACAGCTCACCGAGTCCTCGGAGGTAGCTGGCTAGCGTGCCGTCCTTCTCGCTCCCGGCATGGTACGCGGGAGTGCCGGGGGTGGAGCTCAGCCACTCGACGTGGCGCTGCGCCACCTCCTGGGCGCTCTCGGACGTCGGGTCGTCACCGCGCTCGGCCGCGGCGATCCAGTCGCGGTTGAGCTGCTCGAGGCTCGCGCGGAATGCGTCCTGCCCGTCCGTGCCGAGCGAGCGCCACCACTGGTCACCGGCGGCGTAGGCGTCGGCGCCCCAGCGCTGCTCCACCTCGTCCTTGTACTGTGTGTGGTCGAAAGTGTGGGACATCTTCTTCTCCTCTCTGTGTCCCGTTCGCGCCGCTTGTTCGGTGCGATGACCTCACGCTAAGGACTGACGCGACGTCAGGGTCAAGCGGTCAGAGAACCACGCTCTCGAGCCGGACGTAACCGTCCTCCATGCCGCTGACCATGCCGGTGGCGATGACCTGTTCGCGGACCTCGGCATCGGGGTAGGTGATCAGGTAGCTGACCAGCGTGCCGCCCTCGACCGGGGTGAGGGTGAGCTCGTTGAGTGTCTCCGGGTTGCCGGCGCCCTCGGGGTTGTCGGGGGAGATCATGGTCTCGGTGGTGACCAGACGGTTCGGGGCGGAGATCTCCGTGACCTCACCGGTGAAGCCGAAGCGTTCCCCGGTCTCGTCGTTCTGCCATTCCGAACGGTAGGTGTCGCCGACGTTGGTGCCGGTGATGCACACCGGCATGGACCAGCCGTCGGGTCCGAGCTGCCACTGCTGCAGTATCTCGGCCTCGGTGTGGGCGGCCCAGACCTGGTCCACGCTGCCGCGGACGACGCGGGCCACCCGGGCCTGGTTCTCGCCGACGAGCTGGAGCTCGGCGGCGCGTCCGGCGGCGAAGGACGCCAGGTCGGCCAGGACGTCGTCGATCTGGCTCATGGCGGCCTTGGTGCCCTCGACCATGCCCATCTCGGTGAGCTTCTCGAGCTCCTCCAGGGAGTTGAAGGTGGTCATGGTGGTGACCCGGGCCCCGAGGGCGGTCTCGGTGAACTGGAAGTCCATCTGCATCGCTGGCATGTCGGTGTTGGGGACACCGTCGTCGTCGGCGAAACCGTCCTTCACGACGAAGCTGTGCGGGGCCTCCACGCTGACCCACTCCCAGTAGCCGTTGCTGCGGTCGCCCTCGGGGCCGGTCATGTAGTAGGTGCTGAGGCCGCCGGGGTAGGCGTCGTGCCGGGTGAAGGTGGCGGGGTAGGTGGGCGGTCCCCAGAACTTCTCGATCTGACGGGGGTCGGTGTAGGCGTCCCACAGGCGACGGAGGCTGGCGGTGGAGTCGGCGACGATGGTCAGCGTCGGGGACTGCGGGTCGTTGGTGTCGGTGGTGACTGAGGTGACAGGCATGGTGGTGGCCTTTCAGGTGGTGGTGTCGTCCTCGGCGAGGAAGGCGTCGAGTCGGTCGACGCGGGCCCGCCAGAGGTGTTCGTAGTGGCTCAGGAGTTCCTGCGCGCGCCGGACGGTTGCCGGGTTGCCGCGGATGATCCGTTCCCGACCTTGGGGGATGCGCTCGACCAGGTCGGCTGCCTCCAGGACACGGACGTGCTTCTGGACGGCGGCGAAGGACATGTCGTAGTCATCGGCGAGGGTCGTCAGTGATGCCTCCTCGGTGAGGGTGCGGCGCACGATGTCCCGCCGGGTCCGGTCGGCCAGTGCCTTGAAGATCCGGTCGGTGTCGTCATCGTCGAGCGTCTTCATCGGTGACTCCGGGTGGTGCGGTAGGGACATTGTGAAACCGTTTGGTTTCACGTTACGCCGGGGTGTGGTGACCGTCAAGGGCATCACGCTGGTGGCAGCGACTCCGGGCGTCCTGACCTCCACGAGGTAGTCTCACAGGCATGCTGCGAATCGCCACCGCCAACGTCAACGGAATCCGAGCCGCGCAGCGACGCGGGTTCGGCACCTGGTTGGTGGGCCGTGACTGCGATGTCATCGCACTGCAGGAAATCCGTGCGCAGGCGGACAAGCTTCCCGAGGCGGCCTTCGGCGACTACCACGTCGCGCTGGAGACCGGTGATATCCCAGGACGCAACGGCGTCGCCGTGCTCACCCGCACCGCGCCGGAGGCGGTGCGCACCTGGAGCGGGACGGCCCTGCTCGGGCGCCGGCATGCCACGTCGGCGGACCTGGACGAGGTGACCGCGGCCGACCATGTCCCGCTGGCACGGAAGTTGCGTCCCTTCGCTGCTCAGGGACGCTATATCGAGGTCGACCTGACTGATGTGCCGGTGACCGTCGCCAACCTCTACCTGCCCAAAGGCGGGCTACCCGCCGAGCTGCAGCGTCCTGGCAGCATGCGCGAGGCCCCCGACGGCGGTGCGCGCTACCAGCGCAAGATGGACTTCCTTGTCGGGTTCGGACGCTACCTCACGGCCACGCGCCGGGCAGCCGCGGCGTCCGGCCGGGAGTTTCTGCTGATGGGGGACATGAATATCGCGCACACCCGTCACGACCTCACGAACTGGCGCAGCAATCAGAAACACGACGGCTTCCTGCCCGAGGAGCGCGACTGGTTCGACCGGCAGCTATCGCCCCGCACCCTCGTCGACGTCGTGCGGAGACTGCATCCGGACACCGACGGGCCGTACTCCTGGTGGTCGTGGGCGGGGGAGTCCTTCGCCAAGGACGTCGGCTGGCGGATCGACTACCACCTCGCTTCGCCCGGGCTGGCGAGCGCCGCAGTGCGTGCTGAAGTCGACCGTGAGGTCAACGGTGTGCGGTTGTCCGACCACGCGCCGGTGGTTGTGGACTACGACCTTCCGATACCGCCTCGCACAGAGTAGGTGATGCGCTACAACTGTTGACAACATCCAAGGAGGGGGAGGGTTGTGAACAGTTCCTATTCGCATGATCGACCGGGGTTCGACACACAAGGGGGTGCGCTACCGCCGCTGTACGGAGCGCAGCAGGAGAACGCCGGCCAGTACAGCCAGCAGGGCTGGTATGGCCAGCACGGTACAGTGCCCTCCGGCGTGCCGGGATACCCTACGGTGCCGCCCGGATATCACCCGCAGTCGAGAGTGGCTGCGGCGTGCCTGGCCTTCTTCCTCGGTGGCTTCGGGGCGCACAACTTCTACA
>DHKFJ23503__coassemble_1177_pt1 | contig 11941 bp, 11 predicted proteins | sample DHKFJ23503__metabat2_low_PE_011 | metagenome-assembled genome bin DHKFJ23503 | reverse complement strand
CGGCATCCTGACGGACGGAGCGTGCCGGACGCACCATCGTGTAGGCGTCCGCACCGGAGGGCCGGTAGTAGTTGCGTCGGGTACCGACGATCTCGAAGCCGTAGGAACGGTACAGTCCGATCGCCGGCTCATTGTCTGTGCGGACCTCGAGGTAGACGGGTCCGTCATCGGCATCGGCGAGTTCCATCAGCGGGTCCATCAGCAGCCGGGACCAACCCCGACCCTGGTGGGCGGCGTCGATGCCGATGGTGTGGATCTCGAACTCCGGGTCGTTCGCCGGACCGTTCTTCGCCAACCCTGCGTAGCCGACCAACTCCTCCTGGTCAGTGCCCGCCCCGGTGACCAGTCCGATGAAGCGGGTGTGCGGTGCGACGATCTCGGAGGTGAATCCGGCAACCGGCCAGGGCGAGTCGCCGGCGAAGAGCTCCGTCTCGATCTCGGCACAGCGGGTGGCGGCCTCCGGCGTCAGCGGGCCGACTGTCGGCGTCTCGGTCGGGACCTCGACCACCGCCTCGGCGGGCTCGTCCCGATCGACGTTGCTGAAGTCCAGCGCCCCGGAGATCGGCTTGGACTTCGGGGCGATGGCGTCCGGACGCCGCAGGTAGAGCGCGCGCAGCGGCTCGCCGTCCGTTGCAAGCCCCGCTGCCCCACCGTGCAGGGACAAGGCAGCACGGACCAGGCCGACCGGGGTCGGGCGAGCATCGGCGTCGAGGATCTTCCAGCCGGGCACCTCGGCGGCCGCAACCGCGGTTTCCCTGGACGCCAGCACCTGCGCCTGCGGGTGGGATTCGATGATCTCCGCCGGAGGGGCGACCGTCGGCTCACCGGGGACGGTGGTGACGTACCACTCGCGACGGCGGGCATCGCTGAGCACCAGTACCGGATGCTCGGCGGTAGCGGCACCCTCCTGCGCTGCAGCGGTGGCCACATGGCTGGGCACGCCGTGCACCGGGATTCCGAGGGCGTCGCCGAAGGCCGCACCGGTGGCCATGCCGACCCGCAGTCCGGTGAACGGCCCAGGACCGGTGCCGACCACGACCGCGTCGAGGTCCGCCGGTGCCAGTCCGGCACTGGACAGGGCGGCGAGGATGTTCGGGGTGAGCACCTCCATGTGACCACGGGGGTTGAGCTCTGTGGTCTCCGACAGCAGGGCCATGTCGAAGGAGCCGGATGAAGCGGGGTTCGTGTCATCAGTGCCGCTGGGGAGTTCGACCACCCCGGCGACGACGAAGGAGGTGGAAGTGTCGACCGCGAGAACGTGCATGGGGCACAATCCTAGTCCCCCTCGGAAAGTCCCCGGACATAGGCGAAGCCCCGTCGCACTCTCCAATTACGACGGGGCCTCTGGATACACCCCTCACGGTGATCCGTCACCCATTGTGTCATTGATGCTTCATCTACATCAAGCACCGGGGGTAGCGGGGGTGATCAGTCTCCGTAGTATCAGAGACCTAAGCTTGTGACCAGCTCCATTGCAGAACCCGGGGCTCTTCTTCGGGGGTGATTTCGGTGTCGAGCCCCGCTCCCCGGTGGATGTCCACGTCCAGCACCCGCGACCCCGCGGTGGCCAGGGACTCCACCACGCCACGTCCCCACTCTGCGACGAGGACCCGGTCGGCCAGGTCAGCATCGAGATCCAGCGACTCCAGTGTGTCCAGCACCAGTTCACGGGGCAATTCGGCGGCATCGTGCACGCCCTCACCAAGCAGCCGGTAGGCGTCCATGTGCAACAGTCCCGGGCGCCCCGGAACCCCTGCCTTGTGCTCGCGGACGATGGTGAACGTCGGAGACTGGGTCCGTCCCCGTACCCCCAGCCCGGTGGCGATCCCCTGGGTGAGCGTGGTTTTCCCTGCCCCCAGTGCACCGGTGAGCACCACGATGTCACCGGCGGTGAGCAGTCGACCGAGGGACTCTCCGGCCGCCCGCATCTCCTCAGCCGAGTCGAGACGGCACTCGCCGGACGGGGCCACGAATGCCTGGCACGGCCGCGCTACCTCGTCGGTCATACCGTTGCTCCCCCGACGGTACGGCGGGCGACCCGACCGCGGGGCAGGGTCAGGATCTCGTAGGCGATGGTGTCACCGGCGACGGCGATCTCCTCGACGGAGCGTCCTCCCTCACCGAAGATCACCGCCCAGTCACCGGGGCGGACCTGCGCCCCCGGATTCTCGGCGTCGGCACCTGTGTCGGTATCGACCGGGCCGAGGTCGACGACGAACTGGTCCATGCACACCCGTCCGATCTGCGGGAAGAACTCCCCGTTGATCGTCACGCCGAAGCGTCCCGAGAGGTTGCGCGGAATCCCGTCGGCGTAACCCAACGCCACCACCGCGGTGCGGGTGTCACGCTCGGCACGCCACAGGTGTCCGTAGCTGACGCCCTCCCCGGCGGGTACCACACGGGTGGTGACCACCCTGGCGCGCACCGTCATCGACTCGCGCAGCTGGATATCACCACCGAACTGCTCGCGTACCGGCGCCGGGATCGCCGCCGGGTCCACGGCGTAGACCCCGTAGACGCTCACACCGGGCCGGACGAGTTCATGACGCAGGTCGGGACGGGTCAGCGTCGCCGGAGTGTTCGCGATGTGGTTGACGGGCATCTCAAGGCCGGCGGCCCGGCAGTCGGCGATGGCGGCGTCGAAACGCTCCGCCTGCAGGTCGGTGACCGGGTTGGACGGGTCGTCTGCACTGGTCAGATGGGAGTAGGCGCCACGAACCTCCAGCAGGCCGTCGGCGGCGGCACGGGCGGCTTCGGTGACCGCGGTTGACCAATCGTGCGGCGAGATGCCGGAGCGGGACAGCCCGGTGTCGACCATCAGGCCGACCCGCAGCGGTGCGTACGCACCGTCGGCCAGCGCGGTACGGGACACCTGGACAGCGGCCCGCAGGTGCTCCAGCGAGGGGATGCCGAGGGTGATGTCCAGCTCCACGGCCGGGCGCAGGTCCTCGAGTGCCGGGTCTGCCAGCCACATCCAGGCGGTCAGCGGTGCGTCCACACCCTGACCACGCAGCGCGATGGCCTCGCCGAGGGTGGCGACCCCGAGAGCGGCGGCACCACCGGCGAGGGCGGCACGGGCGACGTCCACCATGCCGTGGTTGTAGCCGTCGGCCTTGACCACCGCCATCACCCCGGCCGGGGCAGCGACGCGCACCAGGGTGGCCACGTTGTGCTCGATGGCACCGAGATCGGTGATGATCTCGGCCAACTCGTGGCCCGGGGCCACTGTGCCAGAAGTGCCAGAAGTGCCAGGCGTGTCAGACATCGTCAGATCACTCCACGGTGACGGACTTGGCGAGGTTACGCGGCTTGTCGATGTCACCGTTGCCGCACTGGCGGGCGATCTCCGCGGACAGGAACTGCAGCGGGACGGTCGACAGCAGCGGCTGCAGCAGGGTCGCCGACTCCGGGATCTGCAGCAGGTGGTTGGCGTAGGGCCCGACCGCCTCATCGCCCTCCTCGGCGATGACGATGGTCTTGGCGCCGCGGGCGCGGATCTCCTGGATGTTGGTGACGATCTTGGAGTGCAGGATCTCGCGGCCGCGCGGGGACGGCACCACGACGACGACCGGCAGATCGTCCTCGATCAGGGCAATGGGACCGTGCTTGAGCTCACCGGCGGGGAACCCCTCGGCGTGGATGTAGGCCAGCTCCTTGAGCTTCAGCGCGCCCTCCAGTGCGACCGGGTAGCCGACGTGGCGTCCCAGGAAGAGCATGGTGGGAATCGGGCCGAGTTCCTCGGCCAGGTCGTGGACCTGCTCCTGCAGCTCCAGGACCTGATCGATCTTGGCGGGGATGGCGTCCAGCTGCTCGAAGATGGACTCGATCTCGTCCCGGTACTTCGTGCCGCGGGCCTGAGCCAGTGCCAGACCGACGATGTAGTTCGCCGCCACCTGCGCCAGGAAAGCCTTGGTGGAGGCCACACCGATCTCCGGGCCGGCGTGGGTGTAGAGCACCGCATCGGACTCACGCGGGATCTGGGAACCGTTGGTGTTGCACACCGCCAGGACGCGGGCACCCTGGGTCTTGGCGTGGCGGACGGCCTCCAGGGTGTCGGCGGTCTCCCCGGACTGGGAGACGGCGACGACCAGGGTCTGCCGGTCCAGCACTGGGTCGCGGTAGCGGAACTCGCTGGCGACTTCGATCTCCACCGGGATACGCACCCAGTGCTCGATGGCGTACTTCGCCAGCAGGCCGGAGTGGTAGGCCGAACCGCAGGCGACGACGAAGACCTTCTCGATCTGGCGCAGGTCGTCGTCCGACAGGCGCTGCTCGTCGAGGACGACGCGGCCGTCGACGAAGTGCCCGGCCAGGGTGTCGCGGATCGCGGCGGGCTGCTCGAAGATCTCCTTCATCATGAAGGAGTCGAAGCCGCCCTTCTCCGCGGCCTCCAGGTCCCAGTCGATGGTGAAGGGTCGACCTTCGGCGGTGGTGCCGTCGAAGTCCATGACCTTGTAGCCGTCCTTGGTGATGACCACGACGTTGTCCTGGCCGAGTTCGACGGCCTGGCGGGTGTGCGCGATGAAGGCGGCGACGTCGGAGCCGAGGAACATCTCGTTCTCACCGACGCCGACGATCAGTGGGGTGGAGCGACGTCCGGCGACGATCGTGCCGGGCTGGTCGACATGGGTGAACAGCAGGGTGAAGGCACCCTCCAGGCGACGCAGGACGGCCATGGCGGAGGCCTCGAAGTCTCCGGCGGTGGGGCCACCGTTGTACGCGAGGGACACCAGGTGCGCGGCGACCTCGGAGTCGGTCTCGCTGGACAACTCGACACCGGCGGCCTCGACCTCGGCGCGCAGCGGGGCGAAGTTCTCGATGATGCCGTTGTGGACGATGGCCACCTTGCCGTCGTAGGAGACGTGCGGGTGGGCGTTGACGTCGTTGGGGCGCCCGTGGGTCGCCCAGCGGGTATGTCCGATGCAGGTCGAACCGGTGAACCGGTCCCGACCGTCGGCATCCAGGGTATCCAGCAGGTTCGCCAGCTTGCCGGCCTTCTTCTCCACGTGCAGCCCGTCGGAACCGACGACTGCGATACCGGCGGAGTCATAACCCCGGTACTCCATACGGGCAAGGGCGTCCAGACCGATGCCGAGAGCACCGGTGCTACTTGACTCATCTCCGACGTAACCAACGATTCCACACATGTCTGACAACACTACTGCCACACACGAGTTCTCCGTGAGTCCCCCACCGCAGACGCGCCATCCACTAGGCTGTGCACCGTGGCTGTCAACGTCAAGAACCTCATCCCCAGTCTGGAAAAGCGCGGTCCCCACCGGGTCCTCGTCGGCGACCTCGACTTCGCCGGCATCCCGGGACGCGTCTACGCCCCCGCGGAAGGCACCGCGATCCCCGGTGTGGCCTTCGGCCACGACTGGCAGATCGGTGTCGACGGATACCACGCCACGCTGCGCCATCTGGCCAGCTGGGGTATCGCCGTCGCCGCGCCCGACACCGAGCGTGGCGCACTGCCGAACCACCGTGGTTTCGCCTCCGACCTGGAGTCCTGCCTGCAGATCCTTTCCGGTGTGCGGCTGGGCGTCGGCAACATCACCGTCGACCCGTCGAAGCTTTTCCTCGCCGGGCACGGTATGGGTGCCGGTGCCGCCGTCCTCGCCGCGACCGGACGCGAGGCATCCACGGAGTCGCGTCGCAAGTACACCGACACCCCCACGCTCGCCGGCGTCGTTGCGATCCACCCGGCGGACACCGCACCAAGCTGCTACGACGCCGCCACGCATGTCTCGGCACCCGGCCTGGTGCTGAGCCCGGGCCGCACCACCGGTTTCGAAAAGGGCGAACCCGAGCGCGTGGCCGCCTACTGGCGTGGCGACGTGGTGTACCGCTCGGTGGACAAGGCCACCTCCGACGGTTTCCACGAGAAGCTGATGCGAAAGTTCGCCGTCTCCAGCAGCGGCATGGAGTTCGCCGTGCAGGATCGCATCCGTGCGTTGACCGTCGGTTTCATCCTCGCGGAGGACGACAAGAAGTACGCACCATTCCGCGACCCGGAGCTCGAGATCAAGGGCACGACGCTGTCCACATGCGGTGAGCTCATCGAGGGTCTGCCGGAGTTCGTCGACCCGCTGGCCGCCGGTGAGCGGGCACTGAAGAAGCTCTGACCCGGGGCTGATGGGTACTGCCGCGTCATTCCGACCGTTGGTTGCGTCGGATGGCGCGGCATTCCGTCGATTGCTGTTCGCGTTGGACGATGCGACGTCCTACATGCTTTTCGAACCGGGGGAACGCCGTGACGACGGCGATGAGGGGTTCGGCGGCCTGGAGCTGACGGTGGTGACGGTGAACGAACCCGCGGTGGCGCTCTACCGCAAGGCCGGCTTCACGGCCGAGGGGACGTTGCGTTCGACATTGATGATCGACGGGCAGCCCCACGACGAATACGCCGTGGCGACACTGCTGCTCTAGTCGAAGATGCCGGTACGCCGGACTCCGCCCGATCCGGTTGAGCCAGGCGCAGGACGGTAGCCGGTGCCGCTGTCGGTATCGGTGCCGCTGTCGGTGTCGGTGCCGCCGTCGTTGGACTGGCCCAGCACCGCTGCCTGCTGTTCCTCGGTGAGTGACTCGAGAACCTTCTTCCCGAGGTCGGACTCGACGAACTCCCGCACCTGCTCCTGCGCATTCTCCATCGCGTCCCGGAACTCTGCGGTGGCGGTCTCCACCGTCGCCAGGTAGCGCTCCATCTGTGCCTCGTAGTGCTGTTCTCCTGCGCTCGTCACCACTGATCACTCCGTTCCACAGTCACCTCGGGTGCGGTATCGGGCGACTCCCCTGCCTTCTCCGTCGACCACACCTCCGGGCTCCAGCCCGGGTGGGACGGGACGCTCTCCCGCGAAGCTGCGGTCCCCTCCGCCTCGTCGGTGCCATCGGCCTCCCCGGTCGGGGCGGGCGGGTCGGGTTCGACAGGGTGACTGGCGTGGTCAACCGCCGCGTCTGGCAGGACGCCGCTCTTGTCGAAGCCACTTTTGTCGAAACCTCTCTTGTCGACGGCGGACTTGTCGACGCCCGCGTCCTCGGTATTCTCCGGCGACTCCTCACCAGCAGGAATGACCTCGGGTGGCGGGTCGTCTCCGAGGTCGTCATCGGTGTCACAGTCCTCCGGTACGCTCTCAGCCGGTTCGCAGGCTGCAGGTTCACACTCGACAGGCGGTACGGGGCAGTCGCCGGTCACCGGGGTCACCACCTGGGTGACGGTCTCCACCGCGGTGGTGATGGCCGTGTCCACAGCCTGCTGCACATTCCCGACGATGTCGGACAGTGTGGGCAGGGTGGGCAGTGTGGGCAGAGTGGGTGCCGGCGGTGGGCCGGACGACACCACTCCGGCCCCGGCTGCGGCCGCCAGTCCGGCACCGAGCGATGCCGCCTGCGTGAGGATGTTCGGCGCTGCGGGGACCTGCCCCGAGATCACGGGTGGCCCTGCTGCCGTCGCAGCGGACCCGGCTGCGGCCGACACTGCCGGAGCTGACACTGCCGGGGCAGCCATACCCGTAGGTGCTGTTTCCACCACACCGGAGGACGGCGGCACCTCGGCGGCCTCACTGGCCGCCGCGGTGACCGCCGGTGCCGGGGCATCGGCAAGGGGGACACTGCAGTTGCCCTCCTGAGCAGCAGGAGTGCACCGCTGGATCATGAAGTCCATACACTCGCTGAGGCTCTCATTGCGTCCCTCGACCATGGTGCAGACCGATTCACCAGCGGTGCTGAGTAGCTGGGCGGCCAGCATCCGCAGCTGGGTACCCTGCAGCTCCCCTGCCGCCGCAGCCGCGGCAATCAGTGCCTGCGCCATCGGTACTGCGGTTGAGACACAGGACTCCACGGCATCCGCGCACTGCTGCTGGATGTCGTCGAACAGCTCATCTCCCCAGTCCAGGGAGTCCTCGGCATCAGCCACGTCCTGTTCGTGGTTGTCGCTCTCCTCGGCAGCACCAGTCAGCCGGTCACCGATCATCGCCCCGGCGAGACCACCAAGAACGCTGGTCGTTGTATCCCGGATGAAACTGAGGAGTTTCCCGATCAGCCCACCTTTTCCTCGACCGCCCCCTGACCCGGCCCCGGAATCTCCGTCCCCGAAGCCGGTGAAGAAGCCGAGCACGCTCCAGAGGATAGGTTTCAGCACCGGAGCAATCATCGGACCGGCCGCCTGGACCATCCCGGCGGTGCTCTCGAGGTCTCGGACTGCGGTGGTCATCCGTTGCTGGTTGGCAACACTTGTCCTCATGACCGGCTCCCCTCACCTGTCGACTGCCCGGTGCCCAGGCTGGCTGCCGAGACCGCGTCGGTGCCCTGCACGCTGCGGACGGTCTCGCGGGCCACCTGCACCCCGTCGCGGAGTCGTTGTGTATGGGACAGCCGTACCCGGTGGGCGCGGTTCACCAACTCGACCAGCTGGGCCGCCCGGTCGGCCAGGCCCGGCCCGTAGCGGGACGCCTCCAGGCGAGGCGGTGCCGCCGTCAGTGCGTCCAACCGGCGGGCCAGCTGCCCGGCGGCATCGTCCAGCACCTCCCCCGCTGCGACTGGATCCACGCTGAGTCTGCCTGCGTCCTGCCCAAAACCTGGCACGGCCGAACCTCCCCTTGTCCATGCGTTGCACCCCGCGTCCGCACGACCGGTCGTCGCACGAGCACTCACCGCGAAAAAAGGCGGGCCATCACGGCCCGCCCGGGCGCCTCATGACTGACAGACGCCACCACCCCACCCAAATGTTCCCCGGGATGCGGAATTCGCTACCCCTCGGCGATGACCACCCCGGAGAGCTTTCCTGCGACTCGCTTGGCCTCCGCCGAGGTAACCGCCTCGACCATCACGCGGTAGACCTGCTCGGTACCACTGGGGCGCAGCAGCACCCGTCCGGTCTCCCCCAGCTCCGCCTCCGCCTCGTCGATGGCGTCCTTGACCGCCTGGGAGGTGTGGATGCGCTCCTTGTCCTCCACCGGCACGTTGATCAGAGTCTGCGGCAGCACCGTCATCACCCCTGCGAGGTCGCGGAGGGTCTGACCGGTCTCGGCCATCCGCGCCATCAACGACAGTCCGGTCAGCGTGCCGTCGCCGGTGGTGCCGTGCGAGGGGATGACGATGTGGCCGGACTGCTCGCCACCGAGCGCGAGGTCGTGTGCGTTGAGGTCGGCCAGCACATAGCGGTCACCGACCTTCGTGCGCCGCAGCTCGATACCCTGCTCCTTCATCGCCAAAGACAGGCCCAGGTTCGACATCACCGTCGCAACCAGGGTGTTCTTGCGCAACTCCCCGGCCTCCTTCATCGCCACGGCGAGGATCGCCATGATCTGGTCGCCGTCGATGACATTGCCCTCGGAATCTACCGCGAGACAGCGGTCGGCATCACCGTCGTGGGCCAGGCCCAGGTCGGCATGATGCTCCAGGACGGCGTCGCGGACCACGTTGATGTGGGTGGAGCCGCAGTTGTCGTTGATGTTGAAGGAGTTCGGGGTGTTGTGGATCGCCACGACCTCGGCACCGGCGGCCTGGTAGGCCATCGGGGCGGCACTGCTGGCCGCACCATTGGCACAGTCGACGACGACACGGATGCCGTCCAGCGGGCGGGGGACAGCGTCCTGCAGGTGGAAGAGGTAGCGCTCCAGGGCGTCGCCGGACTCCTCGATGATCCGGCCGATCGCCGCACCGCTCGGGCCGGTCTCGGTCCGGTCCAGCATCGCGGACTCGATCTCGTCCTCGACGGTGTCATCGAGCTTGTGGCCACCGGCGGCGAAGAACTTGATGCCGTTGTCGGGCATCGGGTTGTGCGAGGCGGAGATCATCACGCCCATGTCGGCACCGTAGTCGTCGGTGAGGAAGGCGACGGCCGGGGTCGGCAGCACGCCGACGTTCAGGACGTCCACCCCCTGCGAGGCCATGCCCGCCGACAAAGCGTTGGCCAACATCTCACCGGAGACGCGCGGGTCACGGCCGATGACCGCGGTAGGACGCCGCGAGCTCTGGCCCGTCTCCGTCAGGACGCGTGCGGCGGCGGCCCCCAGCCGCAACGCCATCGGTGCCGTGAGGGCCTTGTTCGCCAGACCACGCACACCGTCAGTTCCGAAAAGTCTGCTCATGGGGAACCAGTCTAGTGGTCGGGGCGCTCCGGGACAGGGTTCGGGGATGGTGTGATCTGCCTGTCGGCAGAACTGCGTCATCGGAACGTGCACAGCGTCATCGAACTATGTCACTTTTATGCCAATTATCGACAATCTGCGATGACGGTATGCAATCTCCGATGACGTCGGCACCAACCGGCAGTCCGAACAAAGAAACCGCCCCACCCCGCACGGAAAGTGCGGGATGGGGCGGCGATGCGTCCGGTTCGAGAACCGGACCAGACCACCAGGGGCTGACAGGGTCGGGGCACAAGTGCCCCGACACGATCAGCGCTTGGAGTACTGCGGGGCGCGACGGGCCTTGTGCAGACCGGCCTTCTTGCGCTCGACCGCGCGGGCGTCACGGGTGAGGAAGCCGGCCTTCTTCAGGGCGGAGCGCTCCTCGGGGTTGTACTTGTTCAGCGCACGGGAGATGGCGAGACGCATCGCACCGGCCTGACCGGACGGGCCACCGCCCTTGAGGTTGACCTGGAAGTCGAACTGGTTCTCGCGCTCGAGCAGAACGAGCGGAGCCTTGATCAGCTGCTGGTGCAGCTTGTTGGGGAAGTAGTCCTCCAGGGTGCGACCGTTGCAGGTGAACTGGCCGGAGCCCTGCACCATGCGGATACGGACGACGGCCTCCTTGCGGCGACCGACGGTCTGGATCGGGCCGTCGTACAGGACCGGAGCGGCGGCGACGGCGTCGTCACCCTCGGTCTCGGTGCCCTCGGCGACGGAGTCACCGATGCTGGCGACGAACTCCTCGTTCACGGCGTCGGTGGCAGCGAAGTTCTCGACATCAGCGGCGTCAGCGGCCTCTGCGGTGTAGTTCTCGTTATCGGTCACTGGTCCACCTTCTTGATCTCGTAGGCCTCAGGCTTCTGGGCCGCGTAGGGGTGCTCGGAGCCGGCGTAGACGCGCAGCTTCTTAGCGGACTCGCGGTTGAGCTTGTTGTGCGGCATCATGCCGGTGATGGACTCAGCCACGACGCGCTCCGGGTGCAGCTCCATGGAGCGGCCCAGGGAGAGGGTCTTCAGGCCGCCCGGGTAACCGGAGTGGCGGTAACGGAACTCGCGGTCCCGCTTGTTGGACGAGATGTGAACCTTGTCCGCGTTGATGATGATGACGTTGTCACCACAGTCGACGTTGGGTGCGTAGATCGCCTTGCCCTTGCCGCGCAGCAGGTCAGCTGCGTGGGTGGCCAGACGACCCAGAACCACGTCCGTGGCGTCGATGACGTACCACTTACGGGTGATGTCACCGCTCTTCGGGTGGAAAGTAGTCATTGACGACTCCTCTAGGTCTTCATGGAACTGCCAGCCGGGAGACCGTGGTCCCTGGGAACACTGTGGAAAACTCCGTGGAGAACACGGTGGAAACCAGGAACGGCGCCCGCAGCGGCCGGTGGGGACCTGCGGGCCGATCATCCGGGTCGTCCAGGGCAGGACAACATGGATGATCGCAACCTGAACGAGACTACCGGAAGTGCCCCCGAGCACCAAAAGGCCGCCACCGACGGGGGACGACGGTGGCGGCGGTGGCAACGGCCCGGGGGTCAGGCCCAGCTGTTGGCGGCGCTGGTGTTGATCTGACTCATGCGGGCATTGGCATCGTCGACCGCCCGGGCGATGGACTGGAGCACCTGGTTCATCTCCAGGGCGGCGGTGTCCCATCGCTGCTGGGCGACCTTGTAGGCGGAGGCACTCTCGCCCTCCCATTCGGCGACCATCGGGGCGATGTCCGATTTGAGCTGGTCGAAGAGCCCGTCAATGGTGCGGTTGGTGGCATGGATGTCTGCAGACGCCTGGGCGATCTGCGCGAAATTGTACTGG
>DHKFJ23503__coassemble_1174_pt1 | contig 11966 bp, 9 predicted proteins | sample DHKFJ23503__metabat2_low_PE_011 | metagenome-assembled genome bin DHKFJ23503 | reverse complement strand
TGATGAACGGCCTGCGTGACCGCATCACCGTCCAGTGCGACGGCCAGATGAAGACCGGACGCGACGTCATCGTCGCCGCCCTCCTCGGCGCCGAGGAGTTCGGCTTCGCCACCGCACCGCTGGTCGTCGAGGGCTGCATCATGATGCGCGTCTGCCACCTGGACACCTGCCCGGTGGGCGTGGCTACCCAGAACCCGGACCTGCGCAAGCGGTTCACCGGCCAGGCCGAGCACGTCGTCAACTTCTTCACCTTCATCGCCGAAGAGGTCCGCGAGTACCTCGCCGAGCTCGGCTTCCGCAGCGTGGAGGAGGCCGTCGGCCACTCCGAGTGCCTGCGCGACGGCAGCAAGGAGATTACGGGCACCGGCGGCAGCGACGGTAAGAGCCACAAGACCGCCGGCGCGCTGGACCTCTCCCCGATCTTCCACCAGCCCGACAGCCCCTTCATGCACCAGGACCGCCACCGCACCAAGGAGCAGGACCACAGCCTGGACGCTGCCCTGGACAACGAGATCCGCGCCGCCGCCGAGGAGACCATCCGACGCGCCGCCGCCGGTGAGGGCACCAGCATCGACCTGGAGTACCCGATCACCAACGTCAACCGCTCCGTCGGCACCATGACCGGTTCGCTGGTCAGCCGGGTCGCGGGCCGCGACGGTCTGCCGGACGGCACCGTGAACCTCACGTTCACCGGCTCCGCCGGAAACTCCTTCGGAGCCTTCGTGCCCAAGGGTATGACCCTGACCCTGATCGGCGACGCCAACGACTACGTCGCCAAGGGACTCTCCGGTGGCACCATCGCCATCCGCCCCGACGAGCGGGACGCCGCGGTCGGCGAACACCAGGTCATCGCCGGCAACGTGCTCGGCTTCGGCGGCGTCTCCGGTGAGATGTTCATCCGCGGTGCGGTCGGCGAGCGCTTCTGCGTGCGAAACTCCGGCGTCACCGCCGTCGTCGAGGGCATGGGCAACCACGGCTGCGAGTACATGACCGGCGGCCGGGTGATCAACCTCGGCCCGGTCGGCGAGAACTTCGGCGCCGGCATGTCCGGCGGTATCGCCTACCTGCTGGACGACGGCACGGGCCTGGACGGCATCGCCAAGCGCATCAACCCCGAACTCGTCGACGTGGAGCTGGTCGGCAGCCGGGCCGACGCCGCCGACCCCGCCGAGCTCGACTGGCTGGTCGACACCATCAACCGCCACCGCCAGTTCACCGGATCCACCATCGACGTGGACCCCTGCGCACTGATCAAGGTCATGCCGCGCGACTACCGGCGCGTCCTGCAGACCATCGAGGCCGCCCGCGATGCCGGCCTCGACACCGACGGCATCAACGCCGCCATCATGGAAGGAGTGAAGTAATGGCTGACCCGCACGGATTCATGAAGTACCGCCGTAAGGAGGCGGCCAACCGTCCCGTCCCGCTGCGCCTGCTGGACTTCAAGGACGTCCACGAGCACATGGCCGACAGTGACGTCGAGATCCAGGCCGCACGCTGCATGGACTGCGGTGTGCCCTTCTGCCACGACGGCTGCCCGCTGGGCAACATCATCCCCGAGTGGAATGACCTGGTGCGCCGCGGCCGCTGGGAGGAGGCCTACAACCGGCTGCACGCCACGAACAACTTCCCCGAGTTCACCGGACGCATCTGCCCCGCCCCCTGCGAGGGTGCCTGCGTGCTCGGAATCGAGGGCATCGGCGCCGGCGCCGGGATCGGCGAACCGGTCGCCATCAAGACCGTGGAGCTGCAGATCGTCGAGCACGCCTACGAGCACGGCTGGGTGAAGCCGGTGACGGCCAGCTTCTCCACCGGCCAGTCCGTGGCCGTGGTCGGCTCCGGTCCCGCCGGTCTGGCCGCCGCCCAGCAGCTCACCCGCGCCGGGCACCGGGTCACCGTCTTCGAGCGGGACGACCGCATCGGCGGCCTGCTGCGCTACGGCGTGCCGGACTACAAGCTCGAGGCCCGCTATATCGACCGGCGTATCGAGCAGATGGAGGCCGAGGGCACCATCTTCCGCACCAGCATCTCGCCGAGCGTCAGCGACCTCGCCGGCTTTGACGCCGTGGTCATGGCCGTCGGCGCGACCGTCCCGCGTGAGGTTTCCTTCGCTGGCCGTGAGCTCGACGGCGTTCACCAGGCGATGGACTACCTGCCCCAGGCCAACCGGGTCGTCGCCGGTGATATTGAGGAGCCGGAGATCACCGCCCGTGGCAAGAACGTCGTGATCATCGGCGGCGGCGACACCGGCACGGACTGCTTCGGCACCGCCCTGCGTCAGGGCGCGGCCTCGGTCCGCCAGTTCGACTACAACCCGGCGCCGGGGGAGAACCGCACCGCCGGTAACCCGTGGCCGGTGTGGCCGAAGATCTGGCGCGTGGCCACCGCCCATGAAGAGGGCGAGTACACCATCACCGGTAACGAGTCCGCCGATGAGATCGCCGCCCTGGGGCTGGCGTCGCGGGCCCCGGGTGAGCCGCTGGGTCACCGGGACTTCCGGATCAACACCGTGGAGCTCACCGGTGAGGACGGTAAGGTCACCGGCCTTCACGCCGCGCAGTGCGAGCGGACGCCGGACGGCATGGTCAACCTGCCGGGCACCGATGTCGTGATGGACGCCGACCTGGTGTTGCTGGCCGTCGGCTTCACCGGTGCGGACCAGAAGGGCATCGTCTCCGAGCTGGGGCTTCCCGTCGATGAGCGTGGCCGTCTGGCCCGCGACGACAACTACCGCAGCTGGTGGCCGGAGACCCCGGGGATCCGCGAGGCCGGTTTCGACGCCCCGGTGTTCTCCACCGGTGATGCCGGACGTGGCGCGTCGCTGATCGTCTGGGCCATTGCCGAGGGCCGTGCCTGTGCCGCGGAGGTCGACCGGGTGCTGATGGGCGAGACCGCGCTGCCGAACCCGGTCGCCCCGTCGGACGCGCCGCTGAGCGTGTAGCGCGGCTGGGCTGAACCCCGCGCTGCTGGGCCTGGCACAACGCAACATAGACGGAGAGGTCACTCTGAGCCCTGAAAAGTGACCTCTCCGTCTATGTTCCGTGCTGCCGTGGTTGGACTGCCGTCGGACCACCGTAGGTCGCCGCAGAGGAGGCCGGCGCACTGAGTACACTGACCTCATATGACCAGCGCCGCCCTCCTCAGCATCCTCGTCGCCTGGCTGCTGGCTATCGCCTCGCCGGGTCCGGACCTGGTGCAGATCCTGCGGCTGGGGGCGGTGCGGCGCAACGGTGTCGCCTGCGCCCTGGGCATCATGACCGGCAACACCCTGTGGATCGTCGCCAGCATGCTCGGGCTGTCCACCCTGGCCAATACCGTGGACTGGGTGCTGACCGTCCTCTTCCTCGTCGGCGGTTCCTTCCTGATGTGGATGGGACAGGGCGCGTTGCGCTCCGGGCTGGCCGAACGCCGGTCGGCTCGCACCGTGGTCGCTGCCGGGCAGGACGGGCAGGACGGGCAGGACGCAGTGATGGGGGACGCAGCGTCCCACAACACCCCGACCGCCACCACCCTCCGCGTCACCACCGCCCAGGCCTGGCGTCTCGGTCTTGCCACCAACCTGGCGAATCCGAAAGCGCTGGTGTTCTTCGGCGCGGTCTTGGCCGGCTTTGTCCCGCCGGACACCAGCTGGGCGATGCGCGGCATCATCCTGGTGATGCTGCTGGTCACAGGCATCGCCTGGTTCGTTGCCGTGGCGTGGATGGTGTCGGTGCCGCGCCTGTCCCGCGCCCTGCAGCGCGCGGGCGCCTGGATCGACATCGTCGCCGGTGTGGTGTTCCTGCTCCTCGGTGCATTCCTGGTGTTCGAGGGAATAATCGGGGCAATCTGAGCAATCTGGCGGTAGGACTTTCTTCGCAGGCAGCGGAGTCGTAGGATGGTCGGCATGCCCGAGCGAGAAGTGCAGAAGGTGCCGGTGGAAAATGTTCCCGTACGCGGGGACGACATCCGGCTGGGCCAGTTCATCAAGCTGGCGAACCTTGTGGAATCCGGCGGCGTGGCCAAGGAGGTCATCGCCGCCGGTTTTGTGACTGTCAACGGCGAGACCGACACCAGGCGGGGACGACACCTCCACGCCGGTGACGAGGTCACCGTCCATGACGAGGACGGAAACCCCCTGGCAGCCGCGCGGTTCGCATCCAATGATGATGGTGCTGACGACGACACCGACGACTACTTCGACGAAGCAACTGCTGACGACGACTTTGATCCCGAAAAGTGGAGGAACCTCTAATGCCCGCTCTCGTGGCGGAGCCAGGAATGCCGATCTGGATCGACCTGGCTACCACTGACCTGACCAAGGCCAAGGAGTTCTACACCGAACTTCTCGGCTGGGACTTCGACAACCCCTGCGGCGACGGCTACCTCGTCGCGAAGAAGGACGGCATGCCCGTCGCCGGCCTCGGTGAGGTTCCGGAGGACAAGTCTTCGCTGTGGGGCCTGCTGCTCTACGCCCCCGACATCGACCATGTCCACGAGGAGGCGGTGAAGGCTGGCGCGACCAGCATCCTGTCCCCGCGCGACGTCGGACGCCGCGGCCGGATGTCCGTGCTGGTCGACCCGTCCGGTGCGACGATCGGCCTGAAGCAGCCGGCGGGCGACGAACCGTTCTTCGCCGCCGGCGAGCCGGGCACCCCGGTGTGGCATGAGCTGCTCATCGGTGACGAGTACGATGCGACGATCGAGTTCTACCACGACCTCGCAGGCTGGGATATCCGCCAGCACAGCGATACCGCGAAGTTCCGCTACGCCACCGGTGAGTACAACGGTGCTCCGCTGTGCGGTATGTGGGACACCAGTGAGCTCGACGAGAACCCCTCGATGTGGACCCTCTACCTGGGCTGTGTCGACGTCGACGCGGCGGCGAAGAAGGTCAAGAAGTTCGGCGGCAAGCTGGTGCGCGCCCCGTGGAACTCTGAGCTGGGCCGCCTGTGCACCCTGGTCGACCCGACCGGTGCGCTGGTGAACCTGTGTGAGATCGAGGAGCCGACGCCGGAGTCGCTGGAGGACATCCACGAGCCGGACATCATGGCCCCGGACGCGCCGCAGCCGTAGTCTCCTCTGCCGGGGGAGCCGGCACAGTCCTCCCGGCACGACGAACGTCCTGACCATGCTGCGCTTGGCAGCAGGTCAGGGCGTTGTTCTGTTCTCCGGTGTTCTCCGGCCGGGGAACCGTCTAGAGCTGGGCGACCAGCATGGGGGCGGCGGCGACCGGGTCGATCCCGGCCTCCTCCAGTGCCTTCAGCGCGGCGGCCGGGTCCGTGGCGAAGTGGGACGCGGTCTCGCGGTCCACACCCAGTCGCTCGGCGGCGGCGACGGTGGCCTCCGGGTCCTCGGCCAGGCGGGCCGCGGTCTCCGGGTCCACGCCAGCATCCTCGAGGGTGGTGCGGATGGCCTCCGGGTCGGCGGCCGGGGACTCCTCAGCGCCCTCGCCAGCAGCATCGTCATCAGCGGAAGCGTCCTCGGCAGCACCCTCGGCCGGTCCGTCCTGACCAGCCTCGGCCGGGGCGGACTTGCCCTCGGCCTCGATGCGCTCGATCAGGGCGTCCTTGTCGACGGTGCCGCCGGCGATCTGGGCGGCGTAGTCGGTGGCACCGAAGGCGTTCATCAGGCGCAGGATGCTGTCGAGGTTCACGCCTTCAGCTCCCTCGCCGCCCTCAGCGCCGCCGAGGACGTCTCCGACGATGCCGGCGATCTGGCCGAAGTCGAACTCGCCGGCCGCACCGTTGTCGTCCGCACCCAGGGAACCGGCGATCGCGCCGACCTGACCGGCGATGTCCCCACCGTCGGCGCCGAGGCCGAGGGCGCCGAGGACCAGGGCGGCGATGGCGGCGAGCGGCAGGGTCTGCTCGGCATCGCGGGCCTCCATACCGGAGGACGCCAGCGCGGAGCCGAGCGTCTCGCCCAGACCCGAGCTGAGGGCGGACTCCAGCACGACCTCCGGGCCGACGGTGCCGGCGACCAGGCCGAGGAGGTTGACCAGCAGGTCGGTGCTCAGTGGCTGGTCGAGGCCGGGCTCGCCGCCGGCGGCCTCGGCGTGTTCGGTGTTGTTGGCGGACTCGGCCTGGCTGACCGCGGCGTCGGTGATCGGACGCAGCGCGTCGACGATATTGCCGACGGCACTGCCGACGGAGGGCCGTCCGGCGAGCTCCTGCAGCTGGGCGTCGGTGCCGTAGTAGGTGTTCAGGTCGACGTTGGCGTAGATGCCGTCGACCTGGCCGGCGTCGGAGTACTGCCAGAAGGTGACCTCGTTCCAGCCGCCGGGGATCTCGGAGGGCAGGGTCGGGTTGTAGTACGCCAGCCACAGCGGGTACTCGGCGAACTCGGTGGTGTTCGCCATGTCGTTGATCCAGAAGTTGTGGTACGTGTAGATGATCGGGTCGCGACCGGTGAGGATCTTGATCTCGTCGATCCAGTCGCGGACCCAGTTCTGCAGTTGCTCGGGGTTCAGTCCGCCGGATTCCTCCAGGTCAAGCGTCGGCGGCAGTGAGGGCTGGACGCCGGTGGCCAGGGTGGCGGCGTAGTGGCGGGCCTCGGCGCGGGGGTCGGTGGAGCCCGGCCTGGCGTAGTGGTAGCTGCCCGGGGTCACACCGGCAGCGGCGGCCTTGGCGGTGTCGGAGGAGAAGTAGGGGTTGGTGTAGCCGGTTCCTTCGCTGGCCTTGATGAAGGCGAAGCTCTGGCCGGACGCCGCGACGGCCTGCCAGTCGATGGCGGCACCGTCGGGGTGCTGGTGGCTGGCGACGTCGATGCCGTCGAGGGCCCAGGAGGGTACCGGCACGACATCCGTGGCGACCAGGGCGGCGACCGTCACGGCGGAGCCGAAGAGTGTGACTGCGGTCAGGCGGGCGGGAGTGGTGAGCGCGTGGCGACGCCAGGGAAGGGAGAACATGCGCAACACGATACACATGAATCACACAAGTCACAGATGCAACACGCGCACCGTGTCGCAACTTTCTTCACTTTTTCACGGTGGTGGCGTTCGTGGTGGCCATTCGTAATGGCCTTCGTGGTGGCGGCTGGGAACGCTCCAGGTAGTACCTCGCGGAACCCTGGGTGGCCATAACGAAACCCCCGCCCGAGGAACGGGCAGAGGTATGGAAAGAGGTGTCGGCGGGTGTGCTGTTACAGGTTCGCGACCAGGGCGTCCGCAGCCCAGACCGGGTCGATGCCGGCAGCCTGGGCAGCACCGATCGCCTGCTCCGGGTTGTTGGCGGCCCAGATCGCGGCGTCGCGCGGGACGCCGAGACGCTCACCGGCGGCGATGGTGGCCTCCGGGTCCTCCAGCAGAAGGTCGACGGTCTGCGGGCTGACACCTGCGGCCAGCGCGACACCGGCGACCCGGGCGGGGTTCTGGATGACGGACTTGGTGGACACCGCGTCCTTGGCAGTGTCAGTGGTGGCAGTGGTTGCGGCAGGTGCCGGTGCTGCGGTGGCGGCCGGGATCGCGGCACCGGCCAGGCAGCCGGCGGCGACGGTGACGGCTGCGGCGCGGGTGAGGAAGCGGCGGGAGGCAGGGGCAGGAGAGGCGGAGAGTGTAGACATGTCAGCGATGATAGCCATGTTCGCGCCGAGCACAACCCCGGCGAGTCAGCGAGGTCCGAATTCCTCGGGGTCGTTGGGGTTCTCCGAACGCCACGTTGTCGGACGCTCTGACGGCCACGTTGTGGGACGCTCCGGCGGGTGCGCGTCGCGGTGGGGGCGACCGAAGGACTCCGGCAGGTGCCCGGCCTGTGGCTGAGGTGGCGCCGCCTGCCAGCTCTGCTGTGCCGGCTGCCCCTGCCAGCCCTGCGGTGCCGGCTGGCCTGGCAGCCCGGGCAGATGCCCGATAGGGAGCGGCTCCGGCACCTTGCGGTAGATCGACACCACCGGGTACGCCCCGACCCTGGCCGCCGGACGTGCCTCCCGGGTGCTCCGCACGATCGCGGTGACCAGCAGGGCTGCCGCAGCGGACCAGGACACCGCGTAGACCGTCAGCTGGGCAGCCACCGAGTCCATGATCAGGTTCCAGCAGGCGTGGAAGAAGAAGCCGGCGAACCCGCAGCAGAGGATCCAGCCGAGTCGGCGCGTCCTACTCAATCCGCGACCGAACACCGCCACCCCGATGCCGTAGCCCACCAACCCGGAGAAGATCACGTGCATGAATGGCCCGAAGACAGTACGCATGATCCAGATGTCGAGCACCCCGGACACATCCGAGGCAGGGTGGATGACGGCGAGCATCGCGGCGTACATGACATTCTCGAAGACCTCGAAACCGAGTCCCACGAGCATGCCGGCGACCAGTCCGTGCCAGGGGCGGTTCCACCACGTCCGGCCGATCTGCAGCAGCAGCCAGACGCCCAGGCCTTTCGCCAGTTCCTCGGTGTATGCCCCGCCGAGGGACATGGAGATCTCCGGGACGCCGAAGTCGTGAGCCAGTTCCATGAGATGCCCGGCGGTCGGCGACACCCCGATCAACAACGCACCGGTCCCGCCCCATACGATGGCCGCGAAGGCGAGCAGCATCGGCGTACCGCGGTAGATCAGCAGCCGGGACATCCCGAACCACACCAGCGCCAGGTACACCGCACCGATCCCGAGGGAAAGTGCGATGACCGCCGGGCCGGGGAAGACGAGGTAGCCGATCATGACGAACGCCGCGAGCGCCAGACCGCCGAGGGTCAGCAGGATGTAGGTCCAGGTGAACACGTCCCACGCCGGACGCAGCCGCGGACGCTGATCCTTGGGGAAAGCATCGTGGTAGGACCGCGGCACCTCGGTGACCTGCCAGTCCCCGGGGGCGGGAGACTGTTGGCCGGGGTGCTGGTGGTCGGCGTTATGCTGATCAGGCTGCATCGGCTGCATCGATCCTCCTCGCCATGTCCTCGGCCGCGCCGCGGACGAGGCCGCGCAGCTCACTGATCACCGTGACGGTGTACATGACCGACTCGCCGCCGGCGTCACGGTTGAGCAGAGCGACCGTCGCGGCGTAACTGTCCGTACCGTATTGGGCGGGTTGGACGTTCCGGTCCGGTCGGACGCCCTGCCGCAGCCCCTGCTGCACGCTGACCGGTTGGGTGTCGCGGTAGCGTTGGGGCGGCGTATCGTCCGGCACCACGTCCGGCGGGGAGAAGTCGAACCAGGTCAGTGCCTGTGGCTCGCTCACGCGGACTGCGTCGACCTCCGGGGCGAGCGTCGATGACAGGGAGGTCGTCGACAGCCAGTGGAACCTCGCGTCCGAGGTGTCGGTCATGGTCGCGGCCCGCATACCACGCCGGGCGGCCACATCCACGTCTGTGGCGGAGCCACCGACACCGACGACCTCTCCGATATGGACCTCGACGACACCCACCCGCGGCAGATCGCAGACCATTGCCAGAGTCACCATGCCGCTGTCGGCCGCCGCGCAGATGGTGTCGAAGCCAGAGATGTCGATCGGCCAGGGGCTGGAGGGCTTCGCGGAGAGTTCCAACATGCTGCTCGGGCTGTACTCGTCCTCGACCTCGGCGAGGTCCTTCACCGGCACCGCCAGCGGGGCGACGAGGACCAGCACCGCGACGGCGGCCAGGATGAACCAGCGCGCCGTCCGGTGCCTGCCGGTCGCCGCCGGACGGTAGCGTCCGTGCGGATCAGTCGGCGGAAAAGGCGCGGTCTCTGGGGTCCCCCACATGACTCAGAACACTACCAAAGCGTCACAGCGGTTCTTCAGGACAGGAGCCGCGCACCGGTCTCACCAGATGGTGACGCGCTTGTCCTCGTCCAACCACATGCCGTTGTCCGGCCCGACCTCGAAGGCATCGTAGAACTCGGCGATGTTCGAGGCGACCACGTTGCAGCGGTACTCGCCGGGGGAGTGCGGGTCGATCGCCACGTACTGGGCCGACATCTGCGGCCGGATCGCGGTCTGCCATACGCTCGACCAGCGTAGGAAGAAACGCTGCAGCACAGTGAACTCACCGTCCAGGCCTTCCACCGGCGCGGTCGGGGCGTCCTGAACGGTCTGCCCACGGTCGGCCAGGTACTTCTTCAACGCGACCACCGCGATTCCGAGTCCGCCCAGGTCACCGATGTTCTCACCCAGGGTGAACGCACCGTTGACCGTGTGGTCGGTCTGCCCGCGCTGCGCCAGGCCGGTCGGCACCAGGCCGTCGTACTGGGTGACGAGCTTGTCGGTCAGCTCGGTGAACGCCGCACGGTCCTCATCGGTCCACCAGGAGTTCAGGTTGCCCGCACCGTCGTACTTGGAGCCCTGGTCGTCGAAACCATGGCCGATCTCGTGGCCGATGACCGCACCGATCGCACCGAAGTTGCCGGCCATGTCGGCACTGCCGGCCTCGGTGTCGACCTCGAAGAACGGCGGACGCAGGATCGCCGCAGGGAAGGTGATGTCGTTGCGTACCGGGTTGTAGAAGGCGTTGACCGTCTGCGGGGTGGTGAACCAGTACTCGCCGTCGCTGGGCTTGCCGAGCTTGTCGACCTCGAAGTCGTGGTTCAGGTCGGACGCCTGGCGGTAATTGTCCAGCAAATCAGCGCCGTTCGGGCTGAAGTCCAGCCCCTCGAAGGAGCGCCACTTCTCCGGGTAGCCGATGCGTGCGGTGAAGGTGCCGAGCTTCTCCAGGGCCTTCCCACGGGTGGTCGGGGTCATCCAGGACAGCTCGCTGATCCGGTCGCGATAGGCCGCCAGCAGGTAGTCGACCAGCTCGAGCATCTTCTCCTTGTACTCCGGGGGGAAGTGCTCGCGCACGAACACCTTGCCGACCTCCTCGCCGATCGCGCCCTCGACCAGGCCCACACCACGCTTCCAGCGGTCGCGTTGTTCGGTCGCCCCGGACAGGGTGCGCCCGTAGAAGTCGAAGTTGGCCTCGGAGAACGCCTTCGGCAGCTTGCCGGCGCGGGCGGTGAGCACCCGCCAGTAGGCCCAGAGCTTCCAGTCGTCGAGGTCGCGCGCTTCATTGTCGGCACCGGGTACCAGCGTGGCGACGTGCTCCAGGTAGGACGGCTGGCTCACGATCACCGTCGGGGCATTGGCCTCGGTGATCCCGACCCCGTCGAGCCAGGCGACGAAGGGGAACCCGGTCGGCAGATCGGCCAGGGGGGTGGGGTTGTAGGTCTTGTCGGCGTCGCGGGAGGACACCGTGTCCCAGTGGCCCTTCGCCAGGGCGGTCTCGAAGGCGAGGATGGCGTCCGCGGCGGCAGCGGCGCTGTCGGACGCCGACCCGTCGCCGAAGCGTCCCGGCCGCGGCTGCGCACCGGTGTCCTCGACGAGCTGCAGGAAGGATTCGACGAACTCGCGGTATGCCGCGAGTGTCGGGGCGTGCTGTTCCTCGCGGTAGTAGGCCTCGTCGGGCAGGCCGAGGCCGGTCTGGGTGAGGTAGGCGACCTCGATGCCGGCGTCATCGGTGTCGGTGCCTTCGGTGCCTTCGGTGTCTGCGGCGTCGTCGGAGCTGCCCCCGGCGTCCTTCTCCGTCCAGAAGCCGATGACCCCGCCCACCCCGTGGCGGTCCAGTGTCGCCAGGGCATCGACGAGTTCGCCGAGGTCGGCGGCACCGCGGACCGGGTCGAGGTCGGCGTCCAGCGGGGCCAGACCGGCCTGCTCGACACCGTCGTCACCGTCCTCGTCCATGAAGGAGTGGAAGAGCGCACCGATCCGGGTGTCGGGTTCGGCGGACTCCACGATCTCCTTCACATCGAGTTCGGCCTGGTCACGCAGCTTGTGGAAGGTGCCGTCCACCGGGCGGTCGGCGGGGATCTCGTGGCTGGCCAGCCATTCGCCGTTGACGTGGCGGTAGAGGTCGTCGGCGGCGGCCGGGTTGGTGGAGCCGGCCGGAGCCTCGGTGATGTTGTCGGGGAGTGTCTGAGTCATGCGCCCCACTCTAGGCACCTGTCGGAAACGTGGGACGGATTGCTGGTTATCGGCTCGGAACCCAGCAATCCCTCCCACCTATCCGACATCCGCTGTGCGTCCCTCCCCGTCGACCTTCCACTGTCGG
>DHKFJ23503__coassemble_1169_pt1 | contig 12003 bp, 9 predicted proteins | sample DHKFJ23503__metabat2_low_PE_011 | metagenome-assembled genome bin DHKFJ23503 | reverse complement strand
GCTACAACTCCGCCTACAACGAGGCCCACACCGGCTCCTACACCGGCGGTTACGAGCAGTTCCCTGTCGCTCCTGAGGCGTCACTGCATGGCGGCGGCTACGCCGGAGCAGGCAGGCGGCTGGGTGCATTACTGATCGACCAACTTGTCTACCTCGTCATCGGTGCCATCCTCATCATGATCCTGGCCGGAGACGACATCTCCCGGTGGTCCGACCAGCTCAACGCTTATATCGATGCCGGTGACGCCAACGCGCCGGTTCCCGAGCTGGAGACCGGCGGTATCATGCTGGCCTCCATCATCGGATTGGTGTTCTGGTTCGCCTACCGTGCCGGTATGGAGAGCACCAAGGGACAGACCCTGGGCAAGATGGCCCTGGGCATCAAGGTCGTCAACGCCGACGGCCAGCCGATCTCCTTCACCAACTCCCTACTGCGTAACTCCTGGTACATGGTGGTCACCGTGTTCGGGAACATTCCGGCCATTGGCTTCGTTCTCGTCCTTGCGATCTACATCACCCTGGGCGTGCTGATCTCCCGCAACCAGTACAAGCAGCACAGTTTCGACACCTGGTCCAAGGCCTACGTGGTGACCACCAGGTAGATCCGCACCACCCCGAACCCGGCCGCGAGTCACCACCTGCGGCCCCAACGGCTTCCCCTCTCAGGCCGCCTCACCTGCCCCGCTCGTGCGGGACGGTGAGGCGGCCTGATCTAATGGAACGATGCTTGACGTTCTCAGCGGTTTCCTCGTGGTGGTGGTCATCATCTCCCTGGGCTACGCAGTAGGACGTCGCCGCCTGCTGGGCACCGGCGCGGTCTACACGCTGAACATGTTCGTCTTCTTCCTCGCCACCCCTGCCCTGCTGATCGACGTCTTGCGCGAGGCGGATCTCGCGGCTCTCTTCGGCGAGAACCTCGCCGTCGTCGTGCTCAGCAGCGTATGCGCCGGCCTGGTCGGTTTTCTCGGCTACCGCTTCCTGGCCCGACGGAGCGCCCCCGACAGCGTGATCACCATGCTGGCCTGCTCATACTGCAACGGCGCGAACCTGGGCATCCCGATCACCGCCCACGTGCTCGACGACCCGACCGCCGCGCTGCCGGTGATTATCTTCCAGGTCGCGGTGTACGGACCGGTGAGCGTACTCATCCTGGATGTCAGTGAACGACGACGCAAAGCCGCCGAGGAGAATCCCGACAGCAGTGACCGTGCCAGCTACGGTGGCGATGCGGACGACGGTACCCACCGCGCACCGGGAGCGTCCCTGCCGCCGATCCTGCCGCTGGTCCGGGAGCTGCTGTTCGGCGTGCTGCGCAACCCGCTGATCCTCGCCGCCATCGCCGGCATCACCCTCGGGGCGTTGCACCAGTGGCTCGACATCGCCCTGCCCGACCTGCTCGCCGAGCCGATCGTCCTGCTCGCCAGCGCCGCTGTGCCTTGCGCCCTGGTCGCCTTCGGCCTGTCGATGGCCGAGATCACCGTCCTCGACCCCGACAGCAGCCCGCGACGCAGTGTCTGGATGGCTGCCCTGATGAAGACGGTGGGTCATCCACTGATCGCGTTCGTCATCGCCACAGTGCTCTTCGGGGCATCCGGCCCGGCCCTGCTGGCATTCGTGGTCGTCGCCGCCCTGCCCACCGCGCAGAACGTCTTCACCTACGCCACCCGCTACGGGGTGAACACGGTACTCGCCCGCGACACCGCAGTGATCAGCACCCTGCTGGCGATCCCGTCGATCACGGTCATCGCTGTCCTCCTGGGGTAGCCCCACCCCCACCAGGCGGGTCTCCCCCGAAAGGCGGACAACGGACGGTCATTTCCCACATCTGGTTAGGCTCGGGGGTGAGCACTTCCCGTAGACGGGACCCCAAGAGAAGGAGACTGACCATGACGACCACACCCCAAGGACACGTCGAATCCCTCGATCTCTCCGACGTGATCGACGCCGCCACCGCAGAACAACCGGGTCCCTTCGTCACCATCCATCTCCCGTCTGACCCGACCGGGGCGACCATCGACGTCGTCCGGCGCACCTTCGATGCCCAGCTCAAGGATGCCGCCGCCCAGCTGTCGGCGAACGGAGCCTCCGACGCCGAGGTCGCAGCCATCCTCGACCCAGTCCGTGAGGACGTCTCCGACGAGATCTTCTGGCGTCAGCAGTCCCGCAGCCTCACCGTGTTCTGCGCGGACGGTTTCCACCGGATCATCCGGGTCCCGGTCGAGCTGACCGAGTCAGTGACCGTCGCCGAGCTCCCCCACCTCAGCCCGCTCGCCCCGGTGGTCGAGGCCTCCGGACGCTGCTACGTCCTGGCACTGGCCAAGGGCAAGGTGCGCCTGTTCGAGGCCGACCGCAACGCCATCGCCGAACTGCCGCTGGGCGCGATCCCGGAGAAGTTCGACGATGTCGTCGAGGCCCCCGAGCGCGAGCTGCAGGGCCGGAGCACCGGACAGGACTCGGTCGCCTTCCACGGCCACGCCGACACCGCCAACGGCCTGACCGAGGAGTTCCTCCGGGCGGTCTCCGACGGAGTGGAGAAGGAGCTGGGCACCGCCCGTTCCCAACCGCTGGTGCTGGCCACCGTGGAGGAGAACGGTCCGGCGTTCCGGACACTGTGCTCCTACCCCGCCATCGCCACCGAGGTGATCGCCGGCAACCCGGAGCACACCGGTGCCAATGAACTGCGCTCGGCAGCCTGGCAGATCCTCGATGCCGCCCGCACCGAGGAGGAGCCCGGCGTCCGCGACAACATCCTCACCGAGGTCCACCGGGGACGCGGCTCCAATGATCTCGCCGAGATCGCCCGGGTCGCCGGCGAGGGACGGATCGCCGACCTCTACGTCCCCCGTGACCTCTCGGTCCTTCACACCCCGGATGCTTCATCCCTGCTGGACCGCGCCCTGGTCGAGACGATGCGCACCAAAGGTGGTGTTCACACCCTCGGCGTGCTCGAGGCACCCGAGGAGGCACTGGCCACGCTGCGTGGCTAGAGCCAGCAGGAACTAACGTACAGCGGGAGCTGACCACCCTGGTGGTCAGCTCCCGCTGGTGTTGTGTTGTCCCCCGTGGTCGTCAGCGCCAGAGCAGCAGGGCGTCGCCCTGACCGCCGCCACCGCACAGCGACACCGCGGCCCGGCCGTCCCCCCGACGATTCAGCTCGTAAGCGGCGGTGACCACCAGGCGGGCACCGGAGCAACCGATCGGGTGGCCCAGCGAGATGCCACCACCATGGATATTCGTCTTCTCCAGCGGGTAATCCAGATCCTTGATGGACTGGACGACCACGGCAGCGAAGGCCTCGTTGATCTCGAGGAAGTCGAGGTCCTCGGCGGTCCAGCCCGCCCGTCCCAGCGCCGCGGTGACAGCCTGGGCCGGCTGGGAGTGCAGGTAGGTGTCCGGTCCGGCGGTCTCACCGTAGGCACCGAGGGTGGCCAGGACGTCGAGTCCGTTGTCAGCGGCGTATGCACGGGTGGTCAGCACGACCGCGGCCGCACCGTCGGAGATCTGCGAGGCGGAGGCGGCGGTGATCGTGCCGTCCTTGGCGAAAGCGGGACGCAGCCCGGCCAGCCCCTCCTCGGTCGTGCCGGGGCGCACGCCCTCGTCGGTGTCGACGACCACGGTGCCCTTGCGGGTGGCGATCTCCACCGGGACGATCTCCTCGGCCAGGGTGCCGTCGGCGATCGCGGCCTCGGCGCGCTGGTTCGACAGCGCGGCGACACGGTCCTGCTCGGCACGGGTGATTCCTCGGTCGGTGTTGCCTGCCTCGGTCTCCACACCCATCGCAGTGCCGTGGATCGGATCGGTGAGGCCGTCACGCTCCAGGGAGTCCTGCAGGGACAGCGACCCGAACTTCGCACCGGCGCGGACACCTGCGGCGAGGTGCGGGGCGTTGCTCATCGACTCCTGGCCACCGGCGACGACGACCTGCGCATCGCCGAGCCGCAGCATACGGGACGCTGCGATGACGGCACCGAGTCCGGAGAGGCAGACCTTGTTGATGGTGGTGGCCGGGGTGGACACCGGCACGCCGGCGGCGACGGCGGCCTGCTTGGCCGGGTTCTGACCGGCGGCGGCCTGGACGACCTGGCCCATGTAGACGAAGTCGACGTTGTTGGCCGTGACCCTGGCACGCTCCAGCGCACCGGAGATGGCGGTGGAACCCAGCTCAACGGCGGACTTCGCGGCCAGGGAACCCAGCATCTTGCCCTGGGCGGTGCGGGCGGCACCGACGATGACGATGTCGTCCGGGGAAACGGTTGTGTCAGTCATGGTGGTAGTAGTCGACCTTTCTGTCGCATCGTTAATCACTTCTATTATGAGACATATTCCGGCGGAAGGGGTGATTTTCCTGCTTATCGGTCATAAACGGGTGGTCAATGCTACGCCCGTCACCGCCTGGACGTCCTCGACGCTGACCCCCGGTGCCAACTCGACCAGCTCCAGGCCGTCGTCCGTGCGGTCGATCACGCACAGGTCGGTGATGATCCGGTCGACGACCCCGGTACCGGTGAGCGGCAGGGAGATGTCGCCGACGATCTTCGGGTCCCCGTTGCGGGTGGTGTGCTCCATGAGCACCACGACCTTCTTCGCCCCGACCACCAGATCCATCGCCCCGCCCATGCCCTTGACCATCTTGCCGGGCACGATCCAGTTGGCGAGGTCGCCGCGGTCGTTGACCTCCATACCACCCAGGATCGCCAGGTCGATCTTGCCGCCGCGGATCATCCCGAAGCTCATCGCCGAGTCGAAGTAGGACGTCCCGGGCATGGCGGTGACGGTCTCCTTGCCCGCATTGATCAGGTCCGGGTCGACCTCTTCCGGAGTCGGGTACGGGCCGATGCCGAGCATCCCGTTCTCGCTCTGGAGGGTGACGTCCACTCCCTCAGGCACGTAGTTCGGCACCAGGGTCGGCAGGCCGATCCCCAGGTTGACGTACTGTCCGTCCTGAAGCTCCTGGGCTGCGCGGGCGGCCATGTCCTGTCGGTTCCAGCTCATCGTGTGGTCTCCTTCTCGATGGTCTTGTCGGCGACCTGCTCCGGGGTCAGCTCCACGATGTGGTGGACGTAGACGCCCGGCAGGTGGATGTCGTCTGGGGCGAGTTCACCGACGGGCACGACCTTCTCGGCCTCGACGATGCAGAGCCGTCCGCTCATCGCGGCCAGTGGGTTGAAGTTCCGGGCCGTCCGGCGGAACCGCAGGTTACCGGAGGTGTCCGCCACCTCGGCGCGGATCAGCGAGACATCGGCGACGATCGCCTCCTCGAGGACCTGGGTGCGTCCGGCGATCTCGCGTGTCTCCTTGGCCGGGGAGATGACCGCGCCGTGGGCGGGGTCGTCCGACCCTTGCGCGCCGTAACGCCACACCATGCCGCCGTCGGCGACCGGGGTGCCGACACCGGTGGCGGTGTAGAAGGCGCCGATGCCAGAGCCGCCGGCGCGGAGTCGCTCAGCGAGTGTTCCCTGCGGGGTAAGTTCCACCTCCAGTTCCCCCTCGAGGTACTGACGGGCGAACTCCTTGTTCTCGCCGACATAGCTGGCGACGATCCGGCGCAGTTGCCGGGTCTCCAGCAGCAGGCCCAGGCCGCGACCGTCGACACCGGCATTATTCGACACCGCCTCGAAGTTTCCGACGTCACGGGACGCCAGTTCGCTCAGCAGCACCTGGGGGATGCCGCAGACTCCGAAGCCGCCGACGGCGAGGGTCGCACCGTCCTCGATCTGGGCGACGGCATCGGCCGCGTCCAATAGCTTTCCTGTACTCGTACTCATCTCAGTTCCTTACTCGTTGGTTCGTGCTGGTGCACGTGTTCGTTCATCTGCTGGCACGTGTTTGCTGCACACCAGGTCTCAGCTGGCGGTCCATCCACCATCCATGGTGTACGCCGCGCCGGTGACCATGCCAGCCTGCTCCCCGGCGAGCCACGTCGCCAGCGACGCCACCTCGTCCGCCTCCACCAGCCGCTTCACCGCAGCCTCGCTGAGCATGATCTTCTCGACGACCTCCGACTCGGCGATGCCGTGCACCGCAGCCTGGTCGGCGATCTGCTTCTCCACCAGCGGGGTCCGGACGTAGGCCGGGTTGAGGCAGTTCGACGTCACCCCGTGCTCGGCTCCTTCCAGGGCCACGACCTTGGACAGCCCCTCCAGTCCGTGCTTCGCGGCCACGTAGGCGGACTTGAAGCCGCTGGCCCGCATTCCGTGGACCGAGGAGATGTTGATGATGCGTCCGAAACCACGCTCGTACATGCCCGGCAGGGCGGCGCGAATCAGCAGGAACGGGGATTCGAGCATCAGCCGGTGGATCAGCCGCCAGTTCTCCGGGTCGAAGGACTCGACGGGCGACACCCGCTGGATACCGGCGTTGTTGACCAGGATGTCGACGTCCAACGAGAGGTCCTCCAGCGCGGCGGTGTCCGAGAGGTCCACCGCCCAGCTGTCACCGCCGATCTCGGCGGCGACCTCCTCGGCGGCCGTAGCGTCCAGATCGCAGATCGTGACCTTCGCGCCGGCAGCGGCGAACATGCGGGCACACGCCTTACCAATTCCGGACGCTCCGCCGGTCACCAGCGCGCGGTGTCCTTCCAGGGTGCGGGGGTGTGCGGTTGAGGTTGTTTCGGTCGTTGAGGTCACAGTGAGTGCCTTTCTTGTTGTTCTTGTGGGAACTGCGGGGCGAGGCAGTGTCAGTCAGGGTGAGTCAGGGTCAGAGGATGCCGAAGGACACGGCGGCCAGCAGCACAGCCACGGCCGCGACGGGCCCGACGATGGTGATGACGGCGACATCCTTGTACGACTGGCGGTGGGTCAACCCACACACGATGAGCAGGGTGATGATGGCGCCGGAGTGCGGCAGGGTGTCCAGACCGCCGGCGGCCATGGCGGTGACACGGTGCATGGCCTCCATGCTGATGCCGTCCGCGACCGCCATCTCGCGCAGCTCATCGCCGAAGGCGTTCAGGGCGATGGTCATGCCGCCGGAGGAGGAACCGGTCAGACCGGCGGTGATCGACGTGGCCACCACCGAGGTGGCCAGGGCGTTCACTCCCAGGTCGATGACGGAGTCTCGAACCACGGCGAAGGCGGCAACCGAGGCGATGACAGCGCCGTAGCCGACCTCGGAGGCGGTGGAGAAGATGGGGTACATCGAGTTCTTCGCGCCGTCACCGACCCGCTGGAACAGCAGGGCGATGTGACGGGCGTTGATCAGCAGGATCAGGACGATCGCCACGACCAGGCCGACGATCACGGCCCACAGTGCGGACCGGTCGTCGATGCCGATGCCGCCGTACTTCTCCTCGGAGAGGAAGTCCCAGTCCATCGCCGGGAAGATGAACAGGGTGCAGGCGAAGTTGACGATGAACACCGTGAGCAGCGGAAGGAAGGGGATCAGGCGGTTCGACGGGGCCGGGAAACTCCCGGTCGTGTCCTCGGTGTCCTCCACCTCGGCCTTTCCGACCTGGGCACTCTCGGCACTGCCGTAGTGCTCCCCCTTGCTCCACAGCTTGCGCTTGCGGTGCTCCAGCCAGAACATGCCGACACCGAAGATGATGATGGAGCCGATGATGCCCATCAGGGCGCCGGCGAAGGAGCCGGTCCCGAAGAAGGTGCCCGGGATGATGTTCTGGACCTGGGGGCTGCCGGGCAGCGCGGTCATCGTGAAGGTGAACGCGCCGAGGGCGATGGTCGCCGGGATCAGGCGCCGCGGAATGTCGGCGGCGCGGAACAATTCCCTGGCCAGCGGGTACATCACGAAGACGACGACGAAGAGACTGATGCCGCCGTAGGTCATCAGCGCGGTCGTCACCACGGTGGCGAGCATCGCCGACTTCTCCCCGATCAGGGAGATCACCGTGGTGGCGATGACTCGGGCGTACCCCGTGGCTGTCATCAGGGCACCGAAGATGGCACCGGTGAGGAAGACCGGCAGATAGCTCGTGACGAACCCTCCCATGGCCGGCATGAAGATTTCGGTGTACGCGGGGAGGACGGACTCCCAGGAGAACAGCAGGGCGACCACCGACGCCACCGGGGCGGCGACGATCACCGGCATTCCCCGGTAGGCGAGAATGATCAACAGGGCAAGCGACACCAGAATTCCGATGATTCCGAGTACCACGGGCACCTCCTTGGACAATCAAGATCGATGACGGTCGGACTCCGTACGGATGCCGAATGAACGCCGTACGGACGCCGGATGGACGACGCCACCGAAAAGATCTCTTGCCGACAGACTGTGAAGCACAACACATCCTCGGTGACGAATCCGAGTATGCGCCGCGGACGGACACCCCACCACGTACGGGACAACAACCATCGGGACGAAAAGTTGTGTCCCCGCACAAAACAGCTTCTAGGCCGTGTCGTCCCCCGCCGGGACCGCGGTGATCCAGGCGACCTCGACCAGCGTGTTCACGTCACCGAGGTCGCAGCCGGTCAACTCCTCGAAACGGCGCAGCCGGTAGCGCAGGGTGTTGACGTGCACCGGAATGCTCTCCGCGGCTTCCCGTGCGTTCAGCCTGTGGTCCAGGAAGGCCCGGACCGAGTCGATGAGATCCTCACCGAACGCCCGGGAGTCACGCAGCGGCACCAGGTACCGCTGCCGCAGCATGTCGGTGGTCTCCGGGCTGGCGTTGATGGCCATCCGCCAGGAGAGCATCTCCTGATCGACCCGTCCGGTCAGTCCCAGGTCCAGGGCGGACTGCACCACCCGGCCGACCGTCGCGAACGTGCGATGCAGTTCGGTCAGTGGCGCCGGACGCCCCAACCCGACGGGGATCCCCGCCGGCAGGAGCTTGTCCCTGGCTGCATTGTCACCGACAGGGCTGCCGGGGTCGCCGGACCCACTGATGAGCACACCGGCCACCGACCGGCTCTGCACCGTGGTCACCAGGCGGGCCCCACCCGCCTCGGCCCACCGCTGCAGGGCGACCTCGACCTCCACCCCGGAACCGTCACGGAACGGAGCAAGTACGATCCGGAAGCTGCCCTCGGTCGGGACCTTGTAGAGCGCGGCGCCCCGCATGATCTCGGCGTCGTCCAACTCGCCGGTGATCATCCGGCCGATCCACTCGGAACGCCGCGTGGAGTCGGCGACGGCCCGGGTGATCTCGTGGTCCCGGTAGACCCCGGTGACGATGGAGGAGAACACGTCGCCCAACGACCACAGCAGGTTCGACCACTCCAGAAGCTGCTCGGCGGGGGTCCCGTAGTCCTCGGCGAGGATGAGCAGCCGCCGCTGGATGAGCCGCATACTCATCCGGAAGCCGCGCAGCAGGCTGCCCAACGGCACACCTTCCTCGATCCGGATCAGCGCCGTCTCCCTGGCGTGGGTGATGTCGTCGGTCTTCGGTTCCACACCCCGGACGATGATCCTGATGCTCATCGAGAGATTCTGGTGCGCGGTGTTGACGATCTTCGAGCGGGTGGCGTGGTCGTAGCCGGGGATCACGGTCATGATCTCGTCGGCGATCTGCTCAGACAGATCACCGACATCGGCCTCCAGGCGGTCGAGAAGCTCACCCCACTCCCCTCCCCGGGGACCGCCCTCAGTGCTGACCACGATCATCTCCTTGTCCTCGCACAGCGTCGTTCATGTCCGGTCCACTGTAGAGGACAGCGTTTACCTGGTGAACAAACCGAGGATGCCGATGGCCTTCTCCCGCATCTCGACTTTCCTCACCTTCCCGGAAAGTGTCATGGGGAAGCTGTCGGTGACGTGGACGTACCGCGGGGTCTTGAAACGTGCGAGTTTCCCGTCGCAGAAGCTTGCGATGCCCTCGGCATCCAACGGTTCCCGGTCATCGTTCATGATGATCCAGGCCATGAGTTCCTCGCCGTACTTGTCGTCGGGAACCCCGATGACCTGCACATCGGCGATGTCCGGGTGCTCGTACAGGAACTCTTCGATCTCCCGGGGGTAGATGTTCTCGCCCCCACGGATGACCATGTCCTTGATCCGGCCGGTGATCTGCACGTACCCCTCGGAATCCATCGTCGCCAGGTCGCCGGAGTGCATCCAGCCATCTTCGTCGATGGCCTCGGCGCTCTTCTCCGGCATGTCCCAGTAGCCCTGCATCACGGCGTAGCCACGGACCAGCAGTTCACCTTGGACGTTGCGTCCCACCGGCTTGCCGTCCAGGTCCACGATCTTGACCTCGAGGTGCGGCCCTACCCGGCCGACGGTCTCCACGCGCTTCTCCACCGGGTCGTCCGGCATGGTCTGATGGTTGACCGGGGCGGTCTCTGTCATCCCGTAGCAGATGCCGATCTCATTGATGCCCAGGATGTCGATGATCTCGCGCATCGTCTTCGTCGGGCAGGACGTTCCCGCCATCACCCCGGTGCGCAGGCGGGACAGGTCGAGCGTCTTGCCCTTCTCCTCGAGGTGGTCGAGCAGTTGGAGTTCCGCCATGAACATCGTAGGCACGCCGAGAAGGCTGGTTGCCTGACCGTGGTGGGCGGCCTCCAGGGTGTTCTCGGCGTTGAACACCGGGCCGGGGATGATCGAGGCCGCACCGTGGGTCACGGCGGCGAGGATCCCGATGACCATGCCGAAGCAGTGGAAGAAGGGTACCGGGATGACCACCCGGTCGGCGTCGGTGTAGTCCAGCCGCTCGCCGACCATGAACCCGTTGTTGAGCACGTTGTGGTGGGTCAGGGTCGCACCCTTCGCCATGCCGGTGGTTCCGGAGGTGTACTGGATGTTGATCGGGTCGTGCGGGTCGAGAGTCTCACGCACCGGGTTGAGGTCGCCGATGGCACTGTTGGCGAGCTCCTCCCACCGCTCGGAGCCGAAGAAGACGGTCTCCCGGTAAGTCTGGTCGAAGGTGTGTTCCACAGTCTTGACCATCGCCCGGTAGTTGGAGTCCTTGAACCTGCCGGCGGAGAACAGTGCCCGGATACCCGCCTGGTTCATGGCGTAGGTCAGTTCGCGGGTGCGGTAGGTCGGGTTGATGCAGACCAGGATCGCGCCGATCTCGGCGGTGGCGAACTGCAGCACCATCCACTCCCACCGGTTGGGCGACCAGATACCGATCCGGTCGCCCTTCCGGTATCCGGCGTTGTGCAGACCGGACGCCAGACGTAGGACCTTTCGGTGGAACTCCTGGTAGGTCAGGTGGATATCGCCGTAGAGGTCGATGAGTGCGTCATGGTCGGGGAAGGCGGCCACGGTGCGGGCGAGGTTCTGGCCGATGGTCTCGGTCAGTAGTGGCGAATCGGTCGGACCCACGGCGTGGGACAGGGTGGGGTGGATGTCCTTGGGGTCGGTCAGGGTGATGTCACGGTCAACGGGCCGCAGTGTGGAGGTCATGGTGGTTCAACTCCTGGAGTCTGATGTGCGGGAGAGAATGAGTTCTGCTTGTCGGCGCAGTGGGGCGTCGATCATCCGGCCGTCGACGGTGAAAGCCCCGGAGTTTTCGGCGGCAACGGCGACGACCCGCCGGGCCCAGTCGACATCGCCGGGGCCCGGCGCGTAGGCGTCCCGGATGACCGGGACCAGGCCGGGGTGAATGGCGACGGTGGCAGCGAAACCACTGGCCGCGGCGTCCACGGCCTCGGCGGATGCTCCGGTAGTGTCGGCGGTGTCGGCGTGGATGGAGTCCAACGCCACCTTGCCTGCGGCTGCGGCGTGCAGCAGCACCAGAGACCGGGTAAGCCGGGGGACCTCACGGTAGCCACCAGGATGACCGGAGAGACCGCCGCCAGGCGTGGGTGTCTCCTCGACGTCGTAGCGGGAGGATGTTCCCCCTAGTGCGGCGGTGAGGTCCTCGGCACCCCAGAACAGTGCGGCGACCTGAGGATGTGCAGCCAGCGACTGGAGGTTGAGCACCCCACGGGGCGTCTCGACCAGGGCGATGACCTGCCAGGTCGATGCGTCCGGATGAGCCTCGGTCAGGGCGTCGATGGTGTCGGCCCCTTCGGCTTTCGGGAGCATAACCGTGGTGAATGCACTAGCGGCGACGGCCTGAAGGTCGGCGTCGAAATCCGTGGTCCCCGGCGGGTTGATCCG
>DHKFJ23503__coassemble_1167_pt1 | contig 12033 bp, 9 predicted proteins | sample DHKFJ23503__metabat2_low_PE_011 | metagenome-assembled genome bin DHKFJ23503 | reverse complement strand
CGTCGTCGGGGATCATGTTCTTCTCGATGATCTCGCGGACGAAGTCGAAGTCGGTCTGGGAGGCAGAGGGGAAGCCGACCTCGATCTCCTTGTAGCCCATCTTGACCAGCAGCTCGAACATGCGCCGCTTGCGCTCCGGGCTCATCGGGTCGATCAGGGCCTGGTTGCCGTCACGCAGGTCGACGGCACACCACTGGGGGGCCTTGTCGATGACCTTGTCTGGCCAGGTGCGGTCGGGCAGCTGGAAGCGCTCGACCTCGGTGAAGTGCGGCTGGTAGCGGTGCACCGGCATCTGGGTCGGACGCTGCTTGTTCCAGCCGGGCTGGCCTTCGGGGATCTCGCCGGCCGGGGTGTTGATCCGGGCGGGGGCGGAGATGAAGGAATCTGCGGGGGTCATGATGTGCTCCTGTGCTGGTGTGACGCCGGGTATGCGTCTGGTGTGGAAGATATTTTCGACACCGACCGGCACGACTCAACTCCGCGACGGGGAGCCGGTCGGCTTTTAGAACCTGACCCCGCCGCGGCAGAGAAGGAGAAGCTGCGCGCGCGAGTTATTCATGTCGACGAGACTAACACGGTGGTTCGGGAATGCTGCAACCGGAACTGTGACCGGGGTTACTGGGCGTGGGGGTGCCGGGCGCGGATGTCGCGGGGAGTGGCCTGCCACCACCGGCGTGCATAACGGCTCAACGTGGCCTGGCTGGTGAGGCCGACGGCGTAGGCGATCTGCGTCATGGGGAGCTCGGTGGTCGTCAGCAGGGTGAGGACGCGGTCGCGTCGGACGGTGTCGAGGATGTCCCCGTAGCTCTGACCTGTCTCTGCCGCCAGATGCCGCTGCAGGGAACGCGGTGACATGCCGAGCATCCGCGCGGTGTCGCTGAGGGAGGTCCGGACGGTGCCCAGTGACTGCCGCAGGAAATTCCTGGTCTGGGAGGTCACCTGGGTTCCGGGTGCGTGCTGTTCCCGCAGGTGGGCGAGGGCCAGTGCGTGCGCCACCGGGTCGCGGGCGGCGATCGGCTGCGGGGGCAGGGAACACGGCAGGCGTAGGACGGCGTCCTGTCGTCCCGGGATGACGCGGGTGCCGAAGGCGTCCTCGTAGCGGGTCAACGGTGCCTGCGGTGAGTGGGGCAGGTCCACCCCGCGCAGCCCGTAGCTCGTGCCACCGGCGAGGTAGATGATCGCCCGGTGGAGGAACAGCAGTCCCATGTCCACGCTCTGGGGTGGGACGGTGATGCCGCGGGGGTAGCCGTAGCGGCAGCCGATGACGTCCGGGTCGTCGTAGGGGTCCGGGATCAGGGTGACGCTGAGTCCACGGGCGTGGACGAACATGTATCGTCCGGTGCAGTCCAGAGCCTCGGCGATCGAGGGGGAGTTGCGCAGCGCCAGGGCGACGGGGCCGAGCAGGGTGAGGTCCTGCTTCTCGGCGACGCGCAGACCGAAGTCGACGCAAGCGAGTCGTGTGGCGGCGAGTTCCAGCAGGGAGGCGATCGCCGAGTCACGGACCAGCATCTCGTCGCTGTCGAGGGCTCCGGCGGGCAGGGCGCAGTCGGATGCCAGGTCGTCGGCGTCGCCGCCGAGTTCACTGATTGTCTCCCGGACTCCCCGGAGCCCGGCGGACCGTACCCAAGCCATGGTGGCGACTGTGCCCCGGATGGCGGAAATTATCAAAAGAATGGCGTAATTCATCAAGTGGTATAGCTCACACTCGGTTAGTTTCGGGGGCATGGACTTTTCCCCATCACCACGAGCCGCCGAACTCACTGAGGCGGTCACGACATTCATGGCCACCCACATCGACCCCGTCGAAGCCGACTACCACGCCGAGATCGCCGCGCGGCGGGACTCCGGCGACGCCGCGAAGGACCCCTGGCAACCGTTGCCGGTGATGACCGAGCTCCGCGTCAAGGCCAAGGAGGAGGGACTGTGGAACCTCTTCCTGCCGGAAGGACACGAGGGCCCCTACGCCGAACGCTACGGCACCCGTGGCGGCACCGGGTTGTCCAATGTGGACTATGCCCCGGTCGCCGAGGCGATGGGACGCTCCGCCCTGGCCCCCTACATCTTCAACTGTAATGCCCCTGACACCGGAAACGCCGAGGTGCTGTTGAAGTACGGCTCCGCACAGCAGCAGGAGCAATGGCTGGACCCACTGCTCAGCGGTGAGATCCGCAGCGCCTTCTGCATGACCGAGCCGGGGGTCGCGTCATCCGACGCGACGAATATGGAGCTGACCGCCGTCCGTGACGGGGACGGCAGCGGGGACGGCAGCGGGGACTACGTCCTCAACGGGCGTAAGTGGTGGTCCACCGGAATCGGACACCCCGACTGCAAGGTGTTGCTGGTCATGGCCCTGACCGACCCGGAGGCCGACCGGCACCGTCGCCACTCGATGATCCTGGTCCCCACCGACACCGAGGGCGTGAAGGTCGAGCGACTGCTCGACACCATGGGCTTCCGCGACGAGCCCTACGGCCACGGCGAAGTCAGCTTCACCGATGTGCGGGTTCCGGCCGAGAACGTCATCGCCGGGCCGGGCCGTGCCGCCGAGATCGCACAGGGGCGTCTCGGCCCGGGCCGGGTGCACCATTGCATGCGGCTGATCGGATTGGCGGAGAAGTCCCTGGAACTGGCCTGCCAGCGTGGTCTGCAGCGCCAGGCCTTCGGTAAGCCACTGGTCGCGCTGGGCGGCAACCGGGAGCGGATCGCCAAGGCACGTATACAGATCGATTCCGCCCGCCTGCTGGTGCTGAACACCGCATGGAAGCTGGATCAGGGCGGGCCGCGCAACGCCCTGTCCGAGGTCGCCCAGATCAAGGCTGCGGTGCCGATCATGGCGCAGGAGGTCATCGACCTCGCCATCCAGCTGCACGGCGGCGGTGGGCTCAGCAGCGACTTCCCGCTTGCCGGGGCGTGGACCTCGGCGCGGGCGCTGCGGCTGGCCGACGGGCCGGATGAGGTGCACCTGGGTACCGTCGCCCGCATCGAACTGGGTAAATACGTGTCGCGCAGTAGCACGAAGGGAGGCAAACGATGACCCGTCAAGGTTCGATCATCATCACCGGCGCCAGTTCCGGGCTCGGTGAGGAGATGGCGCGACAGTTCGCCGCCCTCGGCTACGACCTGGGCCTTGCGGCCCGACGCGTCGAGCGTCTGGAGGAACTGCGCGCCGAGATCACAGCGTCCCACCCCGGGATCACCGTGGTGACCGCGGCGCTCGACGTCACTGACGGCGAGGCCGTCCACACCGTATTCGCCGAGCTCGACGCGGAACTCGGCGGTATCGACCGGATCATCGCCAACGCCGGTAGCGGCGAGGGTAAAGCGCTGGGCACCGGCGGGTGGACCCGCAACGAGATCACCGCACGCACCAACTTCCTCGGCGTACTCGCCCAGGCCGATGCCGCACTGGAGATCTTCCGCAGGCAGGGCTCCGGCCACCTGGTGGTGATGTCCTCCATGTCGGCACTGCGCGGCATGCGCCGGGCAATGACGACCTACGCCGCCAGCAAGGCGGGCGTGGCCGCCATCGTCGAGGGCGTGCGCGCCGAACAGATCAAGGGGGTGGACGTCTCGACGATCTACCCCGGCTACATCGCCTCGGAGATGAACGCGAACGTCCGCGACAAGACCCCGTACCTGGTCGACACAACAACCGGTGTCACCGCCATCGTGCAGGCCATCGAGAAGCGCCGCATCAAGGCTTACGTGCCAGCCTGGCCGTGGGCGCCACTCGGCGTGGCGATGCGCATCCTGCCGTTGTCCATCGTGAGGAGACTGACATGAGTGAGACATCCGACAGCACCACGACCCCGTCCAGGTCACAGGCCCGCGAGGTCCGTGAGGAGGACGCCTTCGACGTGGAGGCGCTGGCCGACTGGCTGCGCGACAACGCCTCACCGGAGTGGGCCGACTCCATCGACGGCACACCCGAGGTCCGCCAGTTCGCCGGCGGAGCGTCCAACCTCACCTACCTGCTGACCTACCCGCAGGGCACCGAACTGATCCTGCGGCGCCCACCCGGCGGTACGAAGTCGAAGGGCGCGCACAACATGGGGCGCGAGTACCGGATCCAGACCGCACTGCGTTCGCACTTCCCGCCGGTGCCCGCCACCGTCGCCCTGTGCGAGGACGAGAGCGTCATCGGCAGCAGCTTCTATGTCATGGAGCGGATCTCCGGGCCGATTCCGCGCCAGGAGCTTCCCCCGGAAGGCCCCCATTCGGCGGCGGACGTCACGACCCTGTGCGAGAACTTCGTGGATCTGCTGGTCGACCTGCACCGTGTGCCGGTCGACGAGACCGGCCTCGACGACCTCAACAAGGGCGAGGGCTACATCGACCGGCAGGTGGAGGGCTGGGCGAAACGCTACACCGCCGCCCGGACACCCAACGTCGGCTCTTTCAGGAAGGTCATGGACTGGCTGCGGATCAATGAACCCGCCGATGTCGGGTCCGTGCTGATCCACAACGACTTCCGGCTGGACAACATCGTCCTGAACCCGGAGGACTCCACCGACCCCATCGCACTGCTGGACTGGGAACTGGCGACCATCGGGGATCCGTTGATGGATCTCGGTGGGGCGCTGGCCTACTGGGTCCAGGCCGACGACGACTGGGTGATCCGGCAGTTCCGCCGCCAGCCCACCCATGTGCCCGGAATGTTCACCCGCCACGAGTTCGTCGCCCGCTACGCCTCGCAGACGGGTATCGGGATCACCGATGACCAGTGGGTGTTCTACGAGGTCTTCGGCCTGTTCCGGCTCGCCGCGATCTGCCAGCAGATCTACTACCGCTACTACCACCGCCAGACGACCAACAAGGCCTTCCGCACCTTCGGCATCGCCACGGTGGCGCTGGAGGTCCGGTGCCGTCGCATCATCCGGCGTACCGAACGCCGTCGCCGCAAGGGCGTGCCGCCGACCCCGCTGACTGAAAGGACGCGCTGATGAGCGGACGGTCACGCTAGCCATCCGGTCGGTCCCCGCCCTGCCCCGTCCTAGCCAAGCGTGCGCAGCGGGTGGGAACCGTCGTCCGCCGGCTCGTCCAGGTGCGCGAACTCATTGAGTGACCGCAGCGAGACCTGCGGCCCGTGATCGCTGTCCTTGACCCCCAGGACGGTGACCGAAGCATTGGCGATGGTGCGCAGCAACGTCATCCACGGGGTGCCCGGCAGGGTTTCGGTGGCGCACAGGGAGATGGGGCCACCGGAACTGACGACAACCACCGAGCCCTTCTCCAGCGCAACCTGTGCCGCCCGGTCCAGACCGGCCCGCACCGTCTCGCGGAAGGCGGCGAACTCCTCCCCGTCGGACCATTGGGAGATCGCGGCGAGCAGCTGTCGGTTCACCGCTGCGGTCTCTGCCGGGGCAAGCTGGCCCTTCCATGCCTGTGCCAACTGTCCCGCACGCTGCGGGTCATCGCGCAGCCAGGGGGCGAGCATGTCGCCGAAGCGGATCTCGCGCCAGGCGTGGTCGATCGTCGGGGGCTCAGACGACAGCTCGGCGGCGATGGCCGCGGCAGTGTCACGCTGCCGGTTGAGCGGACCGTGGATGACCGGGGTGCCGGTCTGCCCGCGCGTCACCAGTGAGCGTCCTGCCACCACCGCCTGGCGTCGACCCAGGTCGCTGAGGTTGTCGTAGTCGTTCTCGAAGTCGCCCTCGTGGGCGTTCGTGAGCGCGTTCTGCCCTGCCTGGCCGTGCCTGACCAGGTAGATCTCTGCCATGGTGTCCCTTTCGTTCCGGCCAGTTTATCTGCTGTGTCCGCTCGGTGGGCGGTAGTCTCGGAAATCGTGACCACAGTGAACACCGCGACTGCCGCCGACCGGTCCGCCGGTTCCCGCACCGGCGGGTCCGTGCTGTCGCGGGCGGTCGTCCCGATCGTCGCGGCGACGACGACGGTCCTGGTCGGAGTGGTGCAGTTGGCCGTGCTCATGGCCTGGGGGTCGCACCGGGACATGGCGATGCGGGACGTCCTGCTGCAGTGGGATTCGCTGTGGATGACGATGATCTCGGAACACGGCTACTCCGGCTTCGTGATGTCCGCCGCCCAGAGTGACCCGGTGCAGTGGGAGTCGGTGGCGTTCTTCCCCGGCTATCCCGTGCTCCTCCGGATCATCGCCGCGCCCCTGGCAGTCCTGAACGTTCAGGACGCCACCTACCCCGCCGCAGTCATGCTCTCCGGATTATGCGCGGTATTGATGACCTGGGGCGTTGCGCGCCTGGCACTGGGCATGTGGTCACAGAAGTCGTCCCGCCCTGTGTCGGACATCTTCGCCGCCAGCCTCACCGCAGCGGTAGGAGTGCTCGTTGCGGGCGCGCCGATGGGGATCGTCTACTGGATGCCCTACTCCGAGAGCCTGTTCGGGGCGTTGACGGTGTGGGCCCTGGTTTTCCTGCTGCGACAGCGTTATCTGTTGGCCGGCCTTCTCGTCCTGGGCGCTGGCCTGACCCGGCTGACCGCGGTGACCTTGGTGGTGGTGCTGTGCGCGGTGGCGGTGTGGCAGGTCTGGCGGTACTGGCGGTCGCGGCGTTCTGAGGGAGCTGAGGGTGCTGAGGGCCCTGGGCAGGACGCCCCGGCCCCGCGCGTGGTGCTCGCCGCGGTGGCGTCCCCGGTGATCGGCTCGCTAGGTATCGCCGCTTACCTGGGGTGGGCGAACAATGCCGTGTCGGAGATCGGCGGCTACTTCGCCGCCCAGGAACGAGGCTGGGACTCCGGTTTCGACGCCGGGGCGGCAACCCTGCGGTGGGTGGGGGAGCACCTGTTCGGCCCTGTGTCTTCTGGGGCGGCAGGGGAGGAGGCCACCGGTTACGCCATCGCCGGTTGGTCGATGGTCCTGGTCGCGCTGCTGTGCGTGGCCTCGGTGTGGGCACTGGTGGCCCGCTGGATTCCCTGGCCGGTGTGGCTGGTGGCGGTGCTGATCGCCGGGATGGTCCTGGCGTCCGACGGGATCATGCATTCGCGCCCCCGGTTGCTGCTGTTGCCGGTGGTCCTGCTGGCGCTACCGTTCCTGGTGCGCATCGTCGAGGCTGTCCGGGGCCACCTCGTTGCCCCGGAGGGTGGGCCCGGTGCGTCCCGGGTCGTTGGCATCGTCGGCATCGCGGCACTGGTCGTGACCGGTGTGGCGTGGTGCGCCCTGGGCATCTGGGTGTCGGGGGAGATGCTCATCGACTTCCGCTACGCGATCTGACGTCTGCGCCGGGTCAGACCACTGTCAGACGACTGTCAGTCGACACCTTTACGCGACAGCACGACGGTGGAGACCAGCATGACCATCACCACGGCACCCATGATGAGCCACTGGGTCCCCGCGACCTGGAAGCGTTCGCCGAGGATGGCGTAGCCCAGGACGAACGCGACAATCGGCTCCACGACAGTCATCGCCGGCAAGGAGTTCTCCAGTGCCCCGGCGTTGAAGCTCGCCTGCTGCACCAGGGTTCCGAGGATCGCCGCGATAATGAGCCCGTAGATCTCCCAGTGGGAGAACAACCCGCCGAGCCCCTCGCGGGTGAACTGGTCGACGACCGTCTTCGCCAGGACGGCGAGATAACCCATGATGGCACCGGTGATCGTGCCCAGGAGCAGGGCGCGACGACGCAGGCGCTGCCGTGAGGCGAACCAGGCGATGGCGATCATCACCGCCGCACCGATGGCCAGGGCGATGATCCACCGGTTCAATGGTGGGGTCGTGGTGCCCGGTAGTGGACGTCCCCACACCACCAGCACACCGACGGCAGCGGTGAGGATGCCGGCCCATGCCATCTCCTGACGCGATACGTGGCGACCGTCGAAACGTGCGGCGAGCGGCAGGGTGAACATGAGGGAGAGGACGAGAACAGGTTGGACGACCAGCAATGTTCCGAATCCCAGGGCGATCACCTGGAAGCCATAGGCGGCCAGCGCACATGCCACACCGGCCCACCAGCGGCGACGGGTGATCGCGGCGAGGACCGGGAGACGGTAGGACGTGTCGGGATCACCCGAGGTCTGCTCGGCGACCTGGTGACGGAGGATGGTTCCCCAGGCGACGGTCAGTGCTGACAGCAGGGCGAAGACGACAGCCAGGAGGTTGCTGTGCATCATCGAGACTTCAGGGTAGTCGACCGGAGCCGAATCATCGCTGCTCTTGACCCTCACGTCGCGTGAGGGTCTAGCGTCCGCAGATATGACCACGAACAACAACGAGAACAAGAACACCACCATCACCGTCCTGGACACCGCCCAGGCGTTCCGCGAGCTCCTTACCGCCCCGGTCGCCGACCGGCCGGACCTGGTCCGCCGCATGTGGGAGCCGATGGCCGGCATGTTCCGCTTCTTCCCCGGGGGAGCCCAGGCCGTCGACATCGCCGAGATGGACCGGCACAGCGTGTCCTTCGACTGGAGCGGCGACACCACAGCGTCCTACGTCGACCGCATCCACCACGCGATCGACCTCATGGCGGACGTCTTCGCCGCGGAACTCTACGGTGAGGTCGGCTACACCCACTTCATCGACCCGGTCGCGCTGGAGGACGGGGACGGCACTGGCCCGGGGCGGACCGAGGAGATCTTCGCCACGGTCACCGATGCCCTCGACACGACCGGAATGCAGAACTTCACCGCCTGGATCCACGGGGACGCCAGCGCCAGACTGTTCGGCGTCGACCCCGTCGGGGTACCGACCGGCGCCGGCTATGCGGTCGGTGCCCGGATCGTCCGGAACTACCTGGCGGCGACGGGGACCACGGCGGCCCAGAACGTGCGAACCCCCGCCGACCGCATCATCGCGGTGGCGATGAGGGACGACGGGGGACGGTAGGACGGTGAGTCTCAGCAGGTGTCGAGGGTCCTGTGGAACTACTCGCTGAAGAACTCCTCGATGGCGTCCAGCATCAGCATCGCGCTGTAGAAGTCGATGCGGAAGGTCTCGGCACCGAACTCGAAGACGCGGTCGTTCTCGACGGCGTAGGTGCCCTTCGCGGCCGGCTGATTCTCCAGCTGGTCGGCGACGGACTTGCCCGGGTCGGCGTTGGTGGCGAAGACGGTCTTACCGGTCAGGCCCTTGTCCAGGTTCTCTGCGGTGACCTGGACGACGTCGGTGCGTCCGGCGTAGTCACCGTCGGTGCGTGCAACTCCCTCGCCGGGAACGTCGAGGTCCCAGCCCAGCTCGGTGAGGATACGGCCCTGGGCGGATGCCTCGGTCATGAAGTTCACGTTGCCGTCCGGGGTGGGCAGGACGAACTGCACCGGCTGCTCCGGCTCCTCGATCTTGCCGGTGACCTCCTCGGCGCGGTCCTGGAACTCCTGTATCGCGGCCTCGGCCTCGTCCTCGTGACCGGTGATCTCACCGAGCTGGGTGGTCACCTCGGTCCAGTCCTTGTCGGAGTAGTCGATGACGACGGTCGGGGCGACGTCCTGCAGACGCTCGACCAACGGGACGGCAGTGTCCGCACCGAAGGCGGAGACCACGATGAGGTCCGGGTCCTGGCCAACGATCTTCTCGAAGTCCGGCTCCAGCTGGCCGATCTCCTCGACACCGCGCTCATCGGCGATCTCGGCCCACTGCTTGAAGAAGCCCTTGTCGTCGGAGGTCGGGCCGGGGGTCGCGGCGCCGGAGGCGATCACCGGGGCGTCGATGGCCAGCAGGCTGCCGGTCAGGGTGGCGGCGGTGGAGACGATGCGCTCGGGCTGCTCCGGGATCTCGACTTCTTCGGTCTCGTCGGTCGGGTTGCCGTTGGACACGGCGATGGAGTCGACGGTGCGCGGGAAGTCGCCGGAGCTGGAGCTTCCGGAGCCGTTCGACGAGGAGTCGTCGGAGTCGTCGCTGCAGGCGGCGAGGCCGACGGCGAGGCCGGCGGCGGCGATGACGCCGATGACGCGGCGTGCCAGGGTGGGTCGGTGATGCATGGTCTCTCCCGTGAAATGGTTGGGTCGAGGTAATCCTAACCTGATGTAGTGTGCCAACGGAACGGGACTACCCAGGAAAAGCAATGCTAACCTAGCGGCTGCCCCGCGGCCGTGACACCGCCGCATACCGTCATGAAGGGAACCCACTGTGCCACGAATCAGCCGAGACGCCGACGTTTACCCGATCACCATGCGTGAACTGGAGGTTCTGCGTGTCGAGGACGTCAGCCCCGGCATGCGACGGGTCGTCTTCGGCGGGGCGGGGCTGCTACCGCACAGCCGCGACGGTGAAGACATCCCCGGTATTGTCTCGGACGGCTTCGACGACGATATGCGGGTCATCTTCCCGCACCCGACCACCGGCGAGCGGCCGTACCCACCGTCATTGGGGGACGGACGCCTCGACTGGAACGCGGAGGTCAACGACCTCTTCCGGACCTACACGGTGCGCTCCTGGTACCCGGAGGCCGGCGAGTTCGGCGAACTGACCGTCGACTTCGCCCGGCACGGCGCCGGCCTGGCCGAGGACTGGTCGGCCACCGCGGCCGCGGGCGACAAGGTGTACGCCGCCGGGCCGAAGAACTGCGCTTCGCTGCCGGTGCACACCGACCGGCTGGTACTGGTCGGCGACGAGACCGCTCTGCCGGCGATGGGGCGCTGTCTGGAGGAGGTCCCGGAAGGTCACCCGGTCACCGCGGTTATCGAGGTCGCCGACCGCGCCGATATTCAGGACGATCTGTCGCAGGTCGCCTGTGCGTCGACCCTGGACCTGCGCTGGGTCGTGCGCGCCGAGGGCGGGGACTTCACCGAGGAGATCCTCACGGTGGATTTGGCGGGGGAGCAGGACACCAAGGGCACCGCGTTCGTGTGGGCGGCCGGGGAGTCCGGCCGGTTGAAGAAGGTGCGCCGGTGGATCAAGGACGCCGGGGTGCCGCGCGAGCATGTGCAGGTCACCGGGTACTGGCGCAAGGCGGCCGTTCCGGCTGGTGCCGCTGATGCTGGGGTGGAGGGTGCTGAGCCCGCGGCAGGGACGGACGGCGCTGGTGCTGGTGTTGGCGCTGGTGCGCCAGCGTCCTCGAGCATGTCGCCGCTGATGGCACTGCACGAGATGTCGGAGATCACCCCGGGCCTGGCGCTGATGACCGCGGCGAACCTCGGCATCTTCGAGGCGGTGGACGACGCAGCCGACGCTGACGCAGCCGGTGCCGCCCCGGTCGCCGCCGTGGCGGAGGCAGTGTCGGTCGCCCCGGAGCTGCTGGTCCGTTTCCTGCGCTACCTGGAGACCATGGACCTGGTCGAGCTGGTTCTCGGCGACGGGTCGGGCAACGGGCCGGCTGACAGCGCCGGTGTCGCCGGGGTTCGGTTGACCATGCTCGGCGGGGAACTGGCCGACCCGGACGGCCTGATTGCCCGGATGGCCGGGCCATCGGCGGTCAAGGTGCTGTCCTGGCTGCACCTGGAGGAGGGGCTGCGCACCGGCCGTCCGGTGACCATCGGTGCCACCGGGCAGGACTGGACGGCGCTGCGGGCGTCCGACCCGAGGATCGTCGAGGACTTGTCCGACGGTGAAGCCACCCGCGCCCAGTGGGTCGCGCCCGCCTTGGCGTCCGGTCTGGAACAGCTCACCGAGATGGTCGGTGAGGTGTCGAGCATCGCGGTGGCCGGTGCCGCCGAGGGTACCGCTGCCGCGGTGTACGCCGATGAACTGCTGCGCCACGACGCGTCCCTGCAGGCTGTCGTCCTGGACCTCGACGGCAACCACGGATCCGACCCGCAGCGACTCCTCAAGGAGATCGGCGAGGGTCGACGGGACCGGTGTGAGGTGCGTGCCTGGACACCCGGTGCCGATGCTGGTGCTGCAGCCGAGACTGCCGGGACTGTCGAGACTGCCGACTCTGTCGATGTTGTCATCCTGATCGACCCCTTCGCGACCGTCACGGCACCTGAGCTCCCTGCCCTGTTCGCCGCCGCCGGACGCACCGGACGGGCGGTGATCGTGGTCAGCCAACTGCTCGCCGAGAGTGGCGACGACGACCACGACTACGAGGAGGACCTCACCCGGCTGTTGACCACCGGTGGGGCCGTGCCGACGAAGCGAGACCTGGCGAGGGCCATCGCCGACGGTGGCCTGCAGGGGGTCGGCAGCCGACCGGT
>DHKFJ23503__coassemble_1135_pt1 | contig 12379 bp, 11 predicted proteins | sample DHKFJ23503__metabat2_low_PE_011 | metagenome-assembled genome bin DHKFJ23503 | reverse complement strand
GGCGACACCCTTGCCCACGTCACCGTAACCGGCGATCAGCGCGGCCTTGCCGCCGATGAGCATGTCGGTGCCGCGGTTGATGCCGTCGATGACGGAGTGGCGGGTGCCGTAGCGGTTGTCGAACTTGGACTTGGTGACGGCGTCGTTGACGTTCATCGCCGGGAACGGAAGGGTGCCCTGCTCGGCGAAGTGGTACAGGCGGTGAACACCGGTGGTGGTCTCCTCGGTGACACCCTTGATCGCCTTGCCGGCCTCGGTCCAGCGGGTGGCGTCCTTACCGAAGACGCGGGAGAGCATGCCCAGGAAGGCCTGGTACTCGTCGGGGTCCTCAGCAGACGGCTCCGGGACGATGCCGTTGCCCTCGAAGATGGTGCCCTCGATCACGGCGTTGGTGGCGTCGCCACCGTCGTCGAGGATCATGTTCGGCTTGTCGGCACCCCAGTCGAAGATCTGCTCCAGGCACCACCAGTACTCGTCGAGGGTCTCGCCCTTCCAGGCGAAGATCGGCACGCCCGCCGGGGACTCGGGGGTTCCGTCACCCACGACGACGGCCGCGGCGGCCTCGTCCTGGGTGGAGAAGATGTTGCAGGACGCCCAGCGGACCTCGGCACCGAGCGCCACCGGTGAGGGTCTCGATGAGGACCGCGGTCTGGACGGTCATGTGGATCGAGCCGGCGATCTTCGCGCCGGCCAGCGGCTGCTCTTCGCCGTACTCACGGCGCAGCTCCATCAGGCCCGGCATCTCGTACTCCGCGAGACGGATCTGGTGACGACCGGCCTCAGCGAGCGACAGGTCCCGGACCTTGTACTCCAGACTTCCCGTCGAGTCGACTGCCAGGTCTGCGATATCTGCCATGGGGTGTGAACTCCTCGTCACGTTCGGTGTCGCCACAGGTGTACTACAGGTTCTGTAACTGCTGTGGTCTCTAGTGCCTGACACACACCTTATCCCCTCCCCCGGACAGGAACCGACTCACGGTCCCGACTCGACTCAGCTCAACGCCTCGACGAAGGTCTCCAGGCGATCGGGGGCGTCCTCCGGCCCCTCCTCGAGCTCCCGGTCGAGCAGCTGAAGGGCCACCTCCTGCAGGGCATCGGGGCACTGTCCGATGCCCTCCCGGATATAAGGGTGGTCATCAGCGGTCGAGGCGGAAGCGAACGGCGCGCCGGCCCAGATAGCGCCGATGGTGGCCGCGCACAGTCCGTTGGCGAAGTCGGGGTCGGCGTCCTCCCCGTCGTCGGGCCGCTCCCCATTCAGGGCAATCGTGGTGGCGTCGACCAGGGCCTGCACCAGATCGGCACCTTCCAGGTCATCGCACTCATCCAGGAACTCGGCATTGGACTCGTCGGTGAACACGGTGGTGTCCCAGCTGCTCATGGTCTGTCTCCCTCATCATCGTCGACGCTGTCGCACCCCTGAGGATAGACGGATGGTCGGTAACAGCAACAGACCAACCACTTGAGGTCACGAAAATGTCTCGATCGACAGGCAATCACCGGACACTGTAACGGCTGACGATTCGAACACCCCCAGCGGTAAGCAATTCACGGAACACCATTCAAAAGTGGCCCCGACCACACCGTATATCTCAGGCTCACAGGAAACACGTAACACTGCGGGGTTCACATGCGTTAAGAACTAGTGCTAGGGTTCAACTGAATCGTAACCATATCGTGACCTTTCGCGCCGGTCTTTTACACCACGGGCGCCATGAGAACACCACAGGAAGGAGGGCTTTCGTGGACTACGAAGTCACGCCGGAACGACCCGGCGACGGTACGCCTGACGAGCGTTCCTCCACCGCACACCACGAGTCACTCCTGCGCGCCGAACGAGCCCGCGCCGCCCGCAGTCGACGCGCCCTGGGATCCTTCGTCGTAGCCGGCCTCGCCGCCGCCACCGTTGTCGGTGTCGTGACCTGGCAGTCGGTCGCCAATGAGGAGGAAGGGCGCTCCACCCAGGTCCAGGAGAGCACGCACGAGACGTCTCTCCCGTCCGCCGCTCCCGACGACACAAGTGGGGACCCGTCGTCCCGTCCGGCTGTACCGGAGACCGGGGACGAGCCCGAGAACGACGGCGACGTCAGTGAGCAGGGTGCCGCCACCACCACGCAGGACCAGTACCTCGCCCCCAATACCTGGTACGACGGCCAGGGTTCCTACGAGGACAACCCCGGCTTCGGCGACGGTTTCGACGGCGACCAGGGAGCCGAGGGCACCGAGGGTAACGCCAGCGGTGTCCAGGGTGAAGGTGATGGCGCGGAAGGCGCGGATCCGGAGTCGCCCAACCTGCCCTCCGACGAGCGCCCGTGGCTGACTGAACTGCTGCCAACGATCCCTGATCTCCCGACCGTTCCCGGTGAGCCCGATCCGTCCGGCGCACCGGACGAGGATGACGCGGAGAACACCGGGAACACGGAGACCGAGGAAGACGAGCAGAGCACCCCTGGTTCCTCCCCGGGAAACTCCTCTGAGCCGGCGAACCCCGCCGGTGACGTCGAAACCTCCTCGGCCGGCATGAAGCCGACCGAGCCCGGTGGCACCGGCAACACTGGGGACACCGACTCCACCGGTAACGACGACGAGGCCGCCGAGAGCCCCACCGTCACCGACACCACGGGGCCGAGCCCCGAGTAGTTGGTCGCTGGTCGGGGCGGCTCAGTCCACCGACTCGCCTGCGGCCTCCGGGGTGCCCACCATGGCGATGAAGAACTTGCCGGTGCCGGTGGCGATCACACGGTCGGCATCGGCCGGTACCCAGGCGGCCTGACCGGAACGCAGCACGGTCTCGCCGTCGACATGCTGTCCGGACACCGTGCAGTCCCCATCCGTGACCAGCACGATCGCCGGCCCCTCCACGTCAACCGACCCGCCGTCCGGTAGGACGCGCAGGCCGAACTCCGGCACCGGAATGTCATAGGTGCCGTCGGCACGTGCGGTCCTCACCTGGTTCTCCGACGCCGAGAAATCCATGACCTTCATCAACTCCGGCACGTCGATGTGTTTGGAGGTCAGTCCCCCGCGCAGCACGTTGTCGGAGTTGGCCATAATCTCCACGCCGGTGCCCTTCAGGTAGGCGTGCAGCTTCCCGGCGGAGAGGAAAATCGCCTCCCCCGGTGCGAGCACCACATGGTTGAGCAGCAGCGATATCAAGACCCCGGGATCCCCGGGGTACTGCTCGCTGAGGTCCAGGGCGGCAGCCGCCGCATCGGACATCCATGACGGCGTCCCACTGTCGGCCGTCAGTACGTGGCATGCTCCCAGCACCGAGGAAAGCAGTATCTCTCGCCGGGCCGCGGGCAAGGTGATCCACGTGGTCACCAAGACGCGGAGAAGTTCGGCGCCGGAAGAGTCATCAGGCTGCACAGCTGCGTCCCTGCCGAGTTCCAGCAGGGAGGAGTAGCGGTCTAGCTCGGTGGCACCGACCTCCAGAAGTGCTGCGAAGAGCTTCTGGGTGCGGTCGACCGGACGGAATCCGGCCAGTGCCTCGAACGGTGTCAGGGCGACGATGAGTTCGGGTTTGTGGTTGTCGTCCTTGTAGTTGCGCTGGGCGGAGTCCAGGGCAATGCCGGCGGCGTTCTCCCGCGCATAACCAATCTTGGCCTGCTCCAGTGTGGGATGGGCCTGAAGGCTCAGCGCGCGGTCGGCGGCCAGCAGTTTGAGCAGGAACGGCAGGCGGCTCGCGCCGGCGGCATGACCGAGCTGCCCCACCGGGTCCTCGGAGATGCGCTGCTCCAGGGTCTCGCCGGTGTCGACGAGATCGCAGGGAGCACCTGGGTGGGCGCCGAACCACAGTTCGGCCTCGGGGTGGGCGGTAGGAACGGGTCGGCCGGTCAACTCCGCCAGTGCGGTCCGGGAACCCCAGGCATAGGTACGGATCCTGCCTTCGATCCGGTGGACGCTCACACCTGTCCTTTCGGTGTCATCGGAGAGTCTGCTGGGAGAGTCAGCAGTGTAGGTCGTCGGGTCGGGTCGCATAGAAGTTCAGAATCTCCTCTACTAGCCCCGAATGACCCCCAACGCCTTGTCCACGATCGCGGACACCCGCTCATCGGTGGCCGCCTCCACGTTCAGCCGCAGCAGCGGCTCGGTGTTGGACGCCCGGATGTTGAACCAGGAACCATCGGTCAGTTCCACGGTCACACCGTCCAGATCGTCGGTGGACCCCGACTCGTCGGCGAAGGCCTCGACGACGGCGGCGGTACGGCCCGCCTGGTCGTCGACCTGGGAGTTGATCTCCCCGGACGCCTCGTAGCGACTGTAGGCCTGCTTCAGCTCCGACAGTGGCTTGTCCTGGGTACCCAACAGTGCGAGCACATGCAGGGCGGCGAGCATGCCGGAGTCCGCGTTGAAGAAGTCGGAGAAGTAGTAGTGGGCGGAGTGCTCGCCGCCGAAGACGGCGTTCTCCTCGGCCATCCGCGACTTGATGAAGGAGTGACCCACCCGGGTACGCACCGGGGTGCCGCCGTTCTCCCGGACGATCTCGGCGACCGCCTTGGAGGTGATCAGGTTGTGGATGATCGTCGCGCCCGGGTTGTCGGCCAGGTAACGCTCGGCGATGATGCCGCAGATCGCCGAAGGCGGCACCGGCTCCCCGAGTTCGTCGACGATGAAGCACCGGTCGGCATCGCCGTCGAAGGCCACACCCAGGTCCGCACCCTGCTCCACGGTGAACTTCTGCAGGTCCACGATGTTCTCCGGGGCCAGCGGGTTAGCTTCGTGGTTGGGGAAGGTGCCGTCGAGCTCGAAATACAGCGGCTTGACGGTCACCGGCACGCCCGAGTCCTCACCGAGCACGGCGGGGACGGTGAGGCCGCCCATGCCGTTGCCGGCGTCGACGGCCACGGTCAGCGGACGGATGTCCAGGTCGACGAGGCCGTGCAGGAATGCCGCGTAATCCGCCAGCACGTCCTTCTCCGTACCGGTGCCGGCGGCACCGTCGTAGGCGGGCACACCGTCGACGAGCATGGCGGAGATCTCGGCCAGCCCGGTCTCCTGGCCGACCGGCCGGGCACCGGAGCGGCACAACTTGATGCCGTTGTACTTCGCCGGGTTGTGGGAGGCGGTGAACATCGCTCCGGGGCAGTCTGCGGTACCGGAGGCGAAGTAGAGCTCGTCGGTGGAGGTGAGCCCCAGCGAGACGGTGTCCAGCCCCTGGCTGTTGACACCTTCGGCGAAGGCCGCCGACAGTCCCGGGGAGCTGTCACGCATGTCGTGGCCGACGACCACGGTGGAGGCACCCTCGTTGCGCATGAGCAGGCCGAAGGCCGCACCGATGTCGCGGACGAGGTCGGCGTCGATACCGTCGCCCACCACTCCACGTACGTCATACGCCTTAATGACGGAGGCTATCGCCTCCGGGGTCCGAGTATTCTGGTCTGTCATGTCCTTACTCCTGGTCCGTTGAATCAGTCATTCTTCAGAGGTGAGACGGCGGTCACCGTTCACCTGTGTCTTGCACAGCACGCAGGTGGCGCTGTGGTGCTCGGCCCGGCAGGTTCCGCCGTGAGGGGTGATGACCGGAAGGCTGCGGGATGTCCGCACGGCGCACGACCCGGGAGACCGGGTGCAGGGGTGCGGACGTGAGCGGTGCATCATCGTCACCGTCGCGGATCGACGGTGACTCCAATGCTGCGGCGAGGGCCTGCATCTCCTCGTCGGTGAAGTCGTCCTCGGCCAGGTAGGAGGAGTCCGCGATGCCGGGAACACCGGGCATCGCGGCCTGGTCGGGGTGCGCTGGATTCGTTTCGGTGACGGTGCCGACCCCCTCCTCCCAGTCCAGACCCCATCCTTCGGGGACGGTCTGTCGGGAGAGGTGTCGCTCGCACAAATCCCAGCTGTGCGGGTCGTCACCGCGCTCAAGCTGGTTGATGGTGGCCATGCGTGCCGCGTAGTCGTAGCGCAGGGTGGCAATCGCAGGGGCGCCGCAACCGGGCCTGGAGCATCGTCGAAAGTCAGTCACGGCGTCCATCCTATCCCGGCCACCGCCAGGGTGCCGGACGGTGACTCCCCCGCCTGTCGAATCCGGGAACACCGGTGGACGGGGGATAGACTCGGCACCATGAACTCCACGTCACGTCCCCCGGTGCAGGGCTCCCCACGCGCTCTTGCCCGGGATACCCGGGGACGTGGTCTGCGCGGCGTGTTGATGCCGCGACTGCCGCGCTACGCGACACGCGCCGAGAAGTTCGACGCCGCAGTGCTGGACACCTACGCCCCGGTACTGGACCGGTTCGGGGAGCGGTTGGACGCACTGGACATCGCGGTGGATCTGGTGCCGCGGATGCGCCTGGACTCCGCGACGTCCTACTGGTCGGACGAGGTCGCCGCCGATGGCGCGGTCCCCCTGGGCAGGCTGGTGCCCGCCGGGGTCGACGAGACCGGGGCCCCGACACGACCCCGGTTGATCATCTTTCGTCGGCCGGTCGAGGTCCGCTCCGCCGACCGGTTGGACACCGAACAGTGGCTGCGTTTCATCATCGCCAGGTTGGTGGCGACCTACCTCAACATCTCCCCCGAGATGGTCGACCCCGGCGCCGCCAAGGACCTGTGACACCGGAAAGACCCTGAGCCCGGCGAGGCCTCCACGGCAACTCGTCCGTGGAAGTTTATTCCTACGGGTCTCACTTTCCGGGTCTCACTTTTCCGGGTCTCACTTTTCGACTTTTCGTGGCATGGATCGAGCATTTGTGAGACCCGTAGAACATTTGCCGCAGGATCACGGGGCGACTGAGCATCGTGACGGCTCAGCACCTTGGCGGCCACAGGGAGCAGACACAACTGAAGGCCTCCCCGACTGGGGAGACCTTATCTGGTCGAGCTACGCCAGCCGCTTCTTCAGACGACGACGTTCGCGCTCGGAGAGCCCGCCCCAGATACCGAACCGCTCATCGTGCTCGAGCGCGTACTCCAGGCACTCGTCGCGGACCCCGCAGGCCTTGCAGATACGCTTGGCCTCGCGGGTGGAGCCACCCTTCTCCGGGAAGAATGCCTCAGGGTCGGTCTGCGCGCACAGCGCCTGCTCCTGCCAGTCCTGCTCGATCGCGTCGAAGAGCAGGTCGAAGTCGCCGGTCAGGTCCGAGAAAGCCGCCGGCTCATAGTCGTCGATGTCGCCGCGCAGCAGATCGGGCAGCTCATTACCCTGCTGTTCCACGTTGCCGTCGATGGCCGCGGAGCCGTCGGAGAAGGGGCCACGAAAGGCGTCCGTCGGTTTGTCCACCGGTGTCTCCTCACTGCGTGCCGCGTACTCGCTGGGATGCTCAGTCGCTGAAGTGCTTGATCGTTGAAATGGTTTACCAGGGTGCCATGACCCCTTACACACCAGAGATTACACACGGGTAATTCCATGCCGTCAACCTTTCGACAGATCAGTTCCACAACTTGAGTCACATCAGTCACATCTGCCACATATTGCGTGCCCTACAGCACATTCACAGCATCCTGCCAGACACCACATGGAGCAAGGTAGGACGCACTGGCCACAACATGTGGGCCGCCATCGTGACTTTCGGCGGGTCAGACACAAGATATCGACCCCGCCCGAAAAAATCTCAGGTCACCGCCCCCTGCAGTCCCCCTGGGACCTCAGATATCACTGGAGTAGCGCAGACCACCGTCGGGCAGGTCGACTCCGGGCCAGACCCGCGCACCACCCTGGAGTTCACACCGGGCCCCGACCACCGCACCCTCGCCCACGACCGTGTCGATCAGATGGGCACGTGCACCGATCCGGGCACCGGCGGCGACCACACACCGTTCCACCGTGGCACCGGCCTCGATCTGCACCCCGTCGAAGATCACCGAGGTGTCGACCCGGGCCCCGGCCCCGATCTCCGCGCCGCGTCCGATCACCGTGCCGCCCAACAACAGGGCGCCGCCGGCGACCGCCGCGGACTCATCCACCAACGCCTCACCGTTGCGTCCCGCCAACAACGGCGACGGCGCAATGCCACGAACCAGGTCACTGGAACCCCGCACGAAGTCGTCCGGGGTTCCCAGGTCCCGCCAGTAGGCCTGGTCCACATGGCCGTACATTCGCTTACCCGTCGACAGGACCTCCGGGAACACATCCCGCTCCACCGACACGACCTGGTTCGCCGGGATCGACTCGATGATCTCGCGTTGGAAGACATAACAACCGGCGTTGATCTGGTCGGTCGGCGGATCCTCGGCCTTCTCCAGGAATGCCTCGACCCGGCCGTCCGCGGCGGTGGGTACGCAACCGAACGCCCGTGGGTCGGCGACGCGGAGGAGATGGAGGGTCACGTCCGCGTCATTGTCCACGTGGGTCTGCAGCACCGAGCCCAGGTCGGTGCCACCGAGGATGTCACCGTTGAAGACCATCGCCCGGTCGTGGCGCAGCCGGGGCAGCACATTGCGGATTCCGCCGCCGGTGCCGAGGGGAGAGTCCTCGACAACGTACTCGATCTCCAGGCCCATCTCGGAGCCGTCACCGAAATGTTCCTCGAAGACCTCGGCCTTGAAGGACGTCCCGAGCACGACGTGGGTCATCCCGGCGGCCTTGATCCGGGCCAGCAGGTGCATCAGGAACGGGTACCCGGCCACCGAGAGCATCGGCTTGGGGATCGTATTGGTCAGTGGACGCAGACGCGTGCCCTTGCCTCCGACAAGGATGACCGCGTCTGTCCCGGCCGCGAGGTCGGCCTGTGCGCTCGGCACGTCGTGCTGGTGAGGGGAATTGTTATCAGCTCGATCTGTGTTCACACATGGCAGGTTATCGGACCCACCGGACTTCCGCAGTCAGCGGCGCGCCCGCTGCGCAAGGGCCACCGCGACCTTCCCCCGGGCCTTCAGCCCCGCCCACAGCACCCACCGCACCGGAGCCTGCCACCATGCCGTCAGCCGGTCCGCCTGGAAGCGGTAGGCGCTGTCGTGGTGGGCCGGCAGCGTGATCTCCGGGTGCTTGCCCGCCGAGTGCCCCTTGGCGTGGGTGATCTCGGCGGCGGGGGTGAAGATGTTCTGCCAGCCGGCCCGTGCCAGCCGGTCGCCCAGGTCGACGTCCTCCATGTACATGAAGTAGCGCTCGTCGAATCCACCCACCGCGTCGAAGGCCTCCCAGCGCAGCAACTGGCAGGAGCCGGACAGCCAGCCGGAGGTGCGTTCGGTGTCCATCACCGAGTCCGCCAGGTAGCGGCGGGTGAAGGGGTTGTTCTTCCACACCGGGGCCAGCAGGGCGTGCCCGATGCCCGCCCCCAGGGTGGGGATCGACCGGGCCGAGGGGTACACCGACCCGTCGACCTCACGGATCAGTGGACCGACGGCCCCGGCGGTGGGATGACGCCGGGCGGCGGCGACCATCTCGTCGATCGAGCCGGGGTCGAAGACCACGTCCGGATTCGAGATCAGCACGAACTCGCCGTCGATCTCACCGGCGGCCCGACGGTCCCGCAACGCCTCGACCCCGGCGTTCATCCCCGCGCCGTAGCCGATGTTGCCGCCGGTGTGCAACAGCTCCACACCCTCGCGCTCAGCGGTGGCGGCCTCCGGGGCACCATCGGTCGACCCGTTGTCCGCCATCACCACCACCGCGCCAGCGGAGGATGCGGCGGGCACGGAGTCGAGGAACCGGGTGAGGTACTCCCCCGGCGAGTAGGTGACGGTGACGATGGCGATCGGGGCACTCGGGGCATTCGGCTTCACAGCGGATCATCCTATCGCGAGACCGCGCGCCAGCCCGTCCTGCCACGCAGGAGGAACCACACCCATAGTGCGTTCCCAGGGCCCCAGGTCCAGGACGGACCACGGTGGGCGCGCCGCCGGGGTGGGCCAGTCGGCGGTGGTGCAGGACGCCACACGTGCCGGATCATGCCCTGTCGCCGCGAACACCTCCCGTGCCAGGCCGCACCAGCTCACCGGTTCGCCGGAGTTCTGGAAGTGCAGGACGCTCCCCTGCCCTGCCCGCCCTGCCTGCCCGGAGTGGCCCGTGCCTCCGCTGTGCAGCACCTCGGCGAGCTGCCACAGACCCGCCGCCAGGTCCGCAGCGTAGGTGGGGCGTCCCACCTGGTCGTCGACCACCGACGGATCGACACCCCGGTCTGCCAACGCTGCCATGGTCGCCACGAAGTCGCGCCCCGGTGCGTGCGGACCCGACCAGACCCAGGAGGTACGCACCACGGTTCCTCCGGCGGCGAGGACGTCGACCTCCCCGGCGGCCTTCGTCCGACCGTAGATGTTCGCCGGGGCAACCGGGTCATCGATGCACCACGGGCGGGGTGAGCCGTCCTCCACCGGCGGAGCACCCGAGAAGACGTAGTCCGTGGACACGTGGATGAACCGCACGCCCGCCCCGGCGGCGATGTCCGCGAGCTCACCGGGCGCGACGGTGTTGACCGTCTCGACCTGCACGGCGTTGGTGTCGTCCTCCGCTCCGTCGACATCGGTCCAGGCACCACAGTTGACCAGCACGTCCACCCCGGCGAGCAGGTCGCGGGCCGCGGCGGCGAAGTCGGACGTTCCGGCTGCCGTGAGATCCAGGTCGGCGCGGGTGACCGGCTGTGCGCCACATGACACCACTTCCCGGCCAACTTGCCCGGTTGCTCCGGTGACCAGTACTTTCACCGTTCTTCTCCTCTCGGGTGACGCACGCGATAGTGCGCAGGCTACATCCCTCACGGTAATGTTGTCCCATTCCTCCGGTTCACTGACGTGCCCGACACTCTTCTAATGCTAGAACTGTTAACCGGTAACGCCTGAACCTGCCCGAAAGTCCCGAAAGGTGAGAGATGAGCGATAACGGAGGCTCCCGCGGCGACTCCCATGGTCGCCACAGTCGCCACAGGCGCCACAGCCGTGACGCACGCGAAGCCCGTAAGTCCTACGAGACGCCCGAAGAACGGCGCGCTCGGCAGGAGCGGGCGGCTCGACGTGCCGCCGCTCAGCGCTCGACCCCCGGACGGGAAGGCTCGGGCCACTCGGCGTCAGGCCGTGCCGCAACCGCCACATCCGCCACTGCTGCCTCATCGAGGCGCGGGCGTCCCGGAAAGAAGAACCGGACCCGCCAGCTCGGGTCCGGCCCGGTCAAGGGAGTCCTCGCCGCCGTCTCCGCCGTCATGCTCATCGGCGGCACGTACGGCCACTTCTCCTTCGGCAACATCGGCTCCGACCTGAGCCAGGCCGGTGGCCTCAACCTCGGCGACCAGAAGGACGGTGCCACCGACATCCTCCTGGTCGGCATCGACTCCCGCACCGACGCCCACGGCAAGGAACTCACCCAGTCCGAGATCGACATGCTGCGGGCCGGTGAAGAGGACACCACCAGCACCGACACCATCATCCTGATCCGCGTGCCCAACGACGGCTCCTCGGCCACCGCGGTATCGATTCCCCGTGACACCTACGTCGACGGCGGTTCTGACCTCGGCAACGTGAAGCTCAACGCCGTCTACGGGCAGACGAAGTACTACAAGACCAAGGAGCTCGAGGAAGAAGCAGCGGCTGCCGGGGATCAGTCTAATGAGCAGGAGATCGAGAAGGAGTCCTCGCAGGCGGGCCGGGAGGCTCTGGTCACGAGTGTCGCCGATGTCACCGGCATCACCGTCGACCACTACGCCGAAGTCGGCCTGCTCGGCTTCGTCAACCTCACCAACGCCGTCGGCGGCGTGGACGTGTGTCTCAACAATGCCGTCGATGAGCCCAACTCGGGTGCGAAGTTCCCGGCCGGTCAACAGACCCTCGACGGACAGGACGCGCTGAGTTTCGTGCGCCAGCGCTACGATCTGCCACGCGGCGACCTGGACCGGATCACCCGCCAGCAGGTCTACATGGCCAGCTTGGCCAACAAGGTGCTCAGCACCTCCACCCTGACCAGTCCTTCAAAGTTGAGCGACCTGCGTTCGGCCATCGAGAGCTCCGTGGTGCTCGACGAGGGGTGGGACGTGATGGGTCTGGCCACCCAGATGCAGAACCTGGCCGGGGGCAATGTCACCTTCGAGACCATCCCGGTGACCAGCATCGACGGCACCGGTGACGCCGGCGAATCCGTGGTCACCGTCGACAAGAACCAGGTCCACGCCTTCTTCGATGACCTGGTCGGGGAGAGCGGCGGTTCGAACGATTCAGACGACTCCGACTCGGACTCCGGGGAGGACTCCGGCGAGTCCTGGGAAGACATCGGTGAGTACGACCCGGCAGGATCGGTCGTCGGTGTCTACAACGCCAGCGAGGTCGGCGGACTGGCCGCCCGCGTCGGCGACCTCGTCGCCGGGGCAGGCTACGCCGTCGGAGAGGTCGGCAATGCTGCGGAGACCGGTGTCTCCGAGAGCCAGGTCAACGTCGCCGATCCCAACGACCCGGCTGCCCGCGGTCTCGCCAAGCAGCTCGGTGGGCTCAAGGTCGTCGAGGACTCGTCACTGCCGGCCGG
>DHKFJ23503__coassemble_1117_pt1 | contig 12530 bp, 9 predicted proteins | sample DHKFJ23503__metabat2_low_PE_011 | metagenome-assembled genome bin DHKFJ23503 | reverse complement strand
ACCACGGACTCGGCGACGACGGAGGCCTTCTCCGCACCCCTGTCCAGGACACGCTGCAGCTCGGCCGGGTCGGCCATGTACTCATCGTACTTCGCTTTCAACGGGGTGGTGAACGCCTGCAGAGCGTCGGCGGTGTCCACCTTCAGCGCACCGTACTGCGCGCCGGCGGCCTGGTAGTCGGTCACGATGTCCTCGACGCTGCGCCCGGTCAGCGCAGACTGGATCACCAGCAGGTTGGAGACTCCGGGCTTGTTCTCCTTGTCGTAGCGGATCTCGCCGTCGTTGTCGGTCACCGCCGACTTGATGCGCTTGGCGGAGGTCTTCGGCTCGTCCAGCAGGTTGACCAGGCCCTTGGGGTTCTCCCCCGACTTGCTCATCTTCACCGTCGGGTCCTGCAGGTCGTAGATCTTCGCCGACCCTGCCGGAATGAAACCGTCGGGGACGGTGAAGGTCTCACCGAAGCGCGCGTTGAAGCGTTCGGCGAGGTTACGGGTCAGCTCCAGGTGCTGACGCTGGTCCTCGCCCACCGGGACCAGCTGCGGACGGTAGAGCAGGATGTCCGCCGCCATGAGCATCGGGTACATGAACAGTCCGGCGGAGGTGCGGTCGGCACCACGCTTGGCGGACTTGTCCTTGAACTGGGTCATGCGGGACGCCTCACCGAAACCGGTCAGGCAGGTCAGCACCCAGGCCAGCTCGGCGTGCTGCGGCACCTGGGACTGCACGAAGATCGTGGACTTCTCCGGGTCGATGCCCAGGGCCAGCAGCTGCGCGACACCGGCGAGGGTGCGGTCGCGCAGCTCGGTCGGGTCCTGATCGACGGTGATGGCGTGCAGGTTGGGGATGAAGTAGAAGGCGTCGTAGCCGTCCTGCAGGTCGATCCACTGCTTGACCGCCCCCAGGTAGTTGCCGAGGTGGTACGAGTCCGCCGTCGGCTGGATGCCGGAGAGGACGCGCTGGGTCTGGTCACTACTGGGATCACTACTGGGGTCACTGGCGTTCATGCCCACTGAGGTTACCCGCCCCCGTCAGGCGTGCACACCACCAGTACCTGCCGTCCTACGTGCCAGTTCCAGCAGGGCCTCCGCATCTCCGTCGAGGCCGTCCCGTCCCGCCTGCCGCGGATACACCGCGCGCAGCGACCGGCGGAACGTCACCCCGTGCACCGGCACCCGCACCAGCGCACCGGACGCCACCTGGTCGGCCACCGCCCGCTCGGCGATCACCGTCGGCTCCCCCATCCCGGTCACCGCCGCGCGTTGGGACGCCAGCGACCCGAACTCGCCGGCGGGGCGGGCGATCGTCCCGAGGGTCTTCTCCAGGATCTCCCGGCTGCCCGAACCCCGCTCGCGGGTGATCAGCGGGGTGGTGCGCAACGCCTGGGCGGTGATCTCCCGGCCCGCCCACGGGTGGCTCGGCGGGACGACCACGATCAGGTCGTCCACCCCCACCACCGTGGACGCCAGACCGTGCCGGACCGCCGCACCCTCGACGAAGCCGAGCGCGCTCTCGCCTTCGGCAACGGCGTCGCAGACCTCGGCACTGTTGCAGGGGCGCATCGAGAGGGTCACGTTCGGACGCTGCCGGTGGAAGCGCGCCGCCCACACCGGGAAGTACAGCTCGGCGATGGTGTTCGACACCGCCACCTGAAGGGTGCGCGGTGCGTCCGGGTCGGACGCCGCACCCGCCGAGGTCGCCGCAGTGACCTTCCGGGAAAACTCGGCGGCGGCGTTCAGGTAGTCGGACGCGGCATCCAGTATCGCCCGCCCCGCCTCGGTCGCCACCGACCCGGACGTGGTGCGTTCGAAGATCCGGGTGTCCAGCAGTTTCTCGGCGGCGGCGACCCGGGCACTGACCGTCTGCTGACTCAGATCGAGGTCGCGGGCTGCCGCAGCGAAGCTTCGGTGCCGGTCCACGGCCACCAGCGTGGTCAGCTGGTCGACCGGCGGGATGTTGGACATCACCGGTACGTCGCCAGCACCGGGGAGTGGTCGCTCCACCGCAGGTCGTAGTCGGGGACCTTGTCCACCCAGGCGGTCTCGGCCCGGTCCATGAGGGAACCGGTCGCGATCTGGTAGTCGATCCGCCAGCCGGCGCCGGTGTCGAAGGCCTTGCCACGCCACGTCCACCAGGAGTACGGACCCTCCTCGACATCGGCGTTCAGCCGACGCAGCACATCGAACCACTGCGGGTCCGCCGGGGCACCGGCGGCCAGGCGGGCGGTCGCGGCCTCCCCAGCGGCGTAGTCCACCGCGCCGTGGAAGTCTCCTGCCGCTCCGGCCGGGTTGCCGTTGCGTCCGGCGTCCGTGGCATCCCCCACCTGCGTGGTCGCGTCCGGGAACGTCCCCAGCAGCGAGTCCATGAAGGCGCGCTCGTCCGGCAGGAAGCCGGACTTCTTGCGGTTGGGACGCCAGTTCTTCAGGTCCGCCCGACGGTGGCAGATGTTCCAGTCACCGCCGACGACCATGCCGCCGGTCGCGTCGTACTCCGCGGCCCGGTCGGTGAGGTAGGGGCCGAAGATGTCGAGGAAGCGGAACTTCTCGTCCTGCTTCGCCGTCCCCTCCGCCCCGGAGGGCAGGTACACACTTGCCACCCGGGTACCGGCGGTGGTCGCCTCGATGTAGCGTCCGGCATCGGCGAACTCACCGGCGGCATCGTGGTCGCCGAAACCGATCGTCACATCGCTGATCTCGTGACGCGACAGGATCGCCACCCCGGCCCGACCCTTCGCCGCCGCCTCGGCCTGCACCAGGTTCCACCCGGACTCCAACGCGGGTGCAAGGGCCGTGGTGGTCTGCTCCGGGTTCGCCCGGACCTCCTGCAGCAGGACGACATCCGCGGGGGTCTGCTCCAACCACGGCAGGATCCCGTGGTTGTTCTCGTTGCGGACTTTGGCTGCGGCACGGATGCCGTTCACGTTGACGGTGGCGACTGTGAGGCTCATACCGAGACAGCGTACCGGCCCTGTCGGACACGACTGCGTTCCCGCCGTCCTCACTGACGAACAGACACATATGCTGGCATAACGGTCTATCCCCGCGTGTGGGGTAGCCACCGACCCGTCCCCGTCAGCACTGTGGGCATTGACGTATTATTGCGAGAGCAGATGCCCTGACACACGACAGCGGCAATGATATTGAGACGAACAAACACGAGACAGTGACGCGTCCCCACCGCCCACCCACGGTGCGAGGCCACGACCAAGAGACTGAAGAGGGAGATACCGGCCCATGGCCAAGATCATCTACACACGCACCGACGAAGCCCCCCTGCTCGCGACGTACTCGCTCAAGCCGATCATCGAAGCATTCGCCTCCACCTCCGGCGTGGCTGTCGAGACCCGCGACATCTCCCTGGCCGCCCGTATCCTCTCGGTCTTCAGCGACCTGCTGCCGGAGAACCAGCGTGTGGACGATGCCCTCGCCGAGCTCGGCGAGCTGACCAAGCAGCCGGACGCCAACATCATCAAGCTCCCGAACATCTCCGCGTCCGTCCCCCAGCTCAAGGCCGCGATCTCCGAGCTACAGTCCCACGGCTACGACCTGCCGGCCTACCCGGATGAGCCGGAAACCGACGAGGAGCGCGACGCCCGCTCCCGCTACGACTCGGTGAAGGGCTCCGCGGTCAACCCGGTGCTGCGTGAGGGCAACTCGGACCGTCGCGCCCCCACCGCGGTGAAGAACTTCGCCCGCAAGCACCCGCACCGCATGGGCACGTGGTCCTCCGACTCTAAGACCAACGTCGCCACCATGGACACCGAGGACTTCCGCCACAACGAGAAGTCCGTGATCATCGACGGGGACGACACCCTCACCATCCGTCTGGTGACCGCCGACGGCAACCAGACCGTCCTGAAGGACGGCCTGAAGGTCCTCGACAAGGAGATCGTCGACGCGACCGTGCTGCGCTCCGAGTCCCTCGACGAGTTCCTCAAGGCGCAGGTCGTCCGCGCCAAGGAGGAGGGCATCCTGTTCTCCGCGCACCTGAAGGCCACCATGATGAAGGTCTCCGACCCGATCATCTTCGGCCACGTCGTGCGCGCCTACTTCTCCGAGGTCTTCGACAAGTACGGCGAGACCCTCTACGCCTACGGCCTCAACGGCGAGAACGGCCTCGCCGCGATCTACTCCGGCCTGGACGAGAACTTCGACGAAATCGGCGCCGACCTCGCCGACGAGATCCGTTCGGCCTTCCACTCCGCACTGGTCAACGGCCCGAGCCTGGCCATGGTGAACTCCGACAAGGGCGTCACCAACCTGCACGTGCCCTCGGATGTCATCGTCGACGCCTCCATGCCGGCGATGATCCGCGGCGGCGGCAAGATGTGGAACAAGGACAACGAGGAGCAGGATGCCCTCGCCGTCATCCCCGACTCCTCCTACGCCGGGGTCTTCCAGACCGTCATCGAGGACTGCCGTAGGAACGGTGCCTTCGACCCGACCACCATGGGCACCGTGCCGAATGTCGGCCTGATGGCCCAGAAGGCCGAGGAGTACGGCTCCCACGACAAGACCTTCAAGATCCAGGACGCCGGCACCGTCGAGGTCGTCACCGCCGACGGCGAGGTGCTGATGTCCCACGAGGTCGCCCCCGGCGACATCTGGCGCGCCTGCCAGGCCAAGGACGTCCCGGTGCGTGACTGGGTCAAGCTGGCCGTCAACCGCGCCCGCTCCACCGGCTGGCCCGCCATCTTCTGGCTCGACCCGGAGCGCGCCCACGACCGCAACATGACCGCCAAGGTCGAGGAGTACCTCAAGGACACCGAACTGGTCGGCGACATCGAGGGCCTGGACCTGCGCATCCTCTCCCCCGTCGAGGCCTGCCAGGTCTCCCTGGACCGCATCCGTGCCGGGGAGAACACCATCTCGGTGTCCGGCAACGTGCTGCGCGACTACCTCACCGACCTCTTCCCGATCATGGAGCTGGGCACCAGCGCCAAGATGCTCTCCATCGTCCCGCTGATCGCCGGTGGTGGACTGTTCGAGACCGGTGCCGGCGGCTCCGCCCCGAAGCACGTCCAGCAGCTCATCGAGGAGGACTACCTGCGCTGGGATTCCCTGGGTGAGTTCCTGGCCCTGGCAGAGTCGCTGCGTAAGCTCGCCGAGACCGACAACAACCCCCGCACCCCGATCCTGGCCGATGCCCTGGACTCCGCCACGGAGAAGGTGCTCAACGAGGACAAGTCCCCGGCCCGCGTCGTCGGTGAGATCGACAACCGCGGCAGCCACTACTACCTCGCCGCCTACTGGGCCCGGAACCTCGCCGACCAGACCGAGGACACCGAACTGGCCGAGATCTTCGCCCCGGTCGCCACCGAGCTGGAGAAGTCCTTCCCGACGATCAAGAAGGAGATGCGCGCCGGCCAGGGTTCCCCCGCCGACATCGGCGGCTACTACTGGATCGACGAGGAGAAGACGAAGTCCGTGATGCGTCCGTCCACCACCTTCAACGCCATCATCGACGGCCTGGCGTCCCGCCACGAGAAGTAGGCCCCGCCCCACCACCTCCACCACCGCCCCGTGCGCCGCTGAGTCGGCACACGGGGCGGTGGTGTCTGTGCAGGACCGACTTAGGGTGGGTAGAGTTCAGGGGACCCCGACCACACCCCCGATGGCGACGAGACTCACAGCATGTCCGTTGTCACTCACCGTTCAGGGGTAGATTGCCCATCCTCACCGCTCCGGACCGTTCAGAACGGAAGCAAGCAAAAGTAAGATCAGGGGTGAAGCTCCACCACAGAAGCTCCCCGGGGCGGCGGCCCGCTCCACCTGCCCCGGCCCACGGACCAACGAAAGCTCGGGACAGTCACCAGGAACGCCACAGACATCACCGCCGTCCCCCTCCTCGAACTCCGCGGCGTGGATATCGCCGCCGTGGACGAGACCACCGGGACCGAGACCGTCATCTGCCGGGCCATCAACCTGACCATCGATGACGGCGAACGCCACATCCTGCTCGGCCCGAACGGCTCCGGGAAATCCACGTTGCTCGCCGGAATCATGGGACTGCACCCGTTCCGCATCACCGCCGGCACCGCCTCGTTGCGGGGTGTGGACATCACCGACATGGAGATCGAGGAACGCGCCCAGGCCGGTATCGGTCTGGCTTTCCAGCGTCCCCCGCGCTCGCCGGGGTGTCCGTCGCCAAGCTCGCCCACGCCATCGGCGCGTCCGACCGGCTCGGCGCCGCTGAGGACGCCCTCGGCCTGGGCCACCTCGGCGAACGCGACGTCAACGTCGGTTTCTCCGGCGGCGAGGCCGAGCGCTTCGAGGTCATGAAGCTCGCCCTGCAGGGCCCCTCGCTCTGCCTCTTCGACGAGCCGGAGTCCGGCGTGGACCTGGAGCAGGTCAGCGTGGTCGGACAAGCTGTCAGCGATCTGCTCTCCGCCCCCACCGACGACGGCCGCGCCCGAGCCGGCCTGGTCATCACCCACACCGGCTTCATCCTGGAGCACCTCGACGCCACCACCGCCCACCTCATGGTCGACGGCCGCCTCACTGACTCCGGCGACCCCCACGACATGTTCGCCCGCATCCGCGCCGGCGGATACCGCTAGACACCCGCACCACTACCGCGCAGAAAGGACGCGATCACAATGACCGCCACACTCGACCGCAACGTCACCGCCGCCCGCGGCGCCGAGAAGATGTAGGACGCCAGCGCCTTCAACAACAACTGAACAGCTCGGTCTACTTCCGTCGAGTTCCCCACCAGGGAATTTTGCTCAAAGTAGACCGAGCTGTTTGTCATGTCCAGCAGGTGCGCTATCGTGTTCCACAGCACAACTAGCTTGCACAACACACCACACACGGAAGGTACCCACCCACATGGCAACCAAGTACGACAACTCCGACGCCGGCAACTGGGGCTTCGCGTCCCGCGCGGTCCACGCCGGTCAGCCCGTCGACTCCGACACCGGATCCCGCAACCAGCCGATCCACCTCACCACCTCCTTTGTCTTCGACTCCGCGGAGCACGCCAAGCAGCGTTTCGCCCTGGAGGACCTCGGCCCGGTGTACAGCCGCCTGACCAACCCCACCGTCGAGGTGCTGGAGAACCGGATCAACTCCCTGGAAGGCGGCGTCCACGCCGTCGCCTTCGCCTCGGGACAGGCCGCCGAGACCGCCGCAATCTTCAATCTCGCCGGAGCCGGTGACCACATCGTCACCTCCGCCCGCCTCTACGGTGGCACCGAGACCCTCTTCGGGGTCACCCTCGCCCGCCTCGGTATCGAAGTCACCTTCGTCGAGGACCCGGACAACCTCGAGGCCTGGCAGGACGCCGTCAAGCCGAACACCAAGGCCTTCTACGGCGAGACCTTCGCCAACCCCCAGGCCGACGTCCTCGACATCCCTGCCATCGCCGAGGTCGCGCACAAGAACAGCGTCCCGCTGATCGTCGACAACACCATCGCCACCGCCGCGCTGGTGCGTCCCCTGGAGCTGGGCGCGGACATCGTCGTCGCCTCGCTGACGAAGTTCTACACCGGCAACGGCTCCGGACTCGGCGGCATCCTCGTCGACGGCGGCTCCTTCGACTGGACCGTCGAGAAGGACGGCCAGCCCGTCTTCCCCGGTTTCGTCACCCCGGACCCCGCCTACCACGGCCTGAAGTACACCGATCTCGGTGCACCCGCCTTCGGCCTGAAGGCCCGTGTCGGTCTGTTGCGCGACACCGGCGCCGCCCTGTCCCCCTTCAACGCCTGGGTCACCATCCAGGGCCTGGACACCCTGGAACTGCGCGTGCGCAAGCACAACGAGAACGCCGTGGAGGTCGCGAAGTCCCTCGCCGACAACCCGGCCGTCGCCTCCGTCCAGTTCGCCGGACTGCCGGACTCCCCGTGGTACCCCGTCAAGGAGAAGCTGGGCCTGGAGTTCACCGGCTCGGTGCTCGCCTTCGACCTCGCCGTCGACGACGCCTGGTCTGACGAGGCCCGTGCCAAGGCCTGGGCCTTCATCGACGCCCTGCAGCTGCACTCCAACCTGGCCAACGTCGGTGACGTCCGTTCCCTGGTCGTCCACCCGGCGACCACGACCCACTCCCAGTCCGACCAGCACGGTTTGCAGCGCGCAGGCATCACCCAGGCCACCGTGCGACTGTCGGTCGGTATCGAGGACGTCGCCGACATCCTCGCCGACCTCAAGCTCGGCTTCGACGCACTCTGATCCCCCGACCCCCGCCCCACCACCAGGAGACCTCCGTGGCCATCGACCCCGCCAAGCTGCCCGCGTCCGCCGACTCGGTGACCCTCCCCATCGGGGACTTCACCACCGAGGCCGGGGTGCCGGTGCCCGGCGCCGCGCTGCGCCTGTTCGCCTGGTACGAGGGCCCCGTCGAGGAGGCCGTCCTGCGCCCGGCCCTCGTCATCGAGCACGCCCTGACCGCCGACGGCAACGCCGCCGAATGGTGGGCCGGGATGATCGGCCCCGGACTCGCCCTGGACACCAGTCGCTACCTGGTGCTCTGCGCGAACTGCCTGGGCGGCTGCCAGGGATCCACCGGGCCGTCCTCCACCCACCCCGACGGCGGGTACTGGGGCTCACGCTTCCCCGCCCTGTCGATCCGCGACCTCGTCACCGCGGAGAAGCAGTTGCTGGTGGACGTGCTCGGTGTCGACCGGATCCGTGGTGTCATCGGCGCGTCGATGGGTGGTGCCCGGGTGCTGGAGTGGACCTTCATGTTCCCCGAGGTGGTCGAGGCCGCCCTGCCGATCGCGGTGTCTGCCCGTGCCGCCGCCTGGCAGATCGGCATCCAGTCCGCCCAGATCCGCTTCATCACCGCCGACCCGTGCTGGCAGGACGGCGACTACCACGGTTCCGGTCACATCCCCTCCCACGGCCTCGGCCAGGCCCGACGTATCGCCCACCTGACCTACCGTGGTGAGCTGGAGCTCGACGAGCGCTTCAGCACCGAGCCGCAGCCGGGCGAGGACCCCTACGGCCCCTACCCCAGCCCCACCGAACGTTTCGCGGTGGAGAGCTACCTGGACCGTCAGGCGGAGAAGCTGCAGGCGAGGTTCGACGCCGGCAGCTACGTGATCCTCACCGACGCCCTGAACCGGCACGACGTGGGACGCGGCCGCGGCGGCATGAACGCCGTCCTCGGATCCTCCCAGGTGCCGACCATGGTCGCCGGTGTGGACACCGACATCCTGTACCCGTACCACCAGCAGGAGCACCTGTCGCGCAATCTCGGCGACTTCATCGGCCTGTCGAAGATCACCTCCCCCACCGGCCACGACGGTTTCCTCACCGAGACCCGTCAGCTGACCATCGTGCTGGACAAGTTCCTCACCAAGGCCGCGCTGCTCGCCCAGCGGTAACTACCCCGCAGCGACGACCTCCGTCGCCCGGGCGTACACGGTCTCACCGGCACTGGTGTCCGACAGACCCAACGCCCGGGCGTCACCACGGGTGATCTGCGCGGTGAAGTGCTCACCGTTGGTGGCGTCCCTCAACTCCACACGCACCTCGAAGCCGAGCACCGCGACCCGCTCCACCACGGCCTCGCGCACCTCGGTGGCGGGGATCTCGTTGCCGGGGACCGCCGGGGTGGCGTTGCGTCCCAACCTGATGTCGTGCGGACGCACCGTCCTCCCGTCCAGCGTGGTCACGTGCCCCAGGAAGGACTGCACGAACGGCGTCGCCGGCCGGTCGTAGAGTTCCGAGGGGGCCCCGACCTGCTCGATGCGCCCCTCCCCCATCACGGCGATACGGTCGGCGACGTCGAGCGCTTCCTCCTGGTCGTGGGTGACCAGCACGGTGGTCACGGTGAACTCCTCGTGCATGTGGCGCAACCAGGTGCGCAGGTCCTCACGGACCTTCGCGTCCAGCGCGCCGAAGGGTTCGTCGAGCAGCAGGACGCCGGGATTCGGCGCCAGGGCACGGGCCAGCGCCATGCGCTGCCGCTGGCCGCCGGACAGTTGCGCGGGGTAACGCCCCTGGTAACCGGACAGTCCGACGATCTCGAGGAGCTCATCGACGCGCGTCGTGATCTCCGGTTTAGGACGCTTGCGCACGCTCAGCCCGAAGGCCACGTTGTCGCGCACGGTCATGTGCTTGAAGGCGGCGTAGTGCTGGAAGACGAAACCGATACCGCGGTCTTGCGGGCTGAGCCGGGTGACGTCGCGGTCGTTGATGACCACGGTGCCGGAGTCGGGCTGCTCCAGCCCGGCTATGGTGCGCAGCAGGGTGGACTTTCCGGAGCCGGACGGGCCCAGCAGCGCGGTCAGGGAGCCTTCGGGGATGGTGAGCGAGACATCGTCGAGTGCGGTGAAGACCGGGGAGGAGCCGTAGGTCTTCACGGCGTGGGAGACGGAGATGGTCACTTGGTTACCTCTTGCTTCTTCTGGAGGAGGGTCATGATGACGAGCACGATGACGGAGACGATCATCAGCAGTGTCGCCGCGGAGTAGGCGCCGTAGACGTTGTTGTCGTCGAGGTAGCGGGAATGCACGAGCAGGGTCAGGGTCTGCCCACCGCCGGCGAAGCCGGAGGCGACCATGATCACCGCACCGAATTCACCGAGGGCGCGGGCGACGGTGAGCACGATGCCGTAGGACACACCCCACCGGATCGACGGCAGGGTGATCCGCCGGAATATCTGCCAGCGGTTCGCTCCCAGGGTGGCCGCGGCCTGTTCCTGTTCGGTGCCGATCTCACGCAGCACCGGTTCAACCTCACGCACGATGAAGGGCAGGGTCACGAACACGGTGGCCAGCACCATGCCGGGCAGTCCGAAGACCACACGGAAGCCGAGGTTCTCCACCCCGCCGAACCAGCCGTCGGTGCCCCACAGCATGATCAGTGCGACACCGACGATCACCGGGGACACCGCGAACGGCAGGTCCACGATCGCCTGGACGATCGGCTTGCCGGGGAAGCGCCCCCGCACCAGTCCGAGGGCGACGACGATGCCGAAGACCACGTTGAGCGGCACGGTGATGATCACGATGATCAGTGAGGTCTGCAGCGCGGAGATCGCCGCCGGAGTGGTGATCCACTCGACGAACTGGCCGAGCCCCGGCTCGAAGGTGCGCCACAGGATGGTGCCGACCGGCAGTGCGACCAGCACGGCGAGGTAGGCCAGGGCGATGGTGCGCAGTGTCAGCACACTGCGTTTGGAGGGGGTCATGCGTCCTGCTCCTTCTTCTTGCCGGATGTCGCACGTTCCCCGACCAATCGCAGGGCCAGCAGGACGATGAACGTGATGGCCAGCAGCGCAATGGACACTGCCGCCGCCGCCGATGGAACGTCCGACTCGATCTGCTCCTGGATGTACTGGGAGGCGACCTGGGTGTCCCCGGGGATGTTGCCACCGATGAGCACCACGGAGCCGTATTCGCCGATGGCGCGGGCGAACGCCAGGCCGGTACCGGAAAGCACCGCAGGCCACAGGGCCGGCAGGATGATCCGCCGGAAGATCGTGGTGTTGGACGCCCCGAGCGACGCCGCGGCCTCCTCGACGTCCTTGTCGAGCTCGATGAGCACCGGCTGCACCGCGCGCACCACGAACGGCAGGGTCACGAACGCCAGGGCGATGACCAGGGCGGGCTGGGTGGCGTTGAGGGTGATGCCGATGGGGCTGTCCGGCCCGTAGATGCTCAGCAGCACCAGGGAAGCGACGATGGTCGGCAGGGCGAACGGCAGGTCGATGACCGCGTCGACGATGCGCTTGCCGGGGAAGTCGTCCCGGACGAGCACCCAGGCGATCAACGTGCCGGTCACCGCGTTGAGGACGGCGACGATCAGGGACACGGTCACCGTCACCCGCAGCGCGTCCACCGCCCCGTCGGAGGTGAGGGTCTCCCAGAATCCGGACAACCCGCCGGAGAATGCTTCCGTGGTCAGGGCGATCAGGGGCAGCAGCACGATGACCGACAACCACAGCACCGCGGTGCCCATACTGAGCCTGCTGTTGTTCTGCCTCGTGAGGGTGGTCGTCATCTCACACCGCCTTGTAGATGGTCGTGATGGCACCGTCGTCCTCGCCGCTGCCCGGCTCGGCGCGGTTGAACAGGACGTTGTCGACGATGTCCCAGGCGTCCTCACCCTCGAGCGAAGGGTCGAGGACGGTGAACGCCTCGGCCAACTGGTCGATGGTGTACACCGTGTCGGTCTCGCGGAAGGCGTTCTTCTCCTCGTCCGGCAGGGTGTCGATCACCTCGGTGGAGTTGCCGAAGAGGTCGGGGGTCGGTCGGAATCCGGCGGACGCCCACAGCTTCTCCGCCTCCGGGGTGAACAGGTAGTCCCGGAACTCGGTGGCCTTGGCCAGGTCCCCGTCCGGGTCGTCGGAGGTGTGGACGACGGCGACGGGGTTCTCGATGCGGAAAGTGTCGTCCGGCACGGTGTAGTCGATACGTCCGCCGGTGCGGTCCAGCTCGATGGCCTCGTTCTCGTAGGACAGCAGGACGTCGCCCTGGCCGGCTTCGAAGGCTGAGGTGGCCTCCCGCCCGGACTTCGGCCGGACGGTGAAATGCTCGCCGACCAGCTGGGTGACCTTCGCCAGGGCTTCCTCGTGGGCGGCCTGGT
>DHKFJ23503__coassemble_1084_pt1 | contig 12909 bp, 5 predicted proteins | sample DHKFJ23503__metabat2_low_PE_011 | metagenome-assembled genome bin DHKFJ23503 | reverse complement strand
GCCCTTCTTCGCGGGCTTACGCTTGCCGTTCTTGCCCTTGCGTCCCTTCGGCTTCTTCTTCGTCGCCGAACGGTTCATCCCGCCCATGCCCATCTGGCCGGCCATCTTGCCCATCATCTTCTTCGCCTCGAAGAAGCGGTTGACCAGCTGGTTGACCTCGGCCACGGTGACACCGGAACCACCGGCGATACGCCTGCGCCGCGAGGCGTTGAGGATGTTCGGGTCCTCCCGCTCCGCCGGGGTCATGCCGCGGATGATCGCCTGGATCCGGTCGAGCTGCTTCTCGTCGACCTGATCAGCCATGTCGTTCATCTGCTTGCCACCAGGCAGCATCTTCAGGACGTTGCCCAGCGGCCCCATCCTCCGGATCATCATCATCTGATCCAGGAAGTCCTCGAGCGTCAGCTCGCCGGAGACCATACGGGCCGCGGAGTCCTCGGCCTTCTTCTGGTCCATGACCTGCTCGGCCTGCTCGATGAGGCTGAGGACGTCACCCATGCCCAGGATGCGGTTCGCCATGCGGTCCGGGTGGAAGACGTCGAAGTCCTCGAGCTTCTCACCGGTGGAGGCGTACATGATCGGCTTGCCGGTGACCTCACGGATCGACAGGGCCGCACCACCACGGGCGTCACCGTCGAGCTTGGTGAGCACCACGCCCGTGAAATCGACACCGTCGCGGAACGCCTCGGCGGTGGTGACTGCGTCCTGACCGATCATCGCGTCGATGACGAAGAGAACCTCGTCCGGGTTCACCGCGTCACGGATGTTGCGGGCCTGGGTCATCAACTCCTCGTCGATACCCAGGCGACCCGCGGTATCGATGATGACCACGTCGTGCTTGGCGCGGGTGGCCTCCTCGATACCGGCCTGTGCCACGGCGACCGGGTCACCGTGGCTGGTGCCCATCTCGTGCTCGAGGGAGTCCAGCGAGGTGCCGGGGTCCGGCGCGAAGGTCGGCACGCCGGCCCGCTCGCCGACGATCTGCAGCTGCTGGACAGCACCAGGACGCTGCAGGTCGCAGGCGACCAGCATCGGGGTGTGCCCCTTGGACTCGAGGTGCTTGGCGAGCTTTCCGGCCAGCGTGGTCTTACCGGCACCCTGCAGACCGGCGAGCATGATCACCGTCGGCGGGGTCTTCGCCAGGTTCAACCGGCGGGTCTCGCCACCGAGGATGTTCTGCAGCTCCTCGTTGACGATCTTGATGACCTGCTGGGCCGGGTTCAGTGCCTCGGACACCGCCTCACCGGTGGCGCGCTCCTTGACCCGCTTGATGAACGCCCGGACGACGGTCAGGGAGACATCCGCCTCCAGGAGTGCGAGCCGGATCTCACGCGCGGTGGCGTTGATGTCGGCCTCGGTCAGCCGCCCTTTCCCACGCAGCCCCTTCAGGGCACCGGACAGGCGGTCGGACAGGGACTCAAACACTGTGGAACTACTCCCTCGCAGATGATTCTCGGACCTCCCCACCGTACCCGCTTTCCCCCGCGTCAACCTAGTTGACATGCGCTGCAGGTCGGGAGATGACGATCAGGTCAGCGGTGGGCTGCGTCCTGCGCCTCGTCGAAGTCGGTGACCTCCTCGAACTCCTGCTCGTTCTCGTCGGTGTAGGAGTACGCGACCTCAGCGTGCTGGGTGGTGTCGATACCGGCGGTCTCGTCGGCACCGGAGATACGCCAGCCCATGGTGTACTTCAGGGCGAGGGCGATCAGGGCGGTGAACACGGCACAGTAGAGTGCGGCAACCAGGGCGATGACGATCTGGACGATGAACAGCTTGAAACCGTCCGATCCACCACCGGTGAGCAGTCCACGGTCGGTGGCCAGCAGGCCGATACCCATGGTGCCCCACAGGCCGGCGACGAGGTGGACGCCGACGACATCGAGGGAATCGTCGAACTTGAAGCGGTACTTCAGGCCCACACCCACCGCGGCGAGGGCACCACCGATGGCACCGAGGATGATCGCGGTGACCGGGGTCAGGTCGCCGGCGGCCGGGGTCACGGCCACCAGACCGGCGACAATACCGGACGCCGCCCCCAGCGAGGTGGTGTGGCCGTCACGCAGCCGTTCGACCAGCAGCCAGCCCAGCAGGGCGGCACAGGTGGCGACGGTGGTGTTGACCCAGGCCAGGCCGGCGTCGCCGTTGGCGCCGAAGGCGGAACCACCGTTGAAGCCGAACCAGCCGAACCACAGCAGTGCCGCACCGAGCATCACCAGCGGCAGGTTGTGCGGGCGAGAGGCTGCGGTCATGAAGGTGCGGGAGCGTCCGATGATCAGTGCCAGGACCAGGGCGGCCACACCGGCGTTGATGTGGACGACGGTGCCACCGGCGAAGTCGATCGGTGTGATCGCCGCCACGGTCTCGCCGTCCTCGACGGCGGTGCCGAACATCCAGGCTGCCAGGCTGTCCTCACCGTCGGCGAGCAGGCCGCCGCCCCAGACCATGTGGGCCATCGGGAAGTAGCAGATGGTGACCCAGATGCCGGCGAAGACGAGCCAGGTGGAGAACTTCACGCGGTTGGCCAACGAGCCGGAGATGATCGCCACGGTGATCACCGCGAAGGTCAGCTGGAAGCCGATGTCGATGATGTTGGGGTACCCCTCGGCGCCGGCGATGTAGTTGCCGTCAGCGTCGGTGATCGAGTCCTTCAGACCGAAGAACTCGAAGGGGTTGGAGAAGATGCCGGCCACTGACTCGGTGCCGTAGGACATCGACCAACCCCACAGCACGTAGATCACGCCGATCAGCCCCAGGGTGCCGAAAGACATCATCATCATGTTCAGGGCGGACTTCTGGCGGGACATTCCGCCGTAGAACAACGCCAGCGCCGGTGTCATCAGCAGCACCAGCGCTGCGCTCATCAGCATCCAGGCGGAATCTCCGCTGGTTGCCACCATCTCCTCGGGTGTCATTTCTCTTGACTCTCCTATGTTCACGGGACGTACATGACGAAAGTGTCCGACCCGTGCGCCGGACCTCTCATACCCAGCAGTCAACGCGAGAGAAATTTCCCCTGATGCGACAAGTGCATTACCGCAAAATGAACAACCCCGGGGAATGTGACAACCATGTGTCACATTCCCCGGGGGATTCTGTGCTGTTGTGGTGCGCGGCGGTCAGCCGAGCAGGGCGTCCACGAAGCCCTCGACCTCGAACGGGGCGAGATCGTCGGCCCCCTCACCCAGGCCGACGAGCTTGACCGGCACACCGAGCTCCTCCTGCACCTGGAAGACGATGCCGCCCTTGGCGGTGCCGTCCAGCTTGGTCAGTGCGACACCGGTGATGTCCACGACGTCACGGAACATCCGGGCCTGGACCAGGCCGTTCTGTCCGACGGTCGCATCGAGCACCAGCAGGACCTCGTCGACCTTGGCCTTCTTCTCGACCACACGCTTGACCTTGCCCAGCTGGTCCATCAGGCCGACAGAGGTGTGCAGACGTCCGGCAGTGTCGACCAGGACGACGTCCACCCCGTCCTCCACACCACGGGCGACGGCGTCGAAGGCGACGGAGGCGGGGTCGGCGCCCTCGGCGCCACGCACCGTGTTCGCGCCGACGCGGCGTCCCCAGGTCTCCAGCTGGTCGGCGGCTGCGGCGCGGAAGGTGTCCGCCGCGCCGAGCAGGACGCTGTGGCCCATGCCCACCAGCACGCGGGACAGCTTGCCGGTGGTGGTGGTCTTACCGGTGCCGTTGACACCGACGACCATGATGACGGCGGGCTTGCCCTCGTACGGCATGGCGTGGATGGAGCGGTCCAGGTCCGGTCGGGCCGCCTCGATGAGGCACTCGCGCAGCATCGCACGGGCCTGAGCCTCGCTCTCGACGCCCTCGTTGGCGATCCGGTCGCGCAGCTTCTCGACGACGGCGACAGTGGTCTTGGTACCGAGGTCCGCCATGATCAGGGTGTCCTCGATCTCCTCCCAGGCGTCCTCGTCGAGGTCGCCGGCGGAGAGAATACCGAGGACGCCGCGTCCGATGACGTTCTGCGACTTCGACAGGTTGCCACGCAGTCGGCCCAGACGGCCCTCGACCGGCGCGATGTTCTCGGACTTCGCCGGTGCCGGCTCAGCTGCGGGCTCGGGCTCGACCTCGGGGGCGGGTTCAGCGTCGGCCTCAGGTTCCTGCTCCGGCTCCGGCTCAGACTCCGACTCCGCAGCGGGCTCGGGAGTCGGGGCGGGCTTCGGCGTGACGACAGGTGCTGCTGCCTCGGGCCCGGAAGTCTCCGGCTCGACCTCCGCTTCGGCCTCCGGCTCTTCCTCCTCCTCTTCTTCGGCCGCTTCCTCTTCCTCAGCAGACTCCGGCTCAGCCTCGGGCTCAACCTCAACAGCCTCCGGCTCCGCCGCAGCTTCGGTGGTCTCGGTCTCTGCTTCCGGCTCGGCCTCAGCGGTCTCCGGCTCGGCCCGTACTTCCGGCTCAGCCTCAGCCTCCGGCTCCTGCTCTTCTGCAGGCTCCGGGGTCGGCGGGGTCACCGCAGGTTCCGGTACCTCCGGAGCGACAGGCTCCTCCGGTTCAGCCGGCTTCTCAGGCGCAGCAGTCTCCTCCGGAGCAGACGGCGCTTCCTTCTCGGGCTCCGGCGCTGGCTTCGGGGCAGGCTCGGGCGTCGCCGCTGGAGGCACCACCGGTGTCTTCGGCTCGTCGAGCTTCTGCCCGTCGAGCAGCTCCGGCTCCTTCACCCCGGCCGAGCCGGCGCTGAAGTTGAATCCCCCCTGCGCCTGGTAGTTGCCGGAGGTCGGCTTCTTCTCCTCGATCTGCTCGGCCGGCTTCTCGAAGGAGATCTCCTTCTGCTTACCCCGGCGAATACCGAGCATCACCAGGAGTGCCGCGATCACGAGCACCGCGACAACAGCTATGACTATCCAGATAATCGGGTCCATGCCCACCAGTGAATCAGATCAGGGCACCACCGTGTGCCGGGAGGGGGCAGCAACCTCCGGTAACCAGTAGCCCCGGGTATCCCCGGGGACCACGTCAGTCCTGGATCACCGCGTCCACCACGGCATCGGCCGGGTCCGTCGGATCCTCCTCATCAACCTCGTCCGGGCCGAACACGCCGAGAACCATGGCGTCGGCGGCGACCAGGTCGCCGGTGACCAGGTCCGGGACGATCCTGGCGAGCTCGGCCCACCCCGGGTACGCCGAGGCCAACTGGCCGCGCGAACCCAGCCGTCCGTGGGCGTGCATCCGTGCGGCGATCGCCAGGATCATGCTGATCACCGGGGTCAGTGCCCACCGGTTGTCCGGATTGTCCGTGTCGACGTTGTCGAGCTTGTCGAAACGCACCCGGGCAGAGGTGTAGAGCTGCCGGTTCGTCTGGCGGATCCGACGCAGCAGCGCCAGCGCCACCCGCAACAGTCCCGGATCGGCGAGGACCTGGCCGAGCTCCTCACGGTGCCGGAAGGTCTCGAACACCGCGATCAGTCGGGTGTTCTCCTCCGACAGGGCACCTGGCACCACCTGTGAGCCAGTGAAGAAGGTCTCCAGCAGGGCCTCCTGCTGCTCCGGCGCCAGGTGCGCGATCTGCACGGTGGTGGCGTCGATACAGGAGGTCTCCAGGGTGGCGTCCCGACCGCTCTCCACCGTCTGCGACAGCGTCGCACCGCCGACCGCCGACAGTCGGCGTCCGATCTCCCGGCGGGCCGTGGTGTCCTCGTCGTCGGTGGCGGCCAACTCGCCGAGGGTCTCCAGTGCTGCGATCCAGGCGACACCGGGGCTGGTGTCCGGGGCATCGGCGCGCAATGACGCATGCACCAGGCCCGACAGGATGAACTGCGCCGGACGGTCCGACGACGGCACCAGCGACCGCGACATCGCCCGCAGTGCCTCCCGCGGGTGACGCGCCAGTGCAGCACGCATCGCCGCACCCGCCTCCTCGGTCGCCTCACCGGTCATCCAGCCGGCCAGAACATCCCACAGTGCGGTGAGCACGTCGGTGCCCTGTGGAAGCTCATCGGAGGCACCTGCCAAAAAGGCCGCCAGCTGGGTCCACGGACCACCATCGTCGGGACGGGCGTAACCCTCGGCCTCCACCCGCAGCGCCTGCGGGCCCGGGGCTGCGGCAGCGTGCAGTCGGCTGAACCGGTCGGAGTTGAACAGCTGCACACTCAGTGCACCGGCAGCCACCAGATCGGCGGGCAACTCGGCCACCCCGCCGACGAAGGAGATCTCCGTGGCCGACAGCCACGGTGCAGTCAGCGGCCACACCCAGGCCCGGCTGTCCACCGGCGGGGTGATGCGCAGAGTGGAGCCTGTGGAGCCGTCAGAATCATCCGCCAGCGACAGGCTGTGCTCCTCCATCGGGTGCATGGTCGCCAGACGCACACTGTGACTGCGTCCGTCGGCGACGAACTCCAGCTCGCAGGAACCCACGGTGAGCTGCGGCAACGAGGCCTTCACCGAGGACAGTGACACCGACCAGGTGATCTGGTCGATCGTCTCCAGGCGCAGGGTGCGCACCGGCGCACCATGACGGTCCCGGATCACCAGCCGCGGCGACTCCACCGGCAGGCCCGGACGGATCCGGAAACGGGTCGACGGGTTGATCGACACCGCCGCGACGGTCACCGCCTCGGTACGCCACAGCGGGTCCTCCCCGACCAGCGGAAGCTGGAACCGCAACCGCGGCGGCTCCACCACCAGCGGCAGTGCGTCACCGGCATCGGTCTCCGCGATGACCTGCACCGACTTCTCCGCGGCGGCGACATCCACCGTCCGCGGGATGAACAACGGCTTGTCGCCGGGGTGCAGGTTCACCGTCACCGGGGTCAGCCCGGTGGTCTGCCCCAACCGGGGGCTCGCAGGGGCCTCGATGTCCAGCCCCTCGACGATGGCGAACTCGTGACGGAAGGACTCGTTGCGCGGCCCACGCAGCCGCACCAAATACTCGCCCACCCACGGGGTGTCGTAGGCCTCCGGATCGAAGACGTCGAACATGCCGCCCTCGGCCGGCACCTCCAGCGGCTCCTCCTCGGTGACCTCCTCACCGGTCTCGTCCGGGCCGGCCCAGGAGCTCACCGACAGGAACCACATCTCCGGGGCACCGGACACGGTCGCGGGGAACACCGCCTGCAGGCTCGAGGAGTGCACTTTCAGACCACCCAGGGTGCGCACGGCCGGCAGGACGTCCTCCGGCTCGCGGAACCACACGCGCTGCCGGGCATCGACACAGCGCACCATGCCCATCGCCGGACGCGCCACCCCGGGACGGTCGATGTGCAAGGACACCGCACCAGCGAGATCCAGGTCGCGGATCACCCAGCCGTCCCACGCCTTGACCGGCCACTCGCCGAGCACCGGCAGCTCCCGGTCGCGCACCGCATCCACCGCGGTGGACTCCTCCGGGCAGACCACCAGCACCCGGGTGTGATGCAGCGAGACTCGGTCAGTGAGGTCCTTGCCGCGGCGGGAGAAGACCAGGACCGGATCAGCCTCGTCGACCACCGGCAGAACCCAGGACTCACCGTGGGTCAGGTCGCGCACGCCGATCTCACGGATCGGACGGCGCACCGGGATGTCCAGGATATTGGTCACCGGACGGCCGGGCGCCTCGGAGCGGCGCGTTCGGAAACCCGCTGGACGGCCCTCGATGTCGACGTGCCAGCGCACCTCGTCCACTGTGCTGGTGGTATCGCCGGTATTGGCAGTGCCGGAGTCGGCGGAGTCGGCACTGCTGTCGCTGTCGGCGCTGCTGTCACTGTTGTCGGGATGGACGTCCAAGGGCTGCTCCGGCAGACGCAGGACGACCCGCTGCCGGGCCCGCTCCAGGGCCAGACGCGGCTCGTCCTCACGGGTGCCGACGCCGACCCGGTGGCGACGGGCGGTCGTACCGGCCGGACGCTCCCGCAGCTCCTCGACAACGTCCTCCAGCAGCAGCGGAGGGATGGTTACCTCGGGGTTGCCCGCCAAGGCGTTGCGCCAGTGGTCCGGGGTCTCCGCGGCCAGGCGCACCACCTGCACCACCTGGGCGATCAGTCGGGCAGCCAGCGTCGGCATCGCCGCACACAACGGCCCGGCCTGCAACGACTCCTCGGCCAGCACCTCCACCACCGCGGCCGCCTCCTCGGCGGGGGTGTCCAGAGCATCGCCGTCGAGACGGCGGGAGTCGATCAGCTCGATGAGTTCCGGCACCCAGTCGGTGGCGATACCGACATGGGCGAACAGGCGACCCTTGTCACCGTCCGGGCCGGCGGCCGCATCGTCCATCGGATCCAGTCCGGCGCGGGTGAGGATCCCCCGGAAGTCGACGAGTTCAACCCGCTCCGCGGTCGGCTCCAGGCCCAGACCGGACCAGAATTCCGACTCCAGTTCACCGACGACATTCAGTCGGGCGGCCCGGAACAGCAGGGTCGTCGCTGTCAGGGCGGGACACATCTGCAGCAGGTCGTCCTCCTTCGCCCCGGCGGTGATCTGCCGGGAGAGGAAGGTGCCGTAGAAGGTGGTGATTCTTTCGAGTTCGTCCCCCGAGATGTCGAGGTCGACGAACACGGCAGGGGTTGCGGGTTCAGCGGGATCGTCCGCCTCCCCCACAGGCAGCTGGCCCAACCGGCCAGCCAGATCGAGTTCCGCACTGGATGCCCAGGCGAGAAGATTGTCGGACAGGTCGGCGATCGGGCTGTTGCTCACGGGTCACTATTCTAGGTCGACGGCGCGCTGACGGCAGACACCGGGTGCATCCGTTGGGAGATCACCCTGGTGACCCCGTCGCCACGCATCGTGACACCGTACAGCACATTTGCGACATCCATCGTCGGCTTCTGGTGGGTGATCACGATGAGCTGCGAATCCTCACGCAGTTCCTCGAACAAGGCGATCAACCGACGCAGGTTCACATCGTCCAGCGCGGCCTCGACCTCGTCCATGACGTAGAACGGGCTGGGCCGGGCGCGGAAGATCGCCACCAGCAACGCCAGGGCGGTCAACGACTTCTCGCCACCGGACAGCAACGACAGTCGCTTGACCTTCTTGCCCGGCGGCCGGGCCTCGACCTCGATACCGGTGGTCAGCATGTCGGAGGGTTCGGTGAGCACCAGCCGGCCGGCACCGCCCGGGAAGAGGGTGTCGAAGACCTTCGGGAACTCCGCCTCGACGTCGTTCCAGGCCTCGGTGAACAGGGTGAGGATGGTGTCATCCACGTCCCGGATCACCCCCTCCAGGTCGGTGCGGGCGCGCTCGACATCATCGAGCTGGGTGGCCAGGAAGCGGTAGCGCTCCTCCAGGGCGGTGTACTCCTCCAACGCCAGCGGGTTGACCTTGCCCAGCGAACGCAGCGACTTCTCCGCGGCCTTGAGGTCCTTCGCCGCCTCGTCGCGGTCGAAGTCCTCGCCCGGGGCCTCCGCCAGCAGCTGGGCGGCACTCATGCCCAGCTGGTCCATCGCCTGCTCCAGCGCCTGCTCGATACGCAGCTGCGCCTGGCTGCGGGCGATCTCCGCGGAGTGGGAGGTGTCGGTGAGGTGGTTCAACCGCAGGGTCAAGGTGTTGACCTTGTCCTTGCGCTCGTTGAGTGCCGCCTGCCACTGGCGGTGCGCCTCATCGGTTCGGCTGCGGGTTGCTTCGGCCCGGTCCAGGGCGTCCCGGATGCGCAGTTCCACCCGGCGTGCCTGGGCGGCGACGACCTCAGCGCGTTCCCGTGCAGCCCGACGCTTCACGGCGGCCTTCTCGAACTGGTCCCGGGCCGCGGCGTCCTGCCGTGCCTGGCGGCGCAGACCGTCGGCCCGGCCACGGTGGTTGCCGGCGCGTTCCTCGGCGGTGCGCAGCGACAGTCGCGCCTCCATCTCCATCGCCCGGGCCTGGGTCAGCGCCTGGGCGGTCGCGTCGCGTTCCTGGGTGGAAGGCTCGTCCTGCCCGGAGGTACCGGACGCCCCGTCCGGATCGGACGCATCGACGCCGATGCGGTCGAGACGCTCGGCGACCTCATCGGCCTCGGTGTCCAGTGCCTCGCGACGTTGCTCGGCGGCGTCGCGCTGGGCGACGGCCTTCTCCAACTGGCGTCCGGCCTGCGCTGCGGTGCGCTCGGCGGCCTCCAGCCGCTGGCGGGCAGCGGTCAGCCGGGTCCGGTGCTCGCGGACAGCGGCAGTCGCCCCGGCGGCGGCGGTGCGCAGTTCCTCGGCTGCCTGGCCCGCACCACCGAGGGTGGCCTGAAGGTCGGAGAGCTCACTGCGGCGGTGGACGATGTCCTCCTCGGCCCGCTCGATCCGGGCACCGAGCTCCACCGGAGTCGTGCCACCGGAACCTGCCGCGACCCAGCCGGCGCCGACGAGCACGCCGTCCGGGGTGACCGCGCGCAGACGCGGGTCGGCGGCGACGACCTCGCGGCCACGGGCCACCGAGGGCACTGCGACGACGTCGACGAGCAAAGCGGTGACGGCCGGGACGATGTCCTCGGCCACGTCGAGGTGGTCCAGCAACCAGTCGGGACCGTTGGAAGTACCGGAGGCGCCGGACGTGCCGGAGGCGACGAGGGAATCGGCGACGTCCAGTCGCCAGGAGTCACCCTTCTTTCCCGATCCGGTGGCCTCCAGTAGCACCGCGCGGCCCTCGCCGGCCTCGACGAGGGCGGCGACCAGGGCGTCCTGCGCAGTGGTGTTGTCTCCGTTGGCGCTCCTGGTTGAGCTATCTGCACTGCCACCGGTGCCACTGCCGGTGACAAGTCCGGTGGGCAGCACCGCGGCGAGCGCCGACTCCCAGCCATCGCGCACCCCGAGTAGCCCGGTCAGCGTCCTGGGTACGGCCTGGCCCTGTGCCTCAGCGGCGCGGACGACCACCGCCGCCCCGTCGGTGGGACGCAACCGGTCACGCCACGCCTCCACCGAGGCCTCCAACGAGGCGATCGCGCGCTCCAGGTCCCGCTCGGTGCTGCGCAGATCGGTCACCCGCTGCTCCGCACCGGCGGACTCGGCGGCGGCGCGCTCGGCCGCCTCGTCCAACCCGGATCCCTGTGCCTCGACCTCGGCCAGCGACTCAGCGGCCGCCGTGGCCTCCGAGCCGGAGGTCGACGCCATGGTCTCGCGCTGCTCGGCGACCTCGGCCTCCAGTCGCTGCACCTCCTGCTGCGCGGCGATACGCCGCTGCTCCACCGCCTCCTGCTGCGCGAGCAACCGGACGATGCCCTCCCGCCGGTCGGCGATCGCGCGGACCTGGGCCATGTGCTCGCGCTCTGCCTCGCGGGCGGCCTCGTCCCGCTCGGCGACCTCCTCGCGCACATGCTCCAGGCGTTCGGAGGCGACCTCGACCTCTTCGTCGAGAGTGGCCTGCTCATCCTCGGCCTGCTCGGCGCGCTGCAGCAACTCCTCCGGGCTCTGGCCGCTGGGCGAACGCCACTGGCTCTCGCTCCCCTGGTCGGCGGCACGGTCCGCGGCGATGCGCAGGGTCGCCGAGTTCTTCTCCGCCACGGTCGACAGGCGGAACCACAGGGACTTCGCGGCCTCCGCCTCCTCCAGGGCGGTGCGCAGCTCCTCCTCGGTCACCGCCAGCTCGGTGGTGTGTTCCTCCAGGTCCGCCTTGAGTTCGGAGATGTCGTGCTCCAGGACGCGGGCCTGTTCATCGGCGTCGTTGAGCTCATCGGAGAGCCTGCGGACCTTGTCGGCGGTGAGCAGCAGCCGGTTGGAGCGGATGGTGGCTTGGACCTGCTCGGCCTTCTGCGCGGCCTCGGCCTGGCGGGCCAGGGGCTTGAGCTGCTTGGCCAGCTCATCGGTGAGGTCGTGGAGCCGGTCCAGGTTGCCCTGCATCGAGACCAGCTTGCGCTGCGCCTTCTCCTTGCGCCGACGGTGCTTGAGCACACCCGCGGCCTCCTCGATGTAGGAGCGGCGTTCCTCCGGACGGGACTCCAGGATCTGGGACAGTCGCCCCTGGCCGACGATGACGTGCATCTCGCGGCCGATACCGGAGTCCGACAGCAGCTCCTGGATGTCCATCAGCCGGGCCTTCGCCCCGTTGATCTCGTACTCGGAGGCACCGTCGCGGAACATGCGTCGGGTCACCGACACCTCGGTGTACTCGATCGGCAGTGCACCGTCGGAGTTGTCGATGGTGAGCGTGACCTCGGCGCGTCCGAGTGCTTTCCGATCGCCGGCACCGGCGAAGATGACATCCTCCATCTTGCCGCCGCGCAGGGTCTTCGCCCCCTGCTCCCCCATCACCCACGCCAGAGCGTCGACGACATTGGACTTGCCCGAGCCGTTGGGTCCGACGACCGCGCAGATGCCCGGTTCGAGCTTGAGGGTCGTCGACGACGCGAAGGACTTGAACCCCTTCATGGTCAACGACTTCAGATGCATGGCCGTGCAGTCTACCGGATCAGCGGGTCTGGAAGTCGGTGTACTCACCACGCGGGCCGGTCACGGAATCCACGACGGTATCCACCCGCCCCGGGGTGTCGGTGGAACGCAGCCAGGACAGCAGAGCGTCCGTGGCGTCCTCCCGTCCCTCCGCGACGACGAGGACGCGGCCGTCCGGGTAGTTGGACGCGAACCCGACCAGCCCCAGCTCGAGCGCCTTGGTGCGCGTGGACCAGCGGAAACCGACCCCCTGGACGTGGCCGTGGACCCAGGCGGTGAGCCGGACCGGGGACGCGGCGAGGGCGTCGGCCTGCGAGTCGGCGGCGTTGTCGGGACTGGTGGGACGGTCGGGGTCACTCATGGCCCCAGTCTAGGTGCAGTGTCCGGGACGCACCGGCTGAGGCAGGATCGTCCGGAGCTTCTCCGGCGCCGCCCGGCGCGGAACACCGAGGTAGATCTCGTGGTGGGTGCCGGTCATCTCCAGACCGCGGGACGGAATGACCTCATTGTGCATCCGCTCCAGCACCGGCCCCTCCCCGTCATAGGGCCCGATGTGCAGGGTCTGGACACAGAGCCCCTCGTCGAGGACGTCGACGCGGACGTCGCCGAGCCTGGCCGGTGCGTCCTGCCTTACTGGCGA
>DHKFJ23503__coassemble_1079_pt1 | contig 12947 bp, 12 predicted proteins | sample DHKFJ23503__metabat2_low_PE_011 | metagenome-assembled genome bin DHKFJ23503 | reverse complement strand
CACTCATCGCTGATGCTGCTTCATCGTGCGCTCATCAGTAATCGGTTTCCTTTTCCTTCTCGGCCACCGGGCTGGTGGTCAATGTGGGTGTCCGCCTCAACGGCCCCGTTCCCGGTGTGCCACCGGCACCATGGCCGGTGATGTACTCCAGGACATCGGAGGTGTCCGTCTCAGCGGGCACGTTCAGCGCCCGGGCGAATGCCCTGCGCTGGACGGCGGTCTCGTACGCCTTCCGGGTCGCGGTGATCCATGCACCACGGCCCGGGAGACGACGACGGGGGTCAGGGACGACACGTGTCGACCCCTCACCGCTCCCGGACTCCCCTACCGTGACGTGGCCGTCACGCTGCACGACACAGCGCAACAACTGCGAATCAGGAAGGACGTTCCGGGTGGCGATGCAGGTCCGCTGCGGACCTGCTGCCGCGGAGGGTGTGGACGGGCGTGTGGACATGCCAGACCTCCTTCTCCTCTACGTCAGACCGAATTACATCCTAACGCTTTAGACCCCTCATGGGCCAACCACACACCGTGGGGCGGGGCGGGAGGGTCACCAGAGGGTGCCGTCAGGGGGCGTCATCAGTGAGAGTCGTCGATGCCGGACGCGGCGTCGAGATCGACGTCGTCCGGGAGATCGGTGGGCTCGGCCACGAACTCCTCGTCGGTGCCCGGGTCGGACTCCGGACGGATGTCGATCTTCCAGCCGGTCAGTCGGGCGGCCAGGCGGGCGTTCTGCCCCTCACGGCCGATCGCCAGCGACAGCTGGTGGTCCGGGACGACCGCGCGGGCGATCTGCATGTCATGGTCGGTGACGTCGACCCGCACGACCTTCGACGGTGCCAGCGAGTTGCCGACGAAAACGTCCGGCTGCTCGGAGTAGTCGATGATGTCGATCTTCTCACCGCCGAGGGCCTCCATGATCGCCGAGACACGCTGTCCACGCGGACCGATGCAGGCACCCTTGGCGTTGAGTCCCTTGACGGTGGAGCGCACCGCCATCTTCGAGCGGTGTCCGGCCTCACGGGCGATGCCGGTGATCTCGACGGACTCGTCGGCGACCTCCGGGACCTCCAGGGCGAACAGGCCCCGGACCAGTTCCGGGTGGGTACGGGACAGCAGGATCTGCGGGCCACGCTGCCCCTTGCTCACGGCGGTGACGTAGCACTTCACGCGGTCGCCGTGCTCGAGCTTCTCGCCGGGCATGTGCTCGGCGGCGAGGATCAGACCGTCCTGCCCATCGGCCTCGGTACCCAGGTGCACCACGGTGATGCCGCGCTCGTTGGCGCGGGCGTCCCGGTTGACGACACCGGAGACCACGGTGCCCTCCAGCCCGACGTACTTGTCGAAGGTGCTCTCGGCCCGGGCGATGTTGATCTGGGCGCGGATGGCGTCGCGGACGGCGAGGGCGGCGGTGCGTCCGAAATCCTCGGGGGTGTCATCGAACTCGCCGGTGATCCGGCCCTCGTCGTCGAGTTCCTTGCGCAGTACCTGGACCGTCCCGTCGGTGCGGTCGATCACCACCCGTGCCGGGCCCTCCACCTTGGTCTGTTCCCGGTAGGAACCCAGCAGGGCATCGGAGATCGCGTACAGCAGTGAGCTGGAACGCACTCCCTCCATCTGCTCCAGGGCGGTGAGGGCACTCAGGTCAATTTTCACTTGTCGTCCTTCTGCGCTGCCGGTTGTTCGTACGGTCAGCGAGTCTTGTCGTGGTACTGCTCGGGGTTCAGGCCCACCAGCGCGCGCTGCTCCGCCGGGGCCTCAGAGAACTCAACTTCTACCAAAGCACCAGCCACCGACGCCAATCCGTGCGGCTCGACGGTCGGGGCGTCCTTCTTCTTCTCACCGGGGCGGATCATCCACACGGTGGGCTCAGCGGACCCGGCGGGCCCGGCGGGCTGCTCGTCCACCGCGGCGATACGCAGAGTGTCCTTGCTCCCGCCGTTGCCGCTGACCGCGAAGGTCACCAGACGGCCGATGTTCCGTCGGAAATGACGGGGCTGGGTCAGCGGGGTGTCCACCCCGGGGGTGGTCACCTCGAAGGTGTAGCCGGGGCCGAAGTTCAGCGTCCCGGAGGTCTCGCGGGCATCGAACTCCTCCGATACCGCCTGGCTGAGCTCCTCCAGTTTGTCGAGGTCAGGACGCTCGTCAGCGTCGACGGCGACCCTCACCGACGACTTCGCCCCCGCCTTGGTCACGGTCACGGTCTCCAGCTCCAGGCCGAGTGCGGACGCCAGTGGCGAGACGACATCGGCGAGTGCCTTTTCATCTGGGAAAGCCATGCCCTGAACACTAGCACCGGTGCCGGATGGCACTATGGACTCCGTGCACGAGTCATCCCTCCCCCGCCGGTCGGTGTCGACCATGAGCCGCACCCGCGCCGCGTCCGCCCTGTTGCTCTCCCTGGCCACCCTGACCACCGGCGCGCTCACCGCCTGCTCCACCGAGCCGCCCGAGCGTGACGCCATGCTCGACAACCTGCAGCGACAGCTCACCGACGTCAACACCCGCCTGGTGGTCGAGGGCGACGCCCAGACCCCGGTCTTCGAGGAGCAGGCCGGCCTGGTGGAGGACGAGATCCTGCGACTGTGCGGCACCGAGGACGGTGAGGTCCCGGAGACCTGCACCACCCACACCGACGTCGGGGTCGAGGACGATCCGACGATCGCCGACATCCGCTCGGCGATGATGGCTCTGATCGGCGGTGAGGACGTCACGATCGACGGCCAGGAGTACACCGCCACCGACTACCCCGGCGCCCCGGGGGAGGACGACGCCCGTGACCGGGCCGTCCTACTGACCGGCCTGCACGCCGCACTGGCGACGTTCAGTACCCGGGAGTCCGGCGGCGAGGCGATCGACCAGGAACTGCTCGACGAGGGCTTCAGCGACAGCGAGGAGACCGCCGAGGCACTGTCGGACGCCGCCGAACTGATCCACCAGGCGGTGTACCTCAGCGGGGCGGTACTGCCGGCATCCGGCGAGAACCGGGGAACCGTGGTGGTCGTGGGTACCCGGATGCGCTCGCTTCGCGATGCGATCGAGCCGGTCGCCGGTGTCACGGCAGAGCCCGGCTACACCACCGACGTCGACATCACCGACCGGACGGCGGGAACCCAGGGGCTGCTCGACGCGGTGCACGGAGTGACCGTGGAACTGCGCCGTGCGGTTGATTCGGTCGCTGCGGAGGACCGTGCGGTCACTGCGATGTGGTGTGCGCTGGCCGCCCGCTCCGAGGCTGCGCTGGAGGACCTGCTTGGCGAGGACCCTAGCGCAGTCAGCATCCGCGGCGAGTAGCGGCGGCGCGTCGTTGGCACGCTGCTCCAGTATTCTCGGCGACCATGAACAGTGCAGTTACCGCGGACTCGCTCTACAGCGTGTCCTGGCGTCCGGCGTTTGGTGCCGCCGACGGAGCACCCATCGGCCACGTCCTGATCCGCCGGCTCGACGACGGCTCCGGCGGCTCCGGCGGCTCCGGCGGTCCCGGTGGTCCCGGTGGTCCCGGTGAGGACACCGCACCGGTCGCCGAGCTCCCCGCCATCGACCCGGACGGGGCCGGCGCGCTGTTGGAGCGGGTGGAGACCTCGCTGAAGGGGTCCGCCCGCGAGTTCGAGGACAGGTGGGGCATCGGCGAAGGCCTGCGCGCAGATCCGGGTCCGGAGCTGGGCTGGGTGCCGGAGAAACACCACCGTCCGGATCGGTGGTCGGCCCGGGGTACGGCAACTGGGCATCCTTCGACCCGCCGGCCGGGTTCGAGTTCGACCGGGCGGATCGGGTGAGCCCGGTTCTGCGTCTTGCGTCGGGGCCGGAGTCGTCGCAGCCGCGTGAGTTCACCTTCGTCGCGGCGACGGCCTGCCACCGGTGGCGGGACGGGGCGGCGGACGCCGTCCTGATGTTCGTTGAGCCGGACAGCCACACGGTGCTCTACACCTACAGCTGGGGATGACCTGAAAGTTCACCGCTCCCACAAGGTCCGGTACCCACCGTCGGCCAGCGCATCGGCCGCCGTCTCGAATTCCTCCGGCCCGGCCGGCCCATCCAGCGGGCCGTCGTCCGAGGCCCGCCACGCCAGCCAGGTCCGCAGGTCGGCGTAGTGGTGGTGCTCGTTCTCGAACACCCAGACCTCGGGCTCCGCGGTGTCGGCGGTATCGCCGCTCCCGCCGCTCGCATCGTCCCCGCTGCTCCCCCGCTCCTCTCGTTCGCGGCGATGAGCGTCCCCACCCAGGAATGCTCCGGGGCATCGAAGACAAGGTAGGCGCGACTGTGCGGCGACGAGGTCACCGAATCGACCATGAGCAGCGCGCACCGGGACGGATCAAGACCCTGGCCCCGGGCGTCCACCAACACTCCCGGCGACGTGAACTCGCTACGCAGCACGCCGGGGAGATCCACCTGCGGATCAGTGAGCAGGTCAAGGAAGTCCACTGGATCCTGGACCTCCAGCAGCGTCACACTGCCGGACCACCACCGGGCGTAGCCGTAGAACTTCCTGAGCTGCGGGCTGAGCGGCAATCGGGTCTTTCCGTCGAGCGCGGTGAGGAACTCCGGCGTCTCACCTGTTGGGTCGACCTGCAGTTGTCCGGGCTCCAGCTCGTACTGCTGCTGCGCTGGTGAGGTGCGGACACAGTCCAGCTGCTCGGTCATCGACACCGCGAGCGCCCCGGTGACGGCGATCCAGCCGTCGTCGTAGCCGACCGTCACATCCGGTGTCGTATCATCCATGGAGACATCATGAGTTCATCGCGATGAACGACCCGTTTCTTGACCGAGCCGGAGAGGACGACCCCCGTGATCTTCTTCCGGCGCCCCACCCCACCCGCCGATGACCTGGGTCGCGCCGCCGAGGTCGGCCCGGAGCTACGTCGGCGTGTCCGGACGGTCGCAGTCGGTGCCGTGGTGGTCGCCGGTGTCCTCCTGGTCGCCGCCGTCATCGCCGTGATCGCCGCGCCGGACGGTGCGACGGTCCAGTCCACCGGACCACGCAGACGCGCGGCACCCCATGACGCCTCCCCCGTCTCCCAGCTGTTCATCCCGTTCTTGCTGCCTGCGATCTTCGGTGGCCTGCTGCTGGCCCGGCCGCGGGAGCTCCTGCACTTCGGGGCGAAGATCACCCGAAACACCCTGGTGTTCCTGGTTCTGCTGTGTGCGCTGGTCACGGTGATGGAGGGGTTCCTCATAGCCGAGGCCTTCGGGTACCAGCCGTTCTGGCGCCCGTGAGGGATGACGCACCCGGAAACCCCGAAGGGCCTGCCGGGAGTTCCGGCAGGCCCTTCGGTCGTTCTTCTTTTTCTTGTCGGGGATCGTGCGTGCCCGGGATTTCAGCTTCAGGTGCTCCTGCAGCTCCTCCGGGCCCATCTTCGGGTTCCCCGCGACGAGCCGGGTCTTCCCGGGCCTCGCCTTGATAGCCTTACCGGCCTTCTTGGGCGCCAAGTGTCTCACCTCCTTGACGGATGCGTCAGCGGTCTCATGGTCGCCCGTGACACTAACACGTCCCCCGACTTCCCCGAGGTGTTTCTTCCCTCCCAACCCCTCGCCCGGACATGTCGGAAAGGTGGGAGCGCGAGGAGGAGCGTGCGCCTACTTCCCGGCGAGCTCGCGGATCGTGGCGACCGCGTCGTCGTAGGCCACCTCGGTGACCTCACCGGTCAGCCGGTTGCGCAGCTCCACGGTGCCGTCAGCGAAACCACGGCCGACGATGACCACATACGGCATGCCCAGCAGCTCGGCGTCCTTGAACTTCACGCCGGGGCCGACCTTCGGGCGGTCGTCGAAGAGGACCTCAAGCCCGGTGTCCGACAGGGCGTTGGCCAGCGATTCGGCAGCCTCACCGGCGGCGGCGTCCTTGTTGGCGATGACCACGTGCACGGCGTAGGGGGCGACCTCCACCGGCCAGCGCAGGCCCTTCTCATCGTGCATCTGCTCGGCGAGCACGGCGATCAGGCGGGAGACGCCCAGGCCGTAGGAACCCATCGTCGGCACGGACCGCTTACCGTTGACGTCCAGGATCTGCACGTGGAAGGCCTCGGTGTACTTGCGGCCCAGCTGGAAGATGTGGCCGATCTCGATGCCGCGCTCCAGGGTCAGCGTGCCCTTGTTGTCCGGCGCCGGGTCGCCTTCACGGATGGTGGCGACCTCGATGTAGTCATCGGGTGTGAAGTCGCGTCCGGCGACCATGTTGACCACGTGCTGGCGCGGGGCGTCCGCACCGGTGATCCACGAGGTACCCGGCACGATGCGCGGGTCGGCCAGCACCGTGACACCGTTGTCCGCCAGTGACTTCGGGCCGACGTACCCCTTCACCAGGAACGGGTTACCCGCGAAGTCAGCCTCGGTGGCGAGCTCGACCTCGGCCGGCTCCAGGGAGGCCTCCAGCCGCTTCATGTCGGCCTCGCGGTCACCGGGCAGCAGCACGCCGGTGAGCTCGGGCTTGCCACCGGGCTGGGTGACCTTCACGACCAGGCACTTGAGGGTGTCGGTGAGTTCGACCTCGTGTCCGTCGACGGTGATGCCCTTGTCGCGGGCCCAGGCGACCAGGGTGTCCATGGTCGGGGCGTCCGGGGTGTCGTGGACCACGGCGGCGGGCTGGCCGTCGATGGGGCGGGCAGCGGGTGCGGGGGTCACCACGGCTTCGACGTTGGCGGCGTAGTCGCCGTCGGTGGCGCGCACGAAGGTGTCCTCACCGTTGGGCGAGACCGCGAGGAACTCCTCGGAGGCCGAGCCGCCCATGGCACCGGAGGTCGCGGCACAGATGGCGTACTCCACACCGAGCCGGTCGAAGACGGCCTGGTAAGCCTTGCGGTGCGCCTGGTAGGCCTCCTCGAGACCCTCGTCGTCCATGGTGAAGGAGTAGGAGTCCTTCATGATGAACTCGCGGCCGCGCAGGATGCCGGCACGCGGGCGCTCCTCGTCGCGGTACTTCGTCTGGATCTGGTACAGGGTGACCGGGAAGTCCTTGTAGGAGGAGTACTCCGACTTCACCATGGTGGTGAACAGCTCTTCGTGGGTGGGGCCGAGCAGGTAGTCCTGGCCCTTGCGGTCCTTGAGGCGGAAGAGAGAGGAGCCGAATTCCTCCCAGCGTCCCGAGGCGTCGTAGGCCTCACGCGGCAGCAGGGCGGGCAGGCGGATCTCCTGGCCACCGATGGCGTCCATTTCTTCCCGGACGATCTTCTCCACGTTCTGCAGGGCGCGCAGCCCCAGCGGCAGCCAGGAGTACACGCCGGGGGCGGCACGGCGGATGTAACCGGCCCGGACGAGGAGCTTATGGCTCGGGACCTCCGCGTCGGCGGGGTCATCGCGCAGCGTGCGGAGGAAGAGAGAGGACATCCGGGTGATCATGACCGGTACTCTAGTTCATTCCATGCACACGTATCACTAGGGTGTAGCTATGTTTATTCTTCTCCCCCCGTCCGAGACCAAGGCCCCCGGCGGCGATGGCCCGACGTTGACTTTGGATGCCTTGTCATTCCCCTCGCTCACCCCCGTTCGCGAGCAGGTCATCGCCGATCTGGAGGCGCTGGACGTCGATGCGGCACTGGGGATTCTGGGGATCTCGGAGAAGCTGCGTTCCGAGGCGGAGGCGAACACCCATCTGCAGGACGCTCCGACGATGCCGGCGCTCTTCCGCTACACCGGTGTGCTCTACGATGCGTTGGACGCCGCGACGTTGCAGGACGCCGACCCGGACGCGTGGTCGCGGTTGGGAGTCGGCTCGGCGTTGTTCGGTGTGCTGCGGGCCACTGATGCGATCCCGCACTACCGGTTGTCCTCGGGGACGAAGCTGCCGGAGCGTCCGGCTGGCGGGTCGGACAGTGCGGCTGGTGGCGTTGCTGTGGTTACCTCAGCACCCACGATGAAGAAGCGGTGGGGACGCCTGATCACCGATGCTCTGGCGGAGACGGCCGACGGACGCGGCGACGGGGTGATCGTGGACCTGCGTTCCGGCGGCTACCAGGGCCTCGGCAAGCTGCCCGCATGGAATGCGACGACCGGCACCGGGGCGGTGACGGTGCGGGTGGAGTCGGTGCAGCCGGATGGTTCGCGCAAGGTCGTCAGCCACTTCAACAAGCATTACAAGGGGGTCCTCGCCCGTGTGCTGGCGACGGCGGGTTCTGCTGCCGATGCTGCCCGGGGTGCCGCGGACATCGCCACAATCGCCCGCGATGCCGGGCTGACCATGGAGATCAACGAGCCGACGGTGGCGGCCAACGGAAAGACAACCCCGCCGAAGGACACACTGACCCTGGTGGTGTGATGAAGCGTTTGTTCGTGGTCACGCACCCGGAAGCCACCCACCACGTCGACGGACTGGTGGGCGGCTGGTTCGACTCTGCGCTGACCGAGCGGGGCCTGCGGGATGCCGGGCGGATCGCTGAGACGCTGCGGTCGGACTTCGGCCTGGGCTCTGTGGACGGCGCCGGAGACGGTGCTCGGCCCAGCGCCGGAGTGCGGATCGTCTCCTCCGACCTACTGCGTACCCGGCAGACCGCCGAGGTTATCGCCGAGGCTCTGGGCGTCCCGGTCGAGCTGGAGCGCGGGCTGCGGGAGAAGTCCTACGGTGTCGCCGAGGGGCGACCGCAGTCCTGGTTGGACGAGCGGTTCATCACTCCCCCGCCCGACGGCGAACGCATGGACCACGACGAAGGCATCGACGGCTCGGAGACCAAGCTCGAGTGGTTCACCCGTGTCTACGCCGCGATGGAGCGCCTCGAAGAAAGCACCGCGGCCGCTGCGGAGGATTCATTGGACCTGGTGATCGTCACCCACGGAGGGACAGCGACGCCGGTCATCGCATCCTGGATGCGAATTCCCCTCACCGCCTGCGCTTATGCTGCTTTCCGGGTCGGCTCCGGCAGCATCACCGTGCTCACCGAGGATGACCACTTCCACAACCGGAGCCTGACTGTGCTGGGCCAGCTTCCCTGATCAGCGCAGTGCCGCGGCCTGGCCGATCACGATGATCGCCGGGGAGCCCAGGCCCTCGCGCTCGATCGTCTCCCCCAGTGTGCCCAGGGTCGCACCGGTGACCCGCTGCTTGTCGGTCGACGCGTTCTCGATCACCACCGCCGGGGTCGCAGCGTCCTGCCCCTTGGCAACCAACTCCTCAGCGATCGCACCGGCGTTGCGCATCGCCATGATCAGCACCAGTGTGCCGGTCATCTGCGCGACAGCATCCCAGTTCACCAGGGACTTCTCGTGGCCGGGGGGGAGATGGCCGGAGACCACGGTGACATCATGGTTGACCCCGCGGTGGGTCAGCGACACCCCGGCGGCGGCCGGGGCCGAAGTCACCGAGGTCACCCCGGGGAGCACCTTGACGGGGATACCGGCCTCGGCGCAGGCGGTGACCTCCTCGTGGCCGCGTCCGAAGATGAACGGGTCGCCGCCCTTAAGCCGCACCACGTTGAGCCCGGCCCTGGCCTTCTCGAGCATGATCTCGTTGATCCGCTCCTGGGAGACCTGGCGGGAGTACGGGATCTTGGCGACGTCGATGACCTCCGCGCCGCGCTCGGCAGCCTCCTCGGCCAGTGTGATCGCACCCAGGTGATCGGCAAGAATGACATCCGCTGCCTCAATGGCGCGCACACCGGCGACAGTCACCAGGTCGGCGTCACCGGGGCCACCACCGACCAGGGTGACGCTGCCGGTTGCAGGCTGCTCAGCATCAGCAGCGCGGGACGCCCTCCCCCGCCGGTCGTCGACGGGGATGCCGTTGCGGTGCGCCCAGGCGATGGCATCCTCCGCAACCTGGTCCGCACTGCCGGCGGGGACGCGCACCATGCCGATGCGTGTGGCGATGTCGCCCCACGCCACCGGGATCGCGCCCTGGTCGCGCAGCAGCTCAGCCGTCACGTCGGCCTCCGGACCATCGACCACCAACACCGGAACACCGGTCAGCACAAGACTCATGGTGACCAAGTCTAGCGCGTGCCTGCGCACCAACCTGCAGAGACTGCCCCACCCAGGCACCGACACAACCGTGCCCCGGAAACGACGACGCCCGGCCGCGGCACCACCTCCCCAGTGAGGGGAAGAACAGTGCAGCGGCCGGGCGGAGGCGTCCGGCAGGCGGGACAACCGGGGCGGTCCCGCCAGGGCCTTTGCGGCCCAGAGACTCAAGGGCTCAGCAGCCCAGAGGCTCAGAGGCTCAGAGGCTTGAGTGGCTTAGCGGATTGAGCGACTAGGCTCGAGCGACTAGGCCAGCTTCAGGGCAGTCTGGCTCTCCTCCCACAGCTTGTTGAACAGGGACTCGTCCTTCCACAGCTTCTGGCCGTAGGAGGGGATCATCTCCTTGATCTTCGGAGCCCAGTCGTGCATCCGGTCACCGAAGCAACGCTCCAGCACCTCGATCATCGCCTGCGGGGCGATGGAGGCGCCCGGGGACGCACCCATCAGGCCGGCGATGGAGCCGTCGTTGGAGTTGACCATGGTGGTACCGAACTCCAGCGAACCGAACTTCGGGGCGCCGATCGGCTTGATGACCTGGACGCGCTGACCGGCGGTGACCAGCTCCCAGTCCTCGGCCTTGGCGTTCGGGATGTACTCACGCAGCGACTCGACGCGGGCAGCCTGGTCCTTGAGGACCTCCTCGACCAGGTACTTGGTCAGGCCCAGCTCCTGTACGGCGACACCCAGGTAGGACGGGATGTTGCCCGGGCGCATGGACTTGAACAGGTCCAGCCAGGAGCCCTGCTTCAGGAACTTCGGGGTCCAGCCGGCGTACGGGCCGAACAGCAGACCCTTCTTGCCGTCGATGATGCGGGTGTCCAGGTGCGGGACGGACATCGGCGGGGCGCCGACGGCGGCCTTGCCGTAGACCTTGGCGGAGTGCTGCTCGATGAGCTCCTCGTTGGTGCAGCGCAGCCACTCGCCGGACACCGGGAAACCGGCGTAGCCCTTGATCTCCGGGATTCCGGCCTTCTGCAGCAGCGGCAGGGCCATTCCACCGGCGCCGACGAAGACGAACTTCGCGGTGACGGTGGAGATGTCGCCGTTGTGGAGGTTCTTGGTGGTGACCTTCCAGCCGGTGCCCTCGCGCTTGATGTCGGTGACCTGGTTGCCGTAGCGGACCTCGACGCCCTCGGAGGTGACCGCGTCCAGGTACTGGCGGGTCAGCGCACCGTAGTTAATGTCGGTGCCCTCGTTGATCCAGGAGATGGCGACCGGCTCGTAGGGGTCGCGACCCTCGCCCATCAGCGGCAGCTTGTCGCTGAACTCGCGAAAGGAGTCGGTGTAGTGCATGTCCTGGAACAGCGGGTGGTCCTTCAGGGCCTCGTAGCGGGCCTTGATGTAGTCGACCTGCTGGGTGCCGTGTCCGAAGGACATGTGCGGGGTGGGGTTGATCCACTCGCTGGGCTCACCGAGGACGCCCTCGTTGACCAGGTGGGTCCAGAACTGGCGGGAGACCTGGAACTTCTCGTTGATGCCGACGGCCTTGGCAATGTCGATCTTGCCCTTGACCTCGGGGGTGTAGTTCAGCTCGCACAGGGCGGAGTGGCCGGTGCCGGCGTTGTTCCACGGCGAGGAGGACTCTGCACCGGGGGTGTCGAGGCGCTCGATGATGACCTGGGTCCAGTCCGGCTGCAGCTGGCGCAACATCACGGACAGGGTGGTGGAGATGACACCGGCGCCGATGAGGGCGACGTCGACGTGATCATTCTGGGAAGGTGACACGTTAAGCTCATTCCTTTGAATCGCTGCTGTTGCGCCGAGCACGTTGTCTGAAGGACTCCCGTCGGGACTCCGGCGACCATTGATCGGCATCCACAATGGAGCCAATCCTACTTGTCGGGGGTCTCTCCACAAACAACCAACCCCCGGTGGAGGCGTTGGTGGGACGCTAGGATGACCATCGTGAGCACTCCGACTTCCCGCCGCCCCCGGGCGATGAGCCACCAGACCCTCGCCACCGTCCTTTCCCAACCCCTGGGAACCAGTGTCCATGAGCTGGACTTTGAGCCGGATTTCCTCGGGGAAGGCTACACCCGCCACACCATCGAGATCGGTTCTGATCCGGACGGTGAACCCGGCCCTGTGGTCACCACCCTGGTGCGCTACCGTCCCGGTGCGTCCGATGACCCCACGCGGGGGGAGGACACGGCCGGGGACGCCGAGGCGGGCGCAGCCGCCGATGCAGCCGACGACGCTGAGTGGTCGCAGCGTCCGGCCCTGCTCTTCGTGCACGGCATGACCGACTTCTTCTTCCAGACCCACGTCGCCGAGCACTTCCACGCCCGCGGCTTCGCCGTCTACGCCATCGACCTGCGCAAGTGCGGACGCAGCCACCGCGACGGCCAGACCTGGCACCACGTCACCTCGCAGAGCATCTACGACGAGGACCTCTCCATCGCCGTCTCCCTGCTCGGCGCCGGCCACGACGGGGTCATCCCGGTGGGGCACTCCACCGGCGGACTGGACGTGACGATGTTCCTGTCCCGACTGCACGCCGCCTCCCAGCGCGGCGACACTGCCCGGGCCGCCCTGCACGGAGCGGTGCGTGGCGCGGTACTGAACAGCCCGTGGCTGGGTCTGCAGTTCGACAAGCCGACGAACTTCATCATCCGGCGCATCTTCCCGCATGTGGCGAAGGTGGCGCCGACCTGGCACGTGCCCGGCGGGATCAACCCGACCTACGGACGCACGCTGCACGTCGCCGAGTCCGGCGAGTGGAACTACGACCGCTACTACAAGCCGTTGCTGCCGCGCCCGAAGCAGGTCAGCTGGCTGGTGGGGGTGAACCGGGAGATCGAGAAGCTCCACTCCGGCAGGTGGTCCACCGGGGTGCCGACGTTGCTGTTGCGCTCCGACGGATCCAGTTCCGGACGCAGCGAGACCGATGCCTCCGGTAAGGAGGTTCCGGTGGAGCGGGCGTTCGTCACCGACACGATCCTGAGCGTGCGGCAGATGCAGGAGGCCGCCCACAAGGTCGACCCGGACTGCGAGGTGCGGGTGGT
>DHKFJ23503__coassemble_1073_pt1 | contig 12994 bp, 12 predicted proteins | sample DHKFJ23503__metabat2_low_PE_011 | metagenome-assembled genome bin DHKFJ23503 | reverse complement strand
ACTAGCGGCGTCCCCACTCGCCGTCGGCGTCGGCCGGAGCGTCCGAAACGCCCTGCAGCGACACCGTCACAGTGTCCGCCGCCTGGCTCGCCCGCTCACGGGCGATCTCGACGTTCTCCGCGGTGGAGAACGCCACACCCATGCGGCGACGCTCGTGGCTGACCGGCTTGCCGAAGATCCGCACCTCGGTCTCCGGCACCGCCAGCGCCTGGGACAGGCCGGAGTACGCGGGGAACTCGGCGCCGGCGGAGGCGTCCTCACTGCTCTCCACCCCACCGTAGATCACCGCGGAGGCACCCGGGGAGATCAGCGTGGTGTCGATCGGCAGACCCAGGATCGCCCGGGCGTGCAGGTCGAACTCGCTGAAGCGCTGGGATCCCATGGTCACCATGCCGGTGTCGTGCGGGCGGGGGCTGACCTCGGAGAAGTACACGTCGTCACCCTTGATGAACAGTTCCACACCGAAGACGCCGCGTCCTCCCAGCGCGCTGGTGATGCGGGCGGCGACGGAGCGGGCAGCCTCGTGGGCGGCCTGGGTCATCTGGGCCGGCTGCCAGGACTCCACGTAGTCGCCGCGGTCCTGGCGGTGACCGATCGGCTCGCAGAACCAGGTGACGTCCTCACCGGTCCCCGGGTCCAGCGACCGCACGGTCAGCAGGGTGATCTCGTAGTCGAAGGGCACGAACTGCTCGATGATCACGCGCTGGTTCGCCACCCGCGCGCCACTCATGGCGTAGTCCCAGGAGGCCTGCAGATCGTCCTCGGAACGCACATAGGACTGGCCCTTGCCCGAGGAGCTCATCACCGGCTTGACCACGCACGGCATGCCGACCTCCTCGACACCGGCGGTGAACTCCTCGTAGGTGGAGGCGAAGACGTGGCGGGAGTTCGGCAGGCCGAGCTCCTTGTCCGCCAGGTTGCGGATGCCTTCACGGTTCATGGTCAGGCGGGTGGCGCGGGCGGTGGGGATGACCGTGGCCACACCCTCGTCCTCGACCTCCTGCAGCGCATCGGTGGCCAGCGCCTCGATCTCCGGCACCACGAAGTCGGGGCCGACCTCCTCGATCAGGGCGCGGATCGCGGCCCGGTCGGTCATGTCGAGGGTGTAGGCGGCGTGGGCGACATGGTGGGCGGGGGCGCCCTGGTAGCGGTCCGCGGCATGGACCTCCACCCCGTAGCGCTGCAGGGCGATGGTGACTTCGCGTCCGAGCTCGCCGGATCCGAGCAGGAGGACCTTGGTGGCGTTGGGGGCGAGTGGCGTTCCGATGACGTCAGGCGTGTACATGCCTGGAAACGCTACCAGGCGAATCACCAGGTGGGGTTGTCGGTGTCCACCCCCTGTGCCGCGGCGTTGGCGCGGATCAGGTCGACGAGGAAGTCGGTGTGGTCCTCACCGTCGACGGTCCAGTTGACACGGAAGCGGGCATCGGCGAGGTACATGCCGGACAGGATCACCTGCCGGTCGTGGGTGACCTCGTACCAGTACGACAGCGAGGCGCGTTGCCGCTCGGCCAGGGCGTTGCCCTCCTCCGAACCAGGTAGGACGCCGCGCTGGTGCGCGTCGGCGAGGGCACGGGCGAAGCGGTGGCCCTCCTCCCGGATGTTCTTCCAGTCGGCCTCCCCCATCTTCGACATGGCGTCCTGCCCCTGCCGCCATTCCTCGGTGTCGCCCCAGCGTTCCTCGGCCTCGCGCTGGTAGTCGGGGTCCCAGTCGGGCCCGAGGATCTCCCGGACCCTCCGGGGTGGCACCGGGCCGGTGTAGACACCACTGTCGGCCTCGGCGATCAGGGCGTCCACCGCGGCGAGCATGCGCTCGACCCCCTTGCGCCGGTCGATGAGCATCTCGCGCTGGCGCAGCAGGTGGGTGCGCTCATCGGAACCGGTGGCGTCGAGCAGCTCGGCGATCTCGGCGAGCGGGACGCCGGACTCGCGGTAGACGAGGATGCGTTGGCCGCGGGCGAGATCCTCGTCGGTGTAGATGCGGTAGTCGGACCAGGTGCGGGTCTCCGGGACGAGCAGTTCTTTGGCGTCCCAGTGGTGCAGGGTGCGGACGGTGACGCCGAGGAAGTCGGCGGCCTGGCTGACGGTGAATTCGGTGTTCATGAACCAGATACTCCTCCCTGACGCGACGTGAGGGTCAAGCCAACTGCACCGCGGCATCGCTAACCGCGGCAGCGAAGGTGGCGTTGTGGCAGGACCAGAGGACGGCCGGGAGGCCCTCGTCCCACAGCGGCTCGACACCGGCCGCGCGCAGGGCGGCGTGGTACTCCCCCGCCGCATAGCCGCGCATGACGCGGGCGAGCCAGGCGTAGCCCTCGGCGTCCAACCCGACGGTCGGTTCGTCGAGGATCAGCAGGCCGGGCCCGCGGACCAGGGCTGCGGCGACGGCGAGCATGCGTCGCGGCGAGCTGGGGACGTCCAAGGGGTGGACGTCCCGCCACTTCTCCAGGCCGACCCAGACCAGCGCGGCCTCGGCGTGGGCGGCGTCGGTGCCGACGGCGAGTTCACGCAGTGCGGTGCGTTTCGAGAACGCCGCGTCCATCCCGGTCGGCGCCCAACCGGTCGTCGGGGCGTCCAGCTCGCCCTGGTGGTCGAGCAGACCGAGGGTGGCCAGCATCAGGGTGGTCTTACCGGATCCGTTCGGCCCGGCGAGGTGGGTGACCTGCCCGCCGGCAGCGCGCATGGTCACTGGGCCGGCGGTGAAGAGGCCGCGGGTGACGGTCACCGCGTCCATGGTCAGGACGCTCCCCTGACCGGGTACCGGGGCATGGTCGACCTGGGGTGCCGGGGCTGCGGCGGGAGTGCCGTCGAGGGTGAGTTCCGCGGCGGCATCGTCAGCCAGCGCGGTGCGCACCCGGTCGTAGACGGTGACGTCCCCGTCGAAACGGTTGAGGGTGGTGCGCAGGATCTCCACGGCCGCGGCGTCCAACCCGTCGGTCGGACAGTCCAGGACCAGCGCACCGGGGTCACGCAGCAGGGCTGAGGCGATGGCCACCCGGCGCGTCTGCCCTGTGGACAGGCGTGAGGGTTCCCGCTCGGCGACGGCCCGCAGGTCCCAGACATCGAGTGCCGCCTCGATGCGGGACGCCATGGTCTCCGGGTCAACGCCCTGCTGCTCCATGCCGAAGGCGAGTTCCTGGACAACGGTGGAGCGCAGCAGGGAGAGGTGGGAGGAGGCGTCGTTGCCGACCCAGGCGGCGCCGGAGGTTTCGGCGGTGGCCCAGGCGTGCTCGGACAGGCCTGCCCCGGAGGCCGCCCAGTAGAAGCGGTCGATCATGCAGGTGACGCTACCAGGGGCATCGTTCATGTCCGAGCCGCCTTATAGAGTGCGAGACGGTGCGGTCGATCATGGCCGCCCTCCTCGCTGCGCGAAGGAGGTGGTTGTCTTGGTTGATTCACCCTCGGATGGTTCAGGTAGGAGCCTGAACCGAAGAGGCCGGGCACGTTGGTGCTCGGGCAGCCCTGGCGGTGAACCAACACCGCTGGGGTTGTTCCTTGTCTACTTTACACAGCACATGCGACACCGTCACCCGGCATGCTGCGCGGCCCACAACCGGGCGTACTGGCCGCCAGACTCCAGCAACTGTTCGTGGGTACCGTCCTCGATGATCCGCCCGTGTTCCATGACGATGATCCGGTCGCAGGCCGCGGCCTGGCTCAGGCGGTGGGCGATGACCACGCCGGAGCGTCCCTGCAGGACGGCGGCAGCAGCGTCGTCCAGCACATGGGCGTGTGCCGAACCTGCTTCGGCCGTGGCTTCGTCGAGGATCGCCAGGTCCGGGTCGGCGAGCAGCACCCGCACCAGGGCGATGTGCTGGGAATCCGCGGTGGTCAGCGCATAGCCCTGGGGACCGAGATCGGTGTCCAGGCCGTCCGGCAGTTGCGCGAGCAGATCCTCGGCACCCGCAGCGGTGGCCGCGGCGATGATCTGCCCGTCCGTGACCTCGGTGGTGCCCAGTGCGAGATTGTCGCGCAGGGTGGCGGCGAAGACGTGGGGCTCCTGGCTGATCAGCGCGGTTTTCGCTGGAGCGGTCACCTCGCCGCTGTCCGCGGTGTGCACCCCGGCCAGCAGGGAGGCGACCGTGGTCTTGCCGGCACCGGTGGTGCCGACGACCGCCAGGTGCTCGCCGGGTGCGATGTGCACCGTGACGTCGTGGAGGACCTGTGGGCCGTCGGTGTAGGAGAAACTGACGTCGGTGAGTCCGGCCGCGTCGCTGACTGCGGGCCCGGGGCGTCCTGCGTCCTGTGCAAGGTCGGTGACCCCCACGATCCGGCTCAGCGATGCGGTGGCCAGCTGCAGAGTGTCGATGACGCTCATCAGTGCCCGTATCGGCCCCTGCAGCCGCAGGAAGAACAACACCGCCGTGGTCGCCGCACCCACGGTGACCGCAGCGCCGTCCACCAGCACGAAGCCGATGACCAGCACCACGGTGACGGCGACGGCGAAGGCGGCGTCGATCCGCCAGTTGAACATCGAGACCACGGTGCGGGCGCGCAGTGACCAGCCGGCGACTGCCCAGGAGGCACGTCCGATGCGCTGCTGGTGCAGGTCGTCCAGCCCGAAAGCGGTGACGGTGTCGATGCCGCGCAGCGAGGAGAGGACGTGGTGCGCGCGGGTGCCGAAAGCGATGCGTTGGGCGGCGTACATCGGCGGCGCGAGACGCAGGTACCAGCGCAGCGCCAGCCAGTACACCGGCAGCATCACCACCAGAATCAGCCCGAACCTCCAGTCCAGGGCGCTCATCCCGGCCACGGTCAGCAGCACGGTGAACACCGTCGAGGACAGCACCGGCACGACCTGTTGCAGTGCCCTGGACACCTGGGCGACGTCGTCGCTGGCCCGGCTGATCAGGTCGCCGGTGCCGCTGCGTTCCACGCGCTGCTGCGGCAACCGCAGTGCGGTGGCCACGAGGTGTTCGCGGATCCCGGCGAGCACGCGTTCGCAGCAGTAGTTCGCGAAGAGCACGCCCACGATCTGCAGTGCCCCGCCGACGACGATGGAGCCGATGATCGCCACGGCGTAACCCCACAGCGGCCAACCGTCGCCGTCGCCGGTGATGTCGTCGACGACCCGGCCGAGGGTGGCCGGGGCGATCAGTTCGATGCCGGCGGCGACGGCGGCGATGATCGCGGAGACCACGAGCATCCAGCGTCGGCCGGTGAGTTCCTGCCACAGCACCCGGGCGGTGCGTGGGCCGGTGGCGGTGGGTAGGCGGTCGCCGATGTCGGTGTCGGTGTCGGTGTTCGTTTTCACAGCGTCACCACCCGGTCGCAGGAATTCAGCAGGGTGGCAGATTCGGTGACGATGAGGGTGGTGCGTCCGGCACGCATCTCGGCGATGCCCTCGGCGATGTGGTGTTCGGTGATGGCGTCGACGGCGGTGGTCGGGTCGTGCAGCACCAGGACCGGCGCCTCGACGGCCAGGGCCCGGGCCAGGGCGATGCGTTGGCGTTGCCCACCGGAGAGCCGGGTGCCGGATTCGCCGACGCGGCTGTCCGCACCGTCCGGCAGGACGGTGAGGATGTCCGTGCAGGACGCCGCGACCAGTGCGTCCCGCATCGCCGCGGGGCTCGCGGCCGAGGGGGCGAGATTGTCGGTGACGGTGCCGTCGAAGATGTCGGCGGCGTGTGGGGTGACCAGGACGCTGCGCCGGTACAGCTCCAGCGGAACATCTGCTGCGGTGACCGTCTGCCCGTCGCCGTGCAGGACGACTCCCTCGTCACCGGAGGCAAGGTGGGCGACGAACTCGCGGGCCGGGGCGCCGGAGGCGCGGATGCCGACGCGTTCGCCGGGGTTCACGGTGATGTCGACGGCGGTGATTCCGAGATCGGCTGGAGGCTGCGCGTCACCGTGGCGCGGCGGGACGTCGTACGGCGTGTTCAGCAGGTCGAGGACCCGGGAGGCCGAGGCGACACCCGTGGCCCACACTGCGCCGATGGACCGCGGCAGTCCGGCGAGTGGGCCCATCATGAACTGGGTGACACCGACGACGGCGATGAGTTCACCGACGCTCAACTGGCCGTCCAATGCCATCGCGGTGGCACCGACGGCCAGGCCGGCGACGAGGCAGCCGGAGACCACGTTCATCGAGGCGAAGTAGATCCCACGGGAGTTCTGCAGCGTCAGTGCACCCTGCAGTGCCTCCTGGCTGACGGTGATGTAGCGGGCGGTGGAGTTCTCCTCGGCGCGTAGCCCCTTGATGGTGCGGTAGCCGGTGATCAGGTCGGCGGCCTGGCCGGTGGCGGCGGCGACCCGGGCCTGTTGTTGTTTGTTGCGGCGTTGCATGGGGCGCCCGGCCACGGCCATGATCCACATCATCAACGGGGCGCCGATGAGCACGGCCAGTCCCAGTGGCCAGGCGATGGTGAACAGGACGATTCCACCGGCGGCGATGGCGACGAGTTCGCCGACGGGGTACACGCCGAGCTGCATGGTGGCGCAGACGCGGAAGACATCGCCGGTGGCGACGGCCAGCTGTGCACCACCCAGGGTGCGGTTCTTCATGCCGGCCGGGTGCAGCAGGCGTTCGGTGACGGTCATGCGCAGGCGGTGCTGGACGGTCTGCATGCCGTACATGCCGCAGCGTGAACCGTAGCGGGTGGCCATGGAATTCACGACGACCAGCGCGATCACTGCGGCACACCAGAGGACGAGCTGGCCGGTGTTGCCGGTGGCGATACCGGAGTCGACCGCGGTACCGGCAGCGACGGGCAGTAACGCTCCGGCGACCTGACTTAGACCCAGCAGGAACGCTGCGGGGATGGTGAAACGGCGGGCGGCGAAGATGATGCGCCAGATGAACTGGACCGGGGTGGTGTCCGCGTCGTAGTCGACCGGGTTGCGGGACGGCGGGGTCGGTGAGGCCTGGAAGAACAGCGGCCAGCGGATACCGAAGAGGTGGCTGCGTAGCGCTTCGCCGTCGGCGGCGGGAACAACTCCCGGGCGGTGCTGCGGTCGTGGCATTGACTGATGTTCCTCCTGACGACCCCGTCAGTGAGGTCTCCCTGCAAGCTTGCCATGCCGTTCGGACAGGAAGTTGTCCGCAGCGGTCGGTGCTTGAACGGAATACAGCATCGCCGTCCGTGTCCGGCCCGGTCGCGATAGAAAGAACCTCGCCGCCACGGTCCTGATCGGGATCACAGTGGCAAGCGAGGTTGTAGATATCGCAACCGACATCCTCGGATGGTTCAGGTAGGAGCCTGAACCGAAGAGGCCGGGCACGTTGGCGCTCGGGCAGCCCTGGCAGTGTTGGAAGCACTTCCGGGGCTGTTTTATGTGCAGTACCTTCAACCAAGGTCGAAAGGTCTGACACCCATGACAGTACACGGCTCGACGGACACTGTCACTGGTCACGCAGGCACGGCACCGACGTCCTCGACACCGAGATCCTTCACCAGGTCGACGACGTCTTCCGCGGACGACGCAGACCGCAACGATTCGCGGAAATCGTCCTTCATCAGGGCGCGGGCAAGCTTCGCGAGGATCTTGAAATGCTGTTCACCCGCATCCTCCGGTACCGCGATGAGGAACACGAGGTCGACCGGTTCATCGTCCGGAGCGTCCCACTCCACCGGCGTCGCCAACCGCCCGAACGCCAGCGTCGGGACGCTCACCGCCGCGGTCCGGGCGTGCGGGATGGCCACACCGTTGCCCACCGCGGTGGTGGACTGTTCCTCGCGTGCCAAGGCTGCGTCGACGACGGGGCTGACGTCGAGACGTCCCTGCTTCTCCGCCTGTCCGGCGAGGGCACGGATCACCGCGTCCCGGTCGGTGGCGGCACTGGTCAGCACCACGGTATCGGCGTCGATGAGGTCGGACGGCGTGTCCTTACCGTTGTCGTTGCCGTTGTCACTGCCTTTACCGCCGACCGTCACCGCCATCAGCAGCAGCGACACCGCCGAGGTGACCACCACACCGACGACCAGGGCAAGGAAGAACCAGGCGATGCCCTCGACCGCGCCGAGGACGGCGACGATCGGCCCGCCGTGCATCACATTGTCCTTCACCCCGAACAGGCCGGCCAGCGCACCGGCGACCGCGCCACCGATGACATTGGCCGGGATGATCTGCAGCGGACGCGCGACCGCCAACGGGATCGCACCCTCCGAGATACCGAAGAAGCCCATGAACAGACCGGCTATACCGGAGTCCCGCTCCGACTTGTTGAACCGGTGGCGGGCTACCAGTGTGGTCACCCCGGCGGCCAGCGGCGGCACGGCAATGGCCGCGGCCGCCATGCCCATCGGGGCAGAGTTTCCGGTGGCGATCAGACCCCCGGCAAACAGGAACGCCGTCTTGTTCAATGGGCCGCCCATGTCGAAGGCGATCATCGCGCCGATGATCGCACCGAGCAGCAGCACCGAGGAACCCTGCAGTCCCTCCAGCCACTCCGTCATCGCCTCGAAGAGGTTGGCGATCGGCAGGCCGAGCAGGTAGATGAACAGCGCACCGACGATGAGGGTGGTCAGCACCGGAATGACGATGATCGGCCAGATCGGCTGGATGTACTTGTGCACCGGGATCTTGCGGATCGCCAGGGCGATGTAGCCGGAGAGAATACCGGTGATGATACCGCCGATGAACCCGGCGTCCGCCTCCGATCCGTACAGGTCACCGGTGACGGCGACCAGGCCGGTGATGAAGCCCGGTGCCAGGCCCGGTCTATCGGCGATGGCCATGGCGATGTAGCCGGACAACACCGGCACCATCAGGGAAAACGCCAGCCCGCCGAGCTGGTTCATGGTGTCCCAGAAGGAGCCCTCGGGGATCACCAGGCCCTCGGCACTCGGCTCACCGCCGATCGACAGGGCGACGGCGATCATCAGCCCGCCGGTGACCACGAACGGGATCATGTGGGAGACGCCGTTCATCAGCGCACGGTAGAGGTCGTCGCCGAACCTGCGCAGGAACGGGCGGTCGTCGTGGGACGCCGTGTCGGACGCAGCGTCCGACATACCGCCCGCTTCGTCGCCGGCCGCGACAGTCGCGCTCAACGCCTTCTCCAGCAGCTCAGCCGGCTTCTTGATCCCGTCGTCCACCCCGGTGGAGACCAACGGTTTCCCGACGAAGCGGGAGGTGTCGATCGCCATGTCGGCGGCGATCACGACGGCGGCAGCGTCCTGAATCTCTTTGTCGGTGAAGGCATTCTCCACGCCGATGGAGCCGTGGGTCTCCACGCGGACGCGCACGCCCGCCTTCTCGGCGGCGGCCTCCAGGTTCTCGGCGGCCATGTAGGTGTGCGCGATGCCGGTCGGGCAGGCGGTGACCGCCAGGACCAGCGGCTGTTCCGGTGTGCTCATGACTGTTCGCTACTCGAAGCGCAGTTCCTTGGGCACCGACTTCAGGGCGGTGGAGACCGGGCAATTCTCCTTGGCCCAGCGGGCCTTCTCCCGGAAGTCCTCGGCACTCATACCGGGCACGTCCCCGCTGATGGTGAGTGTGATGCCGGTGATCCCTCCCTTGGACGGGTCGAAGGTCACCGCGGCGCGGGCATCCAGTGTGGTGGCGGGGTGACCGTCCTCGGCCAGCCCGTTGGACAACTGCATCGTGTAGCAGGACGCGAGTGCGGCACCGAGCAGCTCCTCGGGGTTGGTCGTCCCGGCACCCGCCTCGGTGCGGGCCTTCCAGCTGGTGTCGAAGGTGGCGACCTTGGAGGTCTCCAGGGTGGCGCTGCCTGACCCCTCGAACAGGCTTCCTTCCCAGTGGGCGCTTGCTTCGCTGACGGATGGCTTCGGCATGGTGCTTCCTTATCATTCGTGGTGGATGTGTGGTGGGATCCAGCGTACGCACGGTGCCGGACTCGGTCGCTAGGCTTGCAGGCATGAAGATCGCTGCCTTTGACTTCGACGGCACCATCCTCTTCGACGACGGCATCGCCGAAGACACGCTGGCCGCCATCCACGACTGGCAGGCCGCCGGGAACCTCGCCGTCGCCGCCACCGGCAAGTCCCTCTCCGCCACACAATTCGCCCTGCGGGACTACGACCTGAGCTTCGACTACTCCGCGGTCTTCACCGGTGCTGTGCTGACCGACCAGCGGTGGGACGTCCTGCACCGTTCGACCCTGGACCCGGCGATGGTGCGCCGGATCGTGGAGCACCTCTCCAGCATCGACGGCATCTCCGTCTACGGCACCATGCTCGGTGGCCGGGACGTTCGGTTCAGCTCGACGATCAACAATGAGCCGCCCACCTCGGTCCTCACCGACTTCCTGGACATGGACATCGCCGAGATCGACACGCTCACCGGCGCCCAATTCGTCGGCGTGCCGGTGCGGATTCCCGACAACGGGGAGTTGCGCGATCGGATCCACCGGGAGATCAGCGCGTCATACGAGGTGGGGTGCGTGGTGAACCAGAACTTCGTCGACGTGCTGCCCGTCGGTGCGTCCAAAGGCGCGGGGTTGGACTGGCTTGTCGACCACCTGGCACTGCCGCGCGAGGACGTGGAGCTGATCAGCTTCGGCGACTCCTGGAACGACTTGTCGATGCACGCGGTGGCTGACCGGGCGTTCTCCTTCCCCTGGTCACCGGATGCAGTGAAGGAGGCCACCGGGGAGGTCATCGGGTCGGTGGCGGAGGTCCTGCCGAGACTCTAGCGTTGCCGTGCGTCGACGAGTTCCTGCCCACTGACCAGGCCGGGGAGGTCTCTGCCTTGCTGCGTCACGAACACGAGGACGATGCACACCACCGCGAACAGCCACGACACCCACCCGATGCCCGGGATGAGCCCGAGCAGCCCGTACCCGCCTATCCCACCGAGGTAACGAAGCGGCCGGGAGAGTGGTGGAGGAAGGGCACCACCCCGGTACCGCAACTGCACGGCGAGGTCGCCGATGGTCGCGCCCGTGGTTAGCACCGCGACCGGCCAGATGACGAGGGCCACACCCGACCCCACCAGCGAGGCGATCTCCCCAACCCCAACGGGATGAACAGCAGGGCGTTAAGCGCGAGCTGCAGCACCCCTGGGTCGGTGAGCGGGTCCCCGGGGCGTCGTACCGCGTCCCGTAGGGTGTCCACGAACTGCAGGGGGTCAGTGTTGGTGCCTGCGCACTGGAAGCCCGATGTACTGTCCGGCAGCGGAAGCAGGGTGTACGACCAGATCGCCCAGAAGTAGATCAGCGCCGCGGCCCACAGCAGCGTCCTGCCCGCCCCCAGGTCGACCACGACGACGGTAACTCAGCGTCACAAAGGGGATGAACAGCACCGCACTCGCCGCCACACCGATCAGAACCGCCATCAACGCGGGGAAGACACTGTCAGACATGCGGTGATTCTAACGCGATCGAACAGAGCGGCGTCCTACACCACCGCAGCAAGGACGAGCACCGCGACGACTCCGGCGATCATCAGCCAGCGACACACCTGCTGGACCAGGGAATCCGGCACCGGCAGCAGCAGCGTGCGCGGGCCCGGTTCACCGATGCCGGTGCGCTGCAGGGGCCGGGCGCGCTGGGCGGCATCGTCGATCAGGCCGACGACCAGCGGCAGGACGGTCGCGCCACGGGAACGCCAGGTGTCGACGTCCACCCCGCGGGACGCCTGGACCTGCCGGATCGTCCGCCACCGCTGCTGCGCCATCGGCAGCAGACGCACCACCGTGCCGACCATGTAGACCAATGGCGCCGAGACGGACAACTGCAACCGACGCATCAGCGCGTCCGCGTCGACGAAACTGCCCACCACCAGTCCGGCGCAGGTCATCGCCATGAAGCGCAGGCCCAGGCCGGTGGCGACCGCCGCACCGTCGGAGGTGATCGGAATCAGGAATCGGGCGACCTCCACATCACCGAAGGGCACGTAGATCAGCAGATACGACAGGAACGCCGGCACTGACAGGACCAGCCCGGCGATGAGTGCACGGCGGTGGCGGCGTCCGACGAAAGCCAGGAGTACGGCAAGGGCGATGAAGGCGGTCGAGACCCACACGTCGTGCAGGACCATCACCGTGATGATCGCGCACGCCGCAGCGGTGAGCGGGGTCAGTGGGCTCATACTCGGTCGGGCGCGGCTTTCCGGTCCAGAGAACGCTCAGCGTCATCCGGTGCGAAGGTGCGGCGCGAACGTTCCGGCAGCGAGCGGACGACCACCCACACCACGAGGAAGACGATGAGCTTGTCCAGCGGGTCGGAGGTCCACGACTGCAGGAACACCGCGGTGGTCTGCGAGGCACCGAGGCCCTGGTAGAAGCTGACGAGCAGACCGGTGCCGGTGCCGGCGGTACCGCCGAAGATGAACGAGGCGACAGGGGCGGAGACCAGCGCCGAGAAGAAACCGAGTACCAGGGCAGCGAGGGCGACCTTCCACCAGGAGGACTCGAAGAGCTTGCGCACCAGGCCCGCGGCCAGCCCCAACAGGGCGTAGCCTGCGGCGAAGCAGATGATGGTCGGGTTGAACGTGCCCCACACCATCGCCGAGAGACCGCCGGTGGCCAGGCCAGCGGCTGGTCCGGCGAGCACACCGACGAGCACGGTACCGAAGGAGTCGAGGTACAGCGGCAGCGGCAGGCCCATGGTGCCCACGACCTGACCGACCACGATATTCAGCACCAGGGCGACCGGCATCAGCGCCAGGGTGCGCACCGGCAAGGTGGGGATCACCGCGATCAGCGCCATGATGGTGGGGACCAGGAATCCGACCAGGGCGATGGTGGTGGACGCCGAATCCGCCATGGAGGTGAAGTCGGAGTCGTCAGGCTGGTTGAGGACGAGGTAGAGCCAGGTCACCGCGTAGATGACGACGGCGATCGAGACGAGAGCGATACGCAGGGACTGTGACAGCGGACGCAACGAGGGCTCCTGGGGCAGGTGGAATGGCCCACGCGCTCCCGTATGTCACCTCGGGGATGCGCAGGGCGGTGACCTGTCACATTGTGCCGAGTCGACGCGCCAGGGGCAAGACAGGCGGGTAGCGTCCGCGGCATGACCTTTCCTGCCGAGTCCTACGAGGTGTCCTTCGGGACGCTGTGTTCCGGGACGGTCGAGCGGATGCTCGCC